>Ga0207643_10000740_pt1 | contig 20063 bp, 17 predicted proteins | sample KBSMisM62_FD_184313 | JGI IMG/M metagenome (GOLD analysis project Ga0207643, IMG submission 184313) | Miscanthus rhizosphere microbial communities from Kellogg Biological Station, Michigan, USA - KBS Miscanthus M6-2 (SPAdes) (version 2) | ecosystem: Host-associated > Plants > Roots >...
GCTTTGCACGTCGTGTGGCTGGCTATAAACGCTGGAACTTGTTGCTGACGGATCAGGAACGTCTGGCGCAACTAATCAACAACGAAGAGCGTCCCGTTCAGTTCGTGTTTGCCGGCAAGGCGCATCCGCAGGACGAAGGATCGAAGCTCGTGCTACAGCAGTTGGCGCGGTGGAAATATGATCCTACAGTCCGGCAGCGAGCAGTTTTTCTTGAAGACTACGATCAGGAGATTGCGCGGCAGTTGGTCCAATCTGTTGACGTTTGGTTGAACGTGCCGCGACGACCGCAGGAAGCTTCGGGTACGAGTGGTGAGAAAGTAGCGATCAATGGTGGGTTGAACCTCTCGATACTCGATGGCTGGTGGATGGAAGGGTACGACGGCATAAACGGTTTTGCGATTGGCAGCGGAAACGATACTGCGGACGTCGCAAAGATTGATGCGCTGGACGCCGAGTCGCTGTATCGCACGCTGGAGCTGGAAGTGGTGCCGCTCTACTACAACCGCGATGAGGCCGGACTGCCGCGCCAGTGGATCGCCATGATGAAACGCGCCATTCAGACGCTCGCGCCCAAGTACAACAGCGACCGGATGGTCGAAGAGTACGCCCGCCGGATCTATTCTTGAGTCCACAGATTACGCAGATTAGGTATACAATTCTGTGTAATCTGTGCAATCTGTGGATAGATTGATAGACTGTAATCCCCCTGGTCCCGAATGAAATACTGCACTGCCTGCAAAGCAAAATACGACGACAGCGTAAGCTTCTGTTCGATTGATGGCGAGGTCTTGGAGGCCGATCCAGCCTCTATCGTCGATACCGTGCTCGACGGGCAGTACCAGATGGAGGCGCTGCTCGGCAAAGGCGGCATGGGAGCGGTTTATCGCGCGCGCCATATCCTGCTCGGCGATCGCGTCGCGATCAAAGTGCTGCCGCCCGAAGTCAGAAACAACGCCGAATGGTTGCGACGATTCAGGCGTGAAGGTCAGGCGGCACGTCGCTTTCGACATCCCAACGCAGTAACCGTTTACGATCTGCGGACCGCCGCCGACGGCACCATCTACATGGTGATGGAGTACGTCGAAGGTCACACGCTCGATCACGAGCTCAAGACCCGCGGACGATTTAGCGCCAGAGAAGCATTCGAAATCCTCACGCCGATCATGAGCGTGCTCGATACCGCTCACGCAATGGGTGTCGTCCATCGCGATCTGAAACCCGAAAACATCATGGTAGGAAGACCCGCGGAAGGTGGCGAGCCGATCGTCAAACTGCTCGATCTCGGCATTGCGAAGATGCGTGAGATTGCAGGCGATAACGGCGGCAACACAGCACTGACGATGGCGGGGCAAGTGCTCGGCACTCCTTATTACATGTCGCCCGAACAGTGGGGGGAGATCCCGCGCGACGAGAACACGGAGATCGATGGTCGCGCCGATATCTACAGCCTCGGGCTCGTCTTCTACGAATTGATCCTGGGACGGCGTTGTTTTTCAGGTAACACCCTGCACGAACTAAGACGCGAGCACGTCGCTACCCGCCCGCGACCGTTGCATGAAGTTGTGCCTGATGTGCCGCGCGGCTTCAGTGATGCGATCGAGCGTGCGACTGCCAAAGACCGTGGAGATCGACAAGCGAGCGCCGGTGCGCTGGCCAACGAACTGCGCGCGGGTTTGGAAACACCAGCCACTCCGATTACCGGACAATCACCGCAGTTGACGGAGACTGTCGCCATCGAGCGCGGTGTGCAGACAAATTCCGACGTTAACGCGCCGACGATCATTACTGTTGATGCTGTACCCACGTCACCGCCCGTCAGCCGGCCGGCTGCCAAAAATGATGCAACTGTTTACGAACCCGCGAAGCCTGATATGTCAGGCGCCACGGTAGCAGAGTCAGCGGCGATGGCGTCGAGCGTGACTGTTCCACAAGTCGCGAAGCCGGCGCCGCCCGAGATTGCGAAGATTCCTGGCGTCGCACCTGCTCCTGCGCCAAAGAGCAAAGCGGGACTTGTGATTGGAGTGGGTGTGGCGTTGGTATTGATTGTCGCGCTCGGTGTTGGTGGATTCGTGTTTTGGAAGTGGCGATCGAATACGAGCGGAACGACCACTGCAAACACAAACACGTCCACGGAAGTTACGAATGCTCCGCGGGAGATCAGTCGTTACTGGCTTGAGCTCGAGCCCCCGGCTGCCGGTGCCCAAACGACGCAGGTGGCAGGGCTGGTTCCGATTGCTTCAGGGCAGCGCTTTACTTTTCATTTCACTTTCAACGAAGACGGCTATCTTTATATCTTTGGTCCGGGTAGAAACACGAACGAGTCGACTGCTTTTTTAACGACAAAGCCATCGCCGGACTCCGGTGTTGCCAGCAATAAAGTAAGCAAGGGAGTCGAATTCAGTTTTCCAAGTGGAGTCAGTGTGGAGTTGGATAAGAATCCCGGTACTGATACCTTCAGGGTGATCTTTACGAAGACGCCACTCGCGGCGCCTTCATTCCTGAATGAGCCGGTTACAGGCAAACCCCTATCTGCCGCGCAGCAAGCGGACCTGAAAACGTTTGTTGCTCGCTACCAGGACAAGCCCGTGACCGAGCTTGACGAATCAAATACGCGGGCGCCGTTCGTGAGAGTGAAAGCGCCGCCCGATCAAACCAACAATCCCATTGTTTTCGAGATCCGTATTCAGCACAATTAGGTTCAGAGTTCAGCCTTTAGGCTGCTGTTTGTCCGGACAAGCTAAAGCTTGAACTCTAAACTGGATTTAACAGGTGAGTGATAAGGAGATTTGGTAATGCGATTGAGTGTCATGGTTTTAGCATTCGTTTGTCTTTGTGGCGTCGCGATCGGTATTGCAGCTACAGCGCAGGATGACGATGTTCGCGGTGCTTTCCTGACTTCGCGACCCAAAGAAAAGCCTGCGAACACAGGCACGACGGCAGCCAAAACAAGCCGCAGACGAACCAAAACGACTCCTGGTCCAAACAAGCCCGGCAAGTCACCGGAGAAGACGCCCGGAAAGCCGGATACTTCAGGACCATCGTCTAAACCATCCGACCCTGCGACACCTGTAAATGCGCCGCGCCTCGGTATTGGGCTGACGTTATTCATGCGCGACTCGAATGGTATGGCGGTGCGTGTCGATCCGGATCGCGTTTTCAGCAAAGGCGATCGCGTGCGTGTGTTGCTGGAAACAAACACTGACGGATATCTCTACATTTTCAATACCACCGACGACGGACCTGCGACCATGATCTATCCGCACGCCGAACTCGATGAGGCGGGGAACTACCTTCAGGCGCACGTCCCATTCGAAATTCCCACCAGTCTGGCGACTGAGGAAAAGTTGCGCTGGTTTGCGTTTGATGAAAACGCCGGCACTGAACATCTGTTCCTCGTTTTTACGCGTGAGCCTTTGGGGGGCATTCCCATTGACGATGAGTTGATAGCGCTGTGTCGCGATTCCAAAGAGAGTTGTCCTGTTAAGCCGAATGCCGAAGTTTGGGCCTCAGTCCAGAAGGAGTTGCAACAGCCACTCAAGATGGACAAGAAGCAACAGAACGGGCAAGCAGAAACAGCGAGTGAGAAACAGGCAACCACGCGTGGCCTGGGGCTGGCGAAAGACGATCCGCAGCCGTCAATGGTGATGATGGCCTCGTCTGCGCGTCCAACTCTCGTTGCGACTCTCGATCTAATTCATAAATGACATCATCTGTTCTGTGTTACCCGAAAGGAAATGAAATGAGCTTTACAAGTAAGAAACTAATTGGCGTCTGCCTGGCGATTTTTCTAATGACGCCAATCGCGTTGCCGGCGCGTGCACAGCAGGCCGACAATGCTGGCGCAGCTTTGCGCGAGGGACGGCGTTTGCTGAAGCGCGGGCAGGCAGATAAGGCACTCATACAATTGCGTAACGCGCTCGACCTCTACACCGCCGCGAAAAACAACAGTGGCATGGCAGCAGCTCACAACGAACTGGGCGATCTCTACATGCGACAGGGGCAGTACCAGGTTGCACTCGACCATTATCAAAAAGCGCTGGACGGATTTCTAGTGTCTGATCCCCGGAAAGAAGCAGTGAATCAGGCGGCTGTGTCGGCTATTGCACCGGCTGCCGCGCCTGTGGCTGCGATAGGCGACGACAAGTACAACGCGAACCTGATGCTCGCCAAGATCGGCGACGTTAATTACCGCCTCGGTAAAACTGCCGAATCGCGCGCGGCTTACGGTCGCATGGTTGTGAAGAAGCCTGAAGGCGCGGCGTCAAAGGTCGGTCGAAGATTTGGTGGACTAAGCGCGATTGCAGGCAGTATCTCGACGGGAAAAGTTAGTGTTTCGGCTCCGACAAGTGGTGTCACCGCGCTTCTCGAAGCGAAGAAAGAGCTCGACGAGTATCGCACCTCAATCGTCTATTCGAGTTACGAATTGGGCATGGGCCGTCTTGCTTACGTTGACAACGATCTGGAAGAAGCGAGGAAGCATTTCGATAACGCACTCCAGGGGGCAGGGAGCAGTCTCGCTGGAGTTGCGAAGCTTGGACAAGTGCGACGCTTTCGCGCGGCTGCGCGTACAAGCCTCGGCGACGTCACTTTACGGCAGGGCAAGTTTAAAGACGCCAGCAAGTTTTATAACGATGCGATAAAGGGCGCCCAGGAGGATAAGCGACTCGATCTGATCTGGCCGGCGCAGCGTGGTTTGGGTCGCAGCCTGTGGTTGCAGGCCACGCAGGAGAAAGACGCAAAGAAAGCGCTGACGCTGCGTGAGTCGGCGCTGACGAATTATCGCGATTCACTTAGCACGATTGAGACGTTGCGCGAGGGAAGTCTGCGTGCCGATGAATCGCGCACCACTTTTCTTGCGTCGATTAAAGACGTGTTCGACGAGGCCGCATCCGCTTACGCTGCGATGGCGTTGCTGGCGAATACGGCAGCGGGTACGCCACTGAGTGGTAAAGCACTCGAGTACGCAGGGGAAGCGTTTCGTATCAACGAACAATCAAGAGCACGTTCGCTGCTCGATCTGCTCAGCGAAACTGACGCAGCGATAACTGAAGGCGTTCCGGCTGAGTTGTTGAAACGAAAACAGGAGAATCTCGATCGCCAGCAGGACATCGCCGACATTCTCACCGGGGTCAACGTCTCCACGGAAGAGCTCAAAAAGAAACCGGCGGAGCTCGACGCCGAGTTGGAAAAACTGCAAACGGAGTACGAAGAGATTGAGAACCAGATCCGCACGGCGAGTCCGCGTTATGCATCGCTTACAGCCAACAAGCCTCTGACGTTGGCTGAAGTGCAACAGAACGTTCTCGACGATCAAACAGTCCTGGTCGAGTATGCGTTGCAGACCGATGACTCGTATCTGTTCGTAGCTAGTAAGAGCGCGGTGAACTTGTTCAAGCTACCGGCGCGAGCAAACGTCGACAAGCTCGCAATGGATCTGCGCGCACAGTTAATTCCGTCGAAACTTCAGCGCCGCATTGTCGGCATCGATGTCGCCGAAGCAAATCGCGGGTTAGGTATCGCTGCCGCGGCACCTGAAGACGTCGCTCCGTTCGTAACCGCATCAAACGCGCTGTACAAAGTCGTGCTGGAGCCCGCCGCCGGAATGATTGGCGAGAAGCGTCTGATGGTAGTAGCAGACGGCGCGCTCAACTACATTCCTTTTGAAGTGCTGCTCAAGACCGCCGACAGCGGTGACTTTTCATCGCTCGGTTATCTCGTAAAGTCGAATGAGGTTGTTTACGCGCCCTCAGCCTCCGTCGTCGGCACGATCAAACAACAGCGAACAAAGGCCACGGGGCGCGCAATGCTCATCATTGCCGACCCTGTATTCAACTCCAATGATGCACGCGCGCAGAAGCGCCCTGCCGCACCCGCCACGGATGCAGAAGTCCGAGGCCTCGGAATTCAGAGCGCCGTCGCAGACGTGAGCGGAACTACACCAGCGTCCAATCCGCAGATGGAAGGCCTGCCGCTGGCGCGACTGAACGGCACGCGCACTGAAGCCGATCAGATCTCGAAGCTCGCCAAAAGCTCCGGTAGCCAGGCGGACGTTTGGCTCGACCTCGACGCAAACGAAGACAACCTCGCAGGACGTGATGTCACCAAGTATCGAGTCATCCACGTCGCGACGCACGGCTTGCTGAACGCGGAGCGCCCGCAGTTTACCGGCGTGGTCCTCTCGCTGGTCGGCAACAAGACACACGACGGTTTCGTGCGCACTGATGAAGTCTTCAACCTGCGCCTCGGCTCACCACTTGTCATGCTTTCGGCCTGTGAGACAGGCCTCGGCAAGGAGAAGCGAGGCGAAGGCGTAATGGGTCTCACGCGTGCTTTTATGTATGCCGGTGCGCCCACCGTTGGCGTTAGTCTCTGGTCGGTCGCCGATAAGTCGACAGCCGATCTGATGACAGACTTTTACCGCCGGCTCTTGAGCACAGGCGAAGGCACCACCTCCTCCAGCGCGCTACGCGGCGCGCAGTTAGCGATGATCTCCGGCAAGAAATACAGTGCGCCGTTCTACTGGGCGCCATTCGTTCTCGTCGGCGACTGGAATTAGCGTCGATTAAGACACCACGCTGGGGTGGCCACGGAGGGCCACCCCTACAAAGCTCCACCCGCGTTGTGCTCGCCCCTTGTTGCTGCTTGCCGTCTTCGTTTTAATTTGTAGAGACCACCTAATCCGCTCAGCAACAACAACGCCGTCGTTGGTTCGGGAATCGTCTCAGTCGCGTTCGTCCCTTCGACAACTATGTTGTCGATACGATTATTCCCCGTCGACGAGGTCGCTCCATTGAAGACGATTCGAAACGCAGCATTGGGATTGTTGTTCAACCCGACAATGCTGCCGAGTGTGAAGACGAGCGGCAGCGTGCCGAAGGCTGTAGCCGGCGTGTACGGTGGTCCAAAGTCGATGAAATTTATGCCATCAAGACTATATTGAAACTGATTGCTGTTGAATCCAGTGCTGGTCCCCTGCGTGGCAAAACTCACCACGATATTTGAAAACCCGACCGTGCTGACGTTGAAGGTGATGTTCCGTCCGTTGTTGGCAACACTGGTTCCACCTTGCAGTGAGAGTGCCTGCCCGGCGATGTCGCCAAGCCGCGCGTTGTTAGTTGTTCCCGCCGCAAACAGAAGATTGACGACGTTGAGATTGCTGGTGAGCGTGCCACTGCCGTGGTCCACGTTCAGATCAGAGTCATTGAAATTCCAAATTGCGAGTTCATCGGCGAGCGTTGCTTGCGAAGTTGCGAAGAAGAGCAGAGCGGCGCAGATGAGGTTGAAAGGAAGTCGTCGGGTGAGACGAAAATCCGGCTTTATAAACATACATGTTCTCCTTTAATGAGGTTTTGGACACACGTTGGTCCGCGTGAGAAAGCAGGAGAATCTTTTCAGAGATTCGTGAGGCTCGTCGGTAAGTAGGCCAGGCTCAGAGGACAGCCAAATACTTTCTCGTTAATGCACGCACAATATGACGATTCTGTTCGGTCGTCAATAGAAATCTTGACGTGCTGTATAATGACCAAACTAGAATAACTTGCGAGGAACTATCGAAGTATGGGAAACAACTTTTTCAGAATCGACGATCATGCGGCACTCGAAAGTGTAATCACCGATTCGAAGCAAAAACCGGTAATCGTTTTCAAGCACAGCAACGCCTGCTCCATCAGCTCGCGAGCATATCGCGAGATGGAAAAGCTGGAGGGGCAAGTGAACATTCTTGAAGTGCAATCGGCCCGCGAGGTCTCAAGCGAGCTCGCAAACCGCACCGGTATCCAGCACGAAACTCCGCAGGTGATTGTTCTGCGCGACGGTAAGGCTGTTTGGAACGCGTCGCATTTTGACGTTAAGGCCGCCGACGTGATGAAGGCAGTCGAATCTCACAGTTAGTTCTATCCACAGATTACACAGATTGATTATGAATCTGTGTAATCTGTGGAAACAAAAAAATTGACTTCCGCGCGTTACATGCGATAAAAGCTTTCGCTCCAGCTTTTGTCTTTCCCGGCAGTCCCGGGGCCCGCAGCAAGTAGTTCCATCCTGACAGGTGATAAGCAGCTTAAGGTTTATCAAGCCACGCAGAGCGCGAGGACGCACATGCAAACACTTAAGGCAAGTCGATTGGTCCAAACCCTTTTTCTCGTGGGTTTGCTCATCGTCGCTTTCAATAGCGTGCAGGCGCAGAACAACACGTCCGGCCAGCCCACGCCTACACCCACACCGACTCCTGCCGCTCAGCCGGCCGCAAGTCCTTCTCCAACTCCCGATCTATCACCGAAGGTCATCGAGGTTCGCGGCGATCTCCAACTGGACGGCCTTGTCGAGGTCCGTGTTGAAAATCTTGATAAGTGGTCTCAAGCTGCCGAAGCTAACGAAGCAACCAGGCTCGTTCCTTATATCAACGGTCGCGCTATCAGGGGAAACTATCCCGAGGAGATCCACCTGGAGACTGGCCGTTTGATTTATCACCTTGAAATTACTCCCGACAATAAGAAAGTCTGGATCGATCTGCTCGGCGCACCGCATTCGATGAGAGAACCGGCCACGCTAAGTGTCGGACTCGAAGATGGCTCGGCTTTCAAGAGCGTACACGGAAGGGGGGAACAACCGGTTACTCTGACAGTGATATCTCCGGTTTACGGTTTAGTTGCTCTGGCCGTAATCCTTTCCACTTTGGCTTTGCTACTTTGGCTCGTCAGCAAGACAAACATAATTCGCGAACCAGGCCCTCCGCCGGTTCCAGGAAAACGCCGTCCTTACAATCTGGGCCGCGCCCAAATGGCGTTTTGGTTCTTTCTTATCTATGCGTCGTACATGACGATCTGGCTGATTACAGACGCCCTCGACACAATCACTTCGTCGCTCCTCGCGCTCATGGGCATCAGCGCCGGCACGGCTCTCGGCGAGGCTTTAATTGACAACGGCAAAGACACGACCGTAGCAAATCAGTTACAGGGTTTGACTGCTGAAAAACAGGCGCTCGAGCAGGGGATTACTCAAACCCAGGCGGACCTCGACGCGATCGACCCGGCAGTGGCAACGGCCACAGATCAGTCAAACCGTGAGTTATTGAACAGGCAACTAACCGATAGTCGAACGCGCCTCAATGAGATCGATCAACAACTGCGCACTCTAAGCTCGCAGAGCGCTCCGAGTACTTCGGCCGGGTTTTTGCGCGACATTCTCTCTGACGGGAGCGGCTATAGCTTTCATCGTTTCCAGATCTTCGCGTGGACGATCGTGCTCGGCATCATTTTTGTCTCATCGGTTTACAATAACCTGACGATGCCGGAATTCAGTACGACCTTGCTGGGATTGATGGGTCTGAGTGCCGGCACGTATATTGGCTTTAAGTTTCCCGAGCAGAAATGATGGAACGACGCGGACCGGCAATTGAACCGAAAGAGCTCAAGCAAGAAGACGATTTCACCGTCAGCATCGTCTGGGGCGACGACCGCCGCTGCCGCTATCGAGCGGCCGAGCTCCGGCGCTCGTGTCCCTGTGCGCAGTGTGTCAACGAATGGACTGGCGAGCGCGTGTTGAAGGCTGACAGCATTTCTGAGACTATTGAAATCCGTGATATCAGCATCGTCGGGCGTTATGCGCTCAACTTTCGCTGGAGCGACGGCCACGAGACCGGGATTTACAGCTTTCGCTATTTGCGCGAACTGTGCGAGACTCAGGATGTGGAAACTGTCTGAACAATAATTATGAACGAACGCGATTTTTTTAACGAGAAGGAAGAAGTAAAGAAGGCGACGTATAGTTGTCCTCATTGCCGTGAGCGCGCCGAATACGACGTCCGCTGGTTGAAACGTACCAGAAAGCCACAGCCGCCGCGCGGTGCAAACGAACAGGACAAGGCGCGTTTCAACAAGTCGCGCGATTACCTGGTGCGGATTGACGATATGCTGGCATGCCGGAACGCGCGTTGTCGTCGTCGTTTTGAGATTCCCAGTTCTCAATCCGTGGTTTTCATTTGAGCCGCATATTTACGCCGACATTCGTCGGATAGACACTCCGAACAAACCGCTAAACTGCCCGAAAAGCAGCCTGAAAGTGTTGGCTTGGGTGTTGCAGTGCTGCTGTATGTCTATGCTTGAAACACAACAATTTGCCGGCGCGAGCAAAATCAATAATTCATTTTTGACACCGTTCGAGCGCCGCCTCGCCAGGAGCGTGCTACCGCGCATCCCTTCGTGGCTGGAGACTTACCACCTGACCATGCTGACGTTGGTTTGGTCGTCTCTGATCCTGCTTTTTTCTTACTGGGCCGCACGCGATCTGCGCTGGCTCTGGGGCGTTTCGGCGATGATCGCGCTGCAATACGTCACGGACCATTACGATGGCAAAGTCGGAAAATATCGCGGGACGGGGTTGGTGCGTTGGGGCTATTACATGGATCACCTGCTGGATTATTTTTTCCTGTGTTCGGTGATCGTCGGTTACGCCTTCATCCTTCCGGAACGCTCGCGTTACCAGGTTTTGATTCTGCTGGCGCTTTGTGCAGGTTACGAAGTCAGCACGTTTCTGGCGTTTGCCGCTACGGATCGCTTCAAAATCAGTTACCTGAAGTTCGGACCGACCGAGTTTCGCCTCGCGCTCATAGTCATCAACGCGCTGCTGGTGCAGTACGGCACCCGGCAGATGGTTAACGGGCTAAAGTACGTAAACATCGGCGGCGCCATCGGGCTCGCCCTGATGACCTACCGCACCCACAAACTGATTTGGGCGATGGATATGGAGGAAAAGAACGCCCGATCAGCCCGGCAACCGTAGTTCTGTCCTGCTAAAGAGTCACTGTCCGGTTAGGCGTGTATGGTTTGCGACCGTACAAAACCGGCAGTGGGGCCTCAAGCGTAAATTTTTTTGGTAGAAGTGGCCCTTTTTTCTTCCGTGGTGCGCGTTAGCGGATGTGGCCTCTTCTTTGCAAGCCAAACGGCAGTTCAACGTTCTAATCTCTAGTTATTTTGGGAACTGTGGGGCGGGAAATTCGTTGGATACTTTCAGATTCATACGAGTTCGAAAACAAAGCAATGTCTGAGAAGAAAACAATCCGCATTATAAAAAAGGGCGAAAAATCACGCCCAATCGTCAAGGTAAAGGCAACTACCGCTCGAGAAACGGCGCGGGATATGGTGGAAACTGTGACCAATTGGGTTACAGAGTTTCAGAAGAAACGCCGTGATGAAACCGCCAACGCGCTGAGGCTGATCTCGAAGACACCTCGCGGCAGTGAGGCCTGAGCCACACTTATAAAAACAAGCCGGGTATAAGAACTACGGCGCGGGAAGGCTTCGGCCGTCTCGCGCCGTTCATTTTTGAGGATGAAAAGTTTGACAGCGGATTTCTGCTGGGGATAGCATCAGGGTTGATCCGGAAAATTTAGTGGAGGCTGAGTTATGGTTAGAAAGAGTTCTCCACAAAAATCGAAACGAGCACAGGTGCGGCCGTTGTTTGATAGTATCCGCAAGCCTGGCGCGCCTCCCGGTCACCCGATGTCTCGGGCCAAGCCGGATGAGGTAGCGCGACCGGCGGGCCGGAAAGCGAAACACAAGCGACGTCCGGAACCGACAGATGACGATGTCTGATTCTTCAACAGTCTCACGGGAATTCCTCGACCGCGCGTCGGCGTTTATGCTGGGTGACTATTTACCCAAGATCGAGCGCTGTCTCGAGAAACTGACAGACGAGCAGATCTGGTGGCGTGCGAATGAAGAATCGAACAGTATCGGGAACCTGATCCTGCACCTCTGCGGCAACGCGCGACAGTGGATCATTTGCGGAGTTGGCGGGCAGCCTGACCATCGCAATCGCGACTCAGAATTTGAGCAGCGAGACGTCATCGCCCGCGACGAGTTGTTGACCCTGCTCCACTCCACCCTCGCTGAAGTCGAAGCCACTCTGCGCAGTTTCGACCCCTCGCTTCTCCTTGAGCATCGCAAAATCCAGGGCAACGACGTCGAACTCCTCTACGCCATCTTCCACGTAACGGAACACTTCTCGATGCATGCTGGGCAGATCTTCATGCTGACGAAGATGATGACCTCCGATGATCTTCGCTTCTACGAATTCGACACCGGTGCGCCGGTTGTGCGCTGGCGCTCCGGTCCGACCGAGTCGTCCTAGCCGCCACAGAAGGGTCAATGCTTTCGGAGATCACGCGGGCTCCCTTTTGAATGTCAGTCGCGTATGGCGTCGACGTAAGCTCTTATGACCGACGTGAAATGCTCGCGTCCTTACGGCAAAAGGAATATTCTTCTCTCTCGGCGCCGCTTACCCGCTTCACGAAAACGCCGAGCAGTTTAACCCGTGGCGTTGTCACTTCGATTACCCACTTGCCTGTCTGATCTTGTCGCGTCAAGCCGGTAGTACAAGGGGATGCGTCCATAACGGCGAGCCGTATTTTTCAGCAAAGAGTTTAAATGGCTGCGATGCAGGAAGTGACCCGCAATCTGATTGAATGGCGCAACGGAAACGAAGCGGCAATTGAGAAGATCCTGCCCGTGGTCTATGACGAACTGAGACGCACGGCGCGTCGCAGCTTACGCCGTGAGAGTTCTGAGATTTCCATCCAAACAATCGAGCTCATCAATGAAGCATATCTGAAACTGGTTGACCAACGAGAAAGCGATTGGCAAAACCGCGCGCATTTTTTCGCCGTCGCGGCTCGCGTGATGAGAAACCTCCTGGTTGATCGCGCTCGCTCGCGGCAATTTGCCAAACGCGGCGGCGGTGCAAAGAAAGTCTCGGCGGACGAAATCATGATTGCCTCACCTGAAAAGGACGTTAATGTGATTGATCTGCACGAGGCTCTAACAATCCTGGCCGAACTTGATGAGCGCAAAAGCCGGATTGTGGAATTGAGATATTTCGCCGGTTTGAGCGTCGAAGAAACCGCTGAAGTGATGGGAATCTCCGGTGTTACCGTCAAACGAGAATGGCTTAAAGCCAAGGCCTGGCTGTATCAAGCTTTGCATGAAAAATGAAACCTCCACCAAATCGGATCGCTGGAAACTAATCGACCAGATTCTTGACGAGCTTTTGGATAGTTCGGCTTCGCAAAGCGAAACCATCCTAACAAACCGTTGCGGTGCAGACCTCGGTTTGCGGCTGGAGGTTGAGGAACTTCTCGCCGCAACTGAAAAGGCCTCCGACTTCATGGAAGTATCAATGCTCGAATCGGCGTCGGAGGTTTTTGATCTCGAAACCACTGAGAGCTTAATCGGAAAGCGCGTCGGCAACTATCGTTTGTTAAAGCTGATTGGGCGCGGTGGTATGGGAAACGTGTTTCTCGCCTCGCGCGATGATGAAGAGTTTCGCAAGACCGTTGCGGTCAAGCTCGTTAATCCTCTGTGGAGTGATGACGAGATGGCGCAAAGGTTCCGGCGCGAGCGTCAAATTCTGGCAAAGCTTGAACACCCCAATATCGCCCGCTTGCTCGACGGCGGCACCACTCAAGACAAGATGTCGTTTCTGGTAATGGAGTATGTTCAAGGTATCCCCATCACCGAATTTTGCAAAGACAAATGCAAAACCACGAACCAGCGTTTGAAGATCTTTTTGAGAGTCTGCGAAGCCGTTAAGTTCGCCCACCAGAATCTCATCATTCATCGAGACTTGAAGCCAAACAACATACTAGTGACGGCAGACGGAACGGTGAAGCTACTCGATTTCGGAGTGGCGAAGCTCCTACAGCCCGACCTACTCGATGTATCGGGAAACGTTACACTGCGAACCAATATCCTGACACCCAATTACGCAAGCCCCGAGCAACTGAAGGGCGAGACGATTACCACCGCCAGCGATGTCTACTCGCTCGGGGTTTTGCTTTACGAACTCTTATCCGGAAGTCGACCGTACGATTTGAAAGACAAATCGTTGCCCGAAATCCTGCGGATAATCAGCGAGCAATTACCGCCAAGGCCGAGCGAGACACAGATGCAGGTGCGAGAGCAGATGCCCCACGCCGCACTTTTGACCAGCGGATTACATTCGCGAACGGGTGTCCGCCGCACCTTACGCGGTGACCTCGACAATATCTGCCTGAAGGCCTTGGCCAAAGAGAGACGCAAGCGTTATCAAACTGTCGAAGAGTTGACCGCCGACATTGATCGGCATTTGGCAATGTTGCCGATTTCAGCGCGCCAACCCTCCGTTTGGGATCGCATGAACAAATACGTCAGGCGTCATCGTCTTGGTGTAGCCGCCGCAACAGTGATCATGATTCTACTGTTGGGTTGGTTGACCAGCGCCGTGTGGCAGAGAAATATCGCGCGCGACCAGGCGGACGAGAACCTGCGCCGCGCGTACGCGGCAGACATGAATCTCGGAATGCAGTCTTACGAAACGGCGAATCTGGCCCGGCTCAACGAGATCCTGGCGCGCTACAAGAACACTGCGTTTACCAAGAATTGGGAGTATCGGTTCCTGCAAAACCTCGCCAAACCGAAAGGCCAATTGTTGGTGATTCCGCACCCCGCCGATGTTTGGGACGTGACATTTTCACCTGATAGTAAGAGGTTAGCGACTGCCTCCGCCGATGGCTTTGCTCGCATTTATCAGGTCCCCGAAGGAAAACTGCTGGTAACTACAGCGACCAAAGAGACAAACATTTGGCGCGTGAGGTTTTCGCCGAACGGTAATTTACTGGCGACCGCATCCGGCGATGCGAACTCGAGTTCAGCGAAAGTTTGGAACACAGCAACCGGCACTGAGGTTTTCTCGCTGGTTGGTCACACAGAGCGGGTCCGCGGATTGGATTTTTCGCCGGACGGAAGGATGATTGCAACTGGAAGTCGCGACGGAACGATTCGAATTTGGAGCGCCGTCGATGGCCGAGAGTTGAAAAGATTCGTTATCGAGCGAGCGGGTGAACCAGACGAACCCCAGGATCTACACTTCGCGCCTGACGGGAACAAATTGCTTGTTGCGAGCAAAAGGAACTCCCGCCTGTGGGACATGGCCTCGGGTAGAATTCTTTCCGAGTTCTCAAAAGGAGGATCGTGGGCCGCTGCTGTCTCGCCCGACGGTAAGCGGTTTGCGCTCAGCGGGATCGAACCGAGGATTCAGATCTTCGCTGTCGATCCTGCCAAACAGATGTTGGAAATAGCGGGGCACGAGACAAAAGTCAATAACGTTGCCTTCTCGCCAGACAGCTTGATGATTGCGTCAGCAAGCTCGGACCGCACCATCAGGTTTTCTGACGCGCAAACAGGCACGGAATTGCTGAGCCTGAAAACGCATTTGAACGAAGCCTGGTCAGTCGCATTTTCGGGTGACGGGAAATTCATCGCCACCTCGGGAACAGATTTCAACGTCTTCTTGTTTGACGCCCGGGAATTGCTGAAGGGCTCATCGTTCGGCTTCCCGATAGGTTTTGGAGGCGGTTGGTCGGCGATTTCTCCTGATCGTAGCAAAGTGGTGGTTCCCTCGATGAACAGACTAGCCCTTTGGGACGTTACGTCAAGGCACGAGGTTGCTGAATTCTTTAGCAAGGAACCTCTTGAGAGTGGCTCCTTCTCACCTGACGGCGCCATCCTGGCAACAGGCGGCGTCGCGGGTACGATTACCCTCTGGAACACTGCGACCGGCGCGGAAATCCGGCACTTTAGGGATCAAGGCAATTACATCAGGAGGCTTGTTTTTTCGCCTGATGGCAAACGATTGATCTCGGCAAGTGACGACAAGACCGCCCGCATCTTGAATATCGAAAACCCGGTTGGGTTTCTTGAACTATGCCGCTTCGACAAAGAGGTGACCGCTCTGGGTGTTTCACCCGACGGCGGTCGGGTCTTCGTGGCCAGCCTCGATCCGACAGCCAAACTAATCGATTTCGACACGAGAAAAGTGATTGCTGAAATCGGTATATCGCGAAAACCATTTTTGTCAGTAGCCTTCGCCCCGGCAGGGCAAACCTTTGCAATTGGAGATGCGGACGGCGCGATCCAGATTCGCCAAACAGTAGATGGGAAACTGCTCGCCACCTTCACCGGCAGTACTGGAAACCTGACGGCGCTGACCTACTCGCCTGATGGTACGCGTTTGGCCTCGGCAAGCGCGGAAGGTGTCATTCGTCTGTGGGACGCGAAGACCGGGAACCAGGTGTTGGCCATTCGCACTGGTGCGCCCAATACGCGTTTTCTCGCTTTCACGCCCGACGGCAATACCCTCATATCACACGGCACGGTCGGGAGAATTCAACTCTGGGAAGCTGGACCTCGCTGAGTCTCCGCCAAGAATTCGCCGCGCATCCTCGCTGTTAGAAACATTCTTCATCTCACGTGATACGACTCTCCACTTTTTCTCGCTTACAGAGGTTGAGCACGAAGAAAACCAAACTTTTGACATTCAATTTTCGCCTCAATCCCTAAGGAGAACTCTCATGAACCAAATTACTGATAAAGACATTGACGCCAGACGAAGAAGACCAACTTGCGCAGATATCATTAGAACTCAGAATGCTGTTCTGGGCAGTGAATGTGCAAAGAAAACTAACTTGTTGTCGTGTAGATGCAGCGGTTGTGAGACTGACGACATATATCCAGTTATTACCTCGCCTTCTGATGCGCCACTGCTTAACACAGCATTCGATGGAAGCGGTGCTTTTCTGACCAGCGGTACGGACCCGCATTGGGAGGTTGGACTGGGTACTCAGAGCGGTGGGCCAGTTAGTGTTTCTTCCTGGATTCCAGCATTCGTATTTCGTTTGACACCTAGTTGGATACAAAGCCCTTTCAACAACGCAAACTGGATTTCTTATTTTGTTGATGCTAACCAGGCGACTGCCGGTCACGGTGATGTAGACGCCTACTTTCGCTATCGATTTAATTTGAGTCCGTCCCTTGTCCCAGCCACGTTTGCCTTAACCATGGATTTTTATGCCGACAACAGAGTATGGGAGATTTACGTAAACGGTGTGCCGCAGAGTACCCAACCAAACGGCTCGAGCGTGCTGCCCCAATTCCCGGCTGATGGCCCAACTGTCTATCAAACTTCAGGTTTTGGGCCGAAGAGTCAAGTGCATATCAACCTCGACAATAATTGGCGGCCTTGCAATAACGAAGTAATCGTCCACGTTATGTCAGGCACCAAATGGCTCGGATTCCTTGCTCAGAATGCGATAAAGGTTGATTTGGATCAGGGCGGTTGCGATTGTCAGTGTGATTGTGAAGAGATACCACTCCCTGACATCCGGCCTTGTATCTCCGTCGCTTGGGGAGACAGTCCTTGCGATTGCCTGGAGACGGATGATGTTGAAGTGGCATGCATTACGGTATGCAACTGTTACTCCAATGTCACTTTCAACAACCTTTCGATCGGTCAGATATTGGTAACTGATTTAGCGGGCAATCCGGTTCCGAGCTTACCGGACGGTACACCCTCGATACAGATTGTCCCTTCTGGCCCAATTTGCTTTGGCGACATCGGGCCTTGCACCGACAGAGATCACCCGAGCTGCGTGTCTCGCGAATTGGTGATCCACACGCGCGGCGCAATCGGGAAAAAATACCGACTGAATTTCAAGGGAATTTGCTTCAGTGTTTGTCATGAGTTTCAGTCGGAACAGTGTCTCATAATGAATTTGTGCCAGGATTAATCGTCGTTAGCCTTGCTACTTACAACAAAGGAATTGAGTTGCTAGTGACAAATCCTGAAGCGATGAAAGATCAAATTTGCAGGCTGACCCAGTTCTCAAAGAGACGTACTCCGTTGTGCGCCTGTGCTTGACCTCATGGTGCAGAGTCGGCCACAGCCTGCTGTTTGTCCTCAATTCGCAAAGTCCGTCAAGAAGCCGTCAACGGAATTTCAGTAGGTCTGCAAACAAGAGACAGGGAAGCGGTTGTTAGACCGCTTCCCGTTTCAATGCACACCGGTCAGATCATCATGCTCACGAAGATGTTGACCGCGTCCGATCTTCGTTTCTATATTTTGAAGAGGACGTGCCGACTCAGCGCTGGCTGAAATAGTGGATACGAAAAAAGAAAGTCTTAGCGCCATATTCGAGCAAGCTCTCGCTGCCGACACTGCGGCGCAGAACCGTTGGCAGGTAACAGAGGGAGGCCCATGGGTTTGGCAGCATGACGGAGTTCGGATTAGCAATGGCGGTCAGTGGTCAGCCTTGAACTGGCAAGGATGGAGCGACTGCAAATCGCCGGCGTTGCGGAAATTTGTCATTGAGGCCACGGTAAGCGGAAAGGCCGAGGCAGCCGGATTGAGTTTTGGTCCTTATAAGGATTTTCTTGCTCGACTCGATACCTCCAACAGCCCTCGGTGTCTGCAGTTGGAGATTGATGCGGATGTGGGTTGCTGGGCGTTTCGGGTAGACGGCCAATTGATGAATCGCTGTTGGTGGGATGCAAAAGTCCACAGTGTTGAGGACCTGCTGAATGGAACCCTCACTCTCAAGGCAAAGAATGCTGAGACCGTTCTGTTTCAAAATCTGGCTCTACATCCGCTGCTTGCGTCATGCAGGCTGTCGGTGATTATGACTTGTTTTCGCTTTCTTCAACGGCTCAGGCTGGCATTGCGAAATTGGTGTCATCAGGATCTGCCTTCCAGCGCTTTTGAAGTGCTGATAGTGAATCCGGAAAGTCCGGATGGCACACACGAACACTTGGCAGCCGTGGCGCGCAGCTTTCCGCATATTCGCGTACACGAAATAGCGGTCGGTGGAGATTTGAGCACCAACAAGGGCGCGATGATCAATCGGGCATTCGAGGCGAGCCGTGGTGAATGGATTTGGTTGACGGATGCCGATTGTCTGTTTCCCCCAGGCTCTGCTGCTACGGTGCTGGAGCAAGTGGAGGGACAGGAACAACATTTATTCTATGGTCAACGACGTCGCTTGTCCGCCGCGCAAACCGATGCCCTGTTAGCAGGACGCGCGGACGGATTGCACGATTTTGCCGAACTTGCAGCCGCGCCAAATTTGCGTGTGGAGAATGGACCATGGGGTTTTACGCAGATTGTTCACCGCCGAGTGTTTGAGCAAATAAGGTATAGCGAAGGAGTGAATCATTTCGCGCGTACTGACGATATCTTTGTCGATGATTGCCGGCGCCATCGGATCAGACTGAAACAAGTCGAAGGTCTGTTTTGCTTGCACATTGAACACCCCTTTGCGTGGTACGGAACAAAATACTTCTTGTGACTACGGAAAGGTTTGTTAATATGCACTTACCCACCTCTGAAAATCACAATGGCTAAAACTACTCACAAGAGAAGTTCGAAGAAGTCTAGCGCCAAAACGCCGGCAAAGCGTCGAACATCACCAGCTTCGAAGACTAAGAAGTTGTCGAAGGCAGTCCGCAAGACTGGTAATGGAAAGACGGCTGCGAAAAAGGCGGCTGCAAAAAAGGCTGCCGACGAGGAGCGCTATCTAGAGAAGGGAAACGCTCACTTGCTCAAGGCTTGGCAAATTATGTACGAAATCCGCACTGGAAAGCGGAAAGCTAAACCACCCTCACTAAAATGGCTAAAGTCACTTATGATGCGAACATCTATATAAAATACAAACCACAATCCTTCCCTCACGGTTTTTACATGTCTGCTGTAGTTTTGCAGGAGCTTGTAGCCGGCGCGAATGATGCGTCGGCAATTAAAAAATTACAGCGTTTAAGGCACGAGTATCGAAAGACTAATAAGCTGCTCGTTCCTAATGAGGAAGATTGGTGGCATGCTGCCTTGGCTCTTAACGCCTTACAACGCGGCCGAAGATCAAAAAAGACCGGCAAGATACCCAAGATCTCAGCAGCCGAAAGATATCGAATCATCAACGACGTTCTGATCGCGCGAACTGCAAAGCGCGCGGGCGTTATGGTGGTAACGGACAATATCAATGACTTCGAGAAGATTCGGAATTTCTGTGATGTCAAAATAATCAGTGGAAGCAAGTATTTCTCGAGTAGTTGAGTGCAAGCAGCTTTTTCTACTGACCTAATGATCGCGTTTGGACGGCGCGCGGCCGCGGCGGTAGCCGCTGGGGCAGAGACATTCAGCGTACCCGAGTTTGAGCCAGTGGTGGCGGCGATTGGCGCGGATCGTCGTGCCGGGCGGACCTC
>Ga0207643_10000748_pt1 | contig 20004 bp, 13 predicted proteins | sample KBSMisM62_FD_184313 | JGI IMG/M metagenome (GOLD analysis project Ga0207643, IMG submission 184313) | Miscanthus rhizosphere microbial communities from Kellogg Biological Station, Michigan, USA - KBS Miscanthus M6-2 (SPAdes) (version 2) | ecosystem: Host-associated > Plants > Roots >...
CAGGTCGCCCTGCGCGACCGCGGTCGCGACTTCGGCGATGTTGCGGACCTGGCCGGTCAGGTTCGAGGCCATCGAGTTGACGCTGTCGGTCAGGTCCTTCCAGGTGCCGGCGACGCCGCGCACCATGGCCTGGCCGCCGAGCTTGCCTTCGGTGCCGACCTCGCGTGCCACGCGCGTCACTTCCGACGCAAAGGCGTTGAGCTGGTCCACCATGGTGTTGATGGTGTCCTTGAGCTCAAGGATTTCGCCGCGCACGTCGACCGTGATTTTCTTGGACAGGTCGCCGCTCGCAATCGCGGTCGACACTTCGGCAATGTTGCGGACCTGCGCGGTCAGGTTCGAAGCCATCGAATTGACGCTGTCGGTCAGGTCCTTCCAGGTGCCGGCGACGCCGAGCACGTTGGCCTGGCCGCCCAGCCGCCCTTCCGTTCCGACCTCGCGCGCCACGCGCGTCACCTCGCCGGCGAAGGCATTGAGCTGATCGACCATCGTATTGATGGTCTCCTTGAGCTGCAGGATTTCCCCGCTGACGTTCACCGTAATCTTCTTGGACAGGTCGCCGCCCGCAATCGCGGTGGCGACGTCGGCGATGTTGCGGACCTGCGCGGTCAGATTCGACGCCATGAAGTTGACGCTGTCGGTCAGGTCCTTCCAGGTGCCGGCAACGCCGGGCACCTGGGCCTGGCCGCCGAGCTTGCCTTCGGTGCCGACCTCGCGCGCCACGCGCGTCACTTCCGACGCAAAGGCGTTGAGCTGATCCACCATGGTGTTGATGGTGTCCTTGAGCTCAAGGATCTCGCCACGCACATCGACCGTAATCTTGCGCGAGAGATCGCCGCGCGCCACCGCCGTGGTCACCTGGGCGATGTTGCGCACCTGGTCGGTGAGGTTGCCGCACATGGCGTTCACCGAGTCGGTCAGGTCCTTCCACGTGCCGGCGACGCCCGGGACGATGGCCTGGCCGCCGAGCTTGCCGTCGGTGCCGACCTCGCGCGCCACGCGCGTCACTTCCGACGCGAACGAGCGCAGCTGATCGACCATCGTGTTGATGGCTTCCTTGAGCTGCAGAATCTCGCCGCGCACGTCGACGGTGATCTTCTTCGACAGGTCGCCCATGGCCACGGCAATGGTGACCTCGGCGATGTTGCGGACCTGCGCCGTGAGGTTCGACGCCATGGAGTTGACGTTCTCGGTCAGGTCCTTCCAGACGCCGGTCACTTCGCTCACCTGCGCCTGGCCGCCAAGCTTGCCTTCGGTGCCGACCTCGCGCGCCACGCGTGTCACCTCCGACGTGAACACGCTGAGCTGCTTGATCATGGTGTTGACGATAGTAGCTGCCCGGAGGAATTCGCCCTCGAGCGGCCGCCCGTCCACCTCGAGACGTACCGTTTGCAGCAGGTCGCCTTGCGCCACCGCCGAGATGACACGCGTGACCTCGGTGGTCGGCCAGAGCAGATCGTCGATCAGCGTATTGACCGAGGTTTCCATCTCGCCCCAGGCGCCATTCGACAGGCCGAACTTTACGCGCTGGCGGGTTTTGCCCTCGCGGCCGACGACATGGCCGACGCGGTCGAGCTGCTGCGCCATGCGCTCGTTGGCGGCGACGATCTCGTTGAAGGTGTCCGCGATCTTGCCGAGGATCCCGGTCTCGCTGCCCGGCATGCGTACCGAAAAATCGCCCACGCGCATGGACTGCAGTGCATTCAGCAGCTCGTGCAATTCGGCCGGCGCGCCGCCCGCGAGTTGCCCTTCGGCGGGGACGGCGTTGGGAGACGCACCATTGGTCTTAAGATCGCCAACCGGTTCACGGTTCGGTTGCATGGTGTCTCCTCCGGAGCGGGTGAACCGGTACAATGTCACGGTCGCGGGGGCGTTGTCATGGCCACCCCATGACGCCGTAGCGGACTTCGACGCGTAAGCCAGGATGTTGCTGTTGGGAACTCGGGATATGTGGGCCGGCGTCCGGCCTGAGGGACGGAACCCGAAGCAATAAGCGGCCCTCTCCCGCGCGCTGAGAGTATCCAAATCGGATGAGCTGACAGACGGCGCGCGACCGGGAAGATCCGGTCATGAGTTGCAAACCCCTTACTGAGTCCGGGTCGGACCCCCACCTAACGCCCTCAACGCCCGAAAATACCGATGGTTCCGCTCGACGGTAAAATTTTATTCCGACGGAAAGCGTATATACTTCAAATGCTTATGCAAAAATAACATGATAGCGACAGCCCGGGGGCGGCGGCCCCGGAGTCTTTCATAGGAACACGGTTAACGGCCAGGCGGAGACCAGCCGCGGCCTGGGGCCGCGGGCGCGTCCGAGTTGGTTTCGATGGCCCCTCCGCGAGTGCAACGGGCGTCCGACGGCATGGGTCGGGCATCGTCTCGCCACCGGCGGCCCAACTTGCTAATGCTGAATGGTCCCGCCGCCGTTTCCTGGCACAGATCTGTTCCCTTTCCGCTCGGCGAGGGAACCCATTCGACCCCGTCTCGCCCACCCCCGTCAGAAACCGGAACATGAAGCAGCGCATTCGCCCCCGAGCCGACGGCTCGAACCTTCGCCTTGCGGCCGATATCGGCGGCACCTTCACCGACATCGCGGTCTTCGACGAGCGAACCGGCAAACTGACATTCGGCAAGGCGCTGTCGACACCGGACCGTCTGGTCGAAGGCATCAATGCCGGGGTCGAAAAGGCCGGGAGCGGCTACCAATCCGCCGGGCTGTTTCTTCATGGCTCGACCATCGCCATCAATACCATTCTGGAGCGCAAAGGCGCCAAGACCGCACTCCTTATTACCGAGGGTTTCCGCGACATCTACGAGATCGGGCGCATCAACCGGCCGGACGCGTACAATCTGTATTTCCGCAAGCACGAGCCGCTGGTCGAGCGGGCGCTGCGGTTCGAGGTCAAGGAGCGGGTGCTGTCCGACGGCGAAATCGAGAGCCCGCTCGACGACGCGGAGATCGCGAGCTTCGGCCGCATGTTGGATGGGCTTGGCGTGGAGGCGACTGCGATCCTGTTTCTGAACTGTTACGCCCGGCACGACCACGAAGCACGCGCGAAGGCGATCCTGGAGAAGAACCATCCGAACATGTTCATCTCCGCCTCGCACGAACTGTCCGAGGAATATCGCGAGTTCGAGCGTTGTTCGACGGTGGTGGCCAACGCCTATGTCGGGCCCATCGTCCGCGGATATATCGGCGAGATCGAGGACCACATTCGGAGCGAAGGCTTTGCCGGCTCGCTCCTGATTGTGCAGTCGACCGGGGGCCTCTACGACGCGCAGCAGGCGAAGAGCCACTGCGTGCGCATGCTGGAATCGGGGCCCGCCGCCGGCGTGATCGGCACGCAGGCGCTCTGTCACGCGCTCGGCCTCGAGAACGCGATCGCCTTCGACATGGGCGGCACCACCGCGAAGGCCGGTGTCATCCACAAGGGCGAAGCGCTCACCACGGGTGCTGCGTTGATCGGCGGCTACGATCGGGCCTTGCCGGTGCAGATCGCGATGATGGACATTTTCGAGGTCGGCACCGGCGGCGGGTCGATTGCGCGGGTGGAGGAGGGCGGCCTTCGGGTCGGACCGCAAAGCGCCGGCGCCGCGCCGGGCCCGGCCTGCTATGGCCTCGGCGGCCGCGAGCCGACGGTGACGGATGCAAACCTCGTGCTCGGGCGCCTCGGTGCCGACCGATTCCTCGGCGGCGAAATGTGGCTCGACGTCGAGGCCGCCAGGCGCGCGCTGCTCGAACGCGTGGCGAAGCCGCTCGGCATGGACGCGACCGCGGCGGCCGACGGAATCCTGCGGATCGCCGCGACCGCGATGTCCTATGCCGTGAAGGGCGTCACCACCGAGCGCGGCCTCGATGCCGGGGACTTTGCGCTGGTCGCCTATGGCGGCGCCGGACCGCTGCACGCGGTGGAGGTCGCGCGCGAGATCGGGATCACGACCGTGATCATCCCGACCGCGCCCGGAGTATTCTCGGCCTTCGGCATGCTGTTCTCGGATCTGCGGTACGATTTCGTGCGCACCTGGTTCACGAGCCTCGAAGACGCGCCGTTCGACCGGATCGAACGCATCTACCGCGACCTCGAGAACCAGGGCCGTGCCGCGATCGCCAGCAGCTCGGTCGAGCCGCAGAAGATCACGCTGAAACGGGCGGTCGACATGCGCTATGTGGGCCAGGAGCATGCGGTCACCGTGGACCTGCCGCTCAAGGTGTTTGAACGGGCGGACCGCGTTGCGATCAAGCGCGCCTTCGACGCCATGCACGAACTGCGTTACGGCACCTCGGCGCCGGACGAGCGCGCCGAGATCGTGAGCCTGCGCAGCACCGTCGCCGGCGTCATGCGTAAGCCACCGCAGGAAAAGATCCGGCGGGGCAGAAGCGCGCCCGACAAGACCGCGTCCACGGGCAAGCGCTCGGTCTATCTTCAGGGCAAATACCAGGCGACGCCGACCTATGCGCGCGCCGCGCTGGCGGCCGGCAACCGCATCAACGGGCCGGCGCTGGTCGAGGAACATGCCTCGACGACGGTGCTGCTGCCTGGCGACCGGCTGGCGGTCGATGCCTATGGAAATCTGGTGATCAAGGTGGCGGGAGGCCGGTGACAGCCATGGCAAAGCAGACCAAGACCGCCGCGCGCAAGTCGAGCGCCAAACGCCTGCAGCGAAACAGGAGCAGGCAGGGCAACAGACGCAAAGTCGACCCCGTCGTCACGGAGATCGTGCGCAACGGCGTCATTGCGGTGACCGAGGAAATGAAAACCAACCTCATGCGCACCGCCTACAACATCATCATCTACGAGGCGCTCGATTTCACCACCGGTCTGTTCACGCCACGCGGCGAGACCATCTCCATCGGCATAGGGCTGCCGATGTTCATCCGCGGCATGGCCGAGACGGTGAAGGCCAAGATCAAGCATTTCGGCGCCGACAACATCCGTCCCGGCGACATCTACGTCACCAACGATTCCTATCTCACCGGCAGCCACCTCAACCACGTCACGTTGACCCTCCCGATCTTTCACCAGGGCAAGCTGGTCGCGTTCTCCTGCTGCATGGCGCATTGGCTCGATATCGGCGGCATTCTCGGCGGCATGAGCACCGATATCTTTTCCGAAGGGCTGCAGATCCCGATCCTCAGGTATCACGACCGCGGCGTGGTCAATGAGACCGTGGTCGACATCATCCGGCAGAATGTCCGGCTGCCGAGCCGGGCCATGGGCGACCTGCGGGCGCAGGTCACTGCGGTGAAGACCGGCGAGCGGCGTTTCCTGCAGCTCATCGAACGCTACGGACGCGACGCGGTGCTTACTTCGATCACGGCGATCATGGATCACGCCGAGGCGATGGCGCGCGTGCGCACGCGCACGATCCCGGACGGCGTGTACGAGGCGGAATCCTACATGGACGACGACGGCATCGATATCGGCAAGAAGGTGCCGATCCGCGTGCGAGTCGTGGTCAAGGGCGACGAAATGACGGTCGACCTGAGCGAGGTGTCGAAACAGGTGCGCGGCTTCTACAATTCCGGCATCACCACCGGCTATGCCTGCGCACAGGTCGCCTACAAATGCCTGACCTCGCCCACGGACTATCCGATCAACGACGGCTCGTTCCGCAGCCTCAAGATCATCGTGCCGCCGGGGCGGGTGATCAGCGCGGTACGGCCGGCGCCGATGCGCTGGTGGATGACCTACCCGATGACGATCGTCGATACGATCTTCAAGGCGTTGGCGCCGGCCATCCCCGGCCGCGTGATCGCCGGCCATCACGCCGATCTGCTGGCATCGTCGTTTCACGGCATCAACAACCGGACGTCCGAATTCTTCATCGGCAGCTTCGGGCCGCTGGGCGGCGGCTGGGGCGCCAAGATGACCGAGGATGGCGTCTCCGGCACGGTCTGCATCAATGACGGCGATACCCACAACAGCCCGAACGAGCAGGCCGAGTTCAAGTTTCCGATCGTGGTGGAGCGTTATGCGCTGGTGTCGGATTCCGGCGGCGCCGGCCGCCACCGCGGCGGACTGGGCGTCGAGCGCGTGGTGCGCGCGCGCACCCATATGATGGTCAACAATCAGAGCGATCGCGCCCATTGCCGGCCGTGGGGCCTGAACGGTGGCCTCGACGGAGACGGCAACGCGGTGGAGCTGCGCATCGGCGGGCAATGGAAGACCGATTTTCCCAATGCGAAGGTGTTGGTGGCGCAGCTCAAGCCGGGCGACGCTTTCAAGATCCGCTCGGGCGGCGGCGGCGGTTATGGCAGTCCGTTCGAGCGGCCGGTCGACCGGGTCCGCGAAGATGTCCGCCAGGGCTACGTCACGGTCGAGGCAGCGGTGGAACTCTACGGTGTCGTGCTCGATCCCGAGAGCTTCGAGGTGGACATGGCGGCGACCGCGAAGTTGCGCGCTGCACGGCCGGCAACCGAAGACGCCAAGTCGGCGTAAACGCTTCGCCGTGGTCGTGCTTGTGCTTAGCTCTTAGCGCGCGCTGATCGAGCGCCCGCGTCGCCGCAAATGTTCTCGATCGCCGTCACCAAAGCGGCGAATGAACCGGTGGTCAGGGCGTCGGCGCAGCGCGCCAGGACGTGCTCCGCTTTGTCGGTCCCGAGCAGCGGCCCGGCGAAACGCATGAACTTGTCGCGTACCTGCGCGCGACCGAAGGGCCGGGCGGGATCGCCGGGCACATGGGTGACGGTGCGCGCGTGCTGCGCCGTGCCGGCGAGGACGCTCACCCGCGCTTGCCACGTTCGGGGATAGTTCGAGAGCAGGCCCTCGTCCGCCTGCAGCTTGATTCTCTCCATGAAGGCGCGAACGGCCGCCGGCAGTTGCGGCGGAGCCTGCTGCACCTCGAATGCCATCTCCGGAGCGATCGCCGCCGCCGCCATGCAATAGGGCAGGCTGGTGAGATACGACGCGCGATCCCCGTCGACGACGCCATGATCGATCATTTTGAGGTGAGGGGGCAGCACCGACACCCTGATCTCATCCATCGCCGCGGGCGCGACGCCGCTCTCGATGATCTCCCGCAGCGCCTGGGTCGCGGCCATGGTCTGACGCGCTGCGCACCATGGCTTGAACGACACCTCCGCCAGGGCAGCGCCTTTACCAAGCGCGTCGGTGAACGCTGCGAGGGCCGGCTGCACGCCGTAGATGCCGGAGAAGAAAGCACCTTCGCCCAGCGCAAGATCGGACGTGAACCCCCGTTGCGCCGCCAGCGCGGCGGTCAATCCATGGCCGGCGGCCTGGCCCACCGCAAACCAGCGCGAGGTCGTCGGCGCGTTGTGATGCCCCACGCCGGGCGCCGCGAGCATGAGCGCGAGCGCCAGCGCATTGGCGGCGGCGCGATCGTCGAGCTTGCGGAGCCGCGCGGCGACGGCGGCGACCGCGAACGGCGCGGCAAAATAGGTAGGCCAGATGCCGCGATAGAGAATCGCCGGTCCGTCGACGGCGCGGCCCAGCCGGATCATGGCTTCGGTGCCTGCCAGGATCGCCGCGGTCACATCGTCCGCCGTGGCCGCCGGCGTCGCGGCCGCCAGGGTGAGCGCGGCTGGTATCACAATCCCGCCCGGCGTCGTCATGGACACAAGATGGATGCTGTCGATCTCGCTCAGGCGTGCGAGCGCGCAACGGGTCGCGAGGTCGAGCGCGAGTGCATCGCCGGCTGGTCCGTCCTCGGACATCGCGGCGCGAAACTTAAGCAGCGCCGAGCCCTCGGTCGTGTGCGCGCCTGCGATCCAGGCGCCGACGGTATCGATGAGATGAAGGCCGACCAGCTCGCGTTCGGCGGTGGACGGCGCTGCGCTGCTTGCGATGGCGCTGCCGAGTTGCTCCAGCGCGGTCATCGTGCCGGCTCCGGGGAAAACCAGAGCACCTCGTTGCCCCAATCGTGGACCGCAACCATGGCTGACACGATGGCATGGCCGCGCGGGTTCGACAGGCCGACCCGCAGACTGTAGACGCCGCCGGGTTCGATTGCGTTGTCGCATCCGGTGGAGATGACCGGATGCTCCTCGAGCGCCAGACCGATCGCGTTTCCCACCACCTCTGCCGCGATGGGATGAAGCGGCAGGCCCTCCTGCGCAATGCTGCGCGCAAGCTCGGCGCAATGTTCGCCGGCTTGCATCCGCGCGACGGCAGGTCGCAGGACCGCGTGTGCGCGCCGCGCGCACGGATGGGTCGAGGCGGTGAGAACGGCGAACCCTTCCGCCCAATAGCCAAGCTTGCGGACCGCGACATAGACCTGCAGCGGATCGACCGCGCGTTCGACCAAGGTGTCGAACGGACGCAGCGTGCGCCCGCCGTCGAGGCTGAACAGCGTGCGGACCTCCTGCGCCCCGCGGCGGTTCGCAGCCTGCTCGCCGGCGAGAACCGCTGCGGTCACATCGGCGCCGGAGCCTTGCGCCGCGCGCATCGCCGCCACCGCCGCATCGAGCGCGGCACAGGTCTCACGCTGCGCCGCGAGCTCGCGCGCTCTCTTGCGCCCCATGAGCCGCCGAAGCTCGGCGGTCTTGTCGTCCATCTCGCCGCTCAACGCGGCGGCGATTTCCTGGTGCAGCGCGTAGGGCATGAACCCGCCGCCGATCAGCACGGGTGTGCCGCCGCCTTGCTCATGCGACCATTTTGCAACCGTGCTCCCCACATTGCGCAGCGGTCGCAGGTCCTCGACGAAGGTGAGCGGCCTCGCCGCGGGCAACATGTTGACACCGCCGCCCACGAGGAGCTGCGGGGCGCCATCCCGCGGGATCAGCGCCAGCGCCGCTTCGAGCTTGGGCGTGAAATTCGTGAGATAGGCGAGCTCGGCGTGGTTCACCCGGTCGCCGTAGACGATGGTGCCTGATGCCGGCGGATTGTCGCGCCAGAATGCGGCGGCGCGCGCGACGAACTCGGCCTTCGGCATCCTCACGGCATCCCAATCGGATGGCCCCACCAGCAGCGTCGAATTCATCGCCAGCATGCACGCCCTCCACGCAAGTCTCAGAGACCGATCTCGAACAGCGCGGACCGCTGCTTCGTCAGCGGTTCGGCGCCGCGCGCGGTCAGCAGTACCGGCTCGCCGCAGAGCAGATAGCCGGTCTCCGGCAGGTGCTGGTTCGGATGGATCATGAACACCATGCCCTCCGCGAGCAGGGTATCGTTGTCGAGGCTCACGTCACCCGGCCGGATCGAGCCGAAGCCCAGCCCATGACCGCGCCGGCGGATGTGCGGCGGGTGGCAATATTCGCCATAGCCCTCCGTCTCCAGCACCGTATTGATGGCGCTGCAGACGGAAGCCATCGGAACCCCGGGTCGGGCGGCCGCTATGCCGGCATTCATGGCGCGCACCAGCAAGCCGTATTTGTGCTTGAGCTCGGCGTCCGCCGGGCCAAGCGTGGCGGTGCGGCAGATCTGCGCGAGCTGTCCGCGGTAGCTCGGCGTGATCTCGGCCACCAGGATGTCGCCGTGCTGCATCACGCGCCCGTTCGACGGCGCCACCGCCGCATTGCGCGGCCCGGCACAGAGCAGCAGGAAATTGTCCTCGGCGCCGAGGGTCTTGGTGTACCACCTGAGCTCGGCCGCAAGCGCGTCCTCGCTCATGCCGGGACGCGCGATCTCGATGAGCCGGGCATAGCCGAGCTCGGCGATGCGCGTGGCCTCGCGCGCATGCGCGATCTCTTCCACCGTCTTGGCTGCGGCGGCATCGAACACGATATCGTCGGCGGCGCTCGCCTGCGGCAGCATCTGCGCCAGGCGGCCGGCGATGTCCCAGCGCGTCGCCGCGAGTCCGGCCAAGCCGATCTTGCCGCTACGGGAGAGATGACGGCTGCAAGTCCCCTCCAGCGCATCGACCACGTCGTCGGCGGCAACGACCCGCAGCTTCGGACAACAGTCGGTCGCGCGCTCCGCATCCCATGCCGGCGTCACGATCAGGCTCGCTTCGCCGTCGCGCGGCAGGACGAAGGCCGTGGGTCCCAGGGATTTGAAGCCGCTCAGCACGAACACCGGATTGGGGGTCTCGATGAAATGCGCGCCGTCGTGTACGGCGACGATGAGGTCGAGCCCGTGCCCGATCATGCCGGCGCGGATGGCCGCAAGGCGTTCGTCGAAGGTCATGGGGTCTTTCCCGGCCTCATACGCAGGCTCGCGGTTCCATCGCGTTCAAATCCCGTCCGGGCCGCCGGCATCGCCGAGATCGGTATCCGCGAACAGGGCATCGAGCGGCAGCGTCCGGCTGATCATGCCCTGCTGATGGGTGTAACGCAGCACGGTCTCGAGGTTCTTGCGGTTGGCTGGGGTCAGACCGTACGCCCAGGGGTCGGGACCGAGCACCTCCTCCTGCTCCTCCAGTGCGGTGCGCACCCACGCGATCGGGACCATGCGCGGATTGGCAATGCGGCGATAGGCGAGGTTCTTCGCGGCCTCGAACGCCTTCACCAGGTTGGTCGGCACCCAGGGATATTTGTCGACGATCTCCTGCCGGATGGTGGTGACATGCATGATCGGGAAGATCCCGGTGCGGCGGAAATAGGCGAGCTCGACGTCCTTGTAGTTCGGAAACAACCGCACAATCCGCTTGTCGCCCTTGAGGAACAGAGGCGGCAGCTCGGGGGACAGCATGGCCGGGATCTCGCCCTCCGCCAGCATGACGTCGAGTTGCTTTCCGGGCGGGATCATCTCGATGCGCAGATCCTTGGGCGGCGTGAAGGCGACGTCCTCGCTGCGCTCGACCATCCATGTCACCTGGCGGTGCGGCAGCCCGTACTCCTCCTCCAGAATGCCCCGCATCCAGATGTTGGACGCGGGCTGGAAATTGGTGCCCCCTACCTTCTTGCCGATCAGGTCCTTCGGCTCACGAATGCCGGCGGCAGCATTGACGAACAGGAAGCCGTGCCGGAAACGCCGGTGGAGAAACACGGGGATGGCGGTTAACGGGATTCCGTGATCGCGCTCCATGAAATAGGCGCCGACATTGGCCTCGCAGACGTCGAACTCGGCCTTGCGCGCCATGCGCCAATGACGCTCGCGCGGACCCATGCCGGTGAGCATGACGAGATCGAGGCCGTCGGCCTTGACCGCGCCTTCCTTGAGCGCACGCACGATCTCATAGTCGCCGCATGCGACCGTCAGCCGGAGTCTTTCAGCCATCGACGAATTCCTTTCAGTCGGCGTGCCAGCGGCCGAAATGGACCTCCGCCCGCCGCACGATCTCATTGAGCACGATGGCCATGGCGGCAAGCACGGAAATCAGGCCGAGCAGCCGGGTGGGGTCGAAATTCTGCGTGAACAGCGTGGTGAAGTGACCGATGCCGGCGGTCGAGACGTAGAGCTCAGCCAGCAATACGCCGAGCAAGACGCCGGTCATACCGAGCCGCATGCCCGCGAAGAAGCTCGGGATCATGTGCGGAAAGATGACGTGGCGCAGCACCAGCCATCGGCTCGCGCCCATCGAGCGGGCGCTCGTGAGCAGGATCGGCTTGATGTTCTGCACGCCCGCGACGATGACCACGATAATAGGAAAGAAGCCATGGCTGACGCCGAACGCGATCTTGGAGGCGGGGCCGATGCCGAAATAGAGGATGAACAGCGGCAGGATGGTGACTTGCGGCGTGCCGTAGAGCAGCAGAATGATCGGCATGAAGCTCTTGCGCGCGAACGGCTGCAGCCCGACCGCAAGCCCGACCACCAGCCCGATCACGACCGAAAGCGCGAAGGCGACGGCGAGCTCCCAGAACGTGAGACGCAGGGCCGCCGGCACCCCTCGGGTCTCGAACACCGCCGGCAACGACATGAACACGCGCGAGGGCGGGCTGAGAAACATCGGGTCCACGAACCAGCGCGCGGCGATCTCCCAGAGGCAGAACAGCAGTGCGATCACCGCGAGACGCGCGACCCATGGTCGTCGCATCGCGCGCCGCAATGCCATCGCGGTGCTCGCCATCAGAAGCGCTTTCCCCGCGCTTCGAGCACGGACACGCAGGTATTGAGAATCATCGCGATGAAGACGACAAAGACGATGTAGGCGAACATGCGTGCGATCTCCATGCCTTCGGCGAGATGCACGATGCGGTGGCCGAGCCCGGCGAGCGACGCGATGGTCTCGCTGCCGATGATGGAGAGCAGCGCGACGGTGAAGCCGATGCGCATGCCGCTGAGAATGATCGGCAAGGCGGCGGGCATGAGGACGTGGCGAAAGAGCTGGTAGTCCGAAGCCCCCATGGAGCGGGCGGCGACCACGAACGTCTTGTCGACATAGCCGAAGCCGGCGATGGTGTTGAGCGCGATCGGAAAGAAGCTGATGGTCGCCCCGAGCGCAATCTTGGAAGCGGGACCGAGCCCGAAGAACAGGACGTAGAGCGGCAAGAACAGGATGATCGGGATCGAATAGATCCCGGCGAACAGCGGTTCGAACACCCGAATGCGATACTGCGAGCGGCTGATCAGGTAGCCGACGGTCACACCCGACGTTGCGGCGATCGCAAAGGCGGCCGCGAGCTCGGTCAGCGTGACGCGCAGATCGCCGATGAATTCGCCGGTCCGGAGGATGTCCCAAAAATTGTGCAGCACCGTGACTGGGTTGGGTAGCAGCAGCGGGCTCACGCGCCAGCGCGTCGTGGCGAGATACCACAGCACGATGAGCACGATCAGGAACGTCGCCTGAACGGCGCGGCTGGCGAGACGCCCCTGACGCTCCTTGCGCGACGGCGTCATCGTGCCGGCCCTGCCGCGGCCACGCCGGTATCTGCAATAGTCTTGCGGATCTCGTCGTGCAGAAGGCCGTAGAGCTCGTTGCGGATGGCGGTGAACTTCGGCGAGGTCACGAAATCGGGCTTGCGCGGATGCGGCTCGTCGACGTGGATGATCTGTTTGATCGTGCCGGGGCGCGCGGAGAACACCGCCACCCGGTCGGCGAGGAAGGTGGCCTCGCCCAGGCTGTGGGTGACGAAGACGATGGTCTTGTCGGTCCGGGACAGCAGCACCGAGAGGTCCTCGCCGAGGATCATCCGGGTCTGCTCGTCGAGCGCGCCGAACGGCTCGTCCATGAGCAGAATGCCGGTCTCGAGACTGAGCGCGCGGGCCAGGGCCGCGCGCTGGCGCATGCCGCCGGAGAGCTGGCCGGGATAGTGCTGCGCGAAATCCTTGAGCCCGACGGCTTCGAGCGAGCGGTGCGCGCGCGCCTCGCGTTCAGCGCGCGGCACGCCCTGGAACACCATGCCGAGGTTGACGTTCTCGAACACCGTATTCCATGGGAACAGCGCGTTCTCCTGGAACACAAAGGCGATGTCGCGGGGCATCGGCCCTGCCACCTTCTGGTCGAAGACCTCCACCGTGCCCGTGGTTGGCGCCATCAGTCCGCCGACGACGTTGAGCAAGGTCGACTTGCCGCAGCCGCTCGGCCCGATCAGGCAGAGCAACTCGCCGCGCGTGATGTCGAGCGAGGTGTCGCGCAGCGCCCGCACGTGGCGGGCGTCGCCTTCCTCGCCGAATTGATGCGAGACGCCCCGGATCCGGATCGCGACGGTGCCAGCGGTCATGCGATCTCCCCCCGGGATCGTCATGCGCGGGCTTGGCCCGCGCATCCATCTTCTTTGCAAGCGGACGGGATTGCCCCGGAGCGGGTTGTCATCGGTTCGATCCCCCGGTCGCTGGCAGAAACGCTTCAGTGTAGAGCTTGCCCATATCTGGCTCTTCCGGAAGCGTCTTCATCTCCACGAACGACTTGCGCAACACCGCAAGCGCCTTGGGATCGAACCGGCCGGTGTCCGAGAACATCGGCATGAGTTCGTCATAGATGCCGTTCGTGGTTTGGACGTCGGTGCCCATGACTTCCTTGGCGATCTCGACGGTCTCGTTGCGGTGCGTGCGCATGAAGGAGATGGTCTGAAACCAGCCCTTGAGAAAACCGCGCAGCGCCTCCGGCTTGCCGGCGATGGCCTTGTCGGTCGCGAAGATCACGTGGATATGGAAGTCCTTGACCAGCTCGCCGAAGCGCAGCAGCACCTTGCCTTCGCCACGCTGAACGAAATTGAGCGCCTGCGCGAGATTGACGATGGCGCCGTCGATCGACCTGGTCTTGAGCGCGGCGATCCGGTTGGCGTCGTCGCCGATCGGGACCTGCGCCATCCCGTCGTAACCCCATCCCTTCTGCCGCGACACTTCGCTGATGATCCAGCTCGTGACCGAGCCGACCGTCGATACGCCGACCTTGCGGCCCCTCAGGTCATCGAGCGTCGCCACCGCGGCGTCATTGCGCACGACCAGCGCGAACAGCAGCGGCGGCCCGGCCATGGCGGCAATGCCTTTCACTGGCGATCCCTTCACGATGAAGGCCAGCCCCGGTCCGGAGCCGAGCCCGACATCGATGCCGTCGGCCGCCATCGCCTGCTGCAGCCGGGCGTCGCCGCCGAAACTGCTGATCTCGATGTCGACGCCGTGCTGCCTGAAGATGCCGGTGCGCGCGCCGACGTCGGCGGGCACGAAGGAGAATGCGTCGCGTCCGGCCTTCCCCACGCGCAGCGTCTCGGCCGGGGCGGAGACGGCGACTGCCGATAAGATCGCGGAGACGACAAGCAACGCACCGGCTTTGCGGCGCGCGCATCCATTTGCTGCGGGCGGCCGCAGGCCGCGCCCGGTGATCGCGGCGATCATTCCGTCGCCCCTTGCTTCGCGTTTCCCAGAGTTGATCTTAGCGCATTCCTTGTGCGTTCGGTTGGTTCTTCCCAGAGTGCAGGCCCGTATCGGTTCTTGCTGCGGCCGGCTCTCGCCGTAAGTGGGGGAGGGGCGCCGGATCCGCTGCGTCCGGTCTTTGCTGCATTCTCATCACGCCGCTCCCACCGCGATCATGAGTTCGCCCGACTGCGCGACAGTGCAGGCGTCTCGCTCGAACAGGACCGTGGTGGTGCCGTGTTCCTGAATGAGCGCGGGGCCGGCGATCTCGCTGCCGGCGCCGAGCGTCTCGCGCTGATAGACCGGGCAGGGCAGCGCCTTGCGTGTGTCGCTGAAATACACCTCGCGCTCCCGGGACGGCTGCGCGCGTTCGCCCTTGGCGAAGCGCGGAAAGCTCAGCTTCGGGCGCTTGCCGATCATGGCGAGCCGGATATTGACCATCTCGACCGGCTCGTCGGGCGAATGGTGAGCGTAGCGATGCTCATAGAGCGCGTCGAACGCGGTTCGGATGCCGGCGCGGTCCGCGCGCTCGATCTGGCTCACGCTAACCGGCACCTGGAGCGTGAATTCCTGGCCGACATAGCGCAGGTCGAGATGGATTTGACGCTCCGCGCCCGCTGCGTGGCGCAGGCTCGCGGTGGCTTCCGCGACCATCTCGTGATGGATCTTCGCCAGCGCAGCGAAGTCGACGGTGGCGAGATCGGAATAGAACGTGCGGATGAAATCATGTCGTTCGTCCGCCAGCAGCATCCCCAGCGCGGAGAAATGTGATGGAAACAGCGGCACCACGACCTTGGGAATGAAGAGCTCGCGCGCGATCGCAACCACGTGCAACGGCCCCGCTCCACCCGATGCCACGAGCGTGAAATCGCGGGGATCGTAGCCCTTCGCGACGGAGACTTCGCGCACGGCGAGCGACATCTTGGCGATTGCGATCTCGACGATGGCCTGCGCGGCGGCGACCGGGCCGAGCTTCAACGGATCGGCGATCTTCTCCTTGATGCCGCGGCGAGCGCCTTCGGCATCGAGCTTCATCTGTCCCCCGAGAAAATGGTCGGGATCGAGCCGTCCGAGCACCACGTTGGCGTCGGTGATGGTCGGCGCGCTGCCGCCGCCGCGATAGCAGATTGGGCCGGGATCGGCGCCGGCGCTTTGCGGCCCCACCTTCAGCGCGCCGACGTCGTCGAGCCAGGCGATCGAGCCGCCGCCCGCGCCGACCTCGACCACGTCGATCATCGGCAGCATCACCGGATGGCCGCTGGCATAGCCGCCGACATAGTAGCCCGGAGCCATGGTCGGCTCGCCGTCGCGCACCAGGCTCGCCTTGGCGGTGGTGCCGCCCATGTCGAAGGAAATGACGTTGGCGGAGCCGAGCGCCTGTCCGACCTGCGCCGAGGCGATGATGCCGCCGACCGGCCCGGACTCCATCATCGCGGCGGGCCGCTCGGTCGCGATCTCCGGCGTCATCACGCCGCCGTTCGATCGCATGATCGAGAGCGCGCCGCGAAACCCGATATTGCCCAAGCTCGCGTTCAGGCCCTTCACATAGCCGCCCACCTTCGGGCCGATATAGGCGTTCACCACTGTGGTCGACATCCGTTCGAACTCGCGATATTCGCGCAGGATCTCGTGCGACAGCGACAGATAGGCGTCGGGCATGGCGGCGCGGATCATCTCGCCGGCGATGCGCTCGTGCGCGGGATTGACGTAGGAGTGCAGGAAACAGACCGCGACCGCCTCGACGCCCTCGGCGGCGAGGGCGCGGCAGGCCTGCGCAATGCCTTCGCGATTGAGCGGGACGTGCACCTCGCCCGAGCTCAGCAGCCGCTCGTCGACTTCGCGCGTGAGATGCCGCGGCACCAGCGGCCGGTGGCGGTGAAACAGCAGGTTATACGCCTCCGGCCGGTTGCCGCGGCCGATGATGTACACGTCGCGCGTGCCGCGGGTGACGACCAGCCCGGTCTTGGCACCCTTGCGTTCGATCAGCGTATTGATGGCGATGGTCGAGCCGTGGATCAGCTCGTCGATCGCGGCGGCGACCAGCCCGCTCTTGCGGATGCAGTCGATGACGCCCTGCTCGAGCTGCGCGGGCGTGGTGAGGCTCTTGGCCTGCACGAACTGCCCGCTCGCTTGGTCGAACCCGATCAGATCGGTAAAGGTGCCGCCGATATCGATCGCAACAACAATCACGCTACCAAACCCCCCCGGCCTTCGGCGCCTTGCGCGCCGTTAGGACATGACGTGCAGATTGTGCGGGATTGCCGCATCGTGCCGACCATAGGCAGGCACCAGAAAATCAGCGATACTTAGCCAAAAGGCAAGGGACCTCAAGGAGACTGGCGGATGCGAACATGGCTTGCGGCTGTGGTGGTGAGTTGTCTGCCCGCGATGGCGGCCGCACAAGGGATGACCTACCCGACCAAACCGGTGACGATCGTCGTACCGGCCGCGCCGGGCGGGGTCACCGACGCGCTCGGCCGCACGCTGGCGCAGCGCTTCACCGAAGCCTGGGGCCAGCAGGTGATCGTGGAGAACAAGCCCGGCGCCAACAACCAGATCGCGGCGGAATACGTCACCAAGGCCGCACCCGACGGCTACACGCTGCTGATCGGGCCGGAAGTGACGTTCGTGGTCAATCCCAGCCTCTACCCCAAGCTGTCCTATGATCCGGTCAAGGGATTCACCCCGATCTCGGGCCTGGTCACCATCAACCATGCGCTGATCGCCAATCCGGCGCTGCCGGTGCAGAGCGTCAAGGATCTGATCGCGCTCGCCAAGCAGAAGCCGGGCGAGATCAACTACGGGACCTTCGGCGTGGGGTCGAGCGGCCACCTCAACATGGAATTATTCCAGGCGCTTTCGGGAGCGAAGCTGCAGGCCGTCCACTACAAGGGCGCGACGCCGGCGCTGACCGACGTGGTCGCCGGGCACATCCAGATGATGTTCATCAGCGTGGGGAGCGCGGTGCCGCAATGGAAGTCGGACAAGGTCAAGCTCATCGCGGTGGGCGCCGGAAAGCGCATGGCGCTGCTGCCTGAGGCTCCCACCGTCGCGGAGAGCGGGTTGCCCGGCTACGAAGCGGTCTCCTGGTTCGGGCTGTTCGGGCCGCCGGGAATGCCGGCCGACATCGTGACCAAGATCAACGCCGAAGTGCGAAAGGTTTTCGCCGATCCCGATATCAAGAAGAACTTTCTCGAACGGCAGTATTTCGAATCGATCGCCGGCTCGCCGGAAGAGCTCACCAACTACATCAAGGCCGACGAGCCGAAGTGGCGCAAGGTGATCCAGGACGCGAAGGTCAAGGGGGAGTGACCTGAGCGGGGCTCCGTCACCAACGGTTGTGCGGGCTTGGAATCTCGGGTCAGCTTCTGCTGAATCTGACCGCCGATTTTCGCTCTGTTGATGAAGCCGCCGTCGCAGATCGGCTGGATTCGTCTCTCTTCACAGATGCGCTTGAATTAGGCGCGCATGCCCCACGTCATGCGTCGCAGGATCTGGTTACGCTTGAAGATATGATGGCGGAGCGCACCGATGACGTGAATGAGCACCACTGCCGCGAGTAGATAGGCGAGGACCATATGCGATTCCTCGATCCACTGGCGCACCGGGCGATCAACCGTCGTCACGATCGGCGGAATGTTGATCCCGAACACATCCTTGGTCATCGGGACGCGGAATGTCGTTGCGACCATCCAGCCGGTCACTGAGACGATGAACATGAGGAGGTAGAGGGAAACGTGCCCGGCATGCGCGGCCGCCCGTTCCCACGGCTTGAGATCGGCGGGCAACTCCGGCACCGGATTGAGCCATCGCCACAACAGCCGCACGATGATCAGTGCCAGCAGATCATAGCCGAGCGCGGAATGCCCCGCGTAATTGGCGAGCCGATCGGGCCGCGGCGTCAGATGCGTCATCCACCAGCCATGTCCGAGCAGCAGCAGAATGATCGCGGCGCAAACCCAGTGCAGCGTCTTGGCGGGCCAGCCCCATGTCGTCGCGGTGTTGAATGTCATGCCCCGGTCTCGCGTTCCGCTGCAGGTTTGGAACAATTCTAAGCAAGTGTTGCTCTTGCGCAAGCATCAGCCATTTTTTTAGAGGCAACATGAGGTCACGCCTCTCGTATTGATGTATGTCAAATGCGCTTCGGTTTCCGGCACTTGCTGTTTGCGGTGATACTGCTCATCACGAGCGCGGTATCGGTGCATGCCGTGGATGAAATTCAAGTCTACAACGCCGCGATCGCCAAGGGTGGGGCAGTTGACGATTCAGCTGCATCTCAACAATGCCTTAGCTAAAGCCCCAGCAGCCGTCGCGCGTTGCCCCCGGCGATGGCGGCGATGGTCGAGGGATCGAAATGTTCGACCGAGGCGACGTGGCCGATCGGGTCGAAGTCGGCCATGTCGAACGGATAGTCCGTTCCCATGATGATGCGATCGGTGCCGAACTGGCGCACCAGCTCCGCGAGCTGGTAAGGCGTGAACACCACGGTGTCGAAATAGATCTTCTTGAGATAGCTGGTCGGCGGCTGCGGCAGGTCGCCGTGTGAATCCGAGCGCGCGCCCCAGGCATGATCGATGCGGCCGGAATAGGCCGGAAGATAGCCGCCGCCGTGCACCGCCAGTATCTTCAGCCTGGGGTGCCGCTCCAGTACGCCGTCGAAGATCAGGTAGTGCAGGGCGATGGTGGTTTCGAGCGGATTGCCGATCACGTTGTTGAAATAGAACCGCGTGAACCGTTTGGCGTCGGTGAAACCGTTGGGATGGATGACGACGAGCGCGTCGAGCTCTTCGGCCTTCTGCCAGAACGGCGCGAAATCTGGCTCCGAAAGCTCTCGGCCCGCGACATTGGTCAGGATTTCCACGCCCTTCATGCCGAGCGACTTCACGCAGCGTTCGAGCTCGTTCGCCGCTTCCCCGCCATGGATGAGCGGGACGGTGCCGAGCGCGACAAAGCGGTCGGGCTTGCGGGAGACGTATTCCGCCAGCCCATCGTTCACCAAGCGCGAGGCCTGGACCGAGATGTCGAGCGGCACGGTGTAGAAGCACTGGTTCGGCGGCGGCATCACGAGCTGAAGGTCGATGCCCATGGTGTCGAGATCGGCGAGGCGCTCGTCGTAGCCCGTGATGCGCGCGCGGATATCCTCTTCCTGCTTCTGGCTCAGCGCCTTGGTTTCGGGCGTGGCGAAATGCGCAAGCGCGATCGTCGACATGTCGAGATGCGGCTTGACGTAGGCGGCGGCCCGCGGAATGGCGACGTGGGAATGAATGTCGATGGTGGTGCTCTTCGGCCTGACCTCGCGTCCCGGTTTGCCGTGCTTGCGGGCTGCGGTCGCTTCGTACTTGTTCCATTGCGTCGCCATTTCCGCTTC
>Ga0207643_10000749_pt1 | contig 19932 bp, 16 predicted proteins | sample KBSMisM62_FD_184313 | JGI IMG/M metagenome (GOLD analysis project Ga0207643, IMG submission 184313) | Miscanthus rhizosphere microbial communities from Kellogg Biological Station, Michigan, USA - KBS Miscanthus M6-2 (SPAdes) (version 2) | ecosystem: Host-associated > Plants > Roots >...
ATCGCCACAGCGTCCGCACATAGGGAACCATGCGGAACGCCGCGCGCAAGCCGCGGATACGACCGACAAACGCCGGCCGATACGCTGCATTGGTCGGAACGAATACGACGCGCACGCCTTCGCGCGAGAGGAGATCGCGCAACTGTGCCGTCTGGCCTGCCATGCCGCCCGCCGGCGGCGGCATCGGGCCGACCAACCCCACCGACATGGACGCCTCGGCGATCATTGTGCAAGTGCCGGCGCAAATCGCGCGAAGACATCGCCATAGCGGGCAACGCTCGCACGCCATGTCCGCTCGTTCTCGACGAACCGGCGCGCCGCCATGCTGACGCGCGGCCACGTGTCGCGATTTCCCAGCAGCACGCAGATCGCATCACAGAGCGCGTCGCGATTGCCGGGCGGAAACAGCACGCCGGTGCGACCGTCGTCGATCAGCTCGCGATGCCCTCCGACGCTCGACGCCACGAGGACGCGACCTTGTGCCATCGCCTCGAGCGGCTTCAGCGGTGTAACGAGCTCGGTGAGGCGCATGGAGCGGCGCGGATAGACGAGAATGTCGATCAGGTCGTAGTAGCGCGCGACGTCGGCGTGCGGCACGCGGCCGACGAGCGTTGCAAATTGGCTCAACCCGAGTCGCTCGAGCTGGCGCTTCAGCTGCGGCTCTTCGGGACCGCCGCCGACGAGCAGCAGGCGCACGTTCGGGGCGCGCGCGACGATCGACGGCAACGCCTCGAGCAGCAGGTCGAGTCCTTCGTATGCGTAGAACGAGCCGATGAATCCGATGACCGACATGCCGGTCAGCCCAAGCTGCGCCTTCAGCACCGGGTCAGCCGCCTGGCTCGGGGCGAACGACTGCGTGTCGACCGCATTGGGAATTACCGTGACCTTCGCCGCCGGTATGCCGCGCGCGACGATGTCGTTGCGGAGGCCTTCGCAGATGGTCGTCACGTGATCGGCGCGTCGCAGCGCGTAGGTCTCGAGGCTCCGTGTCAGCCGATACCGCAGACCGTCCTCGCGCGCAGTGCCGTGATCGACGGCTGCGTCTTCCCAGAACGCGCGCACCTCGTACACGACGGGGATGCCGAGCTTGCGGCCGACGCGAAGCGCGGGGATCGCGTTCAGCACCGGCGAATGCGCGTGCAGGATGTTCGGGCGAACCTTGCGGGCAACTTCCTCGAGCCGCCGCTCGATGCGCCGCATCAGCAGCAGCTCGGCGACGCCGGGGATGCGCGAAGCGAATGCGGTGCCGGTCGTGCGGAAGAAATGCCAGCCGTCCACGTCCTCCTCGGCGGCCGCGCCTCCGCGGTGCTTGGGTGTCGTCAGGTGAAAAGTTTCCCAGCCGAGCGCGCGCTGCTCGCGCAGGATCGACAGCGTCCGAAACGTATACCCGCTGTGCAGCGGTATCGAGTGATCCAGCACGTGGAGAATGCGGTGCTTCATGCGACGGTTCGCAGCGCCTCGACGCCGGTGCGGGCGCCGCCCGCGGATTCGCGGCTGGATTCGCCCATCGCGTTGCGCAGGAACGCCTCGAACATCAGCAGCGACCACAGCGGCGCGCTGTAGTCGCTGGAACCGGACTGGTGCGCCTGCACGAGGTGGCGCAGGTAGCCTTGATCGAACCAGCCGGTCGCGGCCAGCGATGGCCCGAGCACCGCATCGCGCACGCGCTCCTTGAGCGGCCCGCGGAACCAGCGCGCCAGCGGAACGGCGAAGCCCATCTTCGGTCGGTAGAGGATCTCCTGCGGCAAGCGAGGCTCCATCGCCTTCTTCAGCAGGTACTTGCCCTCCTGGCCGCGGATCTTCAGGCTCGAGGGCAGGGTTGCGAGCCATTCGACCAGCGAATGATCCATCAGCGGCTCGCGAACCTCCAGCGAATGCGCCATGCTCGCGCGGTCGACCTTGGTGTTGATGTCGCCGATCAGGTACGTCTGCAGGTCGAGGTACTGGACGAGCGCAAGCGGATCGGACGCGTCCGTCCGCGCCGCATGGCGGCGGAACACGTCGAGCGCGTCGTAGCCCTGCAACTGCGACTTCAGCGCGCCGCTGAACAGTCGCGCGCGCATCGGTGCCCGCAGGATCGATACCGAGTGGAAATAAGCCCCGACGGCGTCGCGTGCGAGCGATTCGAACGTGGTCTTCGCGCGGACTGCGCGCGGCGCCCAGTCGAGCTTCGGATACGCGCGTCCGAGTAGGGCGAACACGGGCCGGCGCAGCGTCTGCGGGAACGCACTGCGCATCCGTTCTTCCATCAGATGGAGCCGGTACCGGCGGTAGCCGCCGAACGATTCGTCGCCGCCGTCGCCCGACAGCGCCACCGTCACGTGCTTACGCGCGAGCTGGCACACGCGATAGGTGGGAATGGCCGAGCTATCGGCGTAGGGCTCGTCGTAGATGCCGGCCAGCGTGTCGATCAGGTCGAAGTCGTCGCTCGCCACCTGCTCGACTCGATGATTGGTGCCATAACGCGTCGCGACGATCTGCGCGAACGCGGCTTCGTCGAACGCAGGATCGGCGAAGGCGATCGAGCACGTGTTGACGGGCGTGCTCGACAGCCCGGCCATCGTCGCGACGACTGCGCTCGAATCCACCCCGCCGGACAGGAACGCGCCGAGCGGCACCTCCGAGATCATCCGCAGGCGCACGGACTCGCGCAGCCGCTCGTCGAGCTCGGCGCAGGCATCGTCGATGCCGAGCGTGCTGTCGCACGTGAACTGCACGTTCCAGTACTCGCGCGGCTGCGGCAACGGCTGTCCACGTCGGATCGCGAGCGTGCACGCAGGCGCGAGCTTCAACGCGCCGCGGAAGATCGTCCTCGGCTCGGCGACGTAGCCGAGCGCAAAGTATTCCTCGACCGCGCACGGATCGATGTCGCGCGCGAGGCCGCCGTGCGCAAGCAGCGATTTCAGCTCGGAGCCGAAGATCAGCATTCCGTCGGGCAGCACGGCGTACTGTAGCGGCTTTACGCCCAGCCGGTCGCGCGCGAGAAACAGCGTCTCGCGGTTGCGATCCCACAGCGCGAACGCGAACATGCCGCGAAATCGCGTCACGCACGCCTCGCCCCACGCTTCCCATGCGTGGACGATCACTTCGGTATCGCTGCGCGTCCTGAACACGTGCCCGAGCGCGGTCAGCTCGGGAATCAGCTCACGGTAGTTGTAGATCTCGCCGTTGAAAACGACACAGACGCTGTGGTCCTCGTTGTACAGCGGCTGCTGCCCCGTCGACAGGTCGATGATCGACAGCCGCCGATGTCCAAGCCCGACACCGGGCTCGACGTGGACGCCGACCTCGTCGGGACCGCGATGGTGCTGCGACTCGTTCATCCGGACGAGCACGTCGCGATCGATCTCGCGGCGCCCCTTCGTATCGAACATGCCGGTGATTCCGCACATTTTTCAATCGCTCCCCGTCGTGAGCCGCGCCGTCGCCTCGGCTGCGGATCGCCGCCCCGCCCGCCGCGACCGGGCGAGCAGACGCTCATATAGCGCTTCGTATTGACCGACCATCGCGTCGAGCCCATAAAGCTGCTCGGTGCGTGCACGCCCCGCCAATCCCGCGAGCCGTGCCGCCTCCGGCGCATTGGCGTAATGCGTCAGCGCCTGCGCAAGCGCCGCGACGTCGTCGCTCGGCACGAGCAGACCCGTGCGTCCGGCGTCGATCAGCTCACCATTGCCGCCGACGTCGGTGGCGATCACCGGCAACGCAGTCGCCATCGCCTCGAGGATGGTGTTCGATATCCCCTCGGCCAGCGACGGGAGCACGAACGCGTCGAACGTGCGCAGCAGGCCGGCGACGTCGGTCCTCGCACCGGCAAGCCACGCCAGGTCGGCGACCCCCGCGCGCGCCAGGATCGTACGAACTTCGCCCTCCGAAGGTCCGTCGCCGACGATGACGAGTCGCAGCCGCGAACGCAGCGACGGCGTGTCCGCCAGCGCGCGCACGAAAGCGCGCGCAAGCAGTGCCTGGTTCTTCACCGGCTGCATCCGACCGACGGTGCCGCAGATCCACAAGGCCGGATCGTTGAACGGGCAATCCGCCGCCCGCACGCGGGCCACTGGCGCCGTGAACGCCTCGATATCAACGCCGTTGACGATGTTGGTTACTTGCGAAGGCTCGACACCCACGGCATCGACAAGATACCGCTCGAGGTCACGAGACAGCGCGACGTAGTGGCTGACAAATGGCCGGTAGGCGCGCCGAACTGCACGATACGTCCGGTTGGTGCCGTCGAGATCGCCTACGTCGCGACCGTGTTCGCCGTGAACGCGCAACGGCACGCCCGACAGCCACGCCGGGAGGCTCGCTTCGAGTGCCGCAAGGTTGCGCGTGTGCACGATCGCCGGCCGCAGCCGTCTGAACAGTCCGAAGAGCCGCGGCAGCAGCTTGATGCCATGGCCGGGAGCCTTGTGCAATTCGATGAACTCGACGTCGCCGCGCGTCACTCGCTGCCGGAACTCGGTGGCGTTGGTCAGCGAGACCACGACATGTCGGTAGCGTTCACGCGACATGCGGTTCAGCAGATTCACGAGACCGTTCTCGAGACCGCCGACGTCGAACCGATAGACGACGTGCGCGATCAGCGGACGCGGCGCGCTCGTGGTCACGGCGATCGCCCGCCGCGTGCGGCATGTGCACCTGCGGCCGGCACGTTGATGCTCATCGCAGTTCCCGCGCCTGTGCAAGCGCGGTCGCAACCGGCGGCCAGGCGTCGTCTACGAAGCGCTGCAATTCGGTCTGGGCGTCCTTGACCGTGGCTGCGCGCGAGTAGACGACGATGGCGGCCGCGTCGTCGCCACGTCCCAAGAGCCGCGACCAGCTGACTTCCGCCTTGGCGCGCGCATCGGACGGCGTGACGACGCCATCGACCCAGTACCACTGCAGCGCGTAGAGTCGCCGGCCGTCGCGGCTGACGAGCGAGATCAGTGGCATCGCGTATCGCTGTCCACCGACGCTGACGTCGATTGCAGGCGTGCCCGTCAAGTTCCACGGGTCGTCGATGCCGATCGGCAACCGGTTCTCCGAGCTCACGACCTTGCGATCGAATGTCTGGCCGCGATAGTAGGCGACATAGAGGCCGACCGTGCCCGAGCCACGATCGTATTGCTCGTGGACGACGGCGGATGGCGAGACGAACCGCGGCTCGAAATCGCCGTCGGACGCCCGCGCCGCGCTCCATTCCGGCACGGGACCGATTGCAAGGCGCACCGGCGCCGTCGGCAGGTTCGCTTCGGCACGCGAATCGACGAGAGGCCACGGCACGGTCACCGCGACGATCGCTGCGGCCGCCAGGAAAAAGCGCGGCGAGCGCGCGCCCGCTGCCACCTGGGCTGCCGCGACTGGCGTGGTGACGGCTGGGGAATGCGCGTCGTCGACCGCACTGGCTTCGCGCCATCGCGAGCCGATCCAGAACATCAGCACCATGACGATGCCGAAGAACACCCAGCCGTAGACGATGTGGTCGACCCCCACGGCCAGCCGGTTGTTGGTGAGGTGCCCGAGCATGACGATCATGTACGCGCGGAGCCAGTTCGCGAGGATGGGGACGACGATCGACACCCCGATGAACACCCACCGGCGCCACATCGTCCGGTAGTTCAGGTAGGCGAACAGCGTGCCGACCATCAGGGAGGCGATCAGGTACCTGACACCGCTGCACGCCTCGACGATCGACCACCGGCCCGTGGGAATAACCAGGTGGAGGCCCTCGCGATACACGGGCACGCCCGACGCGCGAACGGCGACCACGGTGAAATCGGCGGTGCGCTCCATCAGCATCGGCAGCAGGAAGTCGCCCACCGGCACGCAGAAGAACAGGAAGCCCAACGGGAACAAGATCCGGCGCGTGAATGCCATGCCCATCACCGTGGGCACGGCGAGCACGACCATCGCGACAAGCGCGGCTTGCGACACTACGTTGACGGAACCGAGCTTGGCGGCGAGCCACGCACACCCGGCCAGCCCGAGCAGCGGCAGCATCCGGAAATCCGGGCGAGACTCCACAACGGCCAGCTGGTGCCGAACCCGCCAGATGAGCCATGCAACGACCGGCACGACAATGAAGCCGTGCGCGAACGTCTCCGAGTTCGCCCACGTATGCACCATCAGCGCTGCCGTCGGCGCATACCAGCCGATGATCCAGGCCAGCGCGATCGCGAGCGACACGAGCGGCACGCGCAGCGCCATGGCCCCCCCGGTCGTCTGCGCGGCGCGCGGCATCGGGAATGGCAGGTCGCGTTTCATCGCCCGGGCCTCATGCGGCAGCAGCCGCGCTGGGAGTGGCCGGCGCAAGCGCCTCTTCGAGCAGGCGCAGTTGCGCCTCCCACGTGTACCGCGCGACGATCCGCGCGCGTGCGGCGTTGCCCATCATCCGCGCCCCCTCGCCGTCGCGCAACAGCGAAACGACCGCGCCTGCCATCGTGGCGGCGTCATGGGCTGTCACGAAGTGGCGGCCGTTGACAGCGTCGATGCCGGCACCGCAGGCATCGGTCGCGACGACGGGCCGTGCCATCGCCATCGCCTCGAGGATCTTGTTCTGGATTCCGCGGGCGACGCGCAGCGGCGCGACGACGACGGCCGCGTGCTGAAGATACGGACGTACGTCGGGAACGGTGCCGGTGACGGTGACGTGCGCCGACGCGAGCGCCTTCACCGCAGCGGTGGGCCGCATGCCGACGATCGTGAAGTGGGCGCTGGGCAACGCGTCCAGCACGCGCGGCAGCACTTCCTCGGCAAACCAGCGCACGCCGTCGACGTTCGGCCAGTAGTCCATCGCACCGGTGAAGACGACCGGCAACGATCCCGCTGCAAACGGCGATGGAAGCGCCTCCGATGGCGCGTACTGCTCGGTGTCGACGCCGTTGCCGATCGTCTCGATGCGTCCGACGCACCCGGGTGCAAGACGCCGGAACAGGTCGGCTTCGGCATCGGTCACGAAGAACGCGCGCGTCGCGCGATCCGCAGCGGCGCGCTCGAACGCGAGCAGGCGCGAGCCTTCGCGCCGGTAAACCCACGACAGCGGCCACCACCGCGAGTCGGCGTACTGAACCCACTTCGCCGAATCGACGTCGACGAAATCGATCAGCACCGTCCGTGGCGCATCGGCGCCGGCGACGTACTGCGCCATCGCCGACGAGAACACGATGCACGCGTCGATGGCCTCTTTCGCAAGCGTCGAGTCGACCCAGCGCGCGAGCTCCGCGTTGCGGTAGTACGCGACCGACAGCGGTTCGTTCGCGGCGAATCCCGACACGCTGCGCAACCGCGCGAGCCGCGGTGAAAGCTCGATGACGCGCAACTCCGCGCAGAGCTCGCGCAGCCGGGCGACGTGTTGCAGGTCGTCGGGATCGTCGGCAAACGTGCCGAGGAACACGCGGTGCCGTGCGGCGAGGTGCTTCAGGATGTGATACGAGCGCACCTTGTCGCCTTTGTTCGGCGGGTACGGGATCCGGTGCACCAGGTAGAGGAGATTGGCCATCGCTCAACCGAGATTGCGCGCCAGCATCGGCCCGACGGCGTTGACGACAGGGCGCGGCAGCCGCCGCCACATCGCGATCAGCGCCCGGTAGCGCGGGTTCAGCGGATTGTTCTGCGGGACGTCTGCGCGGCGCAGCAACTGGTACTCGTAGGCGAGCGGCTCGGGCTCGAAACCCCAGTTCTTCTTGAACGCGTACGAGCCCGTGCCGACCTTGCTGCGGCCGTAGTCGAACACGCGCGTCCCCCGCTCGCACGCGCGCCGCATCAGCTCCCAGTATTTGAAGTCGTTCGCCGCCAGGTCGCGCGCGGCCTCGGTGTCCCCCGCGTAATACGGGAGCACCTCGCCGCGAAAGTAGAACGACATCACGCCGGACACCGGCGTGCCGCCCGCGTCGGTGACGATCAGCGTTTCGCACGCGGGGCCGAACGTCTTCGCGAGCTCGACGAAGTAATGCTGCGACAGCGGCGGCGAGCCATGGCGGTGCATGTTGTCGGCATAAAGCCGGAAGAAGCGCGCGGGCGCTTCGTCGATCGTGCTCGCAAGCTGCCGTCCGATGGCCTTGCGGATCATCGCCCGCTGCTTGCGCGGAACGGCGCCGAGGTTCGCGTCGGGATCGGGCAGCAGGGACTTTCGAAAGCTCACGTAAAGGTCCTGGCGCGGCCAGTCGGCGCGCTTCGCCGCACGATTGCGAAGCTCGAGATGCTCGACATCAAGTGAGCGCGCGAGCTCGACGGCCGCATCGATCAACGCGTCCTCGGCAGGCCCGTCGGCAGCGACAGGGCCGCCGTACACGCAGAGCGGCAACGACACCAGTGCATGACCGAAGAGACGGCTGCGCACTTCGGAGAGGGGCAGCACGCCGCACACGACGTCGCTCCGTTCCGCGATCAGGTAGTGACACCGGTGGCGCAGCACGTCGTCGAGAATGTGCCGCCAGCCGGCGCGGTGAAAGAACGTCGCATCGCCGCAACGCTCGACGAAATCGTCCCAGCGAGCGGCGTCGGCGGGCGTATACGGCCGCACGCGAACCGGCGCCAATGCCGTGGCCGCTGCGGTCACGCCGGATTCCACTGTTCCATCCATCACGCCGCCGAATGCAGGAAGACGCGGTCGGCGCGATCCCAGCGAAAGTCGCGCAACAGCCGCGTCAGGCGAGGCGCCATCCGGCGCAGGTTCAAGTAGTGGCGAAAGCGCGTTTTCGCACCGGGGCCATCCACGCGCGGCTGCTCGGGATCGAGCTCCCACGGGTGAAAGTAGAACATCGCCGGCTGCCGGTCGTGCGCGTTGATCCGCGCGATCGACCAGCGCGACAGCGCGTAGGGCAGCAGGCGAAAGTACCCGCCGCCGCCGGCGGGCCAGTTCGACCGCGCCATCCGCACGGTGGACACGGGTATCTCGAGCAGTCCGGGCCGCGATTCGTGCGCGAACCGCGGTGCGTCGGGCACGCCGTAATGATCGTGTCGGATCGGGTAGATGCTGGAGCTGTACCGGTAGCCCGCCTCGGCGATCGCGTCGAACGCCCACGGGTTCGACGTACCGATCGAAAAGCTCGGCGCGCGGTAGCCCGCGACATTGCAGCCGCCGATGTCCTCGAGGATTGCCTTGGCAAGACGGATGTCGGCGAGGAATTCCTTCGGTGCCTGCTCGCTCGCGCGCTGATGCGCGAAGCCGTGGCTGGCGAGCTCGTGGCCCGCGCCCGCGATGAGCCGGACGATCTGCGGATAGCGTTCGGCGATCCACCCCAGCGTGAAGAACGTCGCCTTGGCGTTGGCGTCGGCCAGCAACGCGAGGATCCGGTCGATGTTCTGCTCTACGCGGCACTCACGCACGTCCCACTCGCTGCGGGCGATGTGCGGCGCGAACGCGGAAACCTGGAAGTAGTCCTCGACGTCGATCGTCAGCGCGTTGACGATTGTCGCCGCGGCAACCCCTTCCCGGGAGGGCGTGTGCGTGACGGTTGCGACGGCGCTCATGCGACCCGACGCTCCGGCGCCGTCGAAGGTTCGGCGAGCCACGATTCGAGATCGGCGGCGATGCGCTCCGCCGTCCTGCCGTCCCAGAGTTCGGGAATGCGCCCGCGCTTGCCACCCGTTTGCAGGATGGCGTCGACGCACTCGCGCACGCGCATGCGATCCCGGCCGACCAGCGTGTTCGTCCCCTGCGTCACCGTGATCGGACGCTCGGTGTTCTCGCGCATCGTCAGGCACGGCACGGCGAGCGCAGTCGTCTCCTCCTGGATGCCGCCAGAGTCGGTCAGCACGATGCGTGCGGCCGCCATCAGGCCGAGCATCTCGAGATAGCCTTGTGGATCGAGCAGCGTGATCGCCGCGCCGCGCAGCGTGGCCGCAAGACCGAAGTTGTCGATGTTGGCCCGCGCGCGCGGATGCACGGGCCACACCAGTGGAATGCGCTGCGCGACGTCGGTCAGCACGGCGACCGCTTCGGCGAACGACTCGCGACTGTCGACGTTCGAAGGCCGATGCAGCGTCACGACGCCGAAGCCGGCAGCACCGCTCACCACGTTCGGATCGAAACCGGCGCGCGCGAGCGTCGTTTCCGGCGGTACGGCCCGCGCCTTGTGCGCGAGCAGCGAGTCGATCATCACGTTGCCGACGAATCTCACCCGCGACGCGTCGATGCCTTCGCGAGCGAGGTTCGTCGCGGCATCGCGCTCGGTCGTATAGAGGATGTCCGCCAGCTGGTCGGTCAGCAGCCGATTGATCTCTTCGGGCATCTCGCGATCGAAGCTGCGCAGGCCTGCCTCGACGTGCGCAATAGGAATCCGCTTCTTGCTCGCCACGAGGCTGCACGCCAGCGTCGAGTTGACATCGCCGACGACGATGACGCAGCTGGGCTTCACGTCGTCGACGACCGGCTCGAAGCGCCGCATCACTTCCGCCGTCTGCACCGCGTGCGTACCCGAGCCCACCTCGAGATTGAGGTCGGGCGCCGGCAGTTGCAGGTCGGAGAACAGCCGCTCGTTCATCGCCAGGTCGTAGTGCTGGCCCGTGTGGACGAGCATCACGTCCGGCAAGCCGCCGCGCGCGGTGAATGCACGCAGCAGCGGCGCCATTTTCATGTAATTCGGCCGTGCGCCGACGACGCAGACGAGCGGTCCCGGCGATAGCGAACGCATGCTCATCATCGGCTCGCGGGCGCGCCCGGCTTGGAATTGCGATCGGGGTGAAGCAACCGGTGCAACAGATCGACGGCGGAACCGACGGTCTTCTCGAGCCTGTCGATCCGTTCGTCCATCTCGCGCAGCCGCGCGAGCACCGCACCCGCATCCTGCAGCATCGCCGCGGGTGCGGTTGCCGCTTCACGCGCCCGGGCCACGGCGACGGACGCGAGCGCTGTCTCCGGACCGAGCTCCTCGCGGATCTCGCGGGCGATCGCCTGCACGTCGTCGGTGCCGAACGCGTGCTTCTCCTGCAGGTAGCCGGCGAGCAGCAGGCGATTGCAGATGGTATTGATTCGCCGCGGAATGCCGCCGCTCAACGTGTAGATGAGCTCGAAAGCGGCGGCATCGATCGACGGATCGCCCTTCCAGCCTACGTGGACGAGCCGGTGCTCGATGTAAGCCTGCGTCTCCGCCTTGTCCATCGGTCCGAGGTGATACGAGGCGATGACGCGCTGCCGCAGCTGCTGCATCTGCTGGCCATGCATCATGTCGCGCAGCTCCGGCTGCCCTATGAGGAAGGACTGCAGCAACGCCTGCTCGCCGAGCTGGAAGTTCGACAGCATCCGCAATTCCTCGACGGCGCGCGGCGTCAGGTTCTGCGCTTCGTCGACGACGAGCAGCGCCCGCTTGCCATCGATGGCGAGCTGGCACAGGAACGCCTCGAGCGACGCGAGCAGCGTCGCCTTGTCCACCGCCTTCGCGGGCAGGCCGAATGCAGCCGACACCGAGCGCAACACGTCGTCGGCATCGAGCTGCGTGCTGACGAGTTGCGCCGCGACGAGTCGATCGCGGTCGAGCTGCTCGAACAGGCTGCGGACGATCGTCGTCTTGCCGGCACCGATCTCACCGGTGATGACGATAAACCCTTCGCTCTGGTAGACGCCGTATTGCAGGTAGGCGAACGCGCGCTTGTGGCCGCGGCTGCCGAAGTAGAACGCGGGGTCGGGATTGAGCTGGAACGGCTTGCCGGTCAGCCCATAGAAGGATTCATACATGCGAAAGTCAGTGGAAAATATAGGAGGCGCCAACGATGACGGCCATCTCGCGATAGCTGCCGAATGCGTTCGAGCGGGAATCCTGCAGGCGCGCCGACGCATACACCGTCATATACGGCGACAGAGCGGTCGACAGCAGCGTCCGGAGGGTGCCGAGGCGCGTCGAAACGTGCGGCTCGACGTTGTCGACCGAGTGGCTCCAATCGGCGGACGTCGCGAGCGTCATGTTGCCGGCGAGCTGGTGGCTCCATACGATGCCGACGCCGTTTTGCGTGTTGTTGTTGAGGCTCACCAGGATTCCGTTGATCTCACTGAGCTCGGCGCCTTCGACCGGCTCCTGGCGACTGTGATAAACGTTGAATAAAATGCTGTTGCGCGCGCCCAGGATCCCGAACGTCGCCGTCGCCTGTTCGACGAGCGTGACCTGCCGCGTCAGCAACGTTACGGGCGCGGTCAGCGTCGCCGGAAGCCCGCGCGCGTGAATGATCTGATCCACCAGCGACTGGCGCTGCGTCGGATCGGGAACCTTGGACAGCAGCAGCGAATTCAGAAATCCGGCTACATCAACGCCACCCGGCAGCGCGGCAAGCTGCTGAGGATAGTTGGTAATGTCGCGCGACGCACGCAGCGACCAGACCGAAAGCGGCGTCCGATGATCGAACAGCACGTTGTACGACGCGCCGAAGAACCGGTGCTCCCACTTAGCGTCGACGTTCGTTCGGTCGGTCGGATGCCAGGTGCCGCCAACGCCATAGGTGACGCCACTCTCGGTCGTGAGCTGCAGCTCGTTGTTTTCGTAGCCGACCGTGGCGGATAGCTCGAGCGCTGGGTCGGCTCGATAGAGCGCATTGGCGCGTGCGATCTGCAATAGCTCGGAAGGCTGGTTCTGAAACTGCAGCGCAGTCCGGTCGTACGACAGCGACCAGCCGAGCGGCGTCGGCTGCCGCGTGATATGGCTGGTGAAGAAATTGTCGTACGCATCGCCGCTCGTGCTGCCGACGCCATTGCCAACCGACCAGATGTTGCTGTCGCGAATCTCGTAGTCGAGATTGTTGGCCAGCAAGCCGCGCAGGTATGGGCTGATCGTATAGGACTGCGCCGTGTACCGGTTGTTGGTCGCGTTCGCGAGGTTGTTGGGGACCGCACCGAAAGGTGTCTGATATTGCTGCGAGACATTCGCCGATGCGTCGATGAACAGGAACTTCTCGATGAGCTCGGCATTACCCGCGATATCGACCGTCGGCGCGACGTAATTGTTCTCGGACGTCCGCGCATACAGCAATATCGGCAGCGAGACGTTGCCCGCGAGACGCGACCGCGCGCCCTGCCAGGAGAATCGCAGCGCGGGCGTGAACTGGTTGACCCAGTCGGCCTTTTTCTCGTCGTTCGGCGAGAGATTGACGTTATCGGTGAGCGTCGATTCGAACGAGAACGTCGGCGTCATTCGCCACGCCTGTGCGTGGGACGTCGCGGGGGCACCGAAGACGGCGAGCGTCAGACCGGCGACAACGGCCTGCGTGAGGCGCGCCGCCTGGGTTTCGTCCCGAGACAATGACCAGCACGCAGGATTTCGACGTGCGCGTCCAGCGACGTGTGCGCTAGCTCGCCTCGTCGACCGCGTAATAGCCATAGTAGGTGCCGACGTCGGTTCTGCTCGCCTTGTTGAGGACCATCAGTACGATTTCGCAGCCTTCGATCGTTGCCAGCGCCTGGTTGACCGCGTGCTGCGACGTGGCGTCTGCCGCCACCACCATGACGATTTGACCCATGTTCGTCGCCAGCACGCGCGCTTCGGTCGTGGCGAGCAGCGGTGGCGAATCGAATATGATGATGCGATCGCGATAGCGCGACGCGATCTCCCGCAACAGGCTTGCCATCTGCTCGCTCGCGAGGAGTTCGGTCGAGCGGCGATGACGCGTCCCCGCCGGCAACAGCGACAGCTTCTCGATGTTCGTCTTGACAAGCGCGTCGGCGAAGTCCAGGTCGTCCCGCGTCAGCAGGTCGAGCAGGCCCGGGCCGTGCGGCGCGCCGATGATCTCGGGGATCGACGGATGCGCGACGTCACCGTCGACGAGCAGCACGGTGCTGTCGATCTCGGTCGCGATGCTGAGCGCCAGGTTCAGCGACGTGAACGTCTTGCCTTCCGACGGCAGTGCGCTCGTCACCATGACGAGGTTGCCGTGCTTGACGGCGCCGCGGCCGACGGCGTTGCGGATGATCGGCCGCTTGATGACACGAAATTCCTCGGCGATCTGCGACGAGCCGGCATCGGGCGTAACAAATCCGCGCGCCTTGAGCTTGGCGAAGTTGATGTCGATATGGCGGATATCGGCATCGGCGCGGTCGACGCGCGCTTCCTGCTTCCGTTCGCCGCGAACAAACGCCGGCGACCCATGCGTCCGGCCCTCGAGCGCCAATACCATCGCTTCGGGACTCGGCTGTGCCATCGGTGCCGATGCAACCGGCGGAGCAGCTTCGGCGGATTCGACGCCCGCACGCTTCAGCTCCTCGAGCCGCTTCGCCGCCTGTTCGATGAGTGTGGTCTTCATCCGTGGCCCCTCACGCGGCGCGCCCGATCAGCAACGCGAACGCGAACACGGCGCCGAAGGCCGCTATGAGCCCGGCGGATCCGGTTGCGAACAGCCAAGACCGCCTTCTCTGCTTGCGGAACAATGCCTCGCTCGGCAGCATGGACACCATGCCGAGGATCGGGCGCTTGCTGATCTCGCGCAGGCTGCGCGCCTCGTGGAATGTCGGCATCAGCTGGCTTGCCGCGAGGCTCGCGAACACACCGGCGCCCAGCGAGAACGCGAGCGCCAGTCCGATCAAGCCCAGGCGATTCGGCGCCACCGGTTGCGGCGAAACGCGCGGCGGGTCGATGACGCGGAATTGCGCGCCACTCGTGTCCTGCACGTCCTTGCCCATCGTCGCGGACTCGCGCCGCGCGAGCAGGCTCTGGTACGTCTGCTTCTGCACGTCGTAGTCGCGATTGAGCTGCACGTACTCGGCCTCGACCTGCGGCACGAGCTGCGCCTGGCTCTTGAGAAACTTCTGCTGCGCCTCGAGGCCCGCGAGCTTGGCGCGAGCGGATGCAACCGTCGCTTCGGCGTCGGCGAGCGAGATCTTCATCTGCTGGAACACCGGGTTCTGATCGATCGGCGCGGGCCCTCTACGGCTGCTGGATGCCTGCGCCTTCTTGCGCGAGTCGAGCTCGGCGGTGCGCTGCTCCTCGAGCTGAGCGATCAGCCGCTGCGTCGCCACGACGTCCGGATGCTGATCCGTGTACTTGCGCAGCAGAGAATCAAGCTCGCGCTTCAACGCATCGAGCCGCGAATCGAGTTCAGGCACGGCCTCGCGCGTCCTCGACTCCGTCGGCTCCGGCAGGAATACGGGCTCTTCGCCCGACAGCTCCTTTTTGTACGAGTCGCGCGCCTGCTCGGCCGATTGCAGCTCCACGCGCGCCGCCTCGATCGCGTTGCCCAGCGTCGCGACGCGACCGAAATAGTCCTGGCCCTGGCTCTGCGACGAAAGCCCCATGTACTTGAGCTTGAAATCCTTGATCCGGTTCTCCGCAGCCTGCAGGTTCTGCTCGTAGTTCTTGATCTGGTCGTCGAGAAACTTCACGGCCGTCTGCGTGTCCTGGCGCTTGTCGCCAAGGCTCGATTCGACGAAGATCGTCAGCAGCGACTGCACGACCTTCTTCGCTTGGTTGGGATTCGCGTCGCGATAGCTGATCACGTACAGGTTGGCCGCCACGTTGCCTTCCAGCCGAATGCTCTTCGAGATCGAATCGATCAGCTCCTCGCGATCCGCCGCCGACCCGGCGCGCAAGTCCAGATCGGACATCCGCACCAGCTTCTCGACGTTCGGGCGGCTGATCAGCGTGCGGCTCATCAGCGAGACCTGCTGGTCGAGGTTGGGCTGAATCGCGAGCCCTGCAAGCAGCGGCCGCAGCAGCGATTCCGTGTCGACGTACACCCGCGCGCTCGCCTCGTAGCGCTCGGGGATCCGATAGACGACTGCGATGCCGATGATCGCGGCCAGCCATGCGACGGCGAGGCCGATCCACCGGCGATGCCAGATGCCGCGCAACAGGCTCAGCAGTTGTTGAAGTACGTCCTGCATAGGTCAGTCGGGTTTCACGAGTTGGGATTGCAGAGCGTACCCGTCACGATGCGCTCCAGGGATCGATCAGTCAGAACCAGCTTTGCGGAATGATCAGTATGTCGCCGGGGCGGATATCTGCATTCGCCGTGATGTCACCGCGCTTCAGAAGATCGCGCAGCCGGATGTTGTAAAGCTTGCCGCCGTCGGCGACGCGGAATATCCGCGCGCCATTGCCGTCCGCATAGTCGGTCAGTCCGCCTACGGCGATCATGACGTCGAGGACGGTCATGTCCTTGCGATAGGCGAGCGCCTGCGGCTTCGCCGCTTCCCCGATCACGCGGACTTGCTCGTTGGCCGGACCGACGAACCCGGTGACGATCACCGTGACGACGGGATCGCGAATGTATTTGACGAGCGCCTTTTCGAGGTCGCGCGCGAGCTCGGTCGGCGTCTTGCCCCACGCGGGGAGATCGTCGATCAGCGGCGTCGTGATCTTGCCGTCGGGCCGAACAGGAACGCTCATCGACAGTTCCGGATTGCGCCAGACGATTACGTTGACCGTGTCCGAAACGCCGATATGATAGTTGTAGTCGACACCGGCCAGCGTAGCCGGCGCGGGCGGATAGGCCGGCGTGGTCGAGCAGGCGGAAACCAATGCCAACGCGAGCCCGATCAACGCGCCCCGAAGGAGAGCGCCCCACGCGCACTGAATCTGTAGCTTCATCATTCCTCCGGGAAACACGGATTGCGGTAACGGGAAGCCGCGATCATAACAGTAGCGTTGGCGATGACGGGTCAAGGCGAGTAGCGCAAATAAGCATACTTCATGCCAGAATATGGAAACCGATTGAAAGAGGTCCCCAAACGGAAAAAAAAGCCGCCCAGACACGCGGCTGCTTCATACGCCGATGATAGCGGAGACGGGCTGTCCGCAGAGGATGGGCTGATGAACGTTGCGAGGCGATGACATGCGGACGTTTAGTGCTCGCATCCGCGCAATTCGTGCCCGCGAAAACGCGCAAGACTGCATACAATCGGCGGCAATTCGTCCCATTCGCGCTGGCGCCATCGTTTCGACATCGAAGCGACCGACGCCGGCAACGCCATGACCACCCCTTTCGACTACGACAGCGCATTCGCGCGCAATCTGGGCTGGGTGACGCGCGACGAGCAGCGCGCGTTGCGCGACAAGCGCGTTGCGATCGCCGGTCTCGGCGGCGTGGGCGGCGCGCACCTCTTGACGCTCGCCCGACTCGGCGTGGGCCGGTTCAGCCTCGCCGAGTTCGACCGGTTCGAGCTCGTGAACTTCAACCGGCAAGTCGGCGCGGCGCAAAGCACGATCGGCAGTGCGAAGCTCGATGTCATGAGCGCGATGGCGCGTGACGTCAATCCGGAGATGGAAATCTCGGTCTTTCCCGACGGCGTCACGGCAGACAACGTCGACCGGTTCCTGGAGGGCGCCGACCTCTTCATCGACGGACTCGACTTCTTCGCATTCGAAGCGCGTGAACTCGTGTTCGCGCGCTGCGCGGCGCTGCGCATCCCCGCGACGACCGTGGCGCCGCTCGGCATGGGTGCCGCGCTGCTGAATTTCATTCCGGGACGGATGTCGTTTTCCGAATATTTCGGTTTCCACCGGTGCCGCCAGGACGAGAAGCCGCTGCGGTTCCTGCTCGGCTTGGCACCCGCGGCATTGCATCGACGGTATCTCGTCGATCCGTCGTTCGTCGACCTGGGCGCACAGCGTGGCCCTTCGACGGCAATGGCCTGCCAGATCTGTGCCGGCGTGGCGGGAACGGAGGCGCTGAAGATATTGCTCAAGCGACGCCGCGTCGTCGCGGCGCCACGCGGCGTGCACTACGACGCCTACCGGAACCTGCTCGTTCGCACGTGGCAACCGTGGGGCTACCGGGGTCCGGTACGACGCATGATCTACGTCATCGCACGGCGGCAGTTCGCGAAGATGAAGGCGAACGCCTCGAGGCAATGACGATCATCCGTCAAGTGCTGGAGCTGGCGCGATGGGCGCCGAGCGGCGACAACACGCAGCCGTGGCGCTTCGAGATCACGTCGGATTCGAGCGCGCTCGTGCACGCGTTCGACACGCGCGACCACTGCGTCTACGACCTCGACGGGTGCGCCAGCCGACTGTCGCACGGCGCATTGCTCGAAACGATCGCGCTCGCGTCGACGCGTTTCGGATGCCGGTCGATCGACGCCGTCGTCGATGAGGACGCGCTCGGCAACGTCACTTACAGCGTGCAACTCGAGCCGGCGACGCCGCGAGTCGCGGAAGATCCGTTGGTGCCGTTCATCGAGCAGCGCAGCGTCCAGCGCCGGCCGATGCGCACGATCGCGCTGTCCGACGCACAGAAGGATGCGCTGCAGCGCTCCGTCGCCGGCTTCAGCGTCCTGTGGTTCGAATCGGGCTCGAAACGACGCCAGATGGCGTTGCTCAATGCGCGCAATGCGCACATCCGCCTGACGATTCCCGAGGCTTATGCGGTGCACAAGGCCGTGATCGAATGGCACGCGCGAACGAGCGTCGATCGCCTTCCCGACGCATCGCTCGGCGCAGATCCGCTGCTGCTCGCGACGATGCGCTTCGCAATGGGCAGCTGGCGTCGCGTCGACATGATGAATCGGTTTGCCGGCGGCACATTGCTGCCGCGGCTGATGCTGGATTTCCTGCCGGGCGTGATGTGCTCCGCGCATTTCGCGCTTGTCGCATCCTCGGCGCCCCGGAACCCGGCGGACTTCGTCGACGCCGGACGCGCCGTGCAGCGACTGTGGCTGACCGCGACGCAATGCGGACTGCAGATGCAACCGTCGTATACGCCGCTGGTGTTTGCGCGTTACGCGCGCGAAGGCAGAACATTCACGACGTCGGCGCCCGCAATCGTGGAAGCGGCGAGCATCGCGCAGCGCCTCGACGATGCGCTTGGATCGTCGAGCGCAGCGAACGCAGTATTCCTGGGGCGACTCGGACCCGCAGCTCGGCAGACGGCGCCGGCGCGTTCGGTCAGGCTTCCACTCGACCGGTTGATCGTCCAACAGCGGCCGCGTGGCGCGGCCTTTGCGCCTACTACGTAGCGGAGCGAAGGCGCCGCTCGATTCCGCTTTCTTCCTTGGCGGCGAAAAAATACGGATAGAGCGAGCGCCGTGTCGCGGCAAGGTCGAGACGACCGCCCATCTCGTCGATCTGCTTCTCGGCGAACAGCAGGTCGAGCTTCAGCAGCACGGCCGGCGCGCCCACGCGAGGATCGATCTTCTCGGCGCCGCACACGGTGAACCCGAGCATCCGCTCGTAGAACGCCACGTGCCGCGGGTTGACTTCGACGACGAGATCCGTGCAGCGATTGATGCGCCGCGCATGAATGTACGCGATGTGGAACAGCGCAGCCAGGATCGGTTTCGAACGGATGCTCGCCTCGATCGCGAGCTTCGTGAACTCGCATATCCGGCGGTCGAGGGCGCGAATCCGATCGACCACGTCGCCGTACAGCTTGTCGACGAAGAGCCCTGCCGTCGAATCGAGACCGACGGCGATCGTCGCGACGACCTCGTCGTCATTCGAGGCCGATAGCGTGATGCGGTTCGGATGAATCCCGTGCGTTGCGCCGACCTGGTAGCCGCGCCACGCGTAGCGCCGCTGCACGAGGAGTCCCGCGGCTTCGCGGCGTCCCTGCTTGTCGGCCAAGCGGATTTTGAAGAGACCACGACCCGGCGCGATCTGGGTCTGCAGCGAATCGCCCTCCTCGACCACCAGCGATGTCAGCGCGGCGCGATGCGGTACGCTGATAATCGTGTCGCCGAACGCAGGCGATGCAGGCGGTGCAGACTGGCGCGCATAGCGCCCAACCTGGACCATCTCACTTCTTCGAATTGACATCGGTCACCTCGCTAGGCTCGTTCGTTGCGATTGCTGCACGTATCATCCGAACTTCGCACAAGCCCCGAAGCGTCTTGCACTCTAACTTTCACCCGTTCTCGGCCTCCGCTCACGTATCGCGTCGAACGACTCGCGGTTCACGTACCACCGTCGTCCTCGTAGCGCCCGAGTTCGGTGAAGCCAATCGACACGTACCAGTCGATTGCGGCCGCGACGTCCGGGACGCTGATCAACGGCACGGTCGTTTTTATGGACTCGCTCATCCTCGCCATGCCTGTCTTGA
>Ga0207643_10000750_pt1 | contig 19910 bp, 19 predicted proteins | sample KBSMisM62_FD_184313 | JGI IMG/M metagenome (GOLD analysis project Ga0207643, IMG submission 184313) | Miscanthus rhizosphere microbial communities from Kellogg Biological Station, Michigan, USA - KBS Miscanthus M6-2 (SPAdes) (version 2) | ecosystem: Host-associated > Plants > Roots >...
CGATGCGCTCCGCCGGCCCGGCAAAGATCACTGTGTGATCGCCCACCACCGAGCCGCCACGCAGTGAGGCAAAGCCGATGTCGCCGGCACAGCGCGCGCCGGTATGGCCGTCGCGCCCGCGCTCCGAGCGTTGGTCGAGATCGATGCCGCGGCCGTCCGCCGCGGCGCGCCCGAGCATCAGCGCCGTGCCCGAGGGCGCGTCGACCTTCTTGTTGTGGTGCATTTCGAGAATCTCGACGTCGAAGTCCTCATCGAGCGTCTTGGCCACGCGCTTGACCAGCGCCGCCAGCAGGTTGACCCCGAGACTCATGTTGCCGGACTGGACGATCACCGCGCGTTTGCCGGCCTCCGCGATCAGCTCGTCGTCCTCTCCGCTGAGCCCGGTGGTGCCGATGACGTGCACCAGCCCCCGGCGCGCCGTGAGCTCGGCGAGGGCGATGGTCGCCGCCGGCACCGTGAAGTCGAGGAGCCCGTCGGCCTGCGCGAGCAGCGGCTCGACCTCGGTGGTCACGCTCACGCCGTTCTTGCCCAGCCCCGCAAGCTCGCCGGCATCACGGCCGATCACGGCCGATCCCGCCGCCTCGACCGCGCCCGCGAGGGTCGCGCCGTCCATCGCCGCAATGGCATGGATGAGCGTGCGACCCATGCGCCCGCCAGCGCCGGCTACGATCAACCGCATATCGGACATCGGTTTTCTCCCCGCCAACGTGGCGCGGGTATAACGGGGTGGCGACGCGAAAGAAAGCAACGGCAGACCGGAGCGGGACGCAGCGGCCAACTGATGCAGACCGTTTCCCGACCGAGCGGCCATTGTTGCGCTTTTGCAACGTGGGTTCGTTTCCCCAAAATGGACTGCCGGCACCGCAGCTGCCCCGCCATAGCGGCGGGGGCCGGATCTGGCAGCCCGTCACCCCTTTTCAGGGTCACGTTCGAGCAAAATCCGGCAAGCGCGCTTGCGCGCTACGTCACGCGTTGCTCCCGCGCCGAAAAAAGCCCGGAGCGATGATGCGTCCCGGGCGTGATGCGTAGTTTTCGATGATCCCTTACTGATACGAGATTCGGGTAACGCGAGTCAAATCACGAATATGCGGGCGTCACCGTCATCCGCCCCGGCGCTACCGCACCCTGGACCCCACCTTCCCGGGAGGTGAACCCGCCTACGACTGCGGGCCGTCATAACCTTCGACGACGATGATATCGGCCGTGGCGTTGTCTTTGCGCAGCGCGATCGCGGCCTGGTACTCCGGCGAGCGATAGCAGTCGTGCGCCGCCTGATAGCTCGGAAACTCGAGCACCACGGTCCGCCCGCGCGCCTTGCCTTCCACCACCTCGCATGTCCCGCCGCGCACGAGATAGCGCACGCCGTATTTGGTGAAGGCCAATTTGTTGGCGGCGACATAAGCCTTGTAGCCCTCGGGATCGGACACGTCGACGTGAGCGATCCAATAGCCCTTGCGGGCGGCGGCGGGCGGCGGGGCCGAAGACTGCGGCTGCTCGCCGTCGTAGCCCTCGACGATCACGAAATCGCAGGTCGAATGGGACAGGCGCAGCGGCTTCGCCCGCTGGTATTCAGGGGAACGGTAACAGGCGAGCGCGGTGGCATAATCGGGAAACTCGCGCAGGACGTTGCGCGCACGTCCCTTGCCTTCCACCACTTCGCAGGCCCCGCCCCGCACCAGCACATGACCGTCGTATTTGCGGTGCGCCTCCGGAGTTGCGGCCATATACGCCTTGTAGCCTTCCGGATCGCTCACATCGATGTGCGGAATCCAGTATCCCTTGGCCATCTCGAGCTCTCCCTCATGGTCTCGCCGCCTTTGCGATGTCGGCAATGATTGCTTCGGCGGCGGCTTTCGGATCGGTCGCCGCGACGATCGGCCGGCCGACCACGAGATGATCGGCCCCGGCTGCGATCGCGGCCATCGGCGTCATGATGCGTTTCTGGTCGCCGGCCTCGGCGCCGGCCGGCCGGATGCCCGGCGTCACCAGCACCATGCCGGCGCCTACGATCGGGCGCAGCATCGCCGCCTCCTCGCCCGAGCAGACCAGCCCGTCGATTCCGACGTCGCGCGCCTGCGCCGCGCGTTCGCCCACGAGCTCCGAAACCGTGAAGTCGTAGCCGGCCGCGGCCAGGTCGGCATCATCGTAGGAGGTGAGCACGGTGACGGCGAGCAGCCGCAGGGGCGAGCCTTTGCGCGCATCGACCGCGGCGTGCATGGTCTGCGGATAGGCGTGCACCGTGAGGAACGATGCGCCGAGCGCCGCGACGCTTTCGACTCCCTTGGCGACGGTGTGGCCGATATCGTGGAGCTTGAGGTCCAGAAAAATGCGCTTGCCCGCGCCCGCGAGCACCTTGGCGAAGTCGATGCCGCCCGCGAAAGCCAGCTGGTAGCCGATCTTGTAGAACGAGACCGACTCGCCGAGCCGCACGACAATCGCCTCCGCCTCCGCCACCGAAGGGACATCGAGGGCAACGATCAACCGCTCACGCGGAGCAAGGCGCACGGCGCAGCCTCCTCGGTCGCGTCGCTGTGGCGGCGCAGCGGGCAATGAAGCGGGACACCGGAGTTTCCATACGGGCAGTTTACTCCTTATGCCATGAGCCTGGCGGTATCGACGAGCTTACGCACCAGGATCTTGAGCTGATCGGCCGCGCGCGCGTCCGTCAGCTGATCCATGTCGTCGAAGGCGTGTTCGGCATTGGGCACCGTCACCTGCTCCGCCAGCACCAAGGCCCGGCAGCCCACCGCCAGCACCTGGCGCAGCGCCAGCAAAGAATGGGTCGCGCCGGAATGGCCGGACGAGGCGCCGCCCAGCGCAAAGACACGGTTCTGATAGGCGGCCAGGGGCGGTTCGCCGCGCTCGCGCACCGCCGCGATCCAGTCGATCGCGTTCTTGATCAGCGGCGTCAGCGAGGCGTTGTATTCCGGGCTGGCGATGAAGACGCCCTGGTGCGCCGACATCAGCTGCTTGAGCTTGAGCGCGTTGCGTGGCGGCTCGGATGTCTCGGTCGTGTCGGCTTCGTAAATCGGCAGCGGATAGTCTTCGAGCGAGATGCGGGTGACGTCGGCATCCGCCAATGTCAGCTCCTTGCTCGCGAGCGCCGCCAGCCGCACATTGTACGACTTCGCGCGCAGCGAGCCGGGAATGACCAGAATTTTCGGAACGGCCATGACAGACGACGGGTGGCAGAGGGCGGAGGACGCATTTCAGCGACACCATACGCACGCTTGCGTTGGCTGTCGTCGTCAGTCTCTCCGATAGACCCACACCCGTGCCGGCGGAATGTTCATCCATACCCGCTCGGACGGCTCCGCGCTCACGCGCTCAAGCCGCTTCGGCAGCGGCGGGACCGCGTTGTAGGTGAACTGAACGAAAGGCGCGCCGGGCGCCATCAGGTCGAGGGCGTCAAACAGGAGGCGCAGGCGCATCCGCAGCGGCTTGGTGAACAGCGGCAGGCCGGAGACCACGCCCGCGGCCGGATTCTGCATCAGCCCGGTGAGCAGCCGCTTGAGGCTGTAGGCATCGCCCTGCACCACCGTGGCCTTGGGGTAGCGCGCGCGCAGCAACCGGCAGAAGGTCGGATCAAACTCGACGAGGACGAGCCGCGCCGGATCGATGCCTTGCGCCACCAGTGCCTCGGTGACCGGCCCGGTGCCCGGCCCAAGCTCGACGATCGGGCCCGGCCGGCTCGGATCGATATACGCCGCCATGGTGCGCGCGAGCGCGCGGCCCGACGGCGTCACCGCGCCGAGCGACAGCGGCTTCTCGATCCAGGTGCGGATGAAGCGGACTTCGTCGTCGAGCCGGATGCCGTTCTTCTGCTCGAAGCGGCGGATCTGAACGCCGAACTTGCGCTTCTGCGTCTCGAGCCGCTGCTCGAACTTGCGCCGGTGGCTCTCGAATTGCTGCTCGATCTTCTTCTCGAACGCACCCTTCTTCTGCTCGAAGAGCTGGATGTGCCGCTCGATCTCCCGCTCCAGCTCAACCTTCTTGACCTCGAACAGGCGCTTCTGTTGCTCGAATTTCTTTTCGAGGAGCTGCAAGGCGGGAAGCGGCATGAGGGGGCTAACGCTGCGCAATGATTACAGATTATGACTTTGCACCGGGACGACCGCGGCGGCAAGGGCAACGCGGCAATTTTGTGTCAGGCCGAGCCGGAACGCGCCAGGAACTCTTTGACCTTGCCGAAGAAGCCGGCCGATTCCGGGTGGGTATCCTTGGACGACAATCGCTCGAACTCGTTCAACAACTCGCGCTGTCGCTTGGTCAGCTTTTGCGGCGTCTCGACCAGGACCTGGACATACATATCGCCGGTCTGCTTCGATCGCAGCACCGGCATCCCCTTACCTTGGAGCCGGAAGCGCCGTCCCGACTGGGTGCCTTCCGGCACCTTCACGCGCGTGTTGTTGCCGTCGATGGTCGGCACCTCGAAATCGCCGCCCAGCGCCGCCGCCACCATGGAGATCGGGACACGGCAATGGAGATCGGCGCCCTCGCGCTGGAAAAACGGATGCGAGCTCAGTGACAGGAAAATGTAGAGGTCGCCGGCCGGACCGCCGCGTACGCCGGCCTCGCCTTCACCCGCGAGCCGGATGCGGGTGCCATCCTCGACGCCGGCCGGAATGTTGACGGACAGGGCGCGCTCGCGCGTCACCCGCCCGGAGCCGGCACAGGCCGGGCAGGGATTGTCGATGACCTGGCCGCGGCCCTGGCAGCCCGGACAGGTCCGCTCGAGCGTGAAGAAGCCCTGTGCGTGACGAATGCGGCCCTGGCCGCCGCAGGTGGGACAGGCCTTGGGCTTGGTGCCGCTCTTGGCGCCCGAGCCGGAACAGGCCTCGCAGGTCACCGACGTCGGGATGCGCAGCTGCGCTGCCTTGCCGGAATAGGCCTCCTCGAGGCTGATCTCCATGTTGTAGCGCAGATCGGCGCCGCGCTCGCGGCCGCTGCCACGCCCACGGCGAGCGCCACCGCCCATGCCGAACAGATCGTCGAAAATGTCGGCGAAGGCGGACGCCACGTCGCCAAAGCCGCCGGCGGGGCCGCCGGCATTGTGCTCGAAGGCGGCGTGGCCGAAGCGATCGTAGGCGGCGCGCTTGTCCGCGTCCTTGAGGACCTCGTAGGCTTCGTTGATTTCCTTGAAGCGGACCTCGGAGGTCTTGTCAGCGGGATTGCGATCGGGGTGCCATTTCATCGCCAGCTTGCGGAAGGCGGCTTTCAGCTGGGTCTCACCGGCGGTGCGTTCGACCTCCAGAACCTCGTAGTAGCAGCGCTTGGCCATGCCCGCATCCCACCCCGTCTTTTCCGCCGTGGCGTCGTCGCCCGATCCTACTTGGTCACTCATGGCGCTTCAAAACAGATGCACCCCCGGCTGTGACCCCGGGGGTGTTGGTTGCAATCGACTGCAGGCATCGCGACCGCATCGCCGCGTCAGGCCGATTTCTTGTTCTTCTTGTCGTCGTCGACCTCGGTGAATTCCGCGTCGACCACGTCCTCGTTCTTGCCGGAGCCATCGCCGCCGGGAGCGGCACCACCGGGGCCTTCCGGCCCGCCGGCGCCGCCTTCCTGCGACTGCTTGTACATCGCCTCGCCGAGTTTCATCGAGGCCTGCGCCAACGTGTTGGTCTTGGCCGTGATCGCATCGGCGTCGCCGCCCTTGAGGGCTTCCTTGAGATCCGCCATCGCATTCTCGATGGCGCGGCGCTCGGTTTCGCCGACCTTCGCGCCATGCTCCTCAAGGGCCTTCTCGGTGGAGTGGACCAAAGCCTCGGCGTGGTTCTTGGCCTCGACTTCAGCCTTGCGCTTCTTGTCCTCCTCGGCGTGGGATTCGGCGTCCTTGACCATGCGCTGGATGTCAGCCTCGGAGAGGCCGCCCGACGCCTGGATGCGGATCTGCTGTTCCTTGCCGGTGCCCTTGTCCTTGGCCTGCACGTTGACGATGCCATTGGCGTCGATGTCGAAGGTCACCTCGATCTGCGGAACGCCACGCGGCGCCGGCGGCAGTCCGACCAGGTCGAACTGGCCCAGTATCTTGTTGTCGGACGCCATCTCGCGCTCGCCCTGGAACACGCGGATGGTGACCGCGTTCTGATTGTCCTCGGCGGTGGAGAACACCTGGCTCTTCTTGGTCGGGATCGTGGTGTTGCGGTCGATGAGGCGCGTGAACACCCCGCCGAGCGTCTCGATGCCGAGGGAGAGCGGCGTGACGTCGAGCAGGAGCACGTCCTTGACGTCGCCTTGCAGGACGCCGGCCTGGATCGCGGCACCCACTGCGACGACCTCGTCCGGATTGACGCCCTTGTGCGGCTCCTTGCCGAACAGCTGCTTTACGACTTCCTGCACCTTGGGCATGCGCGTCATGCCGCCGACCAGGACGACCTCGTTGATCTCCGCCGCGGACAGGCCCGCATCCTTGAGCGCCCGCCGGCACGGCTCGACGGTCTTCTGGATGAGATCATCGACCAGCGCCTCGAACTTGGCGCGGGTGAGCTTCATGGTCAGATGCTTCGGGCCAGACGCGTCGGCCGTGATGAACGGCAGATTGATCTCGGTCTGGGTGGTGGAGGACAGCTCGATCTTCGCCTTCTCGGCGGCTTCCTTCAGCCGCTGCAACGCGAGCTTGTCGCGGCGCAGATCGATGCCCTGCTCCTTCTGAAACTCGTCGGCGAGATAGCTGACGAGGCGCATGTCGAAGTCCTCGCCGCCCAGAAAGGTGTCGCCGTTGGTCGACTTCACCTCGAACACGCCGTCGCCGATTTCCAGGATCGAAACGTCGAAGGTGCCGCCGCCGAGGTCATAGACCGCGATGGTGCCGGTCTTCTGCTTGTCGAGACCGTAGGCCAGCGCGGCCGCGGTCGGCTCGTTGATGATGCGCAGCACTTCGAGGCCGGCGATCTTGCCGGCATCCTTGGTGGCTTGGCGCTGGGCGTCGTTGAAGTAGGCCGGAACGGTGATGACCGCCTGCTCGACCTTCTGTCCGAGATAGGCCTCGGCGGTCTCCTTCATCTTCTGCAGGATGAAGGCGGAGATCTGCGATGGCGAATAGGTCTTGCCTTCGATCTCGACCCAGGCGTCGCCGTTGGAGGCGCGCACGATCTTGTAGGGGACGAGCTTCTTGTCCTTCTCCACCATCGGATCGTCGTAGCGGCGGCCGATGAGGCGCTTCACGGCGAAGATGGTGCGCTCGGGATTGGTGACCGCCTGGCGCTTGGCCGGCTGGCCGACGAGCCGTTCACCGTCGTCGGTGAAGGCTACGATCGAGGGCGTGGTGCGCATGCCCTCCGCATTTTCGATGACCTTCGGCGTCTTGCCTTCCATGACGGCGACGCACGAATTGGTGGTGCCGAGGTCGATACCGATGACCTTGCCCATGTTCTCGCTTCCTCTCTTCTGCGGCAGGTCGGTCGGGCCCTTATCGGCACCCGAAGCGGGAAATTCCGCGATGCCCGCGGGTCCCTTCTCCGACCCCCTAAATACACATCGATGCCGCCCCCTGCGGCGTCTTGGCTCATATAGGAGGGCGGGTTTCCCCCGCAAGACATATGATCACGGATTCGCGAGCCCACGCCGCCGGCCCGCGCCGAGAACCCATCTGATAACGGACATCAATCATCGGCGATAGCGCTATGACCACCCCCACCCCGCTCTCCGGCTTCCGTTTCGTGCCGGGTTATCTCGATCGGCCGGCCCAGGAGGTGCTGCTGAGCGCGTTGCGTTCGGTGCTGGCGGTTGCACCGGCTTACACCCCGCGGATGCCGAAAAGCGGAAAGCCGATGTCGGTGCGCATGACCAATTGCGGGCCGCTCGGCTGGGTGACCGACGAGGCCGGCTATCGGTATCAGCCCCTCCATCCCGAAACCGCACAGCCATGGCCGGCAATGCCCGATGTCGTGATCGAGGCCTGGAACGCGCTCGCACACTATCCCCACGCGCCCGAGAGCTGCTTGATCAACTACTACGGACCGGCGGCAAAAATGGGCCTGCACCAGGATCGGGACGAGCGCGAGCTCGGAGCGCCCGTGGTGTCGCTTTCGCTCGGCGATACCTGCCTGTTCAGGATCGGGGGCACGAAGCGCGGCGACCCGACCCGCAGCCTGCGCCTGGCCTCCGGTGACGCCGTGGTGCTCGCCGGCGAGGCAAGGCTCGCCTTTCATGGCGTCGACCGCATCATGCCGGGGACCTCGACCCTGCTGCCGGAAGGCGGCCGCATCAACCTCACGCTGCGGCGGGTGACCGTTCCCGCGGGCTGACCGCATCACGTCTTTGCGAACGGCGCACACGGCGCCGGCCGTTTCCTCGGCCGATCAATCGCGGTATTGTCGCCGCATGGCAACATTCCGCTCGCTTCTCGCCCTGTTCATGCTCGCGCTTGCCGCATTGCCGGTGTCCGCCGCCGAGCCCACCTACCCGCCCGGCTCCCGTATCGGGCTCGCGCCCCCGGCCGGATTGGTGCCGAGCAAGACGTTCTTCGGCTACGAGGATCTCAACAACAGCGTCACCATGATCCTGGTCGCGCTGCCGCCGCAAGCCTATGCGGATCTGGATGCGTCCGTCACCGCCGATGCGCTCAAGCGGCAAGGCATGACGATGGATTCGCGCGAGGCCCTGCCGCTGCCCAGCGGCAAGGCCTTCCTGGTCGTTGGTCGGCAGGACGTCGACAATACCAAGGTCCGCAAATGGATCCTGGTGGCCGCCTCGCCCTCGCTCACGGCATTCGTCACCGTGCAGATGCCGGAGGCGGCAGCGGCGCTCTATCCCGACGCGGCGATCCGCGCTTCGCTGGCCACGCTGGCGTTTCGCGCGGCCGTTCCGATCGAGGAACAACTCGGGCTGCTGCCGTTCAAGGTTGGTGAATTTTCCGGGTTTCGGATCGCCGGCGTCATCCCCGGCCGCGCCGTGATGTTGAGCGATGCTCCCGCGGGCGCCGCCGGTTCGCCGGACAGCACCAACGAGCCGCACATCCTCGCCGCCATCGCCCCCGGAGGTCCGGCGCAGAATGCCGACCGCGATACGTTCGCGCGCGAGGTCCTGGCCATGCTGCCGAACATGCGCGAGATCCGTGTCACCACGTCCGAGCCGTTGCGCCTGAGCGGCCAGCAGGGCCACCAGATCCTCGCCAACGCCAAGGATGCGACGGGTACGTCAGCGCTGACAGTGGTGCAGTGGCTGCGCTTCGGCGGCAGCGGTTATATGCAGATCGTCGGGATTGCGCGTGAGCAAGCCTGGAAAGACGCCTATCCGCGCTTTCGCTCCGTGCGCGATGGAATTGAAGCGCGCTGACGCCGACGGAGCGCTGCGAACACTGTCAGTGCCAGAACTGCCGTGACGCTATCCGCGCGCCTTCCGCCATCGCCGCGAGCTTCGCCCAGACCACATCGGGATCGACCGCGGCCTGTCCCACCCAGGTGCCGTAGCCGCAATCGCTGCCGGCGATGACATTCTCGCGGCCGACGAGCCGCGCGTAGCGCCCGATGCGCTGAGCGATCAATTCCGGATGCTCGATGAAGTTGGACTTCGATTCAATCACACCGGGAATGAGCACCTTGCCGGCCGGCAGCTTGACGTCCTCGAACAGCGTCCATTCGTGACCATGCCGTGGATTGGCGGCCTCGAACGAGATCGCGCTGGGCCGCGCCGCGAACACGATGTCGATGATGTCGGCGAGCGCCACGTCGCAATGATGCGGGCCTTCGTAGTTGCCCCAGCACAGATGCATGCGCAGCCGTTCGGGCGCGATATTGGCGAGCGCGTGGTTGAGCGCCTGCACGTGCATCCCCGCGCGTTTGCGGAAGTCCGCAAGGCTGAGCTCTGCGTACTGGATGTGGCGACCCATGGCGAGATCGGGGCAATCGATCTGCAGCACGATGCCGGCATTCGCGACCGCCTCGTATTCCTGGCGCATGGCCTCGGCAATCGCGAACAGGTACGCCTCCTGGCTCGGGTAATAGTCGTTGCGGAAGAACAGCGAGACGACGCCGGGCGAGGCCGCGCTCATGAATGCTTCGGTCCTGCGCACCTCGGCCAGCGCCGCCTGGAGATTGCCGACGTCGGTCGATGCCGCCTCGGGGTCGCGCACATGCACGGGCGCATTGCACGCCGGGGTCTTACGGCGCGAGCGACCGGGATCGCCAAAGACCCGCTTGGCGAGATTGGGGAATTGCGCGAGGTCCTGGTACACGAACGTGTTGCCGGTACCGCCGAAGCCGGCGAGACGGTCCTTGACGTAGGTGGCATAGCTCGGCTTCGACATCTCACCGTCATTGACGAGGTCGATGCCGGCATCGGCCTGTTTCCTCACCACCTCCGACACCGCCGCGCGCACGCGCGCCGCCAGTGCCTCACGCTCGACCGGCACCCCCTCTTCCTTGGCGTACATCATGCGGATGAGATCGTCCGGCCGCGGCAGGCTTCCGGCATGGGTGGTCAGGAAGCGATCCGTGCTGCGTATCATCGTTGCCTCCACGTACCCGCGGGCATGCCCCACGCGCAAAGCCCGCGGCCCGAGCCGGCCGGGCGCGGGTACGAGCATAGCGCGATCAGAGCAACGAGGGAGGAAGCACCGTCATTCCGCAACGGGCGAGGGGCGCAACGCGATCGGAATGTAATCGGGTTTGGGGGCGATCTAGTTCGGGGGATTGCGCGCGGAGGACCCGCCGTTGTCGTTCGCGGGCGGCTCGGCCGCGGGCTTTGGTCCGCCTTTCGCCACCCCGACGAGCGCCGGCCGCAGCACGCGATCCCCGATCATGTAGCCGGGCTGCACCACCTGGGCGACGCTGCCCGCGGGCCGCGAGGCATCGGGAATCTCGTACATCGCCTGATGCAGATTGGGATCGAACTTCTGCCCGAGCGGGTCGAACTTCTTCACCCCGTGCTTCTCCAGCACCTTGTCGAGTTCCCGCTCGGTCAGCTCGACGCCGTCAAGCAGCGCCTTGGTGCCGGCGTCGGCCTGCTCCCGCAGCTTGGCATCGAATGCCCCGAGCGCGCGCGCCATGTTGTCGGCCACGGCCACGATATCGCGTGCAAAGTTGGAAATGCCGTAGACGCGGGCATCCGCGATCTCGCGATCGGTCCGCCGCCGCAGATTCTCCATTTCAGCGAGCACGCGCAGGAGCTTGTCCTTGTACTCGGCGGCAACGCTGGCGTGGTCGTTGGGGTCGATCGTCTTGGCGTCGGAAGCCTGCGAAGAAGGCTCCCGGCTCTCGGGCTCTTCGCCCGCATCGACGGATGGGCGGGCATTCGTATCCGTCATCACATTGTTCCCACTTGCGATTGAATTCGCCCCGGATATCAGGGTTGAGCGGCCAAAAATCAAGCCACAATGCGCGACAAGGGTGGCAACCTCACCCTCCGACGAGCTTGCTCACGACTTTCGCGGTGTAATCGACCATCGGAATCACGCGGGCATAATTGAGCCGAGTGGGACCGATCACGCCGATCACGCCGACGATGCGGCCGGCGCCGTCGCGGTAAGGGGCGACGATGGTGGACGAGCCCGAAAGCGAGAACAGCTTGTTCTCCGAGCCGATGAAGATACGGGCGCCGTCGGCATGCTCGGCGCGCCCGAGCAGATCGACCAGGCCGCGCTTGGTCTCGAGATCGTCGAACAGCAGCCGCACGCGCTCGAGGTCCTCGAGCGCCTTGAGGTCGTCGAGCAGGTGCGCCGCGCCGCGCACGATCAGCTTGCGCTCGTCGCTCTCGCCGCCCGACCAGCTCGCCAGGCCGGCGGCGACGATCTTCTGGGTGAGCTGATCGACCTCCGCCTGGCCGGCTGCCAGCGCCTTCTCCAGCTCGGTCTTGGCCTCCGCCAGCGTGCGGCCGCGCACATGGGCGTTGAGGAAGTTCGACGCCTCGGTGAGCGACGCCCCCGGCAGTCCGGCCGGAACGCTGATGATCCGGTTCTCGACCTGCCCGTCGTCCGCGACCAGGACGACGAGCGCACGCTGGGGCTCGAGCCGTACGAATTCGATGTGTTTGAGGCGCACGTTCGATTTTGCCGCCAGCACCACGCCGGCCGCGCGCGTGAGGCCGGACAGCATCACGGAGGCTTCGTTCAGCACCGCGTCCATGGATTTGCCGGCGGTGGCGACCTTGGCTTCCATTTCGCGCCGGTCGGCTTCGCCGAGATCCCCGATCTCCATGAGCGCATCGACGAAGAAGCGCAGGCCGGTCTCGGTCGGGAGCCGGCCGGCCGACGTGTGCGGCGCATAGACCAGACCGAGCTGCTCCAGGTCGGACATCACGTTGCGCACCGAGGCCGGCGACAGCGGCGTCGTGATCAGGCGCGAGATGTTGCGCGAGCCCACCGGCTCCCCGGTGGCGAGATAGCTCTCGACGATCTGGCGGAAAATGTCGCGCGAGCGCTCATTGAGCTGGGCAAGGCTCACCTGCGTCGCGCCGATCGGGACGTCCTGGGACAATAAGTCCTCCGTTCCAACCCAACAGAGTTGTCCATCCGGGCCGCGGAGTACAAGCCTGCACGGTCTTTGCCCCCGCGGCCAGGGCTGCTAGCGTGGCGGTTCAGAAGTCCGCATCATTTTCGCGGCAAGTCCGAAAGCGGACTTCTGAACCAAAGCCACACTAGGTCAATAAGTTGCTAGTGTCCTTCGATTCCGAAGTTCGCAAGCGAGCATGCCGCACAATGATGCGAACTTCGGAATCGGGACACTAGCCTGCCGCCACATAATAATATCCATCAAAATCCATCTCTGGGGAGGGTCGACTATGACGAAGCTGCAGCGGATGCTGACCGGCGCGGCCGCGGCCGTGCTCCTGGTTGCAAATCCGGGGGCCGGCGCGCAGGCGCAGACCGTGATCGAGGAGTGGGCGTCCGCCAAGCTGCCGTCTCCGCCCGCGCTCAAGCCCGCGACCATCGTTCCCAACGAGACCGCCCTGCTGGTGATGGATTTCACCAACCAGACCTGCACCAAGGAGCGTCGGCAGCGCTGTGCGGACTCGGTGGCGAAAGTGCGCGATCTGGTGACGCAAGCGCGCGCCAAGGGCGCGTTGATCATCTACAGCGTCGCGGTGCCGAACTCGGTGCCGGCCGACATTCTCAAGGAGCTCACACCCGCCGCCGGAGAGCTGGTGCTGCCGCCGCTCGGGCCGGACAAGTTCATCGGCAGCGACCTCGAGAAGACGCTCAAGGACAAGGGCATCAAGACCGTGGTTGCCATGGGCACGCAGGCCCAGACCTCGGTGCTGCACACGGCCGGCGCCGCCGCGCTGCGCGGCTTCAAGGTGATCGTCCCGGTCGACGGCATGTCCGCCGACGACGTGTTCCCGGAGCTCTATACCGCGTGGCACCTCGCGACCGCCGCGCGCATCAGCCCGCAGGTGACGTTGACCAAGTTCGACCTGATCAAGCTTTGAACGGCTCGCGCAATCCGGCCCATTGCATCGATGGACTGGAATCGGCTCACGCGGCGGGGAAGCCGTAGAGCCGCTGCGGATTGGTGACGAGGATGCGCCGGCGGATCGCCGCGTCCGGTGTCCACGCCGTGAACAGGTCGAGGAGATGGCCCACGTCCGGCATCTCCTCTTCCATGCGCGGATGCGGCCAGTCGCCGCCCCAGACCAGGCGGTCGGGATTCTCGGCAACCAGCGCTTCGTGGAAGCTCTTCGCGTCCGGATAATCCGGCGCGACGCGGCTGATGCGATGCGCGCCTGAAAGCTTGACCCAGCAGCCGCCCGCGCCGATGAAGCGCAGCAGGCTTTCAAAGCCGGGAGTGGCCGTGCCGGCGCGCGCGTCGCTGCGTCCCATATGGTCGATCACGACCGGCAGAGCGAGTGATTGCAGGATCGGTATCGTCTCCGGCAAGTCCTTGACGTCGATCCAAAGCTGCAGATGCCATCCGAGCTCCTGCATGACCGGCGCCAGCACCCGCGCGTCGTCGAGCGGCACGCCGCCGCGATAATGCAGCTGACCGCCACGGAAGAAATGGTTGAACCGCAACCCGCGGACGCCGAGCGCATGCCAACGGCGAAGCTCGGCCGGCGGCACGTCGGCACCGGCGGCCGCTACGCCCCGCAACCGGCCGGGCTGGCGCGCCAGCGCATCGAGCATCGCGGAGTTGTCGGACCCGTGCGCGCTGCCCTGCACAAGAACGCCGCGGGCAAAGCCGAGCGTATCGAGCATGGCGAGATACTTTTCGAGCGGCGCGTCCGGCGGGGTGTAGCTGCGGTCGGCGGCATAGGGAAAGCGCGCCGCGGGCCCGAACACATGGGCATGGGTGTCGCACGCGCCGGCAGGGAGCGGAATCTTCGGCCGGCTCGGCGCGCGCGGCGGGGGACAGGCTGGGATCATGACAGCACCTTGCGTTCAAGCAACACGCCGGAGTTGCGCAAATCTGTTATCCTCCCCTCGCGATCAAAACACGCTGGACACATGCGAGGACTACGACACCCACAATAACATCGTATCGCGACAGGGAGGGACGATGCATGACACGTCTGCTTCGCGTGATCGTCGCAGCCGGCGCCGCGCTGCTTGCCATGGCCGCGAGCGCCCCCGCACAGATGCAAGGTCCGCTGCAAGGCCAGTATCCGAACAAGCCGATCACCCTCATCGTCCCATTCGGTCCCGGCAGCACCACCGACACCATTTCGCGCATCATTGCGCAGCATCTCGGACAGGCGCTCAACCAGAGCATCGTCATCGAGAACAAGCCGGGAGCGAACGGCGCCATCGCCGCCGCCTATGTCGCCCGCGCCGCACCCGATGGCTACACGCTGCTGATGAGCACCAACAGCCCGCACTCGGCCGCGCCCAGCCTCAACAAGAGCATCGCCTACGATCCGGTAAAGGACTTCGAGCCGGTCTCGCGCATCGGAAGCTTCACCTTGATGCTGGTGCTGCATCCGGATGTGCCGGCGACGTCCATTCCGGAGTTGATCGCCTACGCCAAGGCCCATCCCGGCAAGCTGTCGTTTGCGAGCGGCAACGCATCCGGCGTGGTGGCCGGCGAAACGCTCAAGGCCTGGGCCGGCATCAACCTCGTGCATGTGCCCTATCGAAGCACGCCGCCGGCGGTCAATGACGTGCTCGGCGGGCGGGTATCGATGATGTTCATCGACCTGACCAGCGGCCTGCCCCTGTCAGAGCCCATGCGCTGCGCGCCCTCGCGGTCACCAGGATGCAGCGCAGCACGTTGTTTCCCGAGCTTCCCTCCTTGCACGAGGCCGGCGTGACCAACTTCGACATGGATTCATGGATGGGAGTGTTCGCGCCCGCGCACACGCCGCCGGACATCGTGACGCGGCTCAACGCCGAATTGCGCAAGATCGTCGACAATCCAGAGATCAAGGCGCGGATCGGCACGCTCGGTTTCGAGGCATTTTCGAGCACGCCGGCGGAACTGGGCGGCTTCGTCAAGGTCCAGCTCGACAAATGGACCAGGATGATCAGGGACGCCGGCATCGAGCCGGAATGAGCAACGCCCTCTTGTCGGTGCCGACCGCGGCCCCTAAAAGCTTGCCTAGTGTGGCGGTTCAGAAGTCCGCATCATTTCTTGCGGCGAGTCCGAAATGCGGACTTCTGAACCAAAGCCACACTAGATCAATAAATTGCTAGTGTCCTTCGATTCCGAAGTTCGCAAACGAGGGTACCGCAAAATGATGCGAACTTCGGAATCGGGACACTAGTACGCAACGCCGAGCAGGAGACCAGCAATGCGGCCCAGCCGCCGACAACCCGACGAGTTGCGCGCCGTATCGCTCGAACGCGGCGTGGTGAAATATGCCGAGGGCTCCTGCTTCGTGAAGTTCGGCGACACCCACGTGCTGGTGACGGCGACGCTCGAGGACCGACTGCCGCCCTGGCTCAAAGGGCAGGCGCGCGGCTGGGTCACCGCCGAATACGGCATGCTGCCGCGCGCGACATCGGAACGGACCCGCCGCGAGGCGTCGGCCGGCAAGCAGAGCGGCCGCACGGTCGAGATCCAGCGCCTGATCGGACGCAGCCTGCGCGCGATCCTCGATCTGCCCGCGCTCGGCGAGCGGCAGATCACGGTCGATTGCGACGTGATCCAGGCCGATGGCGGAACGCGCACGGCGTCCATTACCGGCGCCTGGGTGGCGCTGCACGATTGCGTCACCTGGATGAAGTCGCGCGACATGCTCAAGGCCGAGCCGCTGCGCGACCACGTCGCCGCCATCTCCTGCGGCATCGCCAACGGTACGCCGGTGCTCGACCTCGACTATGCCGAGGACTCCGAGGCCGACACCGACGCCAATTTCGTCATGACCGGCGATGGACGGATCGTCGAGGTGCAGGGCACGGCCGAGAAAACTCCGTTCACCGAGGAGCAGTTCCTCAACCTGCTGGCGCTCGCCAAGAAGGGCGTCACGAAGCTGGTCGACCTGCAGAAGCTGGCGGTGATGTGAGCGACAATTTTTGTGTCGCCCCCGCGACAGCCGGGCCCGCAGTAACCACTTGGAGCAGGAGTGGGGCAGAAGCCTTTGACAGGTGATCCGGTGGTGATTGAGTCGCGTACGGTCACTGAGAGCGCGGCAGGAGCGCACCGCCCGATCTCCGGCCGGCTGGTGATCGCCAGCCACAATCCGGGCAAACTGCGCGAGATGCGCGAGCTGCTCATGCCATACGGAATCGAAGCGGTATCGGCGCGCGAGCTCGGCCTGGCCGAGCCTGAAGAGACCGGCACGAGCTTTGCGGAGAATGCAGACATCAAGGCGCGGGCCGCGGCAGCGGCATCGGGCTTGCCGGCATTCGCGGACGATTCCGGGCTCGCCGTCGATGCGCTCGATGGCGACCCCGGCATCTATTCCGCGCGCTGGGCCGGGCCGCAAAAGGACTTCCGGCACGCCATGACAACCGTGGAAGACAAGTTGTGCGCGCGCGGAGCGGTGAGTGCCGGTCAGCGCACCGCCCATTTCGTCTCCGCGCTCTGTGTCGCTTGGCCCGACGGGCACGCCGAACACTTCGAAGCTACGGTCGAGGGCGCGCTGGTGTGGCCGCCGCGCGGCGACAAGGGTTTCGGCTATGATGCGATGTTCCTGCCCGACGGTCATGCCCGCACCTTCGGCGAGATGACGGGCGAGGAGAAACATGGCCTGCCGCCGCGGGGCATAGGGCTCTCGCACCGGGCGCGGGCGTTTCACAAGCTCGCGGAGGCGTGCCTTGCAAAGCGCTGATCGTGAGACCGACTTCGGCGTCTACATCCACTGGCCGTTCTGCCTGTCGAAATGCCCGTACTGCGATTTCAACAGCCACGTCCGCCATGCCGCCGTCGACGAGGCGCGCTTCGCGCGCGCCTTTGCCGGCGAGATCGCCGCCACCGCCGCGCGCGTACCCGGACGGACCGTCTCCACGATTTTCTTCGGCGGCGGCACGCCGTCGCTCATGCAGCCCGCGACTGTCGCCACAATTCTCGATGCGATCGCGCGGCACTGGCCGGTTGCTCCCAACGCCGAGGTCACGCTGGAGGCCAACCCGACCAGCGTCGAGGCGAGCCGCTTTCGCGGGTTTCGCGCGGCCGGTGTCAATCGGGTGTCGCTCGGGGTGCAGGCGCTCGATGACGCCGCGCTCAAGCAACTCGGACGGCAGCATTCGGCGGACGAGGCGCTCGCCGCCGTCGCGGTCGCGCGCGCAATCTTCGACCGCTATTCGTTCGACCTGATCTATGCACGTCCGGGACAGACGCCGGAGGCGTGGGCGGCCGAGCTCAACCGCGCGCTCGCGCAAGCGGGCGAGCATCTGTCGCTCTATCAGCTCACCATCGAGCAGGACACGGCTTTCGCCTTGCTGCACGCGGCTGGCAAGCTCGTCGTGCCGGATGAGGATCTCGGCCGCGCGCTTTACGATACGACCCAGGCAGTCTGCGCGGACGCCGGCCTGCCCGCCTACGAAATCTCCAACCACGCGCGACCGGGCGCGGAATGCCGGCACAATCTCGTCTACTGGCGCGCGCACGAATATGCCGGCATCGGGCCGGGCGCACACGGCCGGCTTGATATCGGCCCCGAGCGCCGCGCCACCGCGACAGCGAAGCGGCCGGAGACCTGGCTGATGCGGGCGGAGTCGCTCGGGCACGGGGTCGAAACCGACGAACCGCTCACGCGCGGCGAGATGGCGGACGAGTTTTTGCTGATGGGCCTGCGGTTGGCCGAAGGCATCGACCCCGCCCGCTACGAGCGGCTCGCCGGCCGCCCGCTCAATCCGCAACGTGTCGCGCTGCTGCGCGAGCAGGGCGCGGTCGAGACAACGGCGGACGGCATGCTGCGGGTGACGCTCGCAGGCTTTCCCGTGCTCGACGCCGTGGTCGCCGATCTCGCGGCGTAGGGCGCAGGACCCACAGCGGTCATTCCGCGGCGCGCCTGCAAGGCGCGAGCGCGGAATCCATAATCCGAGGCGGTGGTTATAGATTCCGGGCTCGCTCGCTTCGCTCGCGCCCCGGAATGACGTGCCCAAAGCAGCACGCGCACGCCGGATGACGACAGACGGCAGACCGCAGATGGCAAGCCGGTCTCGACGCGATCCGACCGCGCGCCTGCGTTACGTCCCCGACCCGGCAAAATCCTTCGGCGGCGCGCTGATGATCTGGCCGCCGGTCGGCGACACCTTCATCACCGCGAGCCCGCGCTGGTTGGTGCCGTCGGGGCGGAAGCGGAAGAGCCCGTCGATGCCGGTGAAGCCGGAGCCGGTGGTCAGCACGCTTTCGGAGAAGCGCTGCTGACCCTGGGTTTTCACCAGGGCGGCCACCAGCGCGACCGCGTCGTAGGCGAGCGAGGCGGTGCGCACGGGATCCTGGCCGTAGCGGCTGCGATAGCGGCCGGAGAAGTTGCGGAAGCCGGTCGAGTCGGGGCCTGCATACCAGGCACCGTCGAGCTGCGGAATGGAGAAGATCTGCCCATCCTCCCACAGGCCGGTGCCCAGGAGCTGCACGCGTTTGGGATCGACGCCGTTGGCGATCAGGATCTGCACCACCGTGGGCACGCCGTCGGCGCCGTCCGGAATGAAGATCGCGTCCGCCCGGCTCGCCCCCATCGCCGCCTGCGCCACGGTCTTGACCGGCGCCTGCATCTTCGCCTTGTCCGCGGGATAGCGCTCGAGCGCGACGACGCGCCCGTCGCGGCGCGCCACCGCCTGCTTGAAGGCGCCCTCGGCCACACTGCCATAGGCGTTGTCCGGAATCAGCGCGGCGAACGAGCGGCGGCCCTGGCTGGCGGCGTAGCCGATGATGCGCTCGACGTCCGATTCCGGGAGGAAGCTCAGGAGATAGACGCCGCGGGCGGCCACATTGGCATCGGTCGAGAACGCGATCACCGGAACGTTGCGGGCGCGCGCTGCCCGCCCGACCGGACCGACGGTGAGCGCGAACAGCGGCCCCAGGATGATCTCGGCGCCCTCGTCGAGCACCTGCTGCGCCACCTGCTGGGCGCCCTGGGCGGTGCCGCCATCGTCCTTCACCAGCAGCTGGAGGTCCGGATTGTTGAATTCCGCCAGCGCCATCTCCGCGGCGTTGCGCATGGATTGTGCGGCGACCGCGGCGTTGCCGGTCGCCGACAGCGGCAGGATGAGGCCGACCTTGACCTTGCCGGTGCCGATAGTGGGCGAGGCCGGTGGCGGCGCGCTGGTCGACGGGCCCGCGCCCAGGTCGCCCATTCCCGAGCAGCCGGCCAGCAGGAGAAGGGACGCCAAAACGGCAAGCCACGGCGAAGAGGCGCGCACAGGCCGCGAGTTCCAGGCCTGCAATGCTCGAAACATGGGGCCGGCCTCCGCGGCGACTGCGCATCATGTCGCCGCCAGTGAATGCCTGCAATCGCCATTTTGGGGGCGAGCGGTTAACTGAATGAAAAGGATAATGATTTTTTACGCTCCCGATGACGGCGGAAGGTCGCACCGCTAAAATAAATCGCATGAGGAGCCCCGTACCCGCCGCTTCGGCCGCCCGGTC
>Ga0207643_10000754_pt1 | contig 19888 bp, 16 predicted proteins | sample KBSMisM62_FD_184313 | JGI IMG/M metagenome (GOLD analysis project Ga0207643, IMG submission 184313) | Miscanthus rhizosphere microbial communities from Kellogg Biological Station, Michigan, USA - KBS Miscanthus M6-2 (SPAdes) (version 2) | ecosystem: Host-associated > Plants > Roots >...
GAGGCCGCCGATCATGAGGTTGATCGCCAGCTTCACGGTTCTCGCCTCTTCCCGCTCGCCGACGTGGTGGACGGTCGGGCCGATCGCCCGGATGATCGGATCGACGCGCTCGAGCGTCGCCGACGGCCCCGAGACGATGAAGCTGAGATTGCCCGCGCGCACCACCGTCGGATTGCCGCTCACTGGGGCACGCAGGTAGGACACGGACGCGGCCTCGGCTCGAGCGGCGACCCGTGCCGAGACCGCCGGGGACACCGTGCTCGTATCGACGAGGACGGTGCCGGGCTTCGCCACGGCGAGGAGCCCTGCCGCGACCTCGTCGAGCGCGTCGTCGTCCGCGAGCGAGGTCAGGACGACGTCGACGCGGTCAGCGAGGTCGGCATAGGTCCGCGCGACCGCGGCGCCGCGCGCTTCCAGCGGCGCCGCCTTCCCGAGCGTCCGGTTCATCAGGATGAGCCCGTATCCCGCGTCGAGCAGGCGCTCCGCGAACGCCGTGCCCATGTTGCCGAGACCGATCAACCCGACGGCGAGTCTCGGGTCGTGAGAGTCGCGCACTGTCCAGTATGAATAAACGACAGGGCAGTGCGGGTCAAGCGACAACCGCAGGCGCGTGCGGTTCTTCGTAGAGGCTGTGCAGCCTCACGGCACGCTTCGGAGTAGTGTTCGGCCACCAGACGCCCTGCGCGGTCATTTCGGCGTACGAGCCAGGAGGCCCCCAGTGGACCACGACGTTCCCGTCCTGATCGTCGGCGGCAGCCTCGTCGGGCTGTCGACGGCCGTCTTCCTCGGTCACCACGGCGTCCCCTCGCTCGTCGTCGAGCGGCACCGCGGCACCGCGATCCACCCACGAGCGGCACTCGTCAACCAGCGGGCCGTCGAGGCGTACCGGGTGGTCGGCATCGAGGAGGAGGTCGAGGCGGCGGCGGCCAGGGAGTTCGTCCAGAACGGGGCGATCGTGTCCGTCGAGAGCCTCGGCGGCACCGAGCTCGACTGGTACTTCCGCAACATCAACGAGGGGGTGGAGGACGTCAGCCCGTCGGCGCGGCTCTTCGTCACGCAGATCGGGCTCGAGCCCGTCCTGCTGGAGGCGGCGAATCGCCTGGGAGCGCGGATCGAGCACGCCTCCGAGGCCGTCTCGGTCGAGCAGGGCGACGAGTCCGTGACGGTGGTCGTCCGCCCGCGGGACGGAGGGCCCGAGCGAACCGTGCGAGCCGGCTACGTGATCGCAGCCGACGGTGCCCGCAGCGCGATCCGCGAGCGGCTCGGGATCCCCATCCTCGGCCACGGCAGCTTCTCGGACAGCATCACGATCTACTTCAGGGCCGACGTCCGCCGGCTCATGGGAGACCGCAACCTCAGCGTCATCTACGTCTTCGGGCCGCGACTGCAGGGATTCTTCCGCTTCTCGATCGACCTGCAGGCGGGCTTCCTCGTGGTGAACTCGACGTCCGACGAGACGGGAACACGATCGGTGCGGATCGGAGAGGACATGAGCCCGGAGACGTGCATCCGCTACGTCCGGGAGGCGCTCGGGGATCCCGAGATCCCGGTCGAGATCGAGGACGTGCAGCGCTGGTCGGCGTCGGCGGAGTACGCCGAGCGTCTCCGGGAGGGCCGGGTGTTCATCGCCGGCGACGCGGCGCACGTGATGCCCCCCACCGGCGGCTTCGGCGGCAACAGCGGCATCGAGGACGGCTACAACCTCGCCTGGAAGCTCGCGTACGTGCTGGACGGACGCGCAGGCGAGGAGCTGCTCGCCACCTACGAGGCGGAGCGGCAGCCCGTCGGCGCATTCACGACGGAGCAGGCCTACTCGCGGTACGTCCTCAGGCTCGACCCGACCCTCGGAACGGACGACCTGATGCCCCTCGTCGACGAGGCCGCCGTGGAGATCGGATACCGCTATCGGTCGTCGGCCGTTCCTACGGCGTCCGAGGACGACGCGACCTGGGAGGACCCGCGGTCGCCGTCGGGCCGACCGGGGTTCCGTGCGCCGCACCTGCCGGTCACGGTCGGCGGGGTCGAGCGGTCGACGATCGACCTGTTCGGGCGCCGGTTCGCCGTGCTAGCGGGCTCCGCGGCCGAAAGCTGGCGCGACGCGGCGCATGCCGCCGGCAGCGCGCTCGGCGTCCCCGTCGACACCTACCGCGTGGGCGACGACGTGATCGACCCGAGCGGCAGCGTGGAGGCTGCGTACGGCATAGGCCCCGACGGCGCCGTGCTCGTACGACCGGACGGGTTCGTCGCCTGGCGCGCGACCGCGCCGCATCCCGCGCGGGGGACGGAGCTCGTGGGCGCGCTGGCGGCGGCTCTCGCCCGGCCGACGCCGTCGGTCGCGTGACGAGCTGAAGGAACCGCCCAGCATCGTCTGCGGTGAGGGCGTCGTATCCTTGGACTTCCGAAGACACCTTGACGTGAATTCAGGCGGCGATCGGGATCACCACGAGCCGCCTCATCGCCCGCCATCCTCAAGCGTCACGGTCACGGTCTTGTCGTGGCGGACCAGCACGTGCAGTGAATCCGAGTCAGCCGCCGCCGTACGAGTCGTCATACGGGCGACCATGATTCGCGCGCTGGCGCGCGAGCAGTACTCGCCACCATCGCACGACGCGATCGCGGCCTTCCGTTTCGGGTAACGCCTCCGCGGCGTCCTCGGCCTCGCGCCGGGCGTACTCGGCGAGCTGCTCCTCGATCGGGCGTGTCCGGAGCCACTCGTCCCCGGTGCGCGGCCCGGCTATGCCCAGCCCGGGGCCACCCCGCCGATCGGAGGCGTCGTACGCAGCTGACATGGCCCACAGGGTACGCCGCCTGAGTCCACTTCCCAGGGCTCGGTCGCTGCCTGCTGTTCAGCAGGTCGCCTAGGCCTTGATCTGTTCAACCTTCGCTGCTCAGCTGATCAACGTTCGCGGTAGCGCGTGGACCTGGTCCGGGATTGAGGAGGAAGTAAGACCGGTGGGACCCGTGGGAGTACCGGTGTGTGGCGAGAAGCGGTCACCGAGGTGTGGTGGACGCCTTTCTCGACGGAGAGAACGCGCGAGATTGGGAGGACAGGCAGCGCCGTCACGGCCACTGTTGGGGAGAGACGCTGGTCGCCTGTTGCGGCTTACGAGCGCTACTTCGACGGTCGTCATGAGAGGCCGAGCTTCCAGGACTAGTCATCGGCCCCACCCCGTCCATGGAGGGGTAAAGCCGTCAGCCGCCAGTCCAGGCTCGAGCAATAGACGTGCGGGCCGTTCGCCCGAGGTCGCGTACAGTGGATAGAGCCGACGAGCCGACAAACGGCTTGGTTGAGCCAAAAGCCCCCGTAGCTCAGTGGATAGAGCAGCGGTTTCCTAAACCGCGTGCGCAAGTTCGATTCTTGCCGGGGGCACTCTCTCTCGCGTGGCGGCTTGGCTAGATGGTTTCCGATTAGCCAAGCCGCTCGCGGCTCTCGACCGCTGGCTGCTTAGCTCTTCCCGTTGACCGCCTGAGATGGCTCAACACGGCTGTATCTGGGTGTTCACTGGCGCGCAACTGGCGCGCACTCGATGCGGCAACAGGTCCCGGCGACCAGGCCCCAGATCGACGAAAGCAGGCGGAGGGGTAGGTGCCCGCGCCTCAGACATCCGGCTCGTCGGTCTCTTCGCACTCAATACAGACCCAATCATCGGGGCACGATTCCCGCGCGCTGATTGCCGCAGGAACCATCGTCACGCCGCAGGCAGGGCAGATTGGTGGGCGCTCGTCGTCCATGCCCCGATTATCGACTGACGAGCTTCCCCGTGATGGTGGTGGCTCAGTTTGAATCCTTCCTCGACACGGCAGGAGTGAGTGAGGCTCGGGCTGATCGATATCTCGGACATGCAGGGAACGACAATCACCGACCGGTACCGGCACCGCCTCCGAGGCCAGTTGGAGAGCGACGGTGCTCTCCTCGACGCCTACCTCCGGGGGGAGGGTGCGACCGTGATCGCTCTGCCTCTCACTGGAGCGCCCGCGCCTGGCTCCGAACCTGAGTCTGTTACGTTCGCTACAACCCGAGCAGAAGGGATCCGATGAGCATCGAAGCAACCCAAGAGTTGGCAGCTCGTTACGGCGCCGCCTGGGCGAAGCACGATCTGGACGCGATCCTCTCCATGCACACCGACGACACGGTGTTCCATCTTCACGGGTTCAGCGAGCCTGCGACAGGACTAGCCGCGGCGCGCGAGATGATTGCGGCCACGTTCGCCCGGTCGCCCGACCTACGCTTCGACAAGAGCAGGGTCTACATCGGCGATGGACACTTCGTCAGCGAGTATCAGATGAGCGGAACCGCGGAGGGTAAGCCTTTCGCGTGTGAGGGTGTTGACGTGATCGCAGTGTCCGACGGACGAATCGCGCGGAAGGACACATACCTTGATTGGGCGGCCATGCAGCGGCAACTCGATGTGGACCTGACGGCTTCGTCGTAGCAACGACGCGAGCGACCGAGCACCTTCCCCCGAGCCCTGCCCCTGAGCCGCCCTGCCGTCCAGCACTTGCCAGGGAGAGGGTGGTGGCCACCTGCTTCGGCAGTGGAGGCGGTCCGTCAGCCCAGCCTTTGGCTGCCTTCGCGGGCGTGGCTCCGCGGAGGGCCTGCGGGTCGCAGACCCTCCGCTCGGCTTGGGGCTACGGCAGTAGGTGGAACTGGATGTTGGTCCTGTCGTCGCGGAGGTCGCGGACGTTGACGTAGCCGCGGACGTTCGCGTACGTGCCAGTGCCGCCCAGGATGGGGAACGTGTACTTCGACGGGCCGTTGGGGCTCAGCCGCCCATACCCCTCGGCGAAGATGGTTCCGCCCGGCAGAAAGACCTGCGCACTGAACAGTGCCGTCGCCTTCTTGGAGAAGTCGGCTCCGAAGCCGGTGATGAAGGTGATCATGACCTGGTCGCGACCGACCCTCGCGCCTTTCTTGGTTCCCTTCCATCGGTAGAGCGCGTTCGTGAACGCGATCCGGTCACCGCCGACGGGCGGGCGGTCGAACGTGAAATCGCCCAGTGGCTGGTCACTGTTCGGCATGCCTTCCTCAAGCAGGCTGAACGTCTGCGGGCCCTTGATCGCCGAAGCCGCTGAAACCCATACAGCTGCCGACAAAAGGACCAGCACAAACACGACCCCGTATCGCCGCACGTACTTCCTCCTCGTTTGAACTGCGGGCGGGCATCGTAGCCCCCGCGTAGAGAAGCGAACCGCCGCGAGCAGCCGCCTCACCCGGTTCGCTGCCCAACCGCTCGGATAGATCCCGGAGTCAAGCTATGGAGGGAGAAAGACGCGCGATGGCCGAATGGCGCGCACACTGGTGCGCAGCCCCCGAATGCCGCATGGTTAAGCGGCAGAGCACGCGCTTCCTAAACCGCGTGCGCAAGTTCGATTCTTGCCGGGGGCACTCTCCAGAAGAGCGACCTCGAGGCCGGCCTCGCCTTGTTGACCGCCTGAGACGGCTCAAGAGGGCTGTATCGAGCTGCTCAACGGCGCGCTAAAGGTGAGGCCCCGTCGGGTTGCGACCCATCGAAGGGTGACCCGCGGATGGGCGTCTCAGGCGGACGCGACCGCCTGCCTCTCCGCACCGACGACGTGCCCTGTGGCGGGGTCGAAGAAGTGGAGGTGCGCAGTGTCGACCGCGAGCTCGATCTCCGAGCCGGGGGTCGTCGCCCGCTTGGCGCCCACGACGGCGGTGAAGACGGCCCGCTGGTCGTTCGCGAACAGCTTTCCCTCGTCGTCCGCGGCCAGGTCCGCGGCCGCCCGCACCGCCTCCGCGCTGACGCGTGGAGCGTCGATCGCGAAGATCAGATGGCTCTCGGCGCCGAGATCCTCGACGACGTCGATCCTGACGCGCACGCGCGGCAGGTCCGGTGCGGCATCGGCATGCGCGAAGTCGGTCGGACGGATGCCGAGGATAACGCTGCGATTCACGCCGACCATGGAGGAGCCCGCGGCCAGCGCGAGGTCGAATCCGGCGAATCGCACGACGTCGCCGACGATCTCCGCCTCGACCAGGTTCATCGAGGGGGAGCCGATGAACGCCGCCACGAACAGGTTGACCGGGGCGTGGAAGAGCGCCTGGGGCGTGTCCACCTGCTGGAGCACGCCGTCTCGAAGGACCGCGACCCGCTGCCCCAGCGTCATGGCCTCGACCTGGTCGTGGGTCACGTAGACCGTCGTCACGCCGAGACGCTCGTGCAGCTTCGCGAGCTCTGCTCTCATCGAGACGCGCAGCTTGGCGTCGAGGTTGGACAGGGGCTCGTCCATCAGGAACGCCTTGGGATTGCGCACGATCGCCCGCCCCATCGCGACGCGCTGGCGCTGCCCTCCCGAGAGCGCAGCGGGCTTGCGGCCGAGAAGCTCGCTCAGGCCGAGCACCGAAGCGACCTCGTCCACGCGGCTCCGCCACTCCGACTTCGGCATCTTCCGGAGCTTGAGCCCGTAGGCGAGGTTGTCGCGGACGGTCATGTGGGGATAGAGCGCGTAGTTCTGGAACACCATCGCGATGTCGCGCTCCTGCGGCGGCCGATCGGTGACGTCCGTGTCGCCGATGTAGATGTCGCCCACGGTGACGTCCTCGAGCCCTGCGATCATCCGGAGCAGCGTCGACTTGCCGCAGCCGGAGGGGCCGACGAGGACGACGAACTCGCCGAGCCGGATGTCGAGGCTGACGCGGTCGACGGCCCTGACCCCGTTGGGGTAGATCTTGGTGACCGCGTCGAGACGGATCCCGCTCACGACGCGCTCCTCGCCGCGGCGACGGCCGGAACGCCGATGCGTCGCCGAGACGCGCGGAGCGGTCCCGGCAGCGCGTCGCCGTGAGCCAGGGTCAGCTCGTCGCAGAGGGCGTCGATCTCGTCGAGCGTGAGCGTCGCCGCGGTGTTCGGATCGAGCATCGCCGCCTGACGTACGAGATCCGGACGCTCTTCGAGGACAGCGCGCACGGTCAGCTCGACGGGGTTCTCGAACGTCCGATTCATGGCGGCGAGCTCGGCCGGATAGTCGGGGACCGCAACCGGGTGGACGCCCGTAGCGTCGACGAGGCACGGCACCTCGACACAGCAGTCGTCGGGGAGCCCGGGCAGGAGCCCCGTGTTGCGGACGTTCCCGTAGATCACCGACGGCGCCCCCGTCTCCATCGAATGGATGATCGACGCCGCATACTCGTTCGACCTCGTGAGCGGCACGGCCTCCCCGCGCTCGAGTATCCCCTTGACGCGCTCGTACTCGAGGAGGTTCCCCTCGCTCCTGCGGATGTACTCCCCCACCGGGATGCGGTGCCGCTCGATCTCCTCCTCGTGCGCCATGAACCAGGGGCAGTACTCGGCGGCATGCTCGCTCGACTCGGTCTGGAAGTAGCCGAACCGACGGTAGAGCTGCACCCGCACGCGGCGCTGGAGCTCGGGATCGGACTCGATGCGGTCGTCGAGGAGCGGATAGAGGTCCTCGCCGTCGCGTTCGAAGCGGAGGACGAATGCCTGATGATTGAGCCCCGCCGCCAGAAACGCGACCTCCTCGGCCGGCACTCCGACGAGGGCCGCAAGATCCTCGGTCGTGAACTGGACCGAGTGGCAGAGGCCGACGACGTTCCGCGTCGGCGTGCCGCCGTAGACCAGCCAGCAGAGCATCGCCATCGGGTTCGTGTAGTTGAGCAACCAGGCGGAAGGACAGAGCACCGCCATCTCACGCCCGAGCGCGAGCATGTGGTCCGCTGTGCGCAGCGCGCGGAAGATCCCACCGATCCCGAGCGTGTCGGCGATGGTTTGACGCAGCCCGTGACGCGCAGGGATCTCGAAGTCGAGCAGCGTCGCCGCGTGGCCTCCGACCTGGACCATGTTGATGACGTAGTCGGCGCCGTCGAGTGCCTCACGGTTCTCGATGTGCGTCGAGATCGCGGGAGAGGCACCGCGCTCCCGCGCGACATAGCGGGCCATCGCCTCAGCCGTCGCGAGCCGGTCGGGGTCGATGTCGTGGAGCGCGATCTCGATGTCGCGCAGCTCCGGGAGAGCCAGGACGTCGCCGAGGAGGTTCTTTGTGAAGACGACGCTGCCGGCACCGATGAACGCGACCCGAGCCACCGCTACTCCTTCGTCGACCCGAGCGTGAGGCCGCTGATGAACTGCCGCTGCAGGAGCGCGAAGACCATGATCGTCGGCAGCGCGACGAGCACCGAAGCGGCGGCGATGAGGTTGTTGTCGGTGAAGTACTGCCCCGAGAGGTTCGCGAGTGACGTCGTGATCGGGCGCTTGTCACCCGAGCTCATCAGCACGATCGCCCAGAAGAAGTCGTTGTAGATCCACGTGAACTCGAGCACCGCGAGCGCCGCGAACGCCGGCTTGCAGAGCGGCAGGATGATCCCGAAGTACTGACGGGTCACGCCCGCGCCGTCGACGCGCGCCGCCTCGCTCAGCGACTTCGGCAAGGTCTTCATGTAGTTCGAGAGCACGAACGTGCAGAAGCCGGTCTGGAAGGCGACGTTGATCGCGATCAGCCCGATGAAGGAGTCGTACGCGAGCCCGCTCCCGGACAGCCACGTCGGAAGATGGATCCGCAGGTACATCTCGTAGACCGGCGTGATAATCACCTGCTGCGGCAGCAGGTTCGCGGCCATGAAGAAGATGAGCAGCGGGACGTTGAACCAGAAGCTGAACCGCGAGACGACGAACGCCACCGCCGAGGAGAACAGCAGGATCAGCAGGATCGCGGGGATCGTGATGATCATCGAGTTCCAGAAGTGCAGCGGGATGTCCCCCTGGTCCCACGCGTTGCGGTAGTTGGTGAGGCTCAGGGTGGTCGGCCAGGAGACGTAGCCGTGCGCGGCGGTGTCCGAATACGGGCGGAACGACGTGAACACCGCCCAGGCGACCGGGGCGAGCCAGACGAGGGCGGTGACGATGAGGAATGCGTGGAGGACGACTCGCGAGAGCGTCAGCGGGCGCTTGCGGACGGGGCGGGTGTCCTCGGTGACGGCGACGCTCGTCACGCCTGCTCCGTCTCCCGGAAGCTGTTCCACACGAAGACGACGATCGGGACGATCGAGATCACGATCAGGATCACCGCGATGGCCGACCCGTACCCGATCCGGCTCGCCTCGCCGATGATGTTGTTCGTCACGAGGATCGACAGCAGCTCGAGCCCGTTCCGGCCCTTGTTGACGATGTAGACGATGTCGAACGCGCGAAGCGCCTCGATCACCGTGACGACGACGATCACGATGTTGATCGGCCACAGCGATGGGAAGACGACCGTTCGGAAGGCGTGCCACTCGCCCGCGCCGTCGATCGCGGCCGCCTCGCGCAGCGACGGGTCCATCGCCTTCAGCCCGGCGAGGTAGAGGATCATGATGTACCCGGCGTGCCGCCAGCCGACGAGGACGAGCACGGCCCAGAGGTTGATGCTCGGGTCGCCCAGCCAGTCGGTGTGGGTGCCCAGCACGCCGTTCACGAGCCCCTGTGTCGGCGAGTAGATCAGCTGGACGATGAAGCCGATGATCGCGAACGACAGCACGACGGGCAGGAAGAAGATGCTCTGGTAGATGCGTGATCCGCGAAGCTGCTTGTCGAGCTGGTAGGCGAGGAAGAGGCCGAACGGCGTCGCGACGAGCGTCAGGAAGGCGAGCCAGATGAGGTTGTGCTCGACCGCGGGCCAGAACGGCGGATAGATCGTGGCGACCTGGTGGTAGTTCTCCGTGCCGATCCAGTGGGCCGTCGTGACCCCGCCGATCCCGTCCCAGTTCGTGAACGAGAGCAGGATCGACGCGATGGTCGGGAACCAGATCAGCCCGCCGACGAGGACGAGCGGGATCCCGACCATGAGCGTCAGCGCGAGCTTGTCACGGGTCGAGAGCCGGACGGCGCGCCCCCTGCGCTGCGCGCCGTCCGTTGCCAGCCTCGGGGCGGCCTCGGTCGCCATCGCCTCGACCTCAGACTACGCCTCAGGACCCGAAGATCGCCACCTTCTGCTTCTGGATGCTGCTGACGAGGCCGTTCACGTCATCGGGCTTGTTGAGGAACTGCTGGAGGGCCGGGATCATCACCGTCGAGGCGAAGTCGGGCCGGGTGTCGCGGTCGAGGTACTGCGCGATGTGCTTCGTCTTCGCGATCAGGAGCGCCGACTTCTTCTGGAGCGGCGTGTACCGCGACTTGTTGGCGTTCCGGTTCGCCCCCACGTCGTTCGGGTCGGACGCGAGGTAGATGTTCTCCGCCGCCGCGCTGCCGAGGTACGAGAGCAGTGCCTTCGCCTCCTTGGAGTTGCTCCCCTTCCGGGCCATGCAGAAGCCGTCGATGGGGGCGTCGATCGAGTCCTGACCCCACTTCGGGTTGATCATGGGATACGCGAAGAAGTCGATGTCCTTCTGGACGGCACCCGTGAACTGCTGGCCCACGAAGGTGCCGAGCATGTACATGCCGGCCTCCTTGTTGGCCAGCTGTTGGGCACCCTCCTGCCAGGTGAGCCCGAGCGCGCCGTCGGAGGTGTACGGCAGGATCTCGCGCCACGTGTTGAACACGCGCTTCACCTGCGGGCTGTCCCAGCGCGCCTTCCCCGCCATCAGGCGGACGTGGAAGTCGTAGCCGTTCATCCGCATGTTGATGATGTCGAACGTCCCCATCGCGGGCCAGCCGTCCTTGTCGGTGAAGGCGATCGGCGTGAGCCCGTCCGCCTGCATCTTCTTGGCGAGCGCGACGAACTGGTCCCAGGTCTTCGGGACCGTGTAGCCGTGCTGCTTCCACACGCTCTTGCGATAGTGGACCGCCCACGGGTAGGCGTAGATCGGGACGAAGTAGTAGTGCCCATCGGCGCCCTTCGACGCGTTCTGATAAGCCGATGCGAACTGCGACTTGAGCGGCGCCCAGACGTCGTCGAGCGGCGACAGCAGTCCCTTGGACGCGAAGAACTGCATCCGGTAGCCGGCGAACCACGTGAACACGTCCTGCGGCTGACCCTGGAGGTAGGTGTTGATCTGCTCCTGGAACGTGTTGTGGTCGACGGTGTTGACCTTGACGCCGATCCCCGTCTTCTTGGTGAACGCCTTGAAGACGTTCGCGTACGCCTTCTTCGGCACCGGATCCGACCCGTTCGACCCGAACGACACCGTGCCCGCCGCGAGCGCGCCCCGCAGGGCGGGGGAGAGACTGCGTGCGGCAGCGCCGCCGGCGGTGAGCCCGTAGAGAGCGGCCGCTCCGGCGAGGCCGCCGGCGAAGAGCCCGCGACGGCTCAAGGTCGGGTTCCCGACCTCCCTCCGCTCGGTCGCAGGAGGCGATGGATCCGACATGAGACCCTCCTTGCTCGGATACTCGATCAGATTCGAACACGACCGAACCTGATCGATCAATGGTGCGAACGCCACTTACCCTCTCATGAGCTCGGGCAGGGTGTCAAGGTGTAGCGTCAGGTTTCTTCGATCCGCTTGACTCGGACTGCGCGAACGTGTTTGGTATTGGTGGAATCGGTATACGCGCTGCCCCGGGGGTGCAACGACTCGATGCTGGCCGGTCAACGTCAGAAACGCATCCTCGACGAGCTCAGCACGCAGGGGGCGGTGCGGGTCAAGCAGCTCACGGAGCTGCTCGCGGTGTCGGAGATGACGGTACGCCGCGACCTCGACGCGCTGGCCGAATCGGGGCTCCTCCAGAAGGTGCACGGCGGCGCGACCGCGCGCGGCCACCTGAGCGCCCACGAGCCTGGCTTCGAGACCAAGTCGCACCAGCAGCTCGCGGAGAAGGAGGCGATCGTGCGCGCTGCCCGGCGACTCGTCGGCCCCGGGCAGGCGGTCGCTCTCACCGCGGGTACGACGACCTGGCGACTCGCCCACCACATCGCCGACGTCCCCAACCTGACGGTGGTGACGAACTCGATCCCCGTGGCCAACGTCCTGCACCGGGAAGGCCGGGCCGATCTCACGGTCATCCTCACGGGCGGCGTGCGCACGCCGTCCGACGCCCTCGTCGGGCCGATGGCCGTGACGACGATCCGCTCGATGCATCTCGACACGCTGTTCCTCGGCGTCCACGGAATGGCTGAGGACCCGGGCTTCACCTCGCCGAACCTTCTCGAGGCCGAGACGGACCGCGCGTTCATCGCCTCGGCGGAGCGCGTGGTCGTTGTCGCCGATCACACGAAGTGGGGAGTGCGCGGGCTGAGCCGCCTCGCCCGTCTGGACGAGGCGGACGTCGTCGTCACCGACAGCGGCCTCACGACCGAAGCGCACGACACGCTCGCCGGCCACGTCGATCGTGTCGTCCTCGCGCCGGCACGCCGCGCGCGGCGAGGTCGCGGCGAGCCCGCCGTGGGCCCGCCGTGAGCTCACCGCCCCGAACGCCGGCACGGCCAGCAGACGCATCCGCCACGCACTCCGAGCTCCGCCACGACACTCACACCGGCGCGACCGTGTTCGTGGTCAGCTCGCGCCAGGCACGACCCAACCTGCCCGACACGACCTGCCCCTTCTGCCCGGGGGGTCTCGAGGCGCCGGAGCCGTACGACGTCCGATGGTTTCCGAACCGCTGGCCGGCCATGCCCGGCGCGCGCTGCGAGGTCGTCCTCTACACGCCGGAGCACGACGCGACGTTCTGGTCGCTCGGCGTCGGCGGCGCCCGCAAGGTCGTCGACCTGTGGGCCGACCGCAGCGCGGCCCTCGGGTCGCGCGAGGAGCTGGCATACGTGCTCGTGTTCGAGAATCGGGGTGCCGAGGTCGGTGCGACGATCCCGCACCCGCACGGGCAGATCTACGCGTTCGACACCGTGCCCGACCAGCCGCTCCGAGAGCTGCGGCGCGGGGAGCGCTTTTCCCTCCCCGGCGAGCGGCTCGTGGCCACGTCTCCCGGCTGGCGGGCATGGGTGCCCGACGCTCCGATCTTTCCGTATGCGCTGACCCTCATTCCGGAGGCCGCGGTCCCCGACCTTCCCTCGCTCGACGACAGCGGCCGCCACGGGCTCGCTGCACTCCTGGTCGACGTGCTCGAGCGCCTGGATCGCCTGTTCGGAGAGCCCATCCCGTACATGCTCTGGATTCACCAGCGGCCATTCGACGGCGGCCACTGGCCCGCGGCCCGCCTCCACGTGGAGATCGTCTCACCCTGGCGATCCGCCGGCGTGCCCCGCTTCATCGCGGCGGGAGAGCTCGGGTCCGGGGTCTTCTACAACCCGGTGCGTCCCGAGGACGCCGCTGAAGCGCTCCGCGATGCCGTCTGACAGCGGCCGGCGGCTGCCGTCGACACCGTCCGCGCTGCGGTCGCTCCTCTCCCCGGGCGGGAGACGGAGCTGGGAGAGCCCGGAGCTGACGGGGCTCGGTTTGTTGCCGCCCCGGGCGACGTTGTCTCCGTTCCCAACGGCCAGGCTCGCCGCCACCCTCGACCGGACGCGCTCGCCCTGGGTCCGGTCGCTCGACGGGCCGTGGGAGTTCCGGCTCGTCGAGCGACCGGAGGCGGCTCCGGCAGCGGCAGATCGACGCACGGGCTGGCGGACGGTGGACGTGCCCAGCCTCTGGACGATGCTCGGCGACGAGCGGCCCCAGTACACCAATGTCGTGATGCCGTTCGACACGTCACCGCCCGCCGTGCCCGAGCGCAACCCGACCGGCCTGTATCGCCGCGACTTCCGGCTCCCGCGCGAGTGGGCGGGCCGGAGAGTCGTGCTGCACTTCGGCGCCGTCGAGGGGGTGCTCCACGTCCTGGTGAACGGCCACGCGGTCGGGCTGGCCAAGGACGCGCGAACCCCCGCGGAGTTCGACGTCACGCGTCTCGTCGACCCGGTCGGGCCGAATCGGGTCCTGGCGGCTGTCGTCCGCTGGTCCGACGCGAGCTTCGTGGAGGACCAGGACCAGTGGTGGCACGCGGGCATCTCCCGCGAGGTGCTCCTCTACGCGACCGGGACGACGTACATCGCCGACGTGCTCGCCCGCGGGGAGCTCGACGACGACTACAGCCACGGGACGCTCGCGGTCGACGCGAGGGTAGAGGGCCCGGACGCCGACGTCTCGTCGGTCGAGGCGCGCCTGCTCGATCCGCATGGGAGCACGGTCCTGGCCGCGCCGCTCGAGCGGGGCGCCACGGGTCACACGCTGCGCCTGCCGATCCGCTCGCCTCGCCGTTGGTCGGCGGAGGACCCCGCGCTCTACACGCTCGTCGTCAGCCTGCGGGGCGCCGCGGATCGGGAGAGCGTTGCCTGCCGCGTCGGGTTCCGACGCGTCGAGACACGCGATGCGCGCCTGCTCGTCAACGGGAAGGCCGTGCGGATCCACGGCGTCAACCGGCACGACCACGACGACGTGCGGGGACGGGCAGTCACGCGCGAGCTGATGGAGGCGGACGCGCGCCTGATCAAGCAGTCGAACCTCAACGCCGTCCGCTGCTCGCACTACCCAAACGACCCCTACTGGCTCGACCTCTGTGACCGGCTGGGCCTCTACGTCGTCGACGAGGCGAACATCGAGGCGCACGCCTACTACGACGAGATCTGCCGCGATCCCCGCTATCTGGCCGCGTTCGTCACGCGCGTTCGCAACATGGTCGAGCGCGACAAGAACCACCCGAGCGTGATCCTCTGGTCGCTCGGCAACGAGAGTGGCTACGGCCCCAACCATGATGCGGCCGCGGGGTGGATCCGCGCTCGCGATCCGTCCCGCCCGCTTCACTACGAGGGGGCGATCGCGCGCGACTGGTCGGGCGGCCGGCCGGCGACGGACGTGGTCTGCCCGATGTACGCCTCCGTCGAGGACATCGAGGCCTGGGTGGAGACGACGACCGACCGACGTCCGCTGATCCTCTGCGAGTACTCCCACGCGATGGGCAACTGGGGTGGGCTCTCCGACTACGCGGCCGCGTTCGAGCGCCACGGCCGGCTCCAGGGAGGCTTCGTCTGGGAGTGGGTCGACCACGGGATCCGGGCGCATGACGCGCGGGGGCGTGCGTACTGGAAGTACGGCGGCGACTTCGGGGAGACGCCGCACGACGCGAACTTCTGCGCCGACGGGCTCGTGTGGCCCGACCGGACGCCGCATCCGGGGCTGCACGAGCTGAAGTTCGTCTCACAGCCCGTCTCGGTCGAGGGCCTCGGCGGCAGCCGGTTCCGGGTCCACAACCGGCGCGATTTCGCCGACCTGAACGACCTGAGGGCCGAATGGGAGCTGACTGCCGACGGGGCCGCCGCGCGCCGCGGCAGGCTGCCCGCGCTTCACGTCGCGGCGGGCGGCTCGCTCGACGTTCGACTCGACCTGGGCCGTGCGGGCCGCGGCGAGCGCTACGTCACGTTCCGCTTCTTCCAGCGCCGAGCGACCGCATGGGCGCCCGCGGGCCACGAGGTCGCGTGGGCGCAACTCGCGCTGCCGTCGCGGCCGGAGCCACATGCGCGAGCCGTCTCTCGTGTGCGGCCCGTCGAGACGGACGGTGCGATCTCGCTCGAGAGCGGAGGCACGAGGGCGGTCGTGGACATGGCGACCGGCACGCTCGCGGAGCTCACCGGCGCGGGCGGCGGGAACGTCGTCCAGACAGGCCCTGTCCTGCAGCTGTGGCGGGCGGCGACCGACAACGACGGCCTCCGACTGCTGCCCGATCGCAGTCGAGGCGTTCTCGGGCGTTGGCTCGAGCTGGGACTCGACCGCGTCGAGCACCGCCTCGAGTCGATCCGGACAGCGCCCGGCACCGTCGACGTCGTGCATGCGGCATCCGGCCGCGGTCGATGGGACGACGCCGTCCACCGACAGCGCTTCCGCATGCTCGCGTCGGGCGGGCTGCTCGTCGAGAACGACGTCCGTCTCGGCGCCGACCTCCGCGATCTGCCTCGAATCGGGAGCGTGCTCGTCCTCCGGCCCGGGCTCGAGCGGCTCGAATGGTTCGGCCGAGGCCCGTGGGAGGACTATCCGGACCGCCTCGCCTCGACGGTCGTCGGCACCTTCCGGAGCACAGTGACGGACGAGCTCGTGCCGTACATCCTTCCCCAGGAGCACGGGCGGCACAGCGACGTCAGGCGCCTGTCAGTCACCGACGGGACCGGCTCCGGGCTCGACGTCGAGGGCGTCCCGGTGATCGCGTTCACGGCGAGCCACTTCACGGCGACGGATCTCTACGAGGCCCGACACACGTCGGACCTCCAGCCCCGGAAGGAGACCGTGCTCAGCCTCGACCACGCGCAGCGGGGGCTCGGGACGTCGGCGTGCGGCCCGGACACCCATCCGCGACACCGGCTCGATGCCCGCCGTTATCGGTTCTCGTACGTCCTCACGCCGCGTTGGGTGCGCGGGAGCCGCTAGCCGGGCCGGCCGGGGGTCGCGCCGCGCGAGGCGCGGACGAGCAGTGTGTCGCCGCCGGTTCCCACGCGCTCGCGGTACCGGGCAGCGATCGCGCGCCCGACGTCCTCCACCCGCTGCGCCGGCGCGAGGACGAGCACCGAGCCGCCGAACCCACCGCCGAGCAGGCGCGCGCCGAGTGCGCCGGCATCGATCGCCAGCTCGACCAGCAGGTCGAGCTCCGGGATCGAGACCTCGTAGTCGTCGCGGAGGCTCGCGTGGCTCTCACGGAGGAGCTCGCCGGCCCCGGCGAGGTCTCCGGCCTCGAGCGCGGCCCCGAACCGGGTCACGCGCTCGTTCTCGGTGACGACGTGCCGCAGGCGGCGCTTCGGGGCGTCGTCCAGGGAGCTGAGTGCACCGGCCTCGACCTCGGTGGAGCGAGCGGCGCCCACGAGCTGCAGCGCCTGCTCCAGCTCGCCGCGCCGCTCGGCGTAGGCGGTGTTCTCGAGGCTCCGCGCCACGCCGGAGTCGACGATGAGGAGACCGGCGTCGAAGGGGACGTGGATCCGCCGGTACTCGAGCGCGTCGCAGTCGAGCAAGATCGCGTGCTCGTTCGATCCGAGCAGGCACGCCGCCTGGTCGAGGATGCCACAAGGAACGCCCACTGCCCGTAGCTCCGCGCGCTGGCAGAGCAGGGCGAGCTCGAGCGGCTCCAGTCCGAAGTCGGCGACCGTGCAGAGGGCCAGCGCGAGCGCCACCTCGAGGGCGGCCGACGAGGAAAGGCCCGCTCGCGGCGGGAGGTCGGACGCGATCGTGCCCTTCATGCCGATCGCGGGCCGGCCGGCGTCCGCGAGTTCGGCGGCCACCGCCTGCGCGTATCGCGCCCATCCCCGAGCCCGCGGGCCGCTTCCATCGGCGGCGACCGTCTCCGCTCTCCCGTAGCCCTCGGACTCGAGTGTGATCTCCCGCTCCGCCCGAACGGCTGCGAGCCGGATCCCGTACTGGATCGCGATGGGCAGGACCAGCCCGCCGCTGTAGTCGGTGTGCTCGCCGATGAGGTTGACCCTTCCCGGGGCCCAGACGCGGAACGAGGGCTGATCCACCGCGGGCGTGGTCTCGGGCACTGGGCGAAGAGCCTAGCTCGTCCGACCTGCGCCGCTCGCAGGCGGACGTGACCGCGCGGGTCCATCGTCTCGCGGACGGTCGCGGTCAACGCGCCTGGCATATTCTCGTTCGGTGAGCATCCCGAGGATTCCGTTCGGCCGCACGGGCCACATGAGCTCGCGCGTCGTGTTCGGCGCCGTTGCGCTCAGCGGCGCGACACCAGCCGAGTCGAGCGCCGTGCTCGAGCTGCTGCTCGAGCACGGCGTCAACCACATCGACACGGCAGCGAGCTACGGGGACTCGGAGGACCAGCTGCGACCCTGGCTCGCGGAGCATCGCGACGCGTTCTTCCTCGCGACGAAGACCGAGGCCCGATCGCGCGCCGCGGCGCGCGACTCCATTCACCGCTCGCTCGACCGGATGGCTGTCGCCTCGGTCGAGCTGATCCAGCTGCACAACCTCGTCCATCCCGGCGAGTGGGAGCAGGCGCTCGGTTCCGGCGGAGCGCTCGAGGCAGTGCTCGAGGCCCGCGACGAGGGGCTCGTCCGCTTCGTCGGCGTCACCGGCCACGGCTTGACGGTGGCGCACCAGCACCGCCGCGCGCTCGACGTCTTCCCGTTCGACGCCGTGCTCGCACCGTGCAACCCGGTCGCGCTCCGCGACCCGGTGTACGGGCCCGATTTCGAGGCGCTCGCACGGGTCTGTGCGGAGCGGACCGTTGCATTGCAGACCATCAAGGCGATCACTCGCGGGCCGTGGGGCAGTGCCGATCCGACAGCGGGAACCTGGTACGAGCCCCTGACGGAGCGGGACGAGATCGACGTCGCCGTCGCGTTCGTCCTCGGTCGCGAGAACGTGTTCCTGAACACGGTAGGAGACAGGGAGCTTCTTCCGAGCGTCCTCGACGCCGCCGAGCGCTTCTCCGGCCCACCCGATGCGGAGGCGCTCGACGCGCTCGTCGAGCGAGCTCGGATGACGCCGCTCTTCGTCTCCTGACTGCGGCCCATGGTCGATCCCGAGTTGGAGCTACCCGGCGGTGCCAGCGGCTTGCGCGTCGTCCGTGTGGGCGACACCGTTCGGCGCCCATTGCACGAAAACGCCCCGTTCGTCCACGCCCTCCTCCGTCATTTCGAGGCCGTCGGCTTCGAGGGAGCACCGAGGTTCCTCGGGATCGACGAGGAGGGCCGCGAGATCCTGAGCTACGTCGAGGGCCGCGTGTACCCCGGCCCGGACGAGGTGGACGACCCGGTGGTCATCCTCGGCGACGAGCACCTCGTCAGCGCAGGCCGCTTGATCCGCAGATTTCACGACGCAACTGCGGGCACCGCACTCGCCGGCGCCGCCGAGGTCGTTTGTCACCCCGACCTGGGCCAGCACAACATCGTCTTCGTGGGCAACGACGCCAAAGCGATCATCGACTGGGACGAGGACGTCGCACCCGGCCCGCGTATCCTCGACTTCGCTCACGCCGTCTGGTGCCTCGCCGAGGTCGGGCGACAGGGCGGCACGATCGAAGAACAGGCGCGCCGCGCACGACTTCTCTGCGACGCCTACGGCTGGGACGACCCACCGGCGGTGATCGACGAGATCGAAGCGCGGTTTCGCCGCGCGATCGTGTGGAACACCGCGACGCGGAAGCCTGGCGCTGTGCGCATCTTCACCGACCTGGCCGACTGGATGGAATCGAACGGGCCGTTGCTCAAGGGGGAGCTGTAGCGTCCACGGGGGCGCCGGAGGCCGCGTCACCGTTCGAGCCGAACAGCAAGAGGTGCTTCCGGTGGAGGAGCGCCGAAGAACACCGAGGAGCGACCCCGTGATCCCCTCGGAAGTCCTTGTAGAGAACGAACGCAAGGATGACGAGCGACCACAGCAGGTTGCGCGCGAGGAGTGGTGGAAGTTACGACGCACCAGGAGGCTCACGGTGGACCGTGCGGACCTTCGAGTGTGAGAAGGACGACCGGGATCGGTCGAGTTGTCCGTTCCTGGTAGCGGGCGTAGCCGGCGTAGGTGGCCGTGATCACGATCCATAGCCGGTCGCGTTCCTGGTGTGTCGCCGTCCTCGCGGTGACAGCCATCTTGTCGGCGCCGATCTCGACGACCGCGCGCGGGGTCTGCTGCAGGTTGAGCGCCCAATCGGGCGGACGATCGGCGCCTCCATTCGATGCGACCACCACGAGGTCGGTCGCGTCTCGGAAGAACGTGAGCGGGGTCGTGCGCGCCTTGCCGGACCTCCGACCGGTCGTGGTGAGCAGAAGCACTGGCATCCCGGCCACCGAGCCGAGGACACGTCCGCTGCTCAGGCGATATGCAGCCAGGTGCGCTCTGCTGAGGAATCTGATCGCCCAACGCCTCATGGAGGGACGCCTCCGATCCGGAGCCATTATCACGCGCTCCCTGGAGCAGGTGGCCGCGCCGCTCGGTTAATCCGGCGAGTCCCGGGGTAGGCGACACGAAGCGAAACGAGAGAAGGTAGCCCTGATGAAGGCGAAGCTGTTGCGCGATGCGGGCGACATGCCCGAAGGGGCGGAGGTCGAGATTGGTTCGACCGCCGGGACGAACGACGCGCGGTCCGACGAGGAC
>Ga0207643_10000759_pt1 | contig 19797 bp, 19 predicted proteins | sample KBSMisM62_FD_184313 | JGI IMG/M metagenome (GOLD analysis project Ga0207643, IMG submission 184313) | Miscanthus rhizosphere microbial communities from Kellogg Biological Station, Michigan, USA - KBS Miscanthus M6-2 (SPAdes) (version 2) | ecosystem: Host-associated > Plants > Roots >...
TGAGACACCTACTCCGTCCGCGAAGCAACTCGGTGATTGTTGTTAACAGGCGATTTCACCAACTACTCCGAAAACGGGCGTCCGGGGCAAGTAGTTGGTGAAATGGCGATATTTCGCCAGCCACAAATATTCCGTTTAGGAAACACGTTGCTTCCTGTCACTTCTAACAGTTTCACTCGCCTCATAGTTGGAGTAGGTAGTGCTCTGTTAAGGAGGGCTACCGTGATTCGACATATGAAAGAAAAAGAAGTGAGTTTTTTGACGATGGCCTGTCTGTGCCTAATGATTCCTGCAATTGCACTTGCTGCGGATAACGAGAAGGAGCAGGAACGAGTGAAGGAGTCAGGCAATGTGATGAAGGAACTCCTTGAATCATCCAGCGGCATTCCCATCAGCGTGCTGAACAAGGCCGAGTGCGTTATCGTTCTCCCATCAGTGAAGAAAGCCGGATTTATCGTTGCCGGTTCTTATGGACGCGGCGTGATGACGTGCCGTGGCGGTGAGAATTTCAAGGGTCCTTGGAGTGCCCCAACCATGATGCAATCCAGTGGTGGCAGCTTCGGCCTTCAGGCTGGCGGACAAGCTACGGACTACGTGGTTCTAGTCATGAACGACAAAGGCGCACGCGCCCTGATGAAAGGAAAGGCGAAACTCGGTGCCGACGCCAGCATCGCAGCGGGGCCGGTTGGTCGAGAGGCGGAAGCCGCCACGAATGCAGCGATGAGCGCAGAAATGCTGTCCTATTCAAGGGCACAGGGTGTATTTGCTGGCGTCTCACTGTCGGGGTCGTCCCTCGGTCCCGATGGTGGCGCGAACGAAAAGCTGTATGGGAAGAAAGTTGAAGGCACGGAGATTATTAGCGGCAAGGCAGGAGCGCCGCCAGAATCTGCGAAGCAATTGCTCGCAGTTCTGACTGAAAAGTCGCCCCGCAACGTTTCAACGGGAAAGTGACGGTGGCTCGTAAGCGGGGCGCATCAGTGAGGTCTGGCATGTCGCCGTCCTTTTTTGGACAAGCTGGTCCACCCCGGTAGATGGCGCAAGCAAGCGAAACCAGCTTGCGCCGTTTGTTCGCCAATATAGGTCAATGAGTGAAATGGCGATATTACGCCAACTGCGCATGGTTGCCGCCTATGCTGGTGTACGTGGCGATAACGCGCCACGTTCAACGCCGCTACCGAAGTCGCGCCGGAAATGCCAACGCACGTCTCGAACCACGGAAGACCCGGTTAAGATATGGTGAATTGCTTGCGCTGCCGAAGCGTGAATTCCACGCTCGCGTCCGCCGAGTACCGAGCCGCTCAAGCCGCGCCTGCGCTCAAGCCATCCAATCCAAGTGCCCGCTTCGGTTTCACCATTTGGACGATGTCCGATCACAAACGTGTGGCCGACACCCGCTGCTTCAAAATTCAAATACCATCCGAAGTCTTCTTGGCCGGGCTTTTCGTCAGTTCCCATGCCCTGCTTGCGAAGTTCGCGGATTAGCCACACGGCCACATCATCGCCGAAACAGCAGGGATTAATGAAATAGTCCCCTGGGCGTGGCCATGTTGAAAGCCGTGCTTTCAAAGGTCACAACCGTTCTGATCTCTGATTCCACAGTGTTCAAGGGATTTTATATCGTCAGAGTTGGGATAATTGTCGAAAACAGGCGTTTGCACAAGCTTGCGCCGTCTGTTCGCCCATTTTGCCCCAAAAACGGGCCGTTGGTCCGGTCAATGAGTGTAATGGCGATATTACGCCAGGTATCGGCTACACCTGTTTGTTATTCTGCGTTCTTGGGCACTTCCGTCCGCGCCGCGACTCATGTCAACCATTGAACTGCTTTTGCTTTTCGCGATGATCGCCTTCGGGGTGCTGCTGGGGAGAGCATTGTATCCGCAAGGCATTTTGCCAGCCATACTTGGGTTTGTAGGGGGATTTGCCATCATTCCCTCCATTTTCAAAGCCTATTTTGAATACCGTCGATGGCTGTACGTGGGGGACAAGAGGTCGCCGGACTGTTTGTGCGGGAACTCGGTCTTCAAGGTCGAGAAGGTTGGAGCCGAGTATCACAGGGTATGTCAGCAATGCAAGACGCGGTACGAACAACGCCGTGGTGAAGTGTGGATATTCGATGGTGGCGAGAAGAAGCCCTACAAACGACTAGTCAAACACAAGGGATGGGTTTGAAAAGGGGACTGAGTCGCAGTCAACTGTTGCAATCAGGCGATTTCACCAACTAACTCGGAAACGAGCGTCCGGGCGAAGTAGTTGGTGAAATGGCGATGTTTCGACAACTATCCGGCGGCGGTCGATCTTGGTGCTTAACTCCTCCGCCAAGGCACATTGAAGAAATTGACCCTTACTAGCTCATGGCGGGACAATACTAGACTGTTGTTGTTCGTTGGAGGATGGTATGCGTCGACAACTAACAGTTGCAGTCCTGCTTGGGATTGCGCCCATCATCTGCTTTGCGCAGCAGAGTTCACACAAACTATCCGATTATGCTGGTACATGGCAGGCGAACTTCGAGGGCACCCAGTTCATGACTGTCAGGCTGGTAGAAAAAGACGGTCATATGACTGGATCGGTGAGCGTCGGCGATATTAACGTCGATCTCAACGGTGACGTCATAAGAGCCGAAGCCCCAGAAAGCGAATCCCCGATCGTTAGTAGCCGTCTGCTTCCGGTCGGTGGCTTGGAGCTCACGTCTCGCGGAGAAGATCCCGATGACACGATCACCGTCGCGTTGAAGCTTATCGATGCGACAACTGGCTCCGTCCGATTCAAGGCGGTACCGGGGGACACACTGGCGATCAAACCGATCGCCGTGCATAAAAACAGAGCTCAACCCGTACCTTAGATAACGAAATCAGTCGATTCACCAACCACTCGGGAAACGAACCGTCCGCGCAAAGTAGTTGGTGTAATGGCGATATTTCGCCAACTACAACTGGCCCTTTCAAACAAGTAGGCTAACGGATGTTTCGAATCACCGTGACGAGGAGAACCGCCGCCACGATGACTACCGCCAAGAAGACCCAAGTTTGCGGACTGACCTTCTTGTCGTTAGCAGGAGGGAGTTTCTCCCTAACAAGCCTTCGGAAAGTGATGCTTTGCTCGGCTGTCAATGCGCGTTTCGGGACTATGTTGAAGCAGACGGGCGATGAGAAAAGCATGAACTGATTCTTCGTCTCTTGAAACCGAGTGAAGTTCTTCCATTCAATGTCCGCTGATCCCCCGTTCCATCGCCAGTGAAGCCCGCTACTGTCAACGGTCATTGTTCTGGGACCCTGTGCCCCCGGTTGGTTGAAAAATTGATTCCGCGCCGACCACCACGGCGACGCCCACATCAGGCCTCCCCACATCACAGCCAATGCAAGAGCCGGGACGAGATTCGAAAGCAACTGAGAACTTGGCCGCACTGCAAGCAAAACGAGACCGCCGCCTGCGGAAAGGAACACAATACCCACCATTAACCGATAGGCCCACTTCACGAATACAGAGCGATTGCGGAAGGCAATAAGTGAATCGAAGAAATCCTTCTGCTTTAGTTCGTAGGTCACTTCCATATCGATGGAGTGTGCCAAAGCAGCCACCCATGGCGCAAGGAAAAGCTAGCGTTCGTTTAGCTTTCAAGGATTCGAGTTCTAACCGGCCCGGATCAACTGTCGAAATCAGGCGATTTCACTCATTGACTCCTGGACGACTCCCCATCTGGGCGAAATGGCAAAGACATCGATTCGCGCCCACGAGACAGGACCAAACCATAACCAACAATTTCTGGCCCTTCGCGCAGCGTGAAAGTAGCACCAGGCTCCACGCCCGTGTATGACACCTCAGGCGCGTACATCAGCGCCAGCTTCACCTCTGCGGTAACACCGGGATCCATCTGGTCCGGTCCTCCGACAAACATGACACCGAGATAGTTCTCCACCAGATGGTTTCCCATCTCGGATTGCGATGCGCTGTAACTGCGGTCCTAGAACGATGTGAGGCCGATATTGCCCGAGGGACAGCCCTTGCCGTCCACCTGACAGTTCGGGTAAGAGCGTGACGCGCGCTTCGGCCACAGGAACCTTCCGTGACTTCAAGAGGACCTCCAGCAGAAGCAAATTTTAGCTGAGCGTGGCCAGTTATTGTTGACGGGAGATTTCACGAACTACTCCGCCCCAGAGGCGCGCATCCCTGCCTTCCGTCGCTACATCCTACCCGCCTGCCGTTTGCCCCCCTGCTCAGGCTCATTTATACTTTTTGTTTGCCCATAGGCCATTGAACTTACTAGGAGCAGCGATTTTTCATGCCCAAGCGCACATTTCAACCTAACCGGCGTAAGCGTTCGAAGAAGCACGGCTTTCGAACGCGGATGAAGACCAAGAGCGGAGCAGCAGTGCTCTCGCGCCGGCGCGCCAAGGGACGCAAGCGCGTCTCGGTGAAACCTGGCTTCCGCGAGTAAACTTTCCTTTCCGGGCCGTGGCGGATTTCCGCAAACTGAGCTTGGCACTGTGAGTGACTGTGAGCGCAACCGCTCCGAACGGAGGTGTAGCCCCGTCAGCAAGGTTTCCACGCAGCGGACGGCTGCTACGCCATGCGGATTTCGAGCGCGTTTACAAACAAGGACGCCGGCACTTTTCCCATCACATGACCGTCTTTTACTTGCGGCGGGATGAAGGACTGGGGCTGCGCGTGGGTTTTACCGTTGGACGTGTTCTGGGAGGCGCCGTCGATCGCAACCGTATGAAACGACGGTTGCGCGAAGCAGTTCGATCGAAATGGCCGGCTTACGACTTTTCCGTGGACGTGGTCATCAACCCGAAGAAGTCGCTTTTGAAAGCCGAGTTTGAAGAAATTTTGAAAGAAGTGGCGGCCGCATTTGAAGTCATCCCGAAGAAAGCTTCGGGAAAGAATCGCGTTGCAGGACGAAAGTAAGAATCATTGAACAGCCTACCTAAGACGGTCACGCTCTACCTGCTTCGCGCATACAAGTGGGTATTGTCTCCGTTGCTGCCGCCCTCGTGCCGCTACGTGCCCACGTGCTCGGAATATGCGATGGAAGCGGTGGATCGTTTCGGCGTCATCCGTGGCGGGTTGCTTGCCGCCTGGCGGGTGCTGCGTTGCCATCCGTTTGTAAAAGGTGGATACGATCCGGTCGTTCAACACAATCACGACAGTGTGCGGTCGTTTGCGGATCCTCATACTCTTTGAAAAGAATTGGTGAACGGTAAATAAGTTGGCAGACTTTCACAATCCTCAACAAGAACCGGGAATGGAGAAGCGGCTTCTCCTCGTCTTCGCGCTCACATTTGTCGTCGTCCTTTTATTTCAGCCGATCCTCAAGAAGTATTTTCCTCAACCGGCCAGCACGCCGCAGACACAGCAGGCCCCAACGGCAACCGGAACAAGCCAGACTCCCAGCAACAGTCCAGGCACTTCACCGACTCCCGCTCCTCCCGTAGCGGCAATTCCCCAAGGCGCCAAGCAGGCGGCATCGGAATCGGAAACCGTAATTGAAAACGACTTGTACAAGATCCGGTTTACGAACAAGGGCGGGCAGGTCACTTCGTGGATTCTGAAGAAATATACGGACGACAAGGGCGGCCCCCTGGAACTGGTGAACACGGCGGCCGCTCCGCGATACGGCTATCCCCTTTCGCTCTGGACTTACGACGAGACTCTCCGCAACAAATTAAATTCTGTTCTCTTCGTCAGTTCAAAGCAAGGCGCCCTTTCGGCGCCAGCGGAAATCACATTCGAATATTCCGACGGGGATATCGCCGCGACCAAGACGTTTAAATTCGACCACACTTATGTGGTCAGTGTCGAAACCTCCGTTACTTCAAAAGGCGCGAACGTTTCAGCGATTCCCATGTGGCCGTCGGGTTTCGGCGATGAAGTCAGCGTCGCATCCTACGCCTCGGCCTGGGTCGAGTATCAATACAACAACAGTGTTGAGCGCTTGCCGATCAAAAAAATCAGCGGCGGCAACACCATCTCCAGCCCCATGCATTGGGCGGGCATCGGGGATCAATATTTCGGCGCCGTGTTTATCCCGCAACAACCGCAGGACGCGTCTCTCGTAACGTTGCGCTACGGCCTCGAGGTTCCACGAGATCCGCAGCAGCCCGACAAAGAGAAGACGAAGGTTGAAGTTTTGGGCGCGGCCGTGGGAAACCTTCGCGGCCCGACGGTTGAGCGCATGTATGTCGGGCCAAAATCGTTGCCCGTCCTAGAGTCCGTAAATATTCCTGGCCTGACTGGATCGGAGCCGGACCTGCGTGCACTCGTGGACTTCGGCTGGCTGGGCGTGATCGCTCGCCCGCTGTTCCTCTGGCTGAAGTGGACTTACAACCATATCGTTCCGAACTGGGGATGGGCCATCCTCATTCAGACGGTCATCATCAACCTGGCGCTGCTACCGCTCCGCATCTCGCAGATGAAGTCGATGCTGAAGATGCAGAAGATCCAGCCGCAGGTGAAGTCGATCCAGGAGAAATACAAGAAGTACAGCTTGCGCGATCCGCGTAAGGCGCCCATGAACGAAGAAATCCAGGCGCTCTACAAGAAGGAAGGGGTGAACCCGGTGGGCGGCTGCCTGCCGATGGTCATCCAGATGCCGTTCCTGTTCGCCTACTACCGGATGCTGGGAGTCGCGATCGATCTCCGGCATGCTCCCTGGCTCTGGATTCGCGACTTGTCCGCGCCCGACCCCTGGCACCTTCTGCCGATCGCTGTCATCCTCACCATGCTCGTCATGCAGCGCACGACGCCGCAGGCCGGCATGGATCCGGCGCAGCAGAAGATGATGAACGTGATGATGCCCGTGATGCTCGGCGTCATCAGCTGGAACCTGGCTGCCGGATTATGCCTCTACTGGTCGGTCGGCAACCTGATCGGATTCGTACAGCAAACCATCATGAACCGCACCACTCTCGGACGAGAGATGCGAGAGATGATGGAAAAGCGCGCCCGTAAGAAAGACAAGTAATAACTCCGCGCTCCGGTGTTCAGAAATCCTGAAAACTGAGAGCTGACAGCTGAGAGTTGTCCCTATGCCAATCGGTGACAAAATTGAAGCAGCAAAGAAAATCGGCGAATTTCTGCAGGCAGCCGTCAAAAACAGCGGGTTGCGCCTCAAGTACCGGATCACCGTCGATCCTCCCCTGCCGGAGAACCGCGACTGGGAGCATCCAGAAATTCTCGTGGAGTTCGCCGGGCCCGACGAAGCGTTGTTGATTGAGCGAGGTGGGGAATTGCTCCGCTCCCTGGAATTGCTGGCGCTCGAAATGCTGCGTCTCCAGGGGAACGAGCACGAAAAAGTCATGTTCGATTGCCGCGGATTTCGCGCCATGCGGCTCGAGGAACTTCGTATGGCGGCGCAAGTGGCTGCGGACAAAGTGCGCAAGACCGGAGCGCCGTATCAGTTCGCTCCTATGTCGTCGCGTGAAAGGCGCATCGTTCATCTCGCGCTCCGAGATCAGGATGACCTGCGCACGGAGAGTGAAGGGGAAGGATTGCGTCGCGTGCTAGTCGTCTATCCGCGGGACTACAAGGCTGCCGCGCCGCGTCCAATGTCGCGCCGCCGCTAGCCTTGCTGGATGCGGATTTCGAGCCAGTTGGACGGAATTCGAATCGCAACTTTTGTCTCGCGTCAAGACCTGATTCGAGATTTGCACTACTCACGTTGCAGTTATTAGTTCGCCACTTGACAGAAATTTTTCTGCGCGTTTGGAATCGAGCGGCTGCTAAAAAATCTGCGTGGAAGTTTTCCACATGCAGAAATTTTTTGTGCTAGTATGCCGATTCGTTACAAACTTTCAGCACTTCATCAAGGAAATCGCTCCTGACATTCGGGAGCTCGTTCTGAAGTAAAACAAGCAGTCACTTCGTAATCTGAAAGCGGCCGCGCAGTTGGTTCAGGCTGTTCGCTTCGAAGCAAAACTTCGGAGTGGTCAATCCCGTTCGAGTTGTTGGTTGTTCAAGGTAGCGCATTCATAAAGATTCCGAGGCCGGACTCGGCAGCGGCATGGCGGTGAGCACTTATATGTCTCTTCCCAGCACCACGATCGTTCCAAATCCCTGGGTTCGCATCCTCGATGCGCTCGAAAAGAAGATCAATCGACATTCGTACGACACATGGCTGAAGCCGACGAGGTATAGCCATGCGAATGGGGTGATCCTTTTCGTGCGCGTACCGACGGCAGAGTTTCGTCACGTCGGCGACAAGTACGCGGACCTGATTCAAGAAGCCTGTGACAACCTGGGCCTGGGATTTGAGGAAGTCAAATTCGTAACGCCGGACGACGATCCGGCCGCAACACCCATCCGGCATGACGGCGGGCTCTCCGCTGCCCCGTCCTCTGCCCCGGTTGGATTCCCCTCGCAAGGCCGTTTTGACTGGGACGGCGCTGCGCAGCTAAATCCTCGCTATACATTCGACGCTTTCGTGATTGGAAGTGGCAACCAGTTCGCACATGCGGCGTGCCAGGCAGTCGCTGAACGCCCTTCGAAGGCATATAACCCTTTGTTCTTGTACGGCGGCGTCGGCATGGGGAAAACGCACCTGATGCAGGCCATCGGCCACGAAATCAAGAAGAGGATGCCCCAGGCTGCCATCTGCTACGTGTCGAGCGAGAAGTTCACTAACGAGATGATCAACTCGTTGCGCTACGACAAGATGACCAGCTTCCGCGACAAATTCCGCAACGTGGATGTCCTGCTGGTCGATGACATTCAGTTCCTCGCCCAGAAAGAGCGTACTCAGGAAGAGTTCTTCCACACTTTCAATGCTTTGCACGAGTCCATGAAGCAGATCGTGATTGCCAGCGATCGTCCGCCGAAAGAGCTCGCGGAAGTCGAGGATCGGCTGCGCAGCCGTTTCGAGTGGGGGTTGATCGCAGACATTCAGCCGCCTGACCTCGAAACCAAGGTGGCAATTCTCCAGAAGAAGGCCGAGCAGGAACGGGTCACCCTGCCAACCGACGTAGCCCTCTACATTGCGTCGAATATACGTTCGAACGTCCGCGAGCTCGAAGGCGCTCTCATTCGCCTGGTCGCGCACTCCTCCCTCACCGGCGGCGAGATCACCCAGTCCTATGCTCAGCAAGTGCTTAAGAATTTCATCGATTCTCAGGCACGGAAAATTAACATCGAGCAGATCCAGAAGGCTGTTGCCGAGCAGTTCGGATTACGTCTGACCGAAATCAAGGCCAAGAACAACTCGCGCGCGATCGTCTATCCGCGCCAGATCGCCATGTACCTGGCCAAGCATCTGACCGAAGCGTCACTTCCGGAAATCGGACGGCAGTTTGGCGGAAAGCACCACACCACCGTCTTGCATTCGGTCGAAAAGATTGAGGAGCAACGCAAGACCGACAAAGATTTGAACAGGCTTCTCGGCAAGTTGACTGAGCAATTAGGTGGATAGGCGCGGTCTTCCGCCGTTTTCCACGCATTCGACCATTCTTCCTCGCGGATCGATGTGGAGAGATTGTGGAAGCTGTGCAAGCTCCGGGGTGACCTAAAGATCGGTCCACTTTGTTCGGAGACATCCGCCACATAACGGACGGATTTTTTACACGAGCTGTATTAAGCAAGCTGGTGGCAGGACAGGAGTTGAGGCGATTTTCCACATTTCCCTAGCCCCTTCTGTTACTGCTGGTTTTATAGGTTTTTGATTTGATATAAGAAAGTATTAGAAGTCGCAGTCGGGAGAGCGATTATGCCGGTAGAAGTAGCGGCTGCAGCGGGGACGACCACGATGGAAATCACAGTCAGCAAATTCGAGCTCCTCCGCGAGCTCACGGCCACCCAAGGTGTGGTCGAGCGCAAGACGACGATTCCCATTCTCTCGAATTATCTGTTTGAAGCGGCCGGCGACAAACTATCCCTCACTGCAACAGACCTCGATCTCAGCCTACGCACATCCTGCAGCGCCAAAGTTAAAAAAGAAGGTTCTTGTACCATCCCGGCGCGCAAGCTGTATGACTACGTCAAGCTGCTCCCGGACGCCGATATCACCATTAAGCTGCTTGAAAACCACTGGGTAAGCATTCGCTGCGGGCGATCCAACACCAAGATGGTCGGCATGGCGCGCGCGAATTTTCCAAGCCTGCCAGCTTTTCCGACCGCAGGCGTTGTGAAGATACCAGCCCAGGTGCTGCGTTCGATGATCGCGAAAACTTGTTTTGCGATCTCCAGCGAAGAGTCCCGGTACACGCTCAACGGTGGCCTGATGATGCTCAAGCCCGAGTCGATCACCATGGTGGCGACTGACGGACACCGCCTGGCCCACGTCGAGCGCTCCGGTGAGAAGTTCGAAGGCGTCTCCGGAGAAATGAAAACTCTCGTCCCGAAAAAGGCGATGGACGAGCTGAAGACCCTGCTCGATTCGACCGATGCAGAGACAATCGACTTCGCAAAGGACGAATCCACGCTATTTTTTCGCATCGGACAGCGCCTGCTAACCTCGCGCCAACTGACAGGCCAGTTCCCGAACTTCGAAGCGGTCTTGCCGAAGGAAATTACCAAGTCGGTCAGCGTGCAAGGCGATGAACTGGGTGCCGCCATTGCGCGTGTCGCGCAATTTGCCGATGAACGCTCGCGAGCAGTTCGGCTGAAGCTCGAAAAGGGCGAGTTAAAGCTTTCAGCCTCCTCGACTGAAACCGGCGAATCGGAAGATTCGATCGAGATTGCGTACAACGGGGACCCACTGACCATTGGATTCAACGCACAGTACCTCGTTGATTTCATCAAGGCTTCGGGCGCGGGTGAGGTGAAGCTGGAATTCAAAGATCCTCAATCCGCCGGCCAGATGCGCCCCGCGGAGAGCGAAGACTACAAGTACCGCTATATCGTGATGCCGATGCGCATCTGAGACGCCCTTACCGCGACTTCACCAACCGCTATCTCGTCCGGGCCTTCAACGGCCTTTAGTGTCTTTTCCTTTGGAACTGCAACCGCGGTGTCCCTCGGTCTAGCTTTTGAGGGTACCTCGTGTCCTTGACCTTTCGCGCTCACAGCGCTTACAGTTTCGGCCTCTGGCAAAGGGAGAACACTATGCTTTCTGGCTTTAAGAAATTCATTCTCCGTGGCAACGTGGTGGATATGGCGGTCGGCGTCGTGATCGGCGCTGCTTTTGGGACGGTTGTCGCCGCCCTCACGAAAGACCTGCTTACTCCGCTCATCGCGGCCATCGTGGGCAAGCCAGACTTCTCCGCCATCAGTTTCAAGGTTGGCGAGACGCTTTTCCCGATCGGCGATTTCATTAATGCTGCTGTGTCGTTTGTGCTGGTCGCTGCCGCCGTTTATTTCTTTGTTGTTACGCCCGTAAACGCCTTAATGGCGCGATTCAAGGATCCTGCGGCACCCACCACGAAGCCATGTCCGCAATGCTTGAGCGAGATTCCACTTGCCGCCAAGCGCTGTGCGCACTGCACACAGCCCGTCTAGAGTCCGGTAGGATGTGTGGATGTTCTTGTCCGTAAGCCCAGCGTGCATGCGGATGCTCGTTGCGGTAGCCGTGACCTGTGCGACCGCGTTGGGCCAACAACCAGCGGCACCCGTCCCAGGCAGCTCCACTTCTCGGCCCACGTCGAAAACCGTGGTCAAAGCTACGTCGCCCGATGCAGGCGTTGTCGCAGATGGTGTCTACCGCAACCGTTTTTTCGGCTTCGCCTACAAGCTCCCCTACGGCTGGGTGGATCGCACCGACCGCATGCAGGACGACAGCGAGCCTGGAAAGTCGCAGGTTCTGCTGGCGGTTTTTGAGCATCCCCCGGAAGCCAGTGCGGACACAATCAATTCTGCCGTGGTCCTCGCGGCCGAGAGTGCCGATTCCTACCCCGGGTTGAAATCGGCGGCCCAATACTTCGGTCCGCTCACCGAGTTAACCACCAGCAAGGGATTCAAGGCAGTCAACGAACCGCACGAATCAACCGTAGGCACGAAAACGGTTTTGCAGGCCGACTTCAAGCGCGAGATGGGATCCCTGACGATGTATCAGTCGTCTCTGGTCATACTCACGAAGGGTTATATCGCCTCCTTGACGTTCATCGGAGACAGCGAAGAGGACGTCGAAAAGTTGGTCTCGAATCTGACTTTTGGGTCGCAAACGGCCCCGTCTACGAAACGACCTTAACTCGTTCGCGTGCCTCCAAAAGACAACCTTCTAACCTCCTCAAAACAGCCCGTTTACAGGCTGGTTCCTGTCCCAAAAATACCATTGATTCGTGCTATAATTAAAACAATCTCGAGAACCCCTAAGTAGGAATAATTTCAATCAGTTGAAGGCGCTCGAGTAGTTCGGATCCGGCCTCTCCCCATCGCCCGCATCCGACCCGCTTTACGGAGCTGAATGGCCACTAAAGAAATTGAAGTAAAGCCCGCCGATCTAAAAGTAAAAGATGGCAAATCCGTTGCCGGCGGTAATGGCGATTACACAGCCGACTCCATCAAAGTTCTCGGCGGCATGGAGGCTGTGCGCAAGCGCCCGGCGATGTACATCGGTTCGACGGGTGAGCTTGGATTGCATCACCTTGTCTACGAAGTTGTCGACAACTCCGTTGACGAAGCTCTCGCCGGTTACGCGGACAAAATCGAAGTCACAATTCACCTCGACAACTCCATCACGGTCGTGGACAACGGACGAGGTATCCCGGTCGATCCAATGGATATCGACGGAGAAAAAGTTCCAGCCGCGCAGGTCGTCATGACCAAGCTGCACGCCGGCGGAAAGTTCGACACATCGTCATACAAAGTTTCGGGCGGTCTGCACGGCGTAGGTGTGTCGTGCGTCAACGCGCTAAGCCACGAACTGGATCTTGAAATCTGGCGCGACGGTTTCACGTGGGAACAGACGTACTCGAAAGGCGAGCCAACCAGCAAACTGAAGAAAGCGGGCGCTTCAAAGAAGCGTGGAACGAAAGTTCACTTCGTTCCGGACAAGGAAATTTTCACCGCCACCGAATACAACTACGACACTCTTGCGCAGCGCCTTCGCGAACTCGCGTTCCTGAACAAGGGTTTGGTTATCACGCTGACCGACGAGCGCAACACCGATTCGAAGACGGGCGAACCGAAGCATGCTGAGTATAAGTACAACGGCGGCATCGCCGAATTCATCAAGCATTTGAATCGTGGCAAGCAGGTACTCCACGACAAACCGATCTACATGGAAGCCGAGAAAGACGGCGTGGTCATGGAAATCGGTTTGCAATACAACGACGCGTATTCTGAAAGCGTTTTTAGTTTCGCGAACAACATCAACACGATTGACGGCGGCTCGCACCTTTCCGGTTTCCGCACCTCTCTGACCCGCACCATCAACTACGCCGGCCAGCAGATGGGCCTGTTCAAAGACGTAAAGGAAAACCTTACGGGCGATGACGTCCGCGAAGGGTTGGTCGCAGTCATCAGCGTGAAGTTGCCGCAGCCCCAGTTTGAAGGACAAACCAAGGGCAAATTGAATTCGGATATCGCGGGAACTGTTCAGGCGTTTGTAAACGAAAAGCTCGGCGCGTTCTTCGAGCAGAATACGACGGTCGCTCGCAAAATCATCAACAAAGCAATCGACGCTGCTCGCGCACGTGAAGCAGCGCGCAAAGCCCGCGATCTTACGCGCCGCAAGGGTGCGCTCGATAGCGGCGGTTTGCCCGGCAAGCTAGCGGATTGTTCTGAACGTCAGCCTGAGCGTTGTGAGTTGTTCCTGGTGGAGGGAGAGTCCGCCGGTGGTACGGCGAAGCAAGGACGTGATCGCCGGTTCCAGGCGATCCTGCCTCTCAAAGGAAAGATTCTCAACGTAGAAAAGGCACGTTACGACAAGATGTTGGCGCACGAAGAAATTCGCGCCATGATCACCGCGCTCGGCACTGGGATTGCGAAAGATGACTTCGATCCGGCAAAGCTTCGCTACGGCAAGATCATCCTGATGACCGACGCCGACGTGGACGGCAGCCACATCCGCACCCTGCTATTGACGTTCTTCTTCCGCCACATGCAGGATTTGATCAAGCGTGGCAACGTGTTCATTGCGCAGCCGCCGCTTTACTCGTTGAAGAAGGGCAAGTCGCAGCAGTACATCAAAGACGATCGCGAATTCGTCAAGGTCATGGTCAAGCGTGCGTCAGAGGGTTTGATTGTGCGCTACGGAGAAGGCGCCGCGAAACTTGAAGGCGCGAACCTTGCCCGCTTCATGACCGTGCTGAACGAATATCTGGGCTTTTTCGACAAAGTCGACAAGCGGCTTCGCGATCAGCAGGTAACGGAGCTGCTCCCCAAACTCGATCTCGCCAAACACGGTGACTTCGAAGGCGACAAGAAAACGCCCTCGAAGAAAATCGAACGGCTCGAGAAGGATGTGAAAAAGCTGCAGAAAGAGCGCGGCTTCAAATCAGTCGAGGCGCGTTTCGATGAAGAGCACAACCTCTGGGAAGTTGCCTTCACGAATTCGCAAGGCGCCGAGCATGTCATCAACTGGGAACTGGCATCGACACCCGAATATCGCCAGCTGATGTCCAAGTTCAAACAGATCGAAGAATTCATGGAGCCGCCCTTCGTGGTGGAAACCATTGCGAAGGCGTCGAAAGAAAAAGAGGTAGAAGAAACAGGCGACGAAGAGAGTGTCGAAACCGAGAAGACTCCGAAGGCTCCTTCGAAGCGCAAAGCTGCGGTAGCGGAAGTAGTTGAGAAGCTGACAGCGCGTGATCTCTTCGAACATGTTCTGGCCGAGGGTAAGAAAGACTTTATCGTTCAGCGCTACAAAGGTCTGGGCGAGATGACTGCGCCGCAACTCTGGGAAACCACCATGGATCCCGAGCGGCGAACGCTGCTGTCCGTGAAACTCGAAGACATTGCAGAGTGCGAAACCATCTTTACCACCTTGATGGGCGAAGATGTGGAAGCACGCCGCAAGTTCATCGAAGACAACGCGCTCGACGTTAAGAACCTGGACATCTGATCGAATGGAAAGCGGGCGTCCTTCGGGCGGCCAAACTGGCTCGCCCTTTTCTTTTTGACCAACGAACGTATAATCCTTCTCAGTCAGCCACCGGAAGGGCACCATGTTCAGCCGCTTCTCAGTACTATTCAGTCTCATCCTGATCGCTTCGTTCGCACCTGCCAAAGACAAGAGTAAAAGTTCGCTGCCGGCCATTATCCTCAGGGCGGAGACGGTTGCAGTCATCGTCAATCCAGGTTCGGAAGTGCCGCTCGCCAATCCTGGCGAGAACCGCGATGCCCAATCCGACGTAGAGCAAGCGCTGACGAAGTGGGGACGATTAAGAGTTGTGATGGATCCCTCCACGGCTGATCTCGTGATCTCGGTTCGCAGGGGCCGCGGCCTCAGCCCGACGATTGCCGGCGGCGATCCGAACCAACGTCCCATCGTGCTGCAACCTGGCGAGGGCAGTACGCGCGTCGGGATTCAAACCGGCAAACCGCCTCGCACAGGCACGGGCTATCCGGAAGACACCACCCCGCGCCCGGGTATGGAAACCGGATCGCCCGAGGATGTTTTCGAGGTCTATCGCGGACAAGATGCCAACACGCTCGATGGCTCGCCCCTCTGGCGTTACATGGGCAAGAATGCATTTCGCCCACCCGCCGTTCCCGCTGTCGAACAGTTCCGCAAAGCAATTGAAGAAGCGGAAAAGCAGCAAAAGAAACAGCAGCCGTAGATTCTCCCGCCCCCCGCAGCGCTCCGCAAAAATTCCTGTGCAAGAGATTTGTGCGCAACCGTTCTATCGCAGAGCGGCACAGTAGCTGTCGGGAACAAACAGAGCAGCACCGGGCTCTAAACGGGAGAGGGTTACGACGATGCGTCTGGCATGGGGAAGTTTCTCTCACAAAACCCAAGGTTGGTTAAAAGCGGGTGGGCTCGTCGCAGCCGGACTGGCTGCACTCACATTTGGTGTTGTCATGCCGCGCGATGCGCATCAAGGCATAGTTGTGGAGAAGCGCCTTGGCTTGGCAGCGTTCTCTCGCGAGGAAAGCAACTCGGCCGCATTGCAAGAACGCCAAAAGTACCGTGTGACAAAGTCAGCGTTGCAAGTCGCCGGGGATAGCCTCCCCCGAGGAGTACCGCGCGCCGCGATGTTGAACTCTCTAACTACGGGCTCTTCGTCACTCGTCGGGGCTGTCGACGAACACAAATTGATCCGCAACGGTGCCCTCGACCTGATCGTCAAAAGCCCTACCGAAAGTGCAGAACAAATTCGGGCGCTGGCCGAAGGCGTTGGCGGTTTTCTTGTCAGCTCGCAAACCACGGGCGGGCCGGGGGCCGCCAGTGCATCTCTCGTGATTCGCGTGCCGGCAGGCCACTTCGAAGAAGTGCGAGCGGGGATCCGCAAGCTGGGGGTTCGGGTTGAGAGCGAAAGCTTCGAGGCACAAGACGTCACGCGCGAGTATGTAGACCAGGAAGCCCGCCTGCGAAGCCTTCGCGCCCAGGAAACCCAATATCTCGCCATTATGAAGCGCGCAGTTTCCGTGAAAGAAACCCTCGAGGTCAGCGAGAAGCTGAGTGGGGTGCGCGGACAGATCGAACAGCAGCAGGCTGAATTCAATGCGCTCTCAAAGCAAGTTGAAACCGTTGCGATTTCCATGTCGCTCCACACCGAAGCCGACGTCAGCGTGTTCGGACTGAACTGGAGACCTCTGTACCAGCTCAAGATGTCGGCGCGTGAAGGAGTGCTCGCACTAAGTACCTACGTGGCTGCGATGGCCGCATTTCTCTTCTATCTCCCGGCAATCTTGCTATGGCTCGCAACTATCCTCGCCGGCGTGGCGATTGGATGGCGACTCGTGAAGTGGGCCCGACTCGCAGTCTTTGCACACCCAGAAACCGTAGACGCAAAGCACGAAGCTAGTTAGGCATCGCATCGAAAAATTCGTGTCGACAGTTCGCCGATAGCACCCCCTCACCCGGCAGATCGGCGAACACCAAACAAGCTGCGTCTCCGTTTGCCAGCATTCGGCGGAGACGCGGCTTGCCGCGGTGAGCCTTGTTACTACCAGTTACCTCCGTGTTCCCCGTGCCCCCGTGGTCAAGGGGGCCCGTGCAAGTTTTCTCCCGCCAAGCGTTCTCTCACTGAGGCCGGAAAAGACCTCCCCGACGGCCAACAGAACCGAGGGAACCCGAAAATGAAGAAACTCTTGATCATCGTGCTGAGCCTGTGCTCGCTGGCGTGGTCCGAAACCACAACGACCAAAGACGCTGAAGGCCCCGCGCTCACCATCTACAACCAAAACTTTTTTGTGGCTCGTGAGTACCTGCCGCTCGATCTGACAACCGGTGTAAACCACGTGAACTTTGCCGGGATCACATCGCATCTCGAGCCTGACTCCGTCATCCTGCGTGATCTGACAGGGCGTCCCCTGCAGATTCTCGAGCAGAGTTACCGGAACGATCCGGTCTCCCAGGAATTGCTGCTCTCGATGTATGAGGGAAAGACGATCGACTTTCTGGTGCAGCGCGGCGACAGAAACGAAACGATCAAAGGCAAAATCATTCGCAGTGGATACGTACCCAGTTCCACTTACTCGCAGAATGGATACCCGCAACCCGGCATGGGCCAGCCCATCATCGAAATTGAGGGTGTGTTGCGATTTGGTCTTCCGGGCCTGCCACTCTTCCCGGCGCTTGGCGGCGATTCGATTCTGAAGCCGACGCTTAGCTGGCAACTCTCGACTACGCAAGCGGGAGCCTCGCAAGCGGAGATTTCCTACGTCTCTGGCGGCATGACGTGGCAATCCGACTACAACCTCGTCGTGTCAGACGGCGCGAAGAATTCCGGCATGAACTCGCTCGACTTAGTCGGCTGGATCACGATGCGCAACCAGAGTGGCAAGACGTTCGAAAACGCGAGGATCAAGCTGTTGGCTGGGGATGTCAGCAAACTCCAAGATCAGCGCGTTGCAAGCCGCATGTATGCCGCTGAGAAAGCGGCCATGGCGATGGACGCCGCCGCTCCCGTAGTTCGCGAAAAATCATTTGACGAGTTCCACCTGTACACGCTCGAACGTCCCGCAACGCTGCGGGACAACGAAACCAAGCAGGTCGAATTCGTACGCGCAACCGGCATTCAGGCGCAGCGTCTTTATGTTTACGACGGCGCGCAGACCGACCAGTACGGCTATTACCCAATGGACCAGATTCGCAACGATCCGAGTTACGGTACAGCGTCGAATCCGAAAGTGTGGGTGATGCAGGAATTCAAGAACGCGGATACTAATCACCTGGGGATTGCCCTGCCCAAAGGGCGGTTGCGATTTTATCGTCGCGACTCCGACGGCAGCCTGCAGTTCATCGGCGAAAATTCCATTGACCATACGCCGAAAGACGAGATGATCCGCGTTTACACGGGAAATTCGTTCGACATCGTTGGCGAGCGCAAACGCACGAACTATCGCGTCGACTCGAACGCGCACTGGATGGACGAGACCTTTGAGATCCGCATACGAAACCACAAGAAGGAAGCAGCCACGGTGCGGGTCGTCGAGCACCTCTATCGCTGGACTAACTGGAAACTCGTGGATCAATCAACTCAGTCGAAGAAGCGCGACGCGCAAACGATTGAGTTTCCAGTCACCGTCGCCCCCAACGGCGAGCAGGTGGTGACCTATACCGTGCACTACTCGTGGTAGAGAATGCCAATTGCCGATTTCCGATTGTCAATTCAACGGCAATCGGATATTGGCGATCACAAATTGGAAATGGAGAGGGGCGGTTCCTCTGCAATGAAACGTGGTTCCGCCAACCTCGGATACTTTGCGTCGGGGTAGACGCGGCTGAAAATTACCCAAAGCACCACGATTAGCAAGAAGCAGAGGGCGCTCCCCTCCGGACCCACAGACCCTCCTGAGAGCCAGACCGGTCCTTGAAGCGTAGAGTTCGTAAGGTGTCCAGTCATCTTCGTGCCGCTGTTCGGGACCGAATAGAGGAAACTCTGCGCCCAGTTCCATGAAGTGTGAAAGCCGATCGCAAACCAGAGATCGCCAGTCCGCCGTACCGTCAAACAAAAGAAGAGTCCGATAGCCGCAGCTGCAAGCGCTCCTACGGGACTCTCGCCGGAGTTCATCAGGTGCACGCCGCCGAACAGCAACGAAAAAATCACGGCGGATGGCCAGAATCCAACGCTGGTTGAGCCGGTGTAGAGCGTGTAGCCGCGGAACAAAAACTCTTCAAAGAAGCTGACCAAAATGAAGTACAGCGCATAGAACAATGCGAACTTCAGAATGCGAACTCCGTGCAGCGCGATTCCGCCGAAATAAAAAACACTCGATGCGCGCAATACCAGCAACAGCAACGTCAGCGCGGCGAATCCCCAGACCGCGCCGATCCAAAAGAATTTTCGAAACGCACGTTGTGGCGGGAAACCGTAGTCGGCGAACGTGCGGCCCTCGAGCCGCGCCATGATCACAGCCGGAAGAAAGGCGGCAATCACCAATGACGCTTCGGAAATCAGCCCGCGCCAAATCGCATTGACGCCAAGCTGGCGCCACACATCTCCGGTCAACCCAAAGAAGTAGAAGAGTGCGAGGGCGATCAGCACGTATAAGAGGAACCGCCAGCCAGGTCGAAGAATGCCATCCGCCTGCAGAAAGATGTCGACAATGAGATCCCTTTTGCCTTCTAGCGGAGGTGGCGTTGGAACCTGTGGACCGGTTGGTTCCTGCATAAAGTTACGAAGGGGTGCGCGGACATGGTAAAACACTCGTTCGCTGAATGATGACGTTTTTTACGCGCGAGCGTTTTGGCGGCCCTCAAGCCATTGCTGCCCTTCTGCTGCTGGTCTTTCTTTTGCAATGCGCGTGGCTCATTAGCCG
>Ga0207643_10000760_pt1 | contig 19795 bp, 17 predicted proteins | sample KBSMisM62_FD_184313 | JGI IMG/M metagenome (GOLD analysis project Ga0207643, IMG submission 184313) | Miscanthus rhizosphere microbial communities from Kellogg Biological Station, Michigan, USA - KBS Miscanthus M6-2 (SPAdes) (version 2) | ecosystem: Host-associated > Plants > Roots >...
ATTTTTGCACCAGATGATCGCCTCATAGGCTTCAACGTTTTTCCCGAAGCACGACCTTCACTCGAAGCTCTCAAAGCAAGGCAAGTCCGCATGGGCATCATCTCAAATGCAGGAGATGAGTTGCCGGCAAACGTTAACGCTTTGCTTGAGCAGTGTGGTCTGCTGCAATTCTTTGATCCGGAAATCATTGTCTACGGGAAGAAAGACTCGCCTGCCATTTTTGTAACTGCCGCTGAAACGGGCGGAGTTACGCCTGATCAGTGCGTGTTTGTTGGTGAAAACAGCAAGGAACGCTCATTCGCGCTAGCCGCAGGTTTTCAAGGCGTTTCCCCGCATCCTTTATTAACTCTCGACGTAATTGAAGGCATCGCACTGATCTATGCTCGCGTACAGCTCAGAACTGAAGCTCAGATCAGTAAGTGGTCAGAAATTCGCTTGTCTTTAGCGATTGTCCCACTGCAAGTAACCGGCGGCATGCCGCGAATCATCGTGGCGATTGCCTCGGTGAAAGCCGTCGCCGCGCTGAAATCAGCACAGATCGAGGTCGAGGTTCTGGGTGACGAGGGCACTCCGGGTGAAACTGACTTGTATCTGGTCCATGATGATCGAAAAGCGCCGGCGGGTTTTATGGCAGCGGCTGATCGCTCCGCGAGTTTTCTTGCTGACCAGGGTGAGTCAAACCTGCCTATAGCTTACTCCGCCGAAGGAGTCTATCTGGCAATACCCGCGAATAGGTCCATCGAGGAAATACACTTTCCAGAAGCCCGTCACGGCCACAATGAGAAGTTAATACCCGACGTAACCCTTCTTTACACCTTGGAAAAACCCCGCGAAGCTGATGCTGCTAACTTTCTGATGGCGCCACCAGAACCTGCTCTGAGTCCTGAAGAGATAGAAGCGATTAAGGCAATAAATGCGGGCAGTGTTGAGCTGTTCCATCAACCATACTGTGGCCTGGCCCCGCTGGAGGGAACAGTCGTTAGCTCGAGGCACATTTGGCATCCCGACAACAAACGTGTAGTTGAGGCCCTGCAAAGTCAATTGAGAACGCTGGGCGGTCCGGATATTGTCGTAAGCCGGCATCGTTTTCAACACGAAAATCATTTTTTGTACAACGTGGTGGCAGAGTTTCCCGGAACTGAACCAGAAACACTGGTGCTGGTAACCGCACACCTGGACTCGACTGCCGCTTCAAGTGATGGTCCGTATCATCCAGCTTCTGATGCGGCGCCCGGTTCTGATGATGACGCTAGTGGCGTCGCGGCGGTGCTCGCTATCGTTCAAATGATCGCGAAGTTACGCGCGACGAGGAAAACAAAACGAACGATGCGGTTTGTACTTTTCAACGCTGAGGAGCATGGATTAGTAGGAAGCAAAGCTTACGCACGCAGCCTGGCGGCCCAGGGGGCTCAAATCATGGCGATGTTCCAGATGGACATGATAGGTTTTTGCGGCACGCACAACATGCCGCCGCGTAACTATGAAGTTCACGCTGGATTTCCGCCCAACCCTGAAGTCGAAACTCGATCGTTAGCACTGGCCAACATTGTTAAGAGTCTATCTGCCAGCGTTTCCCCGCATCTCAGCGAGCCTCAGATTTATCCGGATGCCGAAACTGAAGACCCGGCGGCTGGCCGAAGCGATCATGGACCATTCAATGAGCGAGGTTACGCAGCCTGCGTACTTTCTGAAGATTTCTTTTCCGGACCGAAGCTCGACTCGCCCGACGCCGAACCAAATCCCGATTACCATAAGCGTTCCGACAAATCGATAAACTATGAGTACGCTGCTGATATTAGTCGCGTAGTAGCCGCAGCATCGCTCTTCGCAGCAAACCTTTAGGAATCAGCCCGGAAGTAATAAGGAGAGAACTCTCATGCCTAAGAACATCGACACTCGCGATTTTAGTTTTCTCGCGCGCTAGCTCCAGTTTTGCCGATGCCGACGCTGTCTCTGACAGTTTGCCCGGCGAACATCGAGTAGCTGTAGAGCGCGTCAATAAGTTCACTGGCAGCGCCGACAATTTGCAATCGAGTAATGCTCCGGTGGCATTCGAAGCGGTGCCCGGGCAGCCCCCGGGATCAATCCCGACCGGGAAACAGTTAATTTCCCAAGAGCACTAACTGATTATCCGATTAAGGTCGTTAACATCTTCTACTTCTGCAACTACATGCACGATTTCTTTTACATGCTCGGGTTTAATGAGCAGTCTGGAAATTTTCAGAAAATCAACTTTACCGGTTCAGGCACCGGAGGAGATCCGGTCCTGGCTCGCGCACATCCCGGCCCAGTGTTTGGAACGGCAAACATGATCACCAAAGCCGATGGTATCGGAGGCCTGATGAACATGGGCCTGGTTGCTTCGACCAACCGGCATACTGCGTTCGACTCTGATGTGGTTTTTCATGAGTTCACGCACGGCGTATCCAACCGGCTGTGTGGTGGCCAACTAGACGCTCGCGCGTTGCAGGATCCACAAAGCAGGGGCATGGGTGAAGGATGGAGTGATTACTTCGCGCTGACGATCCAACACTGCCTTGCGTTGCGCAAAGATCCCAATGCGAAAGAGAAGGTCGTTACCGGCGATTGGGTAACCAGGCGAGCGCAGGGGATTCGTTTGGCGCCCTACGATGAGAACTATCCAGGAACGTTCGGTCGTCTGGGAATCGAGCCCTACGATGAGGAGCACAATATCGGTGAGATCTGGTGCGCCACGTTGATGAAGATGAATCGCGATTTCGGCACGGCACTTGGAGACCGCGTGAAGGGGCATCAACTTGGCTGGCAGATTGTCGTTGATGGTCTGAAGCTGACTCCGGCAAACCCGAGCATGCTCGATGCAAGGGATGGAATCCTGCGAGCCCTGCAGGATCACAAAACCGCTGAAATGCTTTCTGACGAGGAGTTTGAGCAGACAAACCGGGCTGCATGGAGGGCTTTTGCAAGGTTTGGTATGGGTCCAAATGCGAGTTCAATCGGAGCGTCACTTGAAGGAGTTGTCGAAGATTTGAATCCTCCGCCGGGTATCTAAGAAGGATTCCGTCAGAAATCTTGCTGCAATGTTGGACGCTATTTGGGCCCGGAGCGTATTAGTTTGCCAGGTTGTGAATAGTCGAGACGATCCAGAAGGAGATGGCGGCGACGAAGGCGGCGGCGGGGATGGTGAGAATCCAGGCCCAGACGATGCGGCCGGCTACGCCCCACTTCACGGCTGATAACCTTCGGGTAGCGCCGACGCCGACGATCGAGCCGGTGATGGTGTGAGTCGTCGAGACGGGAGTGCCGGTGAGAGTGACGTACGCAAGTGTCAGAGCGGCGGCGGTCTCGGCGCAGAAGCCGCCGACCGGTTTGAGTTTAGTGATGCGTGTTCCCATCGTGCGCACGATGCGCCAGCCTCCCGACAACGTGCCTAACGCAATCGCAGCGTGGGCGGAGAGCACGACCGCGGTTGGGATGGCCGGCAAACTCCCATCGGGGTTGTAGCCCATGCCCCAGACTCCACCTGCAGTCAACACCGCCGTGATGATTCCCATCGTCTTCTGTGCGTCGTTGCCGCCATGGCCCAACGAGAACGCCGCTGCTGATAAGAGTTGACCTCGTCTGAAGATTCGGTCTACTCGCGTTGCTGAGAAATGTCGAAAGACCCAATAGACAATCACCATCAACGTGAAGCCCAGAAACATCCCGATCAGCGGCGACAGCACAATAAACTTCAGCGTGCGGAACCACACTTCCGCTTTCAACAAACCGCTGACACCACCATACGCCGCGATGCCGGCGCCGGCGTAACCGCCAAGCAAAGCGTGCGAGCTCGACGTCGGCAGCCCGAGATACCACGTGATGAGGTTCCAGACAATGGCGCCCAACAACGCCGCGAGCAGCACGTAAAGACGAAGGTCCGCGTTGATGAGATCCATGCGAACGCCGTCGCCAATCGATTTCGCGACACGCGTGCCGAAGACCGCGAACGCTACGAAGTTAAAGAACGCCGCCCAGATTACAGCGAGGCCGGGCGAGAGTACGCGCGTTGAGACAACTGTCGCGATCGAGTTCGCGGCATCGTGAAACCCGTTGATGTAGTCGAAGACAAGCGCCAGTAAGACGAGGATGATGACGAAGGCCAGAGTTGCGGTCATGGGAGACGGTTACTAAGTATGCTTAATAATCACACTCTCAATAATATTAGCCACGTTCTCGCAACGATCGACCGCAGCTTCGAGCTTTTCGTAAACCTCTTTCCACTTCAGAACAGTCAGTGCGTCAGGCGGATCGTGAAATAGCTCCGCGATGGCGGCGTGATAGATGTCGTCGCCCTCATTCTCCAGACGATGAATCTCAACCAGCCGCTGAGTAATGTTTTTGGGGCGCCGCAAGATCGAAACGATTTCCTTCAGTTGCTCTGCCATGCGCTCGATCACGTCCGCAAAATCTCGCGCGTATTCGTTAATCTCTTTGATGTCGAAAATGATGATCGCACGTGCAGCGTCATCGATCAGGTCGACGATATCGTCAAGCGCGCCCGACATCATGTAGATGTCTTCGCGATCGAACGGCGTGATGAAGGATTTGTTCAGGCGCGTGGAAATGTTGTGGGTAAGCTCGTCACAGGCATGTTCGAGTCCCTTGATGCGCTGCGCATACTCGCCGTAATCGTGATTTTTGTCAGCGAGCATCTCCTTCAGCTCCCGCGCCGCTGAAGAGATGTAGAGCGTCATCTGCGTGAACAGATCAAAGTACTGATCTTCTTTGGGAAGCAAACTTATCAGACCCATTACATACCCACTTTACCTGAACTCAGTCTGAACGAAGTTTGCGGACTATAACTTACGGGAAGGCTCGTTGCCAACTGATGTATCCACAGATTACACAGATTTTTATTTAATCTGCGGATAACTACATGTCCACGATGTCCCAGGCGGAGCGGACGCGCAGCAGTTTCGACATCAATCCAGCGTGCAGGATGTGGCCGCTGCGTTCGGCAACTACTTTGCCCAGGATCGGCATTCCGAGGAGCGCGAGGTCGCCGATGATGTCGAGAATCTTGTGACGGACGAATTCGTCACGAAAGCGCAGGCTTGTTTCGTTCAACATCCCTTCAGGTGTGAGTACGATGGCGTTGTCTAGCGAACCGCCGCGAATTAGGTTCGCACGTCTCAGTTCCTCGATCTCATTGGTAAATCCAAACGTGCGCGCCGCCGCGATGTCACGGCTGAAGGCGCCGTTGTTTAGTTCCACAAACAAACTTTGCACGCCGATCATCGGATGTGAGAAGTCGATGAGGCAGTCGATCTGGTATGTGTCAGCCGGTTCGACACTGATGCGGCGATTGCCTTGTTCAAATGAAACTTTTTCGCGAATGAGCAAAGCACGCCGCGCGAGTGGCTGTTGCTCAACGCCTGCACGTTCGATGATCTCCGCGAAGTTTTCCGCGGAACCGTCCATGATGGGGATCTCGAGATTGTCGACTTCGATAAAAGCGTTGTCGACATTCAAACCACGCAGCGCTGCCAGGAGGTGCTCGACAGTCGAGAGCATGACACCGGTGCGCATCAGCGTAGTTGCGTAACCGCAATTCGCCACCGACTCGACGGTCGCAGGGATTTCAAAGCCACCCAGATCGGTACGACGAAACACATAGCCGGTATCGGGAGGCGCAGGGACCAGGCGGACATGAACCGGGACGGCAGTATGTAGTCCTATACCGTGAGTTTCAACGGCACTGCCGAGGGTAGTCTGTTTGATCAAATGTCGGGACCCTTATTCAGAGTTTGACTCATGTTTCGCGGCATTATGAGCAACCAATATGCCGGATGAAAACAAAGGGCTACGAGAAGGTGAGTGTTGCGGCAACGCCACATCACGCGGTTGGTTGAAGATGTTCTGCCACACCTTTTCTCATCGAAGTACGTAGAATTACGTAGAAAAAAGTGAATGGCTGGAGTACACTTCAGGCCAACAAACCGTCGGGACGCCAGCTTTTCGGCGTAGCGTTTGAGAAAACAGCGCTTTCGTCCCACAACTGTGGTGGAAAGAAACGCGACGCCAGCGCTCCGAAGAGCAGAGAGTGGAAACCTCATTTCACTCTCGTGGAGAAACCGCGTATGCCAGACCTTGAAATAACGTGTTCGGAGTGCAGCACTCCGTTCATGTTCACGGAACGGGAACAGGAGTATTACCAGGAACGTAATCTGACTCACCCGAAGAGATGTAAGCCATGCCGCGACGCACGACGTGCAAACTTCGGCGGTTCTAAAGGACAAGGAGGAGGTGAGCGTCAGAGATTTGAGATCACCTGCGATCAGTGTGGCAAGCACGATTCAGTGCCGTTCAAGCCATCAACCGGCAGGCCGGTTTTATGCAGCGATTGTTTTAGCGCGAGTCGCGCGCAACAAAGGACCTGAGCAGTCAGGCCTGCGTTTTGCGAAGAGCTAGCTTCGGGCATAAACCTTAACAGGACGTAGTGAATACGACGCGGTAAGTCCTTTACGCGGTTGACGGTAAAGAACGCCTCGAAAAAGCCAAAATGCGAGCTAAATGAGTTACGAAACGATTCAACTGGAGATGCGCGATTCGGTTTGTGTGTTGACACTAAACAGGCCGGATAGGTTGAATGCGCTCACGGTGGGGGTAGCCAAAGATTTTAAGGCTGCTATTGCCGAGGCGATTGAGCGTGGCGCGCGCGCGATCGTTCTAACTGGCGCGGGCCGGGCCTTTTCCGCGGGTGGAGACTTGCGCGACATGCAGGAGATCGCAAAGAAAGACGGACGAGTGGAGGCTTTCTTTGACGAGCCGCTACGACTATTGAACGAAGCGATCGTTTTGATTAGAGAAACTCCAGTGCCGTTTATTGCGGCGGTGAATGGCGTTGCTTCGGGAGGAGGATGTAACCTTGCGCTCGCGTGCGATCTGGTTATCGCCGCGGAGAGCGCGAAGTTCAACCAGGCGTTTATTAAGATTGGTCTAACGCCTGACTGCGGCGGAACATTCATGCTGCCGCGACTCGTAGGTTGGAAACGTGCGACGGAGCTGTTGTTCACCGGCGAATTGGTTGGCGCCAAAGCCGCCGCGGAGATGGGGATGATCAATTCGGTGACGCCGGACGAGGAGTTGATGAGCAGGGCGATGGCAATGGCAGAGAGGCTCGCCCAGGCGCCAACAGCGGCGATAGCGGAGATCAAGAAGTTACTAGAGGCAAGCGCGAGAAATGATTTACGTAGTCAATTGGATCTGGAGAGGGAGACACAAATTGAATCAGGAAAGACAAAAGATTTTGTAGAAGGTGTTTCGGCGTTTCTTGAAAAACGGCCGCCGCGATTTGTAGGAGGATAAACGTTCGAGCAGAACGGAGCAGATCGCGAGCCGCCAAAATTGGGCGGCTTTTTTAATGGAAGAATAGGTCCTATAGGACCTATATGACGTATTTTTATGATCGCGAATTCACAGACATATATGCAGATCCTGCGGCGCAATCGCTCTTTCAGGCGATTGTTTTTCGGGCAGGTCGTCTCCGAGCTGGGCAATTGGTTCAACTTCATTGCCGCTCTGGGATTGGTGCGTGTTGTGTCTCATGCGGCGACTGAAGTAACCGCGATCCTCCTCATCACGCGTCTGGTTCCGATGACGCTGTTTTCACCGCTCGCGGGCGCATTCGTCGATCGCTGGTCGCGCCGAACCGTGATGATCGTCACCGATCTACTGCGCGTCGTCGTTGCGCTCGGGTTCCTGCTGGTGCGACGCCCGGAGGACTTGTGGATCGCTTATGTGTGTACTGCCTTGCTTTCAGTCTTCGGCTCGTTCTTTGAGGCAGCGAAACAGGCCGCCGTTCCCAACATCACCGGCGAGCGCGATCTGCTTGCCGGCAACGCGTTGATGTTTTCGTCGCGCTTTCTGTTGATGTCATTAGGTGCGGCGCTTGGTGGTTGGACCACTGCGCACGTCGGTTACCAGGCCGCATTCATCATCAATGCGCTGTCGTTCTTTGCGTCCGCGTACTCTGTGTGGCTTGTCCCGGAAGAACAGACGCGCCAAGCGACTCCGGAAGTTTCTGAGAAACCGCCGCGGAGTCTTTACAGGGGTTACTGGTCCGACATACGTGAAGGCTGGGCCTACATCGTGACGCATGGTCCGGTGGCGACAATCCTGGGCATCAATATTTTATGGGCCACCGGCGGCGGCGCGATGAATCTCATTGCCGACCGTCTCGGCGCACTGGTGTTTGCCGGCGAGAATGGTATCAGTGCCGATTCGGCAGTCGCAGCTTTTTATTTCGCCGGTGGCTTTGGTCTGTTTATCGGCATGGCCATCGCGCGACGCGTGGGTGCATTCTTTGAGTTGAGACAACGGACCGTCGCGTTCATCGGCTGGACTTTGTTCATTCAGGGAATTTTTTATGCGTTTGCGGGAGTGATGCCGACGCTGGTGTGGTCGTGTGTGATGGTCGGTATCTCGCGCGTACTTCTGGGCGCGGAGTTCGCCGTTCAGGAAACGTTGCTGATGCGCCTGGTTCCCGATCGCTTGAGAGGCCGAGTCTCGACTACCGATCGCGCCGCGGAAATGATGATCTGGGCGCTCTCGACGGCCGTGGCGGGATGGTCGCTGAACTGGATCACGATCCGATCATTGACCGTAGTTACCGGTCTGCTTTCCGGCACGGCCGGACTCTTGTGGCTGGGCCTGTTCGTAACGCGAAAGGTCCGCCTGCCGAAGAAGATTTCCGGCCACAGATACACGCAGATTGCTACGGATTAAATGCGGGACTACAATCACGGGCCATGCGCGTAAGGGCCAGTCGACGCAAGTCAGTTGCATTCTTTATTACGCTGGGCGCGTGTCTCGTGGCGTTGGCCGTTGCGCTGAACGTAGGTTGGATAATTCTCAACCTGCGCGAAGTGGTGCTGCTGGTCCTGGGCATCGTGTTCTTTCTCGTGTTGATCTTTGGACTCGTGCTCAATACTACTTTTCTGATCCGCGAGATACGGCGCAATGAGCAACACGACGCGTTCATCAATGCCGTCACGCATGAACTGAAGACCCCTATCGCATCCATTCGTCTCTACCTCGAAACCCTCAAGACGCGTGACGTCGATGAAGAACAACGCCGCGAGTTCTACAACATCATGCTCGCCGACAGTGACCGGTTGCTGAAGACTGTCGAACAGGTGTTGCGCGCTGGACGTACTGGACACAAGCGTCGTCGCATTGCCAATTCTGTCATTAATGTCGGTGAGATGGTCCAGGAGTGTCTGGAGCTGACGCGCATTCGTTATGGACTTAACGAGTCGGCATTGATTTACAACGAATCGCCTGAGGCGAGTTCCGCCAAAGTGTCCGGCGATATCGACGAGTTGCGCGCCGCGTTCTCGAATCTTTTGGACAATGCGGTCAAGTATTCTGATGACGAGGTAAAGGTTTCGGTGTCAGTATCGGCGCTGGACGAAAGGCGAGTCGCAGTGCGTGTCGTAGACACAGGTATCGGCATTCCGAGCGCGCAACTAAAGCGGATCTTCAGGCGCTTCTATCGCGTGCCGGGACGGTTTATGGCGCGCGTCAAAGGAACCGGGTTGGGTTTGTTTATCGTTCACTCGGTGGTTACGAAACATGGCGGGCGAGTGTTTGCGGAGAGTCGCGGCCTGGGCCAGGGCAGCACGTTCACAGTTCACTTGCCGAGAGTTAGCTAATGATGAATTCGGTATTGATCGTAGAAGACGAAAAGCACCTCGCCGACGGTTTGCGTTATAACCTGAACGCGGAAGGCTTTGAGGTGGAGACTGCCGGCACCGCGGAAGAGGCGCTTGCCCTGCTGATAGACGATCGCAAAACTTTCGACGTGGTCGTGCTGGATGTGATGTTGCCCGGCATGGATGGGTTTTCACTGGCGTCAAAGCTGCGCTCGCAGGGCCGTTTTGTTCCGATACTGATGTTGACTGCGCGAGGGCAGGCGGAAGACGTGTTGCGAGGTTTTGAAGCGGGGGCTGACGATTATCTTCCGAAGCCGTTCGATCTGTCTGTTTTGCTGGCGCGAATCAATGCGTTGTTGCGTCGTCGTGAGTGGCTACATAAAGACTTGAATCGAGCGGCACAAGACGGCAGCGCGAAGGTTTTTGATTTTGACGGGAAGACGATCGATTTCGAAGCGCTGGAGCTACGATCCGGAACGCAGACCGTGCACCTCACGCTGATGGAAGCGGATCTGTTGCGTTACTTGATCGATCACGAAGGAAAGATAGTCTCGCGGAGTGTGATCCTGGAGGACGTTTGGGGGTTGCGCGAAGATACAGATACGAGGGCAATCGATAATTTTATCGTGCGTCTGCGGAAGTACATTGAAGACGAACCTTCGCGTCCGAGACACCTGCTTACCGTCCGGGGCGTTGGATACAAGTTTGTTTTTTAGCCACAGATGAACGCGGATTGAAAACGCGGATTAACTGTTCGCGATTATTAAAGACGCGCGGACGCCCAGCATGTCGGAGAAATCTTTTGAGTAGATCGAGCTGACTTTTCTCACGCGTCCTACCTTCTCGACCAATTCTTCATTCGTGATAAATCCATTTTCCGTATGTGCGATGGCCCAGGCGGGGATATGAGAGGCGGTGCGCAGGAGGTCTTCGACGAAGCCGAGATACTGCGCCTTGCTCTGCACGCGTGAGCCAAGCCGCGCGCCGCGCGTCCTTTCAAAGTCCTGCCAGAAATCGTCGCCGCCTCGCAACCACTCCTCGCGCCACGTCACAATCACATCTCGCGAAGTGCTCGTTTGCGTCACCGGAACCGGCAACCGTAAGAACAACAGGTCCGTGTGCTGGCGCTCGGCAACAAAATTGCGCACATCCTGGTTCGTGCTCTTGTTGCGCATCCCGTTGTCCTGCGGCTCGGGAAGACAATCAAGCATGCGACGAAATGCGTCCGGCAACGAGAAAGGCGCGCGCAGACTGCGCGTCTGCTCGTTGAATGACAGCACGTAGTCGCCGGTCATCATGCCGGCGGTCAGTGCAAGCGCGCGCTTGTACCCTTCGAGACGCTCGGCATTGAATCGCAGATTATCAAACCACCAGGCGTCAGTCTCGTTGAACCACTTGAGCAAGGCGGGATTCTCAAACTTCTCACGCGGCACGTAAGCGTCGTCGAGCAACGTGTTGAGATCGTCTTCGTTGAGTTGCTCGGTGTTGTTTTCGATCAGCGCCTGGGCCTTTGTGTACGACCAGAGCATCGGATCGTTGGCGGCGACGCGCACCTTCCAATGCTTCAGGCGCACGCAGATCTCTCCTTCTCCGGTCAAGGGCAGTGCAACTGAAGTAAACTTCAGTCGCCGGAGCACGCTCAATTCGAATGCCAGCCAACCGTTTGAAAACTGCATAGTGACTATTTAGAAAACGATGAGAACAAATCCCAACCACCGCTCTTTTGCTCTGGCGGCGGCGCTAGTTCCGCGTCGAACGTCTTTGCAAACGATTCCAACTCCGGAAATCCTTCGAGCGCAAGCAGCACACTCACGACGCCCGGATCGAACTCAATCCCCGCACGATCCGTCAATTCACGTCTCGCCTGCTCGCGTGTGAATGCGTGACGGAACGGCCGCGCATCAGTCAGTGATGCATAAGCGTCGGCGACGCGCAGAATTCGCGCCGCCAGAGGGATCTCTTCACGTCTCAACGCGTCAGGATAGCCGGCGCCATTCCACCATTCGTGATGCCAGCGCACCAGCAACTGTGCAGCGCGGTCTGCTCCGACTCTCGATGCCTCGCGCTCGCCGATAACAGGATGACGAGTGAGATCGAGTCGTTCCTCTTGCGACAACGCGCCGGTGGCCTGAATGTAATCGCGTTCCATGGCCACCTCGCCGAGATCGTGCAACAACGCCGCGGCATACAACGAGCCACGATCGTGCCGCGCCAAGTGAAAGTCCTGCGCGATCTCATCGGCGATCACGGCGATGCGTTGCGCGTGCGGATTCTCGTAACGTTCAAACTTGTCTGTGGTCCGGGCGAGCTGGATGAAAGCTTCCGCTGCCGCGGTGTCGATCAAGTCGGTTGTGTGTGCTGCGGCCATACTCAAGACAGATTACACGGATTTCAACTCCCGCAACAAATCACGGGCTTTACGGTTATTGGGATCGGCGGCCACGGCGCGCTCCGCTTCACCTTTCGCGCGCAGCTTCAATCCGAGATCTCGATACAACTCCGCCAGCATCACTCGATACTCGGCGTTCTTCGGATCGAGTTTTATCGCTGCGAGCAGTTCTGCTTCAGCCGCTCGCCGGGTTTTCTCGTTGCCGGCCAGCATCTGGCCGCGTGCGGCGCGCTCGGCTGCCGACTCAGCCACCTTCTCGACCACTGCTTCCGGTTGCGGCGTGGGCGCTTGCGCCGCCGGCTCGGCCATTACCTGCTCAACCTTCTTGCGTGCCGTGGCGATTTTGGTGTTGTAATTCGCACGCAGGTTGTCGTCGCGGAGCGTGTCGTATGCCTGCTTAATACGCGCAAACGCAGCCTCGAGTCGAGTCACCAAAGAGGCGTGCGATTTACGAAACCGGTCGGGATGATAACTCCGCGCCAACTGGTAATAAATCGTCTTCAAACTCTCGGCCGAGACCTCACGATTGACGCCGAGCACGTCGTAATGCGTTTGCGCAGTCTTCACTCGTGCGAGAAAACTCTCGACGTCAGCCAACTCGATCTCTCGCGGCGGTTCACGCTCAACGGGTGGCGCGGCGACAGTTTCCACAGGAGGCCGTGGCGGTGGAGCTGGCTTTTGATCGCTAAGCACGCTCTTCCAGTGTTCGCGTTGAACGACGCCGGTGAGCGCGAGTGAATAGACGAGTTGCAAAGTTTCCTGTTCGCCAATACCGCTGATAGCAACCAGCTCCCGCAACGACATGGGCTGATCGAGTCGCGACAGCAGAAACACCTCTGCCGGCAGCAGGTTGTTGTTGACCAGTGGGTCTGTGACGGGACTGATCACTTCAGCGTTGTTGCCAAAACGCGAGACGACAAATTCAGCCGGCAAGCGGCGAGCAGCCTCGAGGAGCAACGAATCAACATCCAGCTTGAGGTTTAGTTTTTCTTCGAGACGAGATCTCGATTCGAATTCCCAGGCGCCGTCAGTCCAAAGCAGTGCCAGATGAAGAACGTCTGCGACCTGCTTTGTCTGAACCTGTTCGGCCACCGCAGCAGACAGCAGATTTCTCGCGCACAACTGTTTCAGCAGCTCGAGATCCGGCACTCGCTCGTCAAGGTTGTCTTCGGAAACGAGCTCGCTTTTTCTCAAATACTCACGGAGTCGCAGTGTCCGCAGGTTGGAAGCGGCGTAGTCAATATTGCCGTTCTCAAAATAAACAACCACGTGTACGCGGTCGTGCTCGAGGCGCAACCTGCCGCCGAGAGACTTGGCTGAGATTTCACGAATGAGTTCCGCAAGCGGCTGCTCGCTGAGTTGGCCGTTCATCCCGCGACATACTTAACCACAAACACATCAAACGGAGAAGTCAATCCGCAGATTACACAGATGTTTGAAACAATCTGTGTAATCTGTGGATAACTAATCTTTTGACAGTCGCCAGTGGCGATTCTATGATGCCACATACCCCCTGAACCCCCGGTGAAGAAACTTCGAGCAGGTTGAGATCTATTATGAGCAAAGCAGTGCAACCCGATCCAAAACAACGCGAAGAACTGCTGATCGATGAACTGAAAAAGCGCACCGAGGAGCTTGAAGAGGCGAATCGCGAATTGCGACGGATTTCTCATTACCGTTCGCTGTTTCTGGCGCGCATGTCGCACGAGCTGCGCACCCCTTTGACGTCCATACTCGGGTTCAGCGAGATCCTGCTCGATCAGGAAGAGCTTACCGACACGCAGCGGCGTTTTTGTCAGAAAGTTCAGGACTCAGGTTTTCAACTGCAAGCCAGCTTGAATCAACTCGTGGATCTCTCGCGCATCGAGGCGGGACAAACGGAAGTCTTCCTCCAGGAGTTTTCACTGCGAGAGCTCCTGCGCGAGTCGTGCGCGGCGGCGGCACGGATGGCCCAGAAGCAGCAGGTGAAGATCGACTACGAACTCGCCCCCGAGATCACAACCATCGTTACCGATCAGGGAAAGCTGCGGCAAGCGCTTTTCAACTTCATTGCCTGGGCTGTCAGTCGCAGCCCTGCCGGCGAATCGGTTAAAGTTACGGTCGACATCGATGAGCAGGGATTGTTGTCAATCAGAGTGCTCGACAATGGTCAGGCGCCTGCGGATCCGGCGAGCTTGTTTGATCCTGAACACAGCACTCCGGCCCACGAGCCCAACATCAACGAACTCGGCATTATCATCGGTCGCAAACTGCTCGAGCTCATCGGCGGCACAGTCGCTTTGCAGAATCGTGATCCGCGAGGCCTCGAAGCAACGATTCAAATACCGGCACGTCCATTGAAGGGGTGATGGTTACGGATGGAAGAGACGACAATTCGGGAGTGTACAACGATCGAAGAGTTCGATGGTTGTCTTTCCTTGCAACGCGAAGCATTCGGCCTACCTGATCTGGAACTCTCACCACGTCGTCATCTGATCGTCTCACGCCAGGCAGGAGGCTGGACGCTTGGTGCGTTTGTAGCGGAACGCATGGTCGGTTTCGTTCATCACCTTGCGGCAGTGCGTGGCAACGAAATCTTCGGTTACTCGCACATGATGGCTGTGGCGAAGGACTATCAGAACAAAGGCGTGGGCGCGCGTTTGAAGTGGGCACAGCGAGCGCGTGCGCTTGGTGAAGGCAGAAAGTTGATCAAGTGGACGTGGGATCCGATGCAGGCGCGCAACGCGCATTTCAATCTGAACCGGTTGGGCGTAGTAGTTGATGCTTACGCGGAGAACTATTACGGGGTTGATTACAGTGCGGATTCCGCGATTAGAGAGAGCTTGGGTTTGCCGAGCGATCGTTTGTTTGCGACGTGGAACCTGGATTCAGATCGTGTTGGTACGTTGGCGAGTGGAGCCGGGGCCCCGGTGGAAGGGACGCCGGTGGTGACGGTCGCGATACCAGCGCAGTGGAGCGCGCTGGTGAAGTGTGAGCCGCAAAGGGCCATAGAAGAACAGGCCCGCGTGCGGGAAGAGTTTAAGAAGGCGTTGGCTGGCGGGTTGATTTGCGCCGGGTTTGAACGCGGGGAAGACTACTCAAGATATCTATTCTTTGACCCAGATAGTTTTTCCCGCAAAGGCGCAAAGTCGCAAAGTAAATCCTTGGAATGAGTTGAGAGTCTGTCTTTGCGTCTTTGCGCCTTTGCGGGAAACGTAGTCATGACTACTAAATTCGACAAGTTTGACCGTTATGTTGATCGGCATGCGCGCGCTTTTACGGAGCGTTTGCAGAATCTTTGCCGCATGCCTTCCGTGGCCGCGCGGGGGACGGGCATGCGCGCGATCGCGGAGACGGTTGAACAGTCGATGCAGCGCGTGGGAATCGGGACGCGCTCGTTTCGAGTCGGCTCGGGTTATCCGATCATCTACGGCGAGTGTGGCGGTGGTCCAAAGACGTTCGTCGTCTACGGTCACTACGACGTGCAGCCGGTGGGCCATTTGACTGACTGGTCTTCCGGACCGTTCGCGGCGACGATCGAGGATGGGAAGCTCTACGCGCGCGGCGCTGCGAACAGCAAAGGCGATCTCGTCGCGCGGCTCGCCGCCGTCGAGGCTTATCAGAAGACGTTCGGTAAGCTGCCGGTGACGCTTCGCTTCGTCGTCGAAGGAGAAGACGGTCTCGGTAGTCCGAGTCTTTACCGTTTCACCACTGAGAACGCGGAGCTATTGAAGGCGGACGGTTGTTTGTGGGACGAAGGCTCAAGCGACACACGAGAAACTCCAATCGTAAGTCTCGGCTTCAAAGGCATCACATTTCTCGAGCTCCGCGCGTTTGGCGCGCACTCCGATCTGCACTCGAAGTGGGGCACCATCGTCCCCAATCCCGCGTGGCGACTGGTGCAGGCGCTCGCGACGATCACGTCACCCAAAGGCGTGATCACGATCGACGGTTTCTCGTCGTACATCGCTCCGATCAGCGACGAGGATTCGGAAGTCTTAAAGGAGATCGAACTCGACGAAGCGGGACTGAAACGCGAGTTTCGGATCGGTGGCTGGGTGCGTGCCATGAAGGGACAAACACTGGTCAAAGAGCATATCTTTGGTCCAACGTGTACGATCTGTGGTATTCGTACGGGCCACACCGAGGCGGGCGCAAAAACGGTCCTGCCGAGTACGGCGATGGCACGTCTCGATTTCCGGCTGGTGCCGGATCTGACATCGCAAATAGTTGTTGGACTCTTGCGCGAACATCTCGACGTGCGAGGATTCAAAGACATCGAGATTATCGAGCTCGGAAGCGCGCCCCTCGCGAAGTCGTCGGCGAAGTCGCGCGTTGCGCGCGCAGTGATTGAGTCAACTGCTGAAGTATACGGCACGCCGCCGCTGATCTATCCGATGGACCCGTCGAGTGGACCAGTGGGCGCGGTTTGTGGCGTTGCCGATCCGCCGATGCCGGTGGCGTCGTTTGGCACGAGTTACGCCGGGTCGAATCCGCACGGGCCGAACGAGAACATTCGCGTCGACGATTTCCTGAAGACCATCAAACTCATCGGACGCGTGATTCACAGACTAAAATCAACCACAGATTTAAACGGATGAAGGCTACCGCACGCCAGATTGAAAAACTCAGAGACGAGATCCGCCGTCATGAGGAGCTCTATTACGTCGAGGCCGCGCCGGAGATCTCGGATCGCGAGTACGACGAGCTGATGGAAACGCTCCAGAAGCTTGAAGAAGCAAATCCGGAGTTGATCACTCCTGACAGTCCGACGCAGCGAGTAGGCGGACGACCCGCGGAAGGATTTCCGGAGGTTGTTCACACCCGCCAGATGCTCTCGCTCGACAACAGCTACAACATTGACGAGCTGCGCGCTTTTGATGAGCGTTGTCGCCGGCTCGCCGAGGGCCGCGCACTCGAGTACGTCGCCGAGCTGAAGATCGATGGCTTGTCTTTGTCGTTGCAGTATGAAAATGGTTTGCTGTTGCGCGGTGTGACACGTGGCGATGGACTGGTCGGTGAAGACGTCACCCAGAATGCGCGCACGATCCGCAGCGTCCCTTTGCGTATCAAGTCGCAAGCGAAGGGAATTAATACCGGGCTAGAAGTACGTGGCGAAGTTTTCATCCCGCGTGATGTTTTTGAGAGGACGAATGCGGAAAGGAAAGAGCAGGGCGAGAAGCTGTTTCAGAATCCCCGCAACGCTGCTGCCGGCGCAATTCGCCAGCTCGATCCGCGCCTGGTGGCGCGGCGCAAACTCGAAATGTTTGCTTACGATCTGTTGGTGAATAGTCGCAAGCCTTTTCCCACTCACTGGGAATCACTCGACTGGCTCGAAAAGGCCGGCTTTCGTGTCAACCCGCATCGGAAACTCGCTAAGACTATTGACGAAGTCATCGACTTCGCAAACGAACAGGAATCTCTACGCGACGAGCTTGGCTACGAGATCGACGGCCTCGTTGTGAAAGTGAACTCGACTGCATTGCAGGACGAGTTTGGCGCAACGTCAAAATTTCCGCGTTGGGCCATCGCGTACAAGTATCCCGCGCGGCAGGCATCAACAAAAGTGCTGGACATCTTTGTCTCGGTGGGACGCACTGGCGCACTAACGCCCGTCGCACTTTTAGAACCGGTCTTTGTCTCCGGCTCGACTGTCTCGCGAGTCACACTACACAACGAAGATGAGATCGGGCGTTTGGGACTCAAGATCGGCGACTGGGTAATGATCGAGAAGGGCGGCGACGTCATTCCCAAAGTGGTCAGTGTCATCACGTCGAAGCGCACCGGAAAAGAACGAGAATTTAAATTTCCTCAGAATTGTCCGGTTTGTGGCAGCCCGATTTTGCGTCCGGAAGGTGAAGTCGTAGCGCGTTGTGTGGCAAACGATTGTGTGGCGAAAGTGATGGGGCGCTTGCTTCACTTCGCCTCACGACGTGCGATGCGAATCGAGGGATTGGGTGATGTGCTCGCTGAACAACTGGTGACTGAGGGCCTCGTGAAAGACGTTGGCGATCTTTATTCGCTGACGCTCGAACAGGTCGCGAGTTTGCCACGCATGGCGACGAAGTCTGCAACCAATCTGCTCACTGAGATCGCAGCGAGCAAGTCGCGAGATTTGTCCAGCCTGATTTATGCGCTGGGAATTCGGCATGTCGGTGAGAGAACAGCGGGTATCCTCGCTCACGAGTTCGGGACGCTCGAAAAGCTCAGCGAAGCTACCGTTGAAGAACTCGACGCGATTCCGGAGATCGGTCTCACCGTTGCGGAAAGTGTGCGTGACTGGTTCGACGATGAGGGTAATCGCGCGCTTTGTGATAGGCTGCGAGCCGCGGGAGTAAAAACTGAAGCTGAACGACACAGTAGCTCGGAAGCTGATGAGCGCTTTGCCGGGAAGCAGTTTGTGTTAACAGGAACACTCGTGACCTTCACGCGTGACGAAGCGCGGGCGCTGATCGAAGCGCGAGGCGGAAGAGTTAATTCTTCTGTAAGCAAGAAGACAGATTACGTTGTGGCAGGCGAGGCGGCCGGATCGAAACTCGACAAAGCACAGTCGCTCGGCGTCACCATTCTCGACGAAGACTCGTTTAAAGAAATGTTGGAATAAAGGCAATCCACAGATTACACAGAAAAACAATCTGTGAAATCTGTGGATGGATTAGGGGAACTATGAGCACAGAGGTATCCACGAAGAAACTGCAATTGCTTTACACGTTGTTTTGTGACGACGTTCGCCTCGAGGCGGGGAACAAGCTATCGTTCATGGGTGTTTTCCAGAACATCCTGGTGCAACAGTTACCAGTCTCGTTGATCAAGTTTGCGGTTGTGCATCACTGGCAGGGGCAGGGCGGTTATCTTTCCGAGGTTCGTATCCTCACGCCTGATCGACAAAAGCCCATCGTCGTCTCACAGCCGACGCGTTTCGAGATCGCGTCCGGAGGCTTCGCCGACAACATCAGCTTCTTTGTGAACGTGACGTTCCCGACCGCCGGACGTTACATCGTTCAGACGCTGGTCGACTCGAATTTATTTGAGGAGCAGACGTTAACAGTCTCCGACGTCACCGAAGCAGAGCTTCTCGGTGCGTCGGAGGCTGTGAATTGATTGCTTGGCTGGGGAGCCTAGCCTACGTCAATCTTGAAGAGTTTAATTTTGGAGTTCAGAGTAGTTGCTTTAATTCCAAGGAGCCTTGCTGCCTTAGCCTGATTACCTCCAGTTTCAGACAGCGCCATTTTGATTAGGTGAGTCTCGAACCGCTGCACTTCATCGTAGAAATTGATTCCGCCGAGAATGTCCAACGGCTTGAGTCTGGTTGCTTCCTCAGTGAAGGCCTTATCACGTGCCAGTGTTTCGGCCTCTGACAACAGCGCGTCTGCCAAATCGACAACCCGTTGAATGCGATCGCGATCTGGGCGCTCTGCGAGCTTCAAACGCACTGCTCTCTCGGGCAGTTGACTGGCAAGGTTATGCCTCAAATTGTCGTTTTCCATCAAAGCTGCTTGATCGACGTTCATCAATACTCCCCTTTCGGAACTGGACCTCTTGTTACGAAAACACCGGACTCCGAAAATTCGTGACAACTATTTTCATAACGAAAAAACCATCCACACATTAACAGGAGAATTCACTGTAATGAGTGGATGGCCAGAATTTATTGGTGCGGATGAGAGGACTTGAACCTCCACGATGTCACCATCACAGGCTTCTGAGACCTGCGCGTCTGCCAGTTCCGCCACATCCGCAAGATGTCGGG
>Ga0207643_10000762_pt1 | contig 19710 bp, 17 predicted proteins | sample KBSMisM62_FD_184313 | JGI IMG/M metagenome (GOLD analysis project Ga0207643, IMG submission 184313) | Miscanthus rhizosphere microbial communities from Kellogg Biological Station, Michigan, USA - KBS Miscanthus M6-2 (SPAdes) (version 2) | ecosystem: Host-associated > Plants > Roots >...
AGCCGAACGGTTCCGTGCGCAGGCGCGCGCGACTGTCCAGGAGCTCGCGGCCAACGCGACGGGGGATCTCGCCGACGGGTTCCGCGCGCGCCCGGACGTGGCCGAGGTGCTCGCCTGAACGGCCGTCTTGCCAGGTGACGCCGTACGCCGGTACAAAGGTGTCCGCCCACCGAGAGGAACCCGTGCCCCCGACGAACTCGCTCGTTGCGGTGGTGCTCGCCGCAGGCAAGGGCAAGCGCCTGAAGTCGGCCGTGCCCAAGGTGCTGCATCCGCTCTGCGGTCGGCCGGCCCTGTGGTGGGTGCTCCAGGACGTTCGCGCCGCGCGGCCCTCGAAGATCGTGATCGTCGTGCACCACGGCGCCGACGAGGTCCGCGAGGCCGTCCGCACGTGGGGGGTCGTCCCCGAGCCCGTGTTCCTGGAGCAGGGCGAGGCGCTCGGGACCGGTCACGCGGTCCTCGCGGCCGAGAAGGCGGTGGGTCGCGCGTCCGAGGTGCTGATCGCGAACGGGGACTTCGACCCCGTCGCACCCGAGGACGTCCGCACGCTGATCCGCGTCCAGCGGCGGACCAAGGCCGCCGCCACGATGATCACCACCGAGGTGGAGCGTCCCGGCAGCTACTCGCGCATCGTCCGCGACGGCGACCGGCTCGTCTCGATCGTCGAGGGGAGCGACGCGCCGGCCTCGATGCGTTCGATCCGCGAGGTGGGGACCAACTGGATCGTCTTCCGTCGCGAGGACCTGTTCCGCGCGCTCCCGCTCGTCGGCCGCGAGAACTCGCAGGGCGAGCACTACCTGAACGATGTCTTCCCGATCCTGATCGAGAAGGGCGAACGCGTGTCGGTCCTGCTGGTCGATACCGGCGGGGCGATGGGGATCAACTCGCGCGCCGATCTGGCAAAGACCGCGCGCGTCCTCCGCGAACGGATCAACGCGGGGCATCTCGCGAACGGCGTGACCCTCGAGGATCCCGAGACGACCTACATCGACGAGGGCGTCCGGATCGGCCGCGACACCGTGATCCACCCGATGACGTTCCTGTCGGGTGAGACGCGGATCGCGAGGGGCTGCGAGATCGGACCGGCGACGCGGGTCGTCGACACCTCGGTCGCTGAGGGCGCGTCCGTCCAGTTCTCGGTCGTGCGCTCTTCGCGGATCGGGGCCCGGGCGCAGGTCGGCCCCTACGCGCACGTGCGTCCCGGGACCAGGCTCGGACCGGACACGAAGGTCGGCGCCTTCGTCGAGATCAAGGCGTCCGAGGTGGGCGAGGGCGGGAAGGTGCCGCACCTGACCTACGTCGGGGACACGAAGGTCGGCCGGCGGGCCAACATCGGGGCCGGGACGGTGACGGTCAACTACGACGGGTACGCGAAGCATCGGACGCGGATCGGGGACGATGCACGGGTGGGTTCGGATACGATGCTCGTGGCGCCGGTTAAGCTCGGCAAAGGGGCGGTGACGGGCGCGGGATCGGTGATCACGGCGGACGTCCCCGCGGGTGCGCTCGCGGTGGAGCGTTCGGAGCAACGCGTGGTCAAGGGCTACCGCAAGCGGCGTGACGCCGAGGCGGAAACCAGCAAGAAGCAACGCGACACCGAAGCGCGGGCGAAAGGCAAGGGGGCGCACTGAGGTGGAGATCGTCACCAAGAAGCGGATGATGCTGTTCGGGGGCACGACGCATCCCGCACTGTCCGAGGAGATCGCCGAACATCTCGGCATCCCGATCGCGCCCTGCGTGATCCGCCGGTTCGGTTCGGGCGAGATCTACATCCGCCCGGAGGAGTCGGTGCGGGGCGCCGACGTGTTCGTGATCCAGACGCACGCCGACCCCGTGAACGAGTCGATCATGGAGCAGCTGATCCTGATCGACGCGATGAAGCGGGCGTCGGCGAAGCGGATCACCGCGGTGGTCCCGTACTACGGCTACGCGCGGCAGGACAAGAAGGTGCTCGCGCGCGAGCCGATCAGCGCCAAGCTCCTGGCCGACCTGCTGACGGCCGCGGGCACGGACCGGGTCGTGTCGGTCGACCTGCACGCCGGCCAGATCCAGGGGTACTTCGACTTCCCGTTCGACCATCTCACGGCGCTGCCGGTGCTCTCGGGCTACCTGCAGAACGAGCTCGGGCTGCACGGGGACGACCTCGTGATCGTCTCGCCCGATGCCGGTCGCATCAAGACGGCCGAGCGCCTCCGCGAGTACCTGCACGCGGACCTGGCCTTCCTCTACAAGCGCCGATCACGCAAGGAGGCGCACAAGATCGAGGAGATGGCGGTGGTCGGCGAGGTCAACGGCCGCCCGTGCATCCTCGTGGACGACATGATCGACACGGCGGGGACGGTCGCCAAGGGCGCGGTGGCGCTCGCGCAGCAGGGCGCCGGACCGATCTACGCCGCCGCGACCCACCCGGTGCTCTCCGGCAAGGCCGTGCAGAACCTCGAGGAGGCGCCGATCTCCGAGGTCGTCGTCACGAACACGATGCCGATCCCGGAGGAGAAGAAGTTCGGCAAGCTGAAGGTGCTGTCGATCGCACCCCTGATCGCGGACGCGCTCCGGGCCGTGTTCGAGGAGAGCAGCGTCTCCGAGATCTTCCACGGCGAGAACCAGTAAGCGTCCCGCCGAACGCTACGGCGAGTACTGCTCCTCGATCTGGGTCACCATCCCGTTCTCGACGGTGATCCACCACTGGCTCTGTCCCCGATAGATGAGGTCGCCATCGGTCACGTCCCCCTGCTGCGCGATCGCCTGTGCGAACAGCGACAGGTCGCCGTCGAAGAAGGTTTCGCAGCAGTGGTTCCAGTCGAGCAGACGCAGCCGGGCGTCGGGCGCGAGCGTGAGCGTTCGGAGCAGCGGGTTGTCGTTGACGACGAAGTGGTCGTTCGGCACGTGGCCGGTGTCGCCGGTGGCCTCCTGGTAGGCCTGGTCGGCCTGCTTGCCGGAGAGGAAGTACGCGAGGTCGAACTCGATCGTTCCGGCCTCCGGGTCGACCGAGCGCACGTAGCCGAAGTGGCGCCCGTCCTCGAGCGCCGCATCCGCTGGCGACGGGGCGGACACCGCGCCGCCGACCGAGCCGGTCGCGACGACCTGCCCCGACGCATCGGATCCGGTCAGCTGCACAGGGCCGCTCGGATCGACCGCCAGCACGAACGCGTTCAGGTGCTGGGCGATCTCGCTCGGCACGTCGAGGACGTCCGCCGAGACGGTGGAGCCGGCGGCGGCCGAGGCTTCCACCCGAACCACCCCTTCGGGAACGACGCCGAAGACGATGCGTTCGGCCAGTGAGCCGCTCCCGAAGACCGCGTCGGTCGCTTGGAGATCCGTCGACGCGTCATCGGGCGCGCCGACCCCCGTGCCGGTCGTCTCCCCGACGATCTCGATGCTGAGGCCGCCCTTGTCGCGCGAAGCGACCAGCTGCCAGTCTTCTCCCCCGGAGGTCCCCTGCGCCAGGGCGACCGAGGTGGCGCCGCCGCCCGACGGCTCGAACGTCATCGAGGCGAACGCCGCGAACAGGGCGTTGCGCTCGTCGTCGCTGGCGTCCGGCGACAGTCCGACCCGAGCCTCGAATGCCCGTCCCGCGGCGATCCATCGTGCGCGCAGGAACTCCCAGTCCGGGTAGCAGGCCGACTCGGACGCATCGACCGACATCGGCTGGAGCTCGACCGGCCACGGCCTGATCAGGTCGCCGAGTGTGGGCGGCTCCTCCTGAACGGTCATCAGCAACGGAGCGGCATCGCCTCCGGCCCGCCCGGGGCACCCGAAGGTTTCGGGCGCCTCCATCGGCGCGAGCGCGAGGACGATGCGGGGGAGCGGTGATTCGCCCATCGTGGGTGACCCGTTGAGACCGACCGTGTCCGGGTCGATCAGGTGCCAGGTTTGCGGGTACGTGATCGTGATCCCATTGAGGGTCCCGTTGGTCGTCGCCGGCCCCACGTCGGCCGGACGGTCGCTTTGGACCGGGAGCAGCATCGTCGCTCCCGCCACGACTCCCGCGACGATCGCGACTCCCGCCAGCGTGACCAGACCCCCGAACGCCGCCTGTCGACGACGGACCGAACGACGGAGTCCCTCGGGCGCCGAGGTGGGCGTCGGAACGCGCCGGGCATCCTCGCCGAGCACGTCTCGCAGGTCGCGTTCGAGATCGTTCACGTGTCCTCACTCCTCGGGATGCGTTCGCGAAGCGTCTCCATCGCGCGGGCGACCATCGACCGAACCGCGGCCTCGGAACATCCCAGGGCCTCGCCCGCTTGGTGTTCGGACAGATCGGCGTAGTAGCGGAGCACGACCGCGGCTCGCTGCCGCGCCGGCAGGGCCGAGAGCGCGACCCGGAGCTCGTCGCGGCGGCCGTGGTCCGGCCCTTCGGTGGGCGCCGCGCCTCGAGCCTCGCCGCGCAGGTACGCGGTCTCGACCTTGCGGCGGCGGAAGTGCGACGTGCAGGCGTTCACGACCGCGCGGCGCAGGTACGCCTCGAACGCCTCGGGCTGCCGGAGATGCCGGAAGCGGCCCACCGACCGCAGGAAGGCGTCGTGCGCGATGTCCTGGGCCAGGTCGGCGTCACCCGTGATGAGTGAGGCGACACGGACGGCGCCCGGGAGGTGGCGCACGTAGAGGTCCTCGAGGTCGGTCCGATCCTCCACGACGGTGCGGACGATACCGGTGTCCTGGCTCATCACCTTGATTGACGCGTGAGCCCGCGGTCTCATAGCGGCAGCGTGTTGGTACCATGCCCGCCCGAGACCCCTCACGCGCGAAGGATCCGAACATGGCCGAAGTCAAGCTCGTCGCCGAGCCCCGGGAGGGCACCGGCAAGGGCGTCGCCCGCAAGCTTCGGGCCGCCGGCCGTGTGCCCGCGGTGCTGTACGGCCACGGGATGGACTCGACCGCGCTGTCGGTGGACGCCAGGGACCTCTACCATGTCCTCCACACCGGGGCCGGGACCAACGTCCTCGTCGACCTGGTCGTGGATGGCTCCGATCACCTGATCATCCCGCGCGACGTCCAGCGCGATCACATCCACGGGCGCTTCATCCACGTCGACTTCCTCGCGGTCCGGCGCGACGAGAAGCTGCAGCTGTCGATCCCCGTACGGATCGTCGGCGAGTCCGTCGGCGTCAAGGCCGGCGGCGTCGTCGAGCACCATCTGTGGGAGCTCGAGGTCGAGTCCCTGCCGGCTGACGTGCCCGAGGCGATCGATGCCGACATCTCCAACCTCGAGATCGGGATGTCGCTGCGCGTGAGCGATCTCGTCGCGCCCAAGGGCGCGACGATCCTGACCGACCCTGAGGAGTCGGTCGTCGCGGTGCAGCAGCCGCAGATGGCCGTCGAGCTGGAGGAGGAGGAGGCGCTCGCCGCAGCGGAGGCGCTCGAGGCCGCCGAGGGCGAGGGTGCCGAGGGCGAGGCCGCGGAAGGCGAAGGCGGCCGCGAAGGGGCCGAAGGCTCCGACGAGCGGTCCGAGGGCTAGACGCCCTCGCCGCCATGACCTGGCTCGTCGCGGGGCTCGGCAACCCCGGCGAGCCCTACGCGAAGACCCGACACAACCTCGGCTACCGCGTCGTCGACGAGCTCGCCGCGCGCGAGAGCGAACGGTTCCGAAAGGCCCGCTTCGTCGGAGCGGACGTCGCGGAGATCCGCGTGGGAACCGAACGCGTCGTGCTCGCCAAGTCGCGCGCGTTCATGAACGAGAGCGGACCGGCGATCTCCTCGGTCGCCCGCAAGAACGACGTCGAGCCCGACCACGTGATCGCGGTGCACGACGAGATCGACCTGCCCTTCGGCGCGCTCCGGGTGAAGTTCGGCGGCTCGACGGCGGGTCACAACGGGCTGCGTTCGCTGCAGCAGGCGCTCCGAACGCCCGATTTCTTCCGGATCAGGCTCGGCGTCGGCCGTCCTACCGGGCGCAAGCAGGCGGCGGACTGGGTGCTCGACACGTTCGCCAAGCGCGAGGAGCCCGACGTGACGATCTTGGTCGACGACGGCGCGGATGCCGTCGGATCGCTGATCGGCGACGGCCTGCTCGCGACGCAGGACCGATACAATCGTTCCGCGCCGCGCGAACCGTAGCGAGGCGCCCGAAGACGATCGCGTGGCAAGGCCTCGTTCACCGAACGAGGCCTGTTCGTGCTGTCCGGTGACGATGCCGAGGGACGAGCCAAGGAACGAGACGGAGGAGGGCCGGTGAGCCTGGAGCAGGCGCTCGACGCGCTGATCGGCTCGGAGGCGTTCGAACGCCTCCTGCTCGAGCGCGCACGCCCGCTCGTGGCTCGCGCGGACGCGGGGGAAGACGCCCTGGTCGCGGCACTCGCCCGGTCGCTCGGCGCCCCGGTCCTGCTCGTCACCCCCGGGCCCCGCGAGGCCGAACAGCTCTCGCGCGGGGCGCAGGCGTGGCTGGGGGAAGACGGGGCCGCGCTCCTGCCTTCGTGGGAGGCGTTGCCGTACGAGGGGATCAGCCCATCGCCGGAAGTCTCGGCGCGCAGGGCCGAGGCGGTGCGCCGGCTCCGGGCCGCCAAGGGGGCGTTCGTCCTGGTCGCTCCCGCGCTCGCCGCGATGCAGGGGCTCGTCCCCACCCTCGGCGAGATCCCGCCGGTCGAGCTCGTCAAGGGGATCGAGCTCGCGCCGGACGAGCTGGCCGAGCGGCTGGTCGCGCTCGGCTACACGCGCACGGACGTGGTCGAGCACCGCGGCGAGTTCGCGGTGCGCGGCGGCGTGCTCGACGTGTTCCCGGGGACCTCGCGGCGCCCCGTGCGGCTCGAGTACTGGGGCGACGAGATCGAGTCGCTCCGCGAGTTCGTGCCGTCCTCCCAGCTGTCGACCGGGCCGCTCGCCCGTGTCGAGGTCGCGCCGGTGCGCGAGCTGGTCCCCGACGACGTGCTTGCCGAACGCGCCCGCGCGCGCGCCCCGCGCCACCTCGACCGGTTCCGCGACGGGCTCGAGCGGCTCGCGGAGGGGCTGCACGCCGAGGGGTTCGAGTCCCTCGCGCCGCTGCTGTTCGACCGGATGCCGGTCCCGGCCGAGCTGTTGCCTGAGGGCTCGTGGGTGGTTGTCTCGGAGGCCCGTCGCACGTTCGACCGGGCGCGCCGGACGTTCGACGACGCCGAGGCCCTCGCTGAGGCATCCAACTGGCCCGGCCCCCGAGCCGTCCACGATCTCGACGAGGCGCTCGAGGGCCGCGTCCAGCTGCGACTCAGTGGGTTCACCGAGGGCATCGACACGGGCCTGGAGGGATGGGGGTCGGCGCAGGGCAATCCCGCCGAGCTCGCCCGCCGGGCCTCGGAGCTCGCCCAGCGCGGGTACCGGGTGCTGCTGACGGCGCGGGGCCACGGGTCGCTCGAACGCGTCCGCGAGTTCGTCGCGTTGCCCGGCGCCGAGTCGATCGAGGCGGAGCTCCAGGCCGGCTTCGTCTTCCCCGCGGGCAAGCTCGCCGTCGCGACCGAGGAGGACCTGTTCGGTTCGCGTCGGCACACGCGCGAGGCTCCTCGGTTCACGTCGCGGCGCAGCGACGCGATCGCGGAGGAGCTCGAGGTCGGCGACTTCGCGGTGCACCGCGTGCACGGCGTCGCGCGCTACGTCGGCGTGCAACGGCGCGAGATCGCCGGTTCCGAACGCGACTACATGGTGCTCGAGTACGCGTCGGGCGACCGGCTCTCGGTCCCGACCGACCAGGTCGGGATGGTCGCGAAGTACGTCGGCGGCGAGACCCCGCGGCTGTCTCGTCTGGGGACGAGCGACTGGGCGAGGACCACCGGCCGCGTCAAGCGCGCCGTCAAGGACATGGCCGGCGAGCTCGTGCGCTTGTACTCGGTGCGGATGTCGATCGAACGCCCGCCGTACGGACCCGACACGCCGTGGCAGATGGAGCTCGAGGACGCGTTCCCGCACGAGGAGACGGGGGACCAGGTCACGGCGATCGAGGAGGTCAAGGCAGACCTGCTGCGGCCGCGTCCGATGGACCGGCTGATCTGCGGCGACGTGGGGTTCGGCAAGACCGAGATCGCGGTGCGGGCCGCGTTCAAGGTCGTGATGGAGGGCAAGCAGGTGGCCGTGCTCGTGCCGACGACCCTGCTCGCCGAGCAGCACTTGATCACGTTCGGCGAGCGCTACGCGCCGTTCCCGGTCAAGGTGGCGATGCTCTCACGCTTCGTCTCGAAGGCCGACCAGGAGCGCGTCGTCGAGGACCTGCGGCGCGGCGCGATCGACGTCGTGATCGGCACGCACCGCCTGCTCTCGGCCGACATCGGGTTCAAGGACCTGGGGCTCGTCGTGGTCGACGAGGAGCAGCGGTTCGGCGTGGCGCACAAGGAACGGCTGAAGAAGCTCCGCGCGCAGGTCGACGTCCTCACCATGTCGGCGACGCCGATCCCGCGGACGCTCGAGATGGCGCTTGCCGGCATCCGCGACATGTCGACCGTCGACACGCCGCCGGAGGACCGGCAGCCGGTCCTCACGTACGTCGGCCAGTACGACGAAGGGCTCGCCCTCGGCGCCGTTCGGCGCGAGCTGCTGCGCGAGGGGCAGATCTTCTGGGTCCACAACCGCGTCGCGACGATCGAGCGTCAGGCCGCGTGGTTGCACGGACAGGTCCCCGACGCCCGGATCGTGGTGGCGCACGGGCAGATGGACGAGGACATGCTCGAACGGCGCATGATCCGGTTCTGGGACCGCGAGGCCGACATCCTGATGTCGACCGTGATCATCGAGTCCGGCCTGGACGTCCCGAACGCCAACACCCTCGTCGTCGACGCCGCGAACCTGCTCGGGCTCTCGCAGATGTACCAGCTGCGCGGGCGCGTCGGACGGAGCCACGAGCGGGCGTTCGCGTACTTCTTCTTCCCGCCGCAACGCGAGCTGACCGAGGAGGCGCATGAGCGGCTCACGACGATCGCGCGGCACCAGGCGCTCGGCAGCGGGTTCCAGATCGCGCTCCGCGACCTGGAGATCCGTGGCGCGGGCAACGTCCTCGGCGCCGAACAGCACGGCCACATCGCGGCGGTCGGGTTCGACACGTACGCGCGACTGCTCCAGGAGTCGGTGGCCGAGATGAAGGGCGAGCCGCTCCCGCAGGAGAAGGAGATCCGGATCGACCTGCCGGTCCGGGCGTTCATCCCGCCCGGGTGGCTCGAACAGGAGGCGCTGCGTCTCGACCTGTACCGGAAGATCTCCTCGGCCGGCGACCACGAGCTCCTCGAACGCGTCCGCAACGAGACGATCGACCGCTACGGCCAGCTGCCGCCGGAGGTCGAGACGCTGTTCGCCGTCGCGTCGCTGCGGATCACCTGCGCGCGCCGCGGCGTGGGCGAGGTGTCGACGTACCGGCAGCAGGTCCGGATCAAGCCGCTCGAGATCCCCGAGGCGCTCGAGCACGATCTGGCCGAGCGCGTCCCCGGGGCTCGCTACCTGCGCACGACCGCCACCCTGAACCTCGACCCCGGCCGCGTACCCGGCTCTGAGCTCCCGGCGCTCGTGGAGGGTGGCCTGCTACGGGCCATGGGTGAAACCGAGTCCATTGCTACGATGGACCCGTGATCCCCGTCCCGCGTCTCCTTCGCGTGCTCGCAACCCTGTGTGTCGTGGTGCTGTTCGCCGCCTGCTCGAACGATCCGTCGTCGGCGGCCACCGTGGGGGAGACCGGCGAGATCTCGATCGACCAGCTGCACGGGGACGTCGCGCTGTACGGCTTCCTCGCCAAGCTCTCCAACGTCCCGTGCGGCACGCCGGTCGGGAACGAGACCCAGGAGTCGGCGTGCGCGCGATTCACGCTCGCGAACGACATCCACGAGGAGGTCGCCAAGGCCTACGCGAGCGAGAACGACGTGAAGGCTGATCCCGCCGCCGTGACGGACGCCCTCAGCCGGCTCGAGAGCAATCTCGGCGGTGCCGACGCGCTCAAGGCACAGTTGTCGGACGCAGGGGTCACCCGCGCGCAGGTCGAGGCGTTCGCGGGACGGCTGCTCCTGGTGAGCGAGGTACAGACGGCCATCGCGAAGGACCGGGTGGACGAGGCAGCGCTCCACGACGCATACCAGGCGAACCTGGCGCAGCTCACCACCGTGGAGGTGGAGCACATCCTGGTTGCCGACAAGGCGGACGCGGAACGGATCGCCGCCGAGGTCACGCCGGCGACGTTCGCAGAGACGGCCAAGAAAGAGTCGATCGATCCGGGTTCGGCCCCGCAGGGCGGCAGCCTCGGGGCGCCGACCTCCCTGGCCCAGTTCCAAACGCAGTTCGATCCGGACTTCGTGGCGGCAACCATGGCCCTGCAGCCGGGCGAGATCTCGGGGCCGGTCAAAACGCAGGCCGGCTGGCACGTGATCCATCTCGTGCGGCGCGACGTCGCGCCGTTCGAGGACGTCCGGCCCCAACTCGAGGCGAATCAGGCCAGGACGGTGTTCGACGACTGGTTCATCGAGCAGCTCGGGACGACCAGCGTCGACGTGAACCCACGGTTCGGACGCTTCGACCACGACACCGGCCAGGTGCTGCCGATCCGGAGCACCGCCCAGGAGCCGGCGGGCGGGTCGGGCTCCACCGGCGCCACCGGATCCACGGGCTCGAACGCCGGCTCGTGACCGAGCGCGACGACCTCCTGACCCACGTTCCAACCGGGCCGGTCCCTTCGTCGCAGGACGGCGACCGCCTGTTGGATCTGGTGCGCGTCATGGCGCGCCTGCGGGCGCCCGACGGGTGTCCCTGGGACCGGGAGCAGACCCACGCCTCGCTCGCGCGCCACCTGCTCGAGGAGACGCACGAGGTCCTCGACGCGATCGACGCCGACGATCGAGAACGCTTGCGCGAGGAGCTCGGCGACGTGCTGCTGCAGGTCGCGTTCCACGCGCAGCTGGCCGCCGACGATGGAGCGTGGGACTTCGACGACGTCGCGCAGGGGATCGTCGAGAAGCTGATCCGCCGCCACCCGCACGTGTTCGGCGACGTGGAGGTCGCGGGCGCCGACGAGGTGCTCGTGAACTGGGAGCGGATCAAGGCGCAGGAGAAGGGCGAGAAGCCGCTCGAGGACGACATCCCACCGACCCTGCCCGCGCTCGCGCGGGCGTCGAAGGTGCAGCGCCGGGCTGCCGGCTGGGGGTTCGAGTGGCGTTCGCCCGGTTCGGCGATCCAGGCGCTCAAGGAGGAGGTCGGCGAACTCGAGTCGCATACCGACGCCGACAACGCCGAGGAGGAGATCGGCGACGTGCTGTTCGCGACGGTCGCGGTCGCGCGCAAGCTCGGCGTGGATCCCGAGACCGCGCTCCGCCGTACGATCCGCGGCTTCGCCGAACGCTACGAGCGGTTCAACGAGCTGCTCGAGGAACGCGGCCTGGAGCTCGACGACCTGCCCGAGGACGAGATCCGCGCGCTGTTCCGCAGCGCGCGTTCGTGACGCTCAGCGCGTGTAGACGGCGAGGTCCCACACGACGCGACGCTGCTCGTGCCGCACGCGTCGGAACCCTGCCGCGCGGATCCGCTCGTCGATGCGATCGAGGTCATGGATGAACGTTCGGAACCCGCCGTACTTCTTGGGACGCAGTCCGTAGCCCACGTTCGCGAGCCCGCACCACAACCGGTTGAGCCAACCGGTCACCCCGTTCGAGACCGGGGCCGTCATCGCGAACACGCTTCCGGCCGCGCCGAGCGTGTGCTCGAGCAGGTTCTCGGTGTCGGGGTAGCAGCACACGACCCGGTTGATCACCACGATGTCCGCGGCGGGCAGCTGGAGCTTCGCGCCGTCGCCCACCTCGAACCGCATCCGGTCGCCCACCCCGCGTGCCGCCGCCAGCTTGCGGGCCTCCTCGATCGCCTTGGAGGACAGGTCGTACCCGGTCCCGCGCGCGGCGCCCCGCGTGACCACCTCGATCGCCAGGTCGCCGATGCCGCAGCCGACGTCGAGCACCGTGCGGTCGGTCACCCCCGCATCGGTGATCGCGTCGAGCAGCGAGGCCGTCACCTTGGCGGCGGTGGGCTTCTTCGTCGCCTCCGTCGTCCAGTGGTCGACCCAGTCGTCGAAGCAGCAGCGCCCGGGTTCGGGCTCGGGCTTCTCGTCCATCGGCTCGCCCATCTGGGCGTCACCGTAACGGACCCGCCAAATCACCGGAAGCACCGGTACGCGGCCGTAGGATATGGACCCCCATGTCTCTGATCGAAGCCGTCCTGGCCCGCGAGGTGCTCGATTCGCGCGGGAACCCCACCGTCGAGGTCGACGCGATCCTGGTCGACGGCGCCTTCGGCCGCGCCGCGGTGCCGAGCGGCGCCTCGACGGGCGAGCACGAGGCGCTCGAGCTCCGGGACGGGGACCTCAAACGCTTCGGCGGCAAGGGCGTGCTCCGGGCCGTGACGCACGTGAACGAGGTGATCGCGCCGGCCCTCGACGGGATCGACGCGTACGACCAGCGCGAGCTCGACCGCACGCTCCTCGAGCTCGACGGCACCGCCGACAAGTCGAACCTCGGCGCGAACGCGGTCCTCGGCGTCTCGCTCGCGCTGGCCCACGCGGCGGCGGACTCGCTGGGGCTCCCGCTGTATCGCGCGCTCGGCGGGCCGAACGCCCACGTCCTCCCGCTCCCACTCATGAACGTGATCAACGGCGGCGCGCACGCCGACAACGAGCTCGAACTGCAGGAGTTCATGCTCGCGCCGGTCGGGGCCGCGTCGTTCTCCGAGGCCGTCCGCTGGTGCTCCGAGATCTACCAGGCGCTCAAGGCCGACCTGCGTTCGAAGGGCCTGGCCACGGGCGTCGGCGACGAGGGCGGGTTTGCCCCCGAGCTCGGGACGGCGGCAGAGGCGCTCGAGCTGCTGGTCGCGGCGATCGGCGCCGCGGGGCTCGAACCCGGCGACGAGGTCGCGCTCGCGATGGACCCGGCCTGCTCCGAGGTCTACCGCGACGGGGCGTACCACCTCGAGGGCGCCGAACGGAGCTCCGACGACATGATCGTGTTCTGGAGCGGCCTGCTCGACGCGTTCCCGATCGTGTCGATCGAGGACGGCCTCGCGCAGGACGACTGGCAGGGATGGGCGGACCTGACGGCCGAGGTGGGCGCCCGCTGCCAGCTCGTCGGCGACGACATCTTCGTGACGAACCCCGACCGGCTCGCGCGCGGGGTCCGCGAGCGGGTGGCGACCGCGATCCTGATCAAGCCCAACCAGATCGGCACGCTGACCGAGACGCTGGACACGATCGAGCTCGCGGTCCGCAGCGGCTACGGCCAGGTCGTGAGCCATCGTTCGGGCGAGACCGAGGACACGACGATCGCCGACGTCGCCGTGGCCACCAACGCCGGCCAGATCAAGACCGGCGCACCCACGCGCGGCGAACGCACCGCCAAGTACAACCGGCTGCTTCGGATCGAGGAGGAGCTCGGCGAGCAGGCTCGGTACCCGGGCGGCGCGGCGATCCGGCGGATCGCGACGTGAGCGTCGCCTCCGGAGGGGACCGATCGTGAACGCGACGACGACGCGGAGCCGGCCGGCACCGCGTCCGAGGCTCGAACGCGACCGGCCCCGGCTCACCGGCCGGGCCGCTGCGTTGTTCGTCGCCGTCGCGATCCTGATCGTGCTGGCGATCGTGCCGATCGGACGCTTCCTCGACCAGCGCTCCGCCATCGCGGACATCGAGCGCCGGGCGGCGGAGCTCGAGTCCGAGAACGCCGACCTGCGCGTCGAGATCTCGCGACTGCACGACCCGGCCGAGCTCGAGGAGCTTGCGCGCGCGTGCCTGGGGATGGTGAGGCCGGGCGAGGTGGCGTTCATCGCGCCGGGTCGGACCGCCGCTCCGTCCGACTGCTGATCCGGCGCGACCGCGGGGAGCCTTCTTGCCAAACGGTGTTTGGGCATATCCGGATCTGGGTAGTTGCGGTATTTCGGCTTCCAGTGGTCGCCCCAACCGGCGGTCCGAAAGGGGGGTGCGGGCCATGGCAGCCATGTCACGGCTCTGCGACATCGATCACGTCAGGCCGGCCGTGGGATCGATCCAAGTGATCCGGCCGGGTCAGCCGCCCGAGACCCTTTACCTGTGCGAGGAGCACCTGGCCGAGCGCCGGCGGATGGGATCCGGCCTGGGCTCCGGCTTCGGTGGGCTGGGGATGTTCGACGACTTCTTCTCCCGCTTCTTCTCCGACTCGGCCGCTGGCGCCGGGGCCCAAGGCGGAGGTAGCGGCAGCGGCTTTCAACCTCGACGCGGTGTCGAACAGATCGACGTCACCGAACGCTTCAGCGACGCGACGCGGGAGCTCCTCCAACGGGCCGCCCAGACGGCCGCGACGTGGGGGAGCCTCGATCTCGACACCGACCACCTCCTGATCGGCGCGCTCGGCGACGACGTCGTCATGCAGGTGCTCGACCAGGCGGGGGCGGATCCCAAAGCGATCGCCGCACAGATCGAGGACGAGGCGGAGAAGGGTCAGCCGCTGGACGTGGCCCCCTCCCTCGCACCGGACGCCAAGCGCGCGATCCTCGGTGCGTACGAGGAGGCGATGGAGCTCGGCGCCTCGTACATCGGGCCCGAGCACATCGTGCTGGCCCTTGCTCGGGACGAGGACACCGAGGCCGGCCAGACCCTTCGGAAGTTCGGTCTCACGCACACGAAGCTCCGTGGTCTGGTCGTTCGCGGCGTCGATCGCGAGGGACAGGCCAAGGAACGGAGCACCACGAAGACGCTCGACGAGTACAGCCGTGACCTGACCGAGCTCGCCCGCGAGGGCAAGCTCGACCCCGTGATCGGACGGGCCGACGAGATCGAGCAGACCGTCGAGATCCTGTCGCGGCGCACGAAGAACAACCCGGTGCTGATCGGCGATCCCGGCGTGGGCAAGACCGCGATCGTCGAGGGCATCGCGCAGCGGATCGTGAACGACGAGGTGCCCGAGACCCTTGCCGGGCGCCGTCTGGTCGCGCTCGACCTGGCCGGGATGATCGCGGGCACGAAGTACCGTGGAGAGTTCGAGGACCGTCTGAAGAACGTGATCGACGAGATCCGTGAGAACGGCGACCAGATGATCGTCTTCATCGACGAGCTCCACACGGTCGTCGGGGCCGGCGCGGCCGAGGGCGCGATGGACGCCTCGAACATGCTGAAACCCGCGCTCGCGCGCGGCGAGCTCCACGTGATCGGCGCGACGACGATCGACGAGTACCGAAAGAACGTTGAGAAGGACCCGGCGCTCGAACGCCGGTTCCAGCCCGTGCTGATCCGCGAACCAACGGTCGACGAGACGATCATGGTGCTGCGAGGGCTCAAGGATCGGTACGAGGCCTTCCACCGGGTCCGGATCCCCGACGAGGCGATCGTCGCGGCCGCCGAGCTCTCCGACCGGTACATCGGCGACCGGTTCCTACCCGACAAGGCGATCGACCTCATCGACCAGGCCTCGGCGCGCGTCCGCCTGCGCGCCAAGACCAAGCCGGTCGACACGAAGGCGATGGAGGAAGAGATCGGCCGCCTCGAACGTGAACGCGATCAGGCGGTCGGTGCGGAGGACTACGCCAAGGCGAACGAGCTGAAGACGACCCTCCAAGAGAAGCAGGACGCGCTGTCCGGGCAGAAGCACCCGCGCCAGCGGGCGCCGGAGGTCACGGTCGAGGACGTCGCGGAGGTGGTCTCGCGAGCCACCGGAATCCCCGTCTCGCAGCTCACGCAGGAGGAGCGCGACCGGCTCCTCAAGCTGGAGGAGCGGCTCCACGAGCGGGTGATCGGTCAGGACGAGGCCGTGGAGGCCGTCGCGGAAGCCGTTCGCCGTGGGCGGGCGGGTCTCGGGGACCCGAAGCGTCCCGTGGGGAGCTTCCTGTTCCTCGGGCCGACCGGCGTCGGGAAGACGGAGCTCGCGAGGACGCTCGCCGAGGTCCTGTTCGGCGACGACGACCTGATGATCCGATTCGACATGAGCGAGTTCCAGGAGCGGCACACCGTGAGCCGGCTCGTCGGGGCGCCGCCGGGGTACGTCGGCTACGAGGAGGCCGGGCAGCTGACCGAGGCCGTCCGGCGCAAGCCGTACTCCGTGGTGCTGCTCGACGAGATCGAGAAGGCGCATCCCGACGTGTTCAACCTGCTGCTGCAGATCCTGGACGACGGACGTCTCACGGACGCCCAGGGTCGGACGGTGAACTTCAAGAACACCGTCGTGATCATGACGAGCAACCTCGGCGCCGAACGGATCCAGGCGCACGCCCGCCGCGCGGAGGACTTCGAGGAGCTGAAGGGGGATCTGATGCAGCTCCTACGGTCCCACTTCCGGCCGGAATTCCTCAACCGGATCGACGAGATCATCGTCTTCCGGGCACTCACCAAGGAACAGGTCATCCAGATCACGGAGCTGCTCCTTGACCGGGTCCGGCGGCGCCTGCGGGCGCAGCGGATCGAGCTGTCGTTCACGCCGGAGGCTGAGGCCCTCATCGCCGATCGCGGGTACGACCCGGAGTTCGGCGCCCGCCCGCTGCAGAGGACGATCCAGCGGCTCGTGGAGAACCCGCTGTCCCGGATGCTGCTGGATGGCGGGGTCGCCGAGGGCGGCGCCGTGACGGTCGGCGTGGTCGACGGCGGGCTCGACTTCGACGTGCGGAGGCCGACCGAGTCGGATGCGAGGGGGAGGGAGACGAAGGACTCGGAGCGGGAGGAAGCCTCGGCGACGTCTTAAGCGTCCCCGACCCGCTCGCGTTCCCTCCGCGGTCGTATTGACGGCCCAAACGAGCCGATGGGACACTGGCGAAACCGGCGATGCGCCGGAGAGGAACCACCAACGAAGCACGGACCGGACGGAGGAGTTCTGGCAGAAGATCTTGAGGTCGGCGCGGTCATCGACGGGACCGTCAGCCGCATCACCCCGTACGGCGCCTTCCTGACCCTGGAGGGCGGGAAGATGGGACTCGTCCACATCTCCGAGATCGACAGGAACTACGTCAAGGACGTCCACGAACACCTGCGCGAGAGCGACGTCGTCCAGGCGAAGGTGATCGCCATCAAGGAGGACGGCAAGATCGACCTCTCGATCAAGGCGCTGCAGGACCCCGCGCCCACGCGTCAGCGCCGCGGCTCGGACCCGGACTTCGAGGCTCGCCTGAAGAAGTTCATGCGCCAGAGCGAGGAGCGCCAGGTGGACTTCAAGCGCTCCGTCGAGCACAAGCGCAAGTAGCGCCCGGCTTGGGCGAGCTCCGCGGGAGCGATCTCCGGATCGTCGCCGAACAGCTCGGCCGCCCACCCACGGTTCCGTTCACCGTCGTCGCGCGGTGCCCGGGCGGGCATCCGCTCGTGATCCGCAACGCTCCCGTGGACGAGCACGGCGATCCGTTCCCCACCATGTTCTGGCTGACCTGCCCCGACGCCGTTCGCGCCGTCTCGCGTGCGGAGGCGGATGGCTGGATCTCGAGGCTCAACGAGCGGTTCGACACCGAGCCGGGGTTCGCGGATGCAGTTGCTCGCGCCCACGCCGAGTACGCGCGCGAGCGGGCGCACGACGACCCCGACGCCGAGCGGCACGGTGGGGTCGGCGGGACCCGGCGAGGGCTGAAGTGCCTCCACGCGCACTACGCCCACTACCTGGCCGGCGGCGACGACGTGGTGGGCGCATGGGTGGCGACGGCGGTCGAGCCCATCCACGACGAGCGGCCCGGACGCGTGGCCGCGGTGGACCAGGGGACGAACTCGACCCGCTTGCTGATTGCCGAGCCAGAGGAGGGCGGTGGCTTCGAGGAGCTCGCGCGCGACATGATCATCACCCGGCTCGGTCAGGGCGTCGACGCGACCGGCAGGCTCGCCCCCGACGCGCTCGAGCGCACGCTCGAGGTGATCGCTCGGTACGTGCGGCGGGCGCGGGTGCTCCACGTCCAGCGGATCCGCGTGGGGGCGACGGCCGCGGTGCGGGATGCCTCGAACGCCGACGGGTTCGAACGCCCGGTGCGCGAGCTCACCGGTTCCGCGCCTGAGATCGTCAGTGGGGACGAGGAGGCGCGATTGTCCTTCCTCGGCGCCACCCGGGGCCTGGAGGCGCCCGCGCCCTTCCTGGTTCTCGACATCGGGGGCGGCTCGACCGAGTTCGTCCTGGGGTCGGAGCGCCCGACCGCCGCGATCTCGACACAGATGGGGAGCGTCCGCCTGACCGAGCGCTTTGTCCGCGGCGACCCGCCGGCCGCCGCCGACCTGGACCGGATGCGAGCGGCCGTCGGCGAACTGCTGGACGATGTCGAGCGCGCGATCCCGGTCGCCGATGCGCGAACGTGCGTCGCGGTGGCCGGGACGTCCACGACCGTGCAGGCGATCGCGCTCGGGCTCGGGTTCTACGACCCCGAACGGATCCACCGCACCCGCTTATCGCGGGCCGACGCCGCGAGGGTGTCCTCGAGGCTGGCCGGGATCACGACCGACGAACGCGCGGCACTCCCGGTGATGGCTCCCGGGCGCGCCGACGTGATCGTGGCGGGCTCGGTGATCCTCGTCGCCGTCATGGAGCGGTTCGGGTTCGGCGAGGCGATCGTGTCCGAGACCGACATCCTCGACGGGCTCGTGCTCGAGATGCTCGAGCTCGCCTGATGTCCGTTCGATCGTGGACCTGTCGGGTGCGGGACAGGTTCCGTGCCTGGGGCGCCCGAAATACCGACTTTCGGCCGTGGCAGGGTGACCCAGGTCGGCCTACGGTGAGGGCCGAGGAAGAGCTCCTTGGGGCGCCGCGTGCCGCTCGGCGCCCGGTGCCGCAGCAGGAGGTGAGGTCGGATGGCCATCGGCGAGCCTGGTCCCTCGCCGCAGCGTGAAGACGACGGCGCAGGTCGATCCGAGGACGCAAGTCTGCCTGCGTCGGAGTTCGACACGGTCCGGCGTGGATACGCCCCCGATCAGGTCGCCGAGTACCTGCAGCGCGTGGCAGCCCTTGTGCTGAGCCTCGAGGCGCAACTCAGCGAGACGACGTCCGAGCTCCTCGAGACGAAGCGCGAACGCGACGGCGCGCGAGCTGCGCTCGAGGCCTCGGCCGCCCGAGATCCGAACGATGACGCCTCGAACCGAGTGACCGCGCTGGTTCAGACGTTCGACCATGAGGTGAGCGGGCTGCTCCGCGACGCCGAGGTCGAGGCCGAGCGCGTCCAGTCCGACGTGCGGATGGAGGCGGGGCGGATCCTCGCGCAGGCGAGGGAGGAGGCCAAGCGCGTCCTCGCGGAGGCGGACGCCGAAGCCGACCGGATCCGGATGGATGCGCGGACGCAGGAGCGGGAATCCCAGATCCGTGCCGGACGACGGATCCTCGAGGCTCAGGAGGAGGCCGACCGAGCCGAGAGCCATCTCGCGACAGTGCGGGGGCGGATGCTCGAGACGTTCGGGGACATCCGCGAGCGGACGATCACCGCGTTGGGCGAGGTCGAGGCCGTGATCGAGAGCGGAGCCACGTCCGATCGGCTGGTGATCGTCGACGAGCCCGCACAGGACGATGCCGCCGAGCTGGCATCCGACGACGCCGCGGAGCTCACACCGGCTGACCTTCCGGAGGTTCCGAGACCGGATCTGTGATCGAGGCCCGAACGGCGCCCTCGGTACGATCGCGGGTCGTTCGGTAACCTGTGCCGCCGTGCCGAAGAGGACCCGCAACCGACAGCTCGCCAGGCAGCATGAACGTCGTCAGGCCGAGCGCCTGCAGCAGCAGCGCAAGCGTCAGACGACGAGGGCCGTGGTCGTCCTCGTGATCGCGCTCGTGGCTGGTGGCATCGCCTACTTCGCCTTGGCTGGTGGCGACGATACCCAGGCGGGGGCCTCTGGGG
>Ga0207643_10000764_pt1 | contig 19662 bp, 16 predicted proteins | sample KBSMisM62_FD_184313 | JGI IMG/M metagenome (GOLD analysis project Ga0207643, IMG submission 184313) | Miscanthus rhizosphere microbial communities from Kellogg Biological Station, Michigan, USA - KBS Miscanthus M6-2 (SPAdes) (version 2) | ecosystem: Host-associated > Plants > Roots >...
ACATCGCGCGCGGGCCGTCGAAGGGCGGGATCCGCTACCTCCCGGACGGTACGAGCGACGAGGTCAAGGCGCTCTCGATGTGGATGACCTGGAAGTGCGCGCTCATGGGGCTGCCGTTCGGCGGCGCCAAGGGCGGCGTCGTCTGCAACCCGAAGACGCTCTCGCCCGGCGAGCTCGAGCGGCTGACACGGCGCTACACGAGCGAGATCATCAACGACATCGGCCCCGAGCGGGACATCCCGGCGCCGGACGTCGGCACCGACGGCCGCGTGATGGCGTGGATCTTCGACACGTACTCGATGAACAAGGGCCACTCCGTGCTCGGCGTCGTCACGGGGAAGCCTCTGTCGGTCGGCGGTTCGCTGGGCCGCGAGGAGGCGACGGCGCGCGGCGCGCTCTACTGCATCCAGGCCCTGTCCACGAAGCAGGCGCGGCGCCTGAGCGAGTACACGATCGCTATTCAGGGCTTCGGGAACGTCGGCTCGAACCTCGCTCGTCAGCTGCACCGCGAGGGTGCGACGGTCGTCGCGGTGTCCGACTCGCAGGGTGGCGTCTACAACGCCGCGGGACTCGACGTCCCGAGCGCGCTCGCGCACAAGCAAGAGCACGGGACGCTGGCCGGGCTCGCGAACGCGGACGCCGTCACCAACGAGGAGCTCGTCGAGCTGCCCTGCGACGTCCTCGCACCCTGCGCGCTCGAGCAGGTCGTGACCGACGCCAACGCGGACCGTGTGAAGGCAGCCGTCATCTGCGAGGGGGCGAACGGCCCGGTGACGCCCGCGGCGGACGCGATCCTCGAGGACCGGGGCGTGCTCGTCCTGCCCGACGTCCTCGCGAACGCCGGAGGCGTCGTCGTCTCCTACTTCGAGTGGGTTCAGGGCCTGCAGGAGTACTTCTGGCGCGAGGACGAGGTGAACGCCAAGCTCCACGACATCGTCGCGCGCGCCTTCGAGGAGGCGTGGCTGACGCGAGAGAGCTACGGCACGAGCCTGCGGATGGCCTCGTACGGGCTCGCGGTCCAGCGCGTCGCCGAGGCGACCACGACCAGGGGCCTGTACCCGTAGAGCGACGCGTCACCGTCTACCACGCGGCCGACTGCAGCCTCTGTGCCCGCGCGCTCGAGGTCGTGTCGGAGGCCCAGGCGGAGCTCGGCTTCGAGCTCGAGCTCGTCGATATCGGCGCGGACGCCGAGCTCGAGACTCGGTATCGCGCGCACCTGCCGGTGGTCGAGATCGACGGCGAGCAGGCGTTCACCTACTTCGTGGAGCCGGACGCCTTCCGGGCACGCCTCGGCGGTTCGTAGCGGTTCTCCCGGCGGGGTCGGGAGGGCGGTAGGCAGAATCGTGACGCTTTGTCACAAACCACCGACAGGGGGATGAGCACGTGACCGAACGCCTCACCGTGGGAGTCGCCGCTCGCCTCAGCCGGTACCTCCAGGTCCTGACGCAGGCACGGAAGATGGGCAAGGAGCGGATCTCGTCGCAGGAGATCTCCGAGTACACGAACATCAACGCGACGCAGATCCGGCGCGACCTCTCGGCGTTCGGGCGGTTCGGCAAGCGCGGCGTCGGCTACCGCACGGACGCGCTGCTCGAGGAGATCCGCCAGATCCTCCGCACGCAGGGGCAGCACAACATCGCCCTCGTCGGTGCCGGCCGGCTCGGCAGCGCGATCGCGAGCTCGCCGATCTTCGCGGAGCACGGCATCACGATCGCAGCGGTGCTCGACAACGACCCGGAGAAGATCGGCTCGCGCGTCGGCGACCTCACCATCAGCTCGATCGCCGACGTCCGCGAGATCGCGCGCGAGCGCAACATCATCGTCGGCGTGATCGCGGTCCCGGCCGACTCGGCACAGGACGCGGCGGACGCGCTCATCGGCGCCGGCGCGAAGATCATCTTCAACTACTCGGAGGCGCTGCTCGACGTGCCCGCGGACGTGAACGTGCACACGTCGAACCCGGCCGTCGACCTCCTCTACGCCCTCTACTTCCACTTGGCCTAGTAGCCCGTGCAGATCCTCGTCTGGCACGGGTACCTGCTGGGCGGAACGGGATCGAACGTCTACACACGCCAGCTCGCGCGCGAATGGTCGCGCGGCGGGCACGACGTCACGGTCCTCTGCCAGGAGCCGCACCCGGAGCGTTACGACGTCGGCGGCGCCCGGGTCGTACGGCCCGACGTCGGCGGACTCCTGCCCACCTTCGTCCTCGACCACTACGAGGGCTACGACGTCCGGCTCCTGCAGGACTGCTCGCGTCCCGAGCTCGACGCGTGGGTCCAGGCGAATGCGTCAACTGTGCGCGAGTCCCTGCCCGCCGACTTCGTGCTTTGCAACCACGTGCTCCTCGGAGGCGCCGTGGGGCAGGCGTCGGGGTCCCGGTACGCGGTCAAGGCACACGGCTCCGAGCTCGAGTACTCGATGCGCGGCCGGCCGGAGCTCGAAGCGTGGGGGAGAGAGGTCCTTGCGACCGCGACCGCGACGTTCGTCGGATCGGCCCACATTCGTCAGGTCGTCGAGGAGGTGTGCGGTCACGTCGACCGGGTCCACGAGGTGCCCCCCGGGGTCGACGTCGAGGAATGGCGGCCGCGAGCGCGCGACGAGGCGCTCACGGACCTCGTCGCCGAGGCGCGTCGCGATCCGGCGAATCTCGGCAACGCGAACGAACGGCTCCCCGACGAGGGAAACGCCGAACGCCTCGCGCAGTTCCTCGCCGGCGACGATCCCACCGTCGTCTACTTCGGGAAGCTCCTGCTCAACAAGGGTGTCCACGTGCTCCTCGAGGCGCTCGCCAGCGTCGACGCGAGGGCGGTGATCGTCGGATTCGGCGACTACCGGCAGGAGCTCGAGTCGACGGCTCCCGAACGAGTGCTCTTCACCGGGCCGCTCGAGCACCGCCACCTCGTCCACCTGCTCGCGCTCGCGGACGCGTGTGTCGTGCCGTCGATCTTCCCCGAGGCCTTCGGGATGGTCGCCGCCGAGGCGGCCGCGGCCGGGTGCCCTCCGCTCGTGGCCCGCCACTCGGGCCTCGCGGAGGTTGCCGACGGGCTCGAGGTCGAGTACCCACCGCACATGCGAGATCTCGCCTCCTTCGCGTCCGGAGACGCCGACGACCTTCGTGCGAAGCTCACGCGGCTGCTGTCGCTGCCGGCCGCCGATCGCGCTGCGATTCGCGAAGCGGCGCGCCGTGCGGCGGTCGAGCGCTGGAGCTGGGCGTCCGTCGCCGACCGGCTGCTCGCGCTCGGTCGCTGACCAAGACTTCAACTACTGTAGTCCGCCGCGATGGGTGACGAACAGCGTCTCTCAGCGGACGAGCTCATCTCGCTCGCCCGCGAACAGTTCGAGTCCGCCACCGACTTCACCGTTGCCGTCGAGGAGGAGTTCGCGATCCTCGACCCCCAGTCCCTCGATCTCACCAACCGTTTCGAGGACGTCCAGGCGGCGGCGCGCGGGACGGCGCTCGAGCCGCACCTCGTCGGCGAGCTCATCGCCTCCGAGGTCGAGGTGCGCACGGGGAAGCAGTCGTCGTTCGCGGACGTTCCGGCGGCGATCGCCGAGCGGCGGGCGCAGTTGCAGGCGCTCGTCGAGCCGATGGGGCTCCTGCTCGGCGCGACCGGGACGCACCCGTGGGCCGACTGGAAGAAGCAGCGGATCATCGACACGCCGCACTACCGCCGCAACGACGAGCTCCTCCGCTACGTCGTCTGGCGGAACAACACGTTCGGGCTGCACGTCCACGTCGCCATCAACGGACCGGACCGGGTGATCGCGGTTCTGGCCGGACTGCGCAACTTCCTTCCCGAGCTCCTCGCGCTCTCGGCCAGCTCGCCGTTCGTCGAGGGTGTGAACAGCGGCCTGCACTCGGCGCGGACGCAGATCTTCACGCGGTTCTTCCCACGCTGCGGCGTCCCCGACGCGTTCGCCTCGTGGGCGGAGTACGAGACCTTCGTCCGCTTCCTCTACGACACGGGCTCGATCACCGAGCACACGCAGATCTGGTGGAGCGTCCGTCCGCATCTCGCGTTTCCGACGGTGGAGATCAGGATCTGCGACGGTCAGCCCGAGGTGTCCGAGGCCCAGGCGCTCGCCGCCTTCGCGGCGTCGCTCACGGCTCGAATCGCCCGCGCGTACGACGAGGGCGAGCCCGTTCGGCCCCTCGAGCAGCGGTACATCGAGGAGAACTTCTGGCGCGCGATCCGCTACGGCCTTCCAGGGGAGCTCATCGACTTCGAGCGTGGCGAGGCCATCCCGGCACGCCAGCGGATCGAGGAGCTCATGGACTGGATCCTTCCGGCCGCAGAGGAGATCGGCGCCGCGCCGTACCTCGCGCTCCCCGAGCGGAACGCGGCGGAGCGCCAGATCGAGCGCTTCGAGAGCGGCGCGTCCCTCGAGGAGATCTACGCCGAGCAGGTGAAGGCGACCGAGGCGATCGGTGGCTGACGAGCAGGAACTCCCGTCGGACGAGGCGCTCCGGGAGGCGCTCGACAAGGTCGGCGTCGCAGACATCCTGCTGAACGCGCTGTCGGCGGCTGCTTCGATCGGGTTCCATCGCGTCTCACCCGAGGCGCGTGACCTCGAGCAGGTGAAGCTGGCGATCGAGGCGTTGCGCGCGCTCGACCCGGTGCTGCGTGAGGCCGGCGTGGACGACGCGATCGTGCGCGACCTCGAGCAGGCGCGCGCGAACCTCCAGCTCGCCTACGCGGGCGCCGTCACCGAGTCCGGCGACGCCTGACGCGCGGGCGTCCGGGCTGCTTGTGATACATAATCCGCCGCGCCTGGGCGACCGGGCGCTCACTTTGTGAGGCCGTAGCGCCGAAACGTCCGAGTCGCTCACACGACGGACCTTTCGGCGGGAGAACAGCAAGACGTAGGAGAACCGGAGGATCATGGACTTCTTCGTAGATCACGCCGTCGGGTTCGCGCTCGCGTGCGCTGCCGTGGCGGTTCTGTACGGGCTGTACCTCACCTGGTGGCTGCTGAAGCAGCCGGCGGGGAACGAGCGGATGCAGGAGATCGCGGGCGCCGTGCAGGAGGGCGCCGCGGCCTACCTCCGCAAGCAGTACACGACGATCGCGATCGTCGCGATCGCGCCGTTCTTCCTACTCGGCTTCTACGACAAGCTCGGGTGGGGAGCGGCCTTCGGGTTCCTCATCGGCGCGCTCTTCTCGGCCGCCGCGGGCTTCATCGGGATGAACGTCGCGGTGCGCTCGAACGTGCGCACGGCGGAGGCCGCCCGCGAGGGACTGCAGCCGGCGTTCAAGGTCGCCTTCCGCGCCGGATCGGTGACAGGGCTCCTCGTCGTCGGGCTCGGGCTGCTCGGCGTCGCCGGCTACTACTGGGTGCTCACCGACTGGATCGGGAACAGCCCGGAGTCGGCGGTCGACGACCTCATCGGGCTCGCCTTCGGCGGCTCGCTGATCTCCGTCTTCGCCCGACTTGGCGGCGGCATCTACACGAAGGCAGCGGACGTCGGCGCCGACCTCGTGGGGAAGATCGAGGCGGGCATCCCGGAGGACGACCCGCGCAACCCCGCCGTGATCGCGGACAACGTCGGCGACAACGTCGGCGACTGCGCCGGCATGGCCGCCGACCTGTTCGAGACGTACGCGGTCACCGCGGTCGCGGTCATGCTCCTGGGGATCAGCTTCAGCCAAGAGTCGACCGACCTCTGGCTCTATCCGCTCGCGCTCGGCGGCATCTCGATCCTCGCGTCCGTTATCGGGACGTTCTTCACGATGGTCGGGGGCGGTGCGAACGCGATCATCAACGCGCTCTACCGCAGCGTGATCGTGGCCACGATCCTCTCCGCTGCCGGATTCATCCCGGTGACGATGGCCTACGACGACGGCCCGTTCAGCTTCTGGAACCTCTACGGCTCGGCGCTCATCGGCCTCGCGGTGACGTTCCTCCTCGTCGCCATCACCGAGTACTACACCGGTACGCGCTGGAAGCCCGTGAAGGACATCGCGAAGGCGTCACAGACCGGCCACGCGACGAACATCATCTCGGGGCTCGCCGTCGGCATGCAGGCGACGGCGCTGCCCGTGATCGTCATCGCGGTCGGCATCGTCGGCTCGTACTACGCCGCGGGTGAGAGCCTGTACGGCATCGGCGTCGCGGTGATGGCGCAGTTGTCCATGGCCGGCCTCATCGTCGCGCTCGACGCGTACGGGCCGGTGACCGACAACGCGGGCGGCATCGCCGAGATGGCGGACCTGCCCGAGGGCGTGCGTGGGATCACGGATCCGCTCGACGCGGTCGGCAACACCACGAAGGCCGTCACGAAGGGGTACGCGATCGGCTCGGCGGGACTCGCCGCGCTCATCCTCTTCGACGAGTACGGGCGCGGACTGCGTGAGGACGGCCTCGACACGTTCTTCTCGCTCGACAACCCGTGGGTCGTCGCCGGCCTCTTCATCGGCGGCCTCATGCCGTTCCTCTTCGCCTCGTTGGCGATGCAGGCCGTCGGTCGCGTCGGCGGTCAAGTGGTCGAGGAGGTGCGGCGCCAGTTCCGCGAGGACACGGGGATCATGGCCGGCACGTCACGACCGGACTACTCGAAGGCGATCGGCATCGTGACGGCCTCGGCGATCAAGGAGATGCTCGCGCCGGCGCTCATCCCGATCGTCATCCCGATCGTCGTCGGGATCATCTCGGTCGAGATGCTGGGCGGCCTCCTCATCGGGACGATCGTCACCGGTCTCTTCCTCGCCATCGCGATGACCTCCGGCGGCGGCGCGTGGGACAACGCGAAGAAGACGATCGAGGACGGCCTGTACGGCGGGAAGGGCTCCGACGCCCACGCAGCAGCGGTCACGGGCGACACCGTGGGGGACCCGTACAAGGACACGGCCGGGCCGGCGATCAACCCGATGATCAAGATCGCGAACATCGTCGCGATCCTCATGATCCCGCTGCTCATCTCGATTCACGGCTAGCGAAGCGCGGCGTCTGACATGACACGAAGGGGCGGCGTTAAGCCGCCCCTTCTGCGTGTTGCAGGGATTTCTCGACCCGAATAGGATGCGGGCGCTTCAGGGGCAGGCTCCTGTGGGGGCCACAACGTCGAAAGGGGAGACGCACACATGAGAGGCAGTCCATTTCGAGGCCGGAGCATGCTCGTGCTCACGGCCCTCGCAGCTGCGCTCGCAATCCCGGCGGCGGTATCCGCGGCCGCCGGCACAGGTCAGCTGACACCGTTGGTGTCGCCGCCGAGCCCGAGCTCGAGCGGCGCCACGGGCGGACAGTCGCCCGACATCTTTCTCGTCCAGCTATCTGATTCGGCCGACACGTTCCGCAAGGAGGCGAAGGCCGTCGGACTCAAGTACACAGAGCGGTACGCCTACAAGAGCCTCTTCAAGGGCGTGTCGGTGCGAATCGCTCCGAGCGACGTCGGCAAGCTCGCCGGTATCGCCAGCGTCTCGAGGGTCTATCCCGCGCACTACTACACCCTCGGTCCTGAGCCCGCTGCCGATCCGGAGCTCGCTACCGCTATCCAGATGACCGGCGCCGACATCGCGCAGGCCCAGGGATACACGGGCGAGGGCGTCAAGGTCGCGGTCATGGACACCGGCATCGACGTCGATCATCCGGACCTCGGTGGGGACGGAAATGCGGCCGCTCCGCACTCGTTCCCGAACTCGCGAGTCATCGGGGGCTGGGATCTCGTGGGCGACGCCTACAACGCCGACCCGGAGAGCGCCGGGTATGACCCGGTGCCGCATCCCGACTCGCTCCCGGACGACTGCAACGGTCACGGGACGCATGTGGCAGGAATCGTCGGTGCCGACAAGGCATCCGGCCCCGACGGAGCCCTCGGCGTCGCTCCGAAGGTGAGTTTTGGGGCATATCGCGTGTTCGGTTGCACCGGATCGGTCACGGACGACGTGATGATCGCCGCGATGGAGCGCATCAAGGCCGACGGAATGGACGTGCTCAACATGTCCATCGGCGATGCTTTCAACAACTGGGCGGGCACACCGACCGCCGCGGCCGCCGACGCACTCGTGGACGCGGGCATCGTCGTCGTTGCGTCAATCGGAAACAGCGGCGCGAACGGCATCTACTCGGCGGGCGCCCCAGGCGTCGGCGACAAAGTGATCGGCGTCGCGTCGTACGACAACAGCCACGTACGCCTCGCGTCCTTCACGATCTCGCCCGACAACACCGCGATCGGCTACACGATCGCTGCCTCGTCCCCGGCTCCGCCGACATCGGGATCGCTTCCGATGTCCCGCACCGGGACGACGACGACCGCGAATGACGCATGCAACGCGGTTGCGCCCGCAGCCGGGAGCCTTACCGGCACGGCGGTGCTGATCAGGCGCGGGTCGTGCACGTTCTACGAGAAAGCGCGCAATGCGCAACTCGCCGGGGCCGCGGCTGTGGTTCTCTACAACAACTGTCCGCCAAACTGCGGACGGTTCAGCCCGACCGTTGCGATTCAGGCGGCCGCGGGCGCGCCGCTCATCCCGATCACGATCCCGGTCGTTGCGATCTCTGACACCGAGGGGGCTCTCATCAATGGCCGCCTCGCGTCGGGGCCGGTCACGTTGACCTGGACCGCGGGCACCGTGACGGCCGTGAACCCGACGGGTGGCCTGATCTCGAGCTTCAGCTCCTACGGCACCGAGGCGGAGCTCAACTTGAAGCCCGACATCGGAGCGCCCGGCGGACTCATTCGCTCGACGTATCCTCTCGAGCAGCCGGGCGGCGGGTACGCGACGATCAGCGGAACGTCCATGTCGTCGCCGCACGTCGCCGGCGCGGCTGCCCTGCTGATGCAGGCGCATCCGTCGCTTCCCGCCGCGGCCTTCCGAAGCGTGCTTCAGAACAGCGCCGATCCGCACGTCTGGTCCCTGAACCCGGGGTTGGGCCTGCTGGACAACGTGCACCGCCAGGGAGCCGGGATGGTCGACATCGACGACGCGATCAACGCGACGACGGCCATCGTGCCCGGCAAGCTCTCGCTTGGCGAAAGCGAGGCGGGTCCCGCCACGAGGACCCTCACGCTGACGAACAACGCCAACGCCGGCGTGACGTACGACCTCTCGCACGTTGAGGCGATTGCGACGACTGGGACGTTCCCAGCGAACCTGGGGTTCTGGCTCCCGGACACGCAGGTCGTGTTCAGCGCACCTAGCGTGACGGTCCCGGCGCACGGCTCGGCGACCGTGAACGTGACGATCACCGCCGATCCGCTCGAGGACAACCTGCCGGCAGGAGGTCTGTACGGCGGCTACCTCGTGTTCACGGATCACGCCGACGCGGAGAGCGTCTTCAGCGTGCCGTACGCCGGGTTCAAGGGCGACTACCAGTCGATCGTGGCAATTCCGAACGCACCTGTGATCGGCAAGCTGCGCGCACCTTTCGTCAAGGCGCAGCAGATCTACGATGCGGCTCCCGCGAACGAGGTGTGGACGCTTCAGTCGCCGGATGAGATCCCGAACGTCCTGATCCACTTCGACCACCAGGTGCGCCATCTGGAGCTCCGGGTCGTCGACGCGGCGACGGGCGCTCCGGTCCATCCGATCTTCTCGAACACCGTCGAGCGGGACTTCGTCGCTCGGAACGGCCTTCGGCCGCCGGCAGGTGGTCCGTACAACACCGATTCGACCACCGACGACGTCACGGCGTTCCCGTGGGACGGGACCCGGATGCACGACAACGGTGTCGGCACACCCGACCATCGCAAGGTGGTGCCCGACGGCTCGTACAAGATCGTCGTGAAGGCCCTGAAGGCCGGTGGCGATTCCAAGAATCCCGCACACTGGGAGACTTGGACGACGCCGACGATTACCATCGACCGCCCGTAGCTCCGCGGTCGAGTTCGACTGACGGGGGGCCGGCGCGAGCCGGCCCCTCGCTCTTCTTCCAGGAGTAGGCTTCGCCGCCGTGCCCGGACGCCGGCGCAGGCGTGAGGTCGAAATGGAGCGCGTGCTCGGCACGCCCGCGCTCTTCGCCACCGCCTACGGCAACGTCGGCTCCTCGATCTACTACGCGCTCGGGCTCACCGCGGTCTACGCGCTCGGGCTGACGCCGCTCGTGTTCGTCGTTGCCGGCGTGGTCTTCGCGGCGACGGCAGCGACGTACGCGGAGGGAACCGCCCGCTTCCCGGAGGCCGGCGGCTCGGCGAGCTTTTCTCGTCATGCGTTCGACGAGCTCGTCAGCTTCACCGCGGGCTGGGCGCAGATGCTCGTGTACGTCGTCACCGTCGCCGTCTCGGCGTTCTTCGTGCCGCACTACCTCTCGGTCTTCTGGGAGCCGCTGCGCACGAACCCGTGGGACATCGTCGGCGGCGCGATCGTCATCGTGGTCCTCGTCACGCTGAACGTCATCGGTGTGCAGGAGGCTGCGAAGCTCTCGATCACGCTTGCGGTCGTCGACTTCGCGACGCAGGTGCTGCTCGTGATCGTCGGGTTCGCGCTCGTCCTCAGCCCCGAGGTGCTCGTCGACAACGTCCACTGGGGGGTCGCGCCGACGTGGTCGAACCTCGCGATCGCGATCCCCGTCGCGATGCTCGCGTACACCGGGGTCGAGACCGTGTCGAACCTCGCCGAGGAGGCACGCGACCCTGTCCGGACCGTGCCGAACGCCTACAAGCTGGTCGCGGGTGCGGTGTTCGCGATCTACTTCACGCTCCCGCTCGTCGCGCTCTCGGCGCTTCCCGTGGAGCGGATTGACGGCGAGCTCACGACGCTGCTCGCGCTTCCACCGGAGGACGGCGGCTACGCCAACGACCCGATCCTCGGAGTGGTCGAGAACATCGGGCTCGAGGGGCGTCTTCTCGACGCGGCAGAGGTCTACGTCGGCATCCTTGCCGCGACGATCCTCTTCATCGCGACGAACGCAGGCGTGATCGGCGCGTCGCGGATCACGTACTCGATGGCGACCTACCGCCAGCTGCCGGAGGCGCTGCGACGGCTCCATCCGCGGTTCAAGACGCCGTGGCTCTCGCTCGTCCTCTTCGCCGGGATCGCGCCGATCCTCCTGCTCCTTCCGGGCGACGTGAACTTCGTCGGGACGCTCTACTCGCTCGGCGCGACGCTGTCCTTCACGGTCGCGCACGCGTCGATCGTGCGACTGCGGACGCTCGACGAGCCGGGGGCGGAGATCCCGTACCTGGCTCGACCAAACGTTCGCATCGGCGCCGTTTCGTGGCCGATCTTCGCGTTCCTCGGCGGCATCGCGACCGGCCTCTCGTTCCTCGTGCTCGTCCTTCAGAACCCGCTCACGCGCTGGGTCGGGCTGGGCTGGATGATCGCGGGGCTTCTCGGGTATGCGATCTATCGGCGCCGCTTCCTTCACCTGCCGCTTCGCGAGGTCGAGAAGGCGCCTCCGGCGCTCGGACCGGCGCTGGCGCTCGAGTACCGCAACCTCCTCGTCCCAGTCATCCCGGGCCAGCCGTCCGACGCGGCAATGGACGTCGCCTGCCAGCTCGCGGCCGAGCGGCGTGCGCGGATCATCGCGTTGAACGTCCTCGAGGTGCCGCTCGACCGCGCGCTGACGGATCGGTTCCCTGAGCTCGAGGCAAGCGGCAATGCGGAGCTCGACGAGGCCGTCGCGATCGGCGACTCGTATGGCGTGCGGGTCCTCACGCGTCTCGACCGCGCGCATGCGGCCGGGCCGGCGATCGTCGCCGAGGCGGACGCGCGCAACGCCGAGATCATCGTCCTCGGGACGCCGCGACGTCATCTCGACCGACGCCAGACGGCGGTCTTCGGGAAGACCGTCGACTATGTGCTCAAGCATGCGCAGTGCCGCGTCATGATCGCGACCGAGGGCGCAACGGCATGAAGCCGTACACACTCCTCGTCTACGCGTTCTCGGTCGTGTTCGCCGCGCTGGGCGTCGGGCTGCTCGTCCGGACGGCGGCGGCCGGAGGCGGAGTGGTCGGATATGTCGTCGGGGCGCTCTTCATCGTGCTCGGCGTCGGCCGCTTCACGCTCGAACGGCAGCGGACGCGCTGATGGCCCGCAAGCTCCGCGGCTTCGAGCGCGTCCTGGATGCCCCTGCGCTGTTCGCCGTCGCGTACGGGGAGATCGCGTCCTCGCTGTACATCGCGCTGGGGATCGTGGCGGGCGTCGCCCTCGGGTTGACGCCGCTCGTCCTGCTCGTCGCGGGCGCGGTGTTCGTGCTCGTCTCGTTGTCCTACGCGGAGGGAACGAGCGCGTTGCCGGAGACGGGCGGCGCGGCGACGTTCGTCCGCCGCGCGTTCAACGACCTCGCGGGCTTCGTGACGGGCTGGGTGCTCTTCCTCGACTTCCTGATCGTCATGGCGCTGTCGGCGCTCTTCGTGCCGCACTACCTCGCCGGTGCGTTCGGCGAGCAGGCGCTGCGCGAGTCTCCCTGGGACGCGATCGTCGGCTGCTCGGTGATCGCCGTGATCGCAGGTATCCGAGTCTTCCGGCGGACGCGACTCCATCTCGGTTCTCTCGCGGTCGCACTCCTCGACCTCCTCGTGCAGGCGGTGCTCGTCGTGCTCGGGCTCGCACTGCTGCTGTCGCCGTCGACGCTCGTCGACGGTCTTGGATTCGCGAGCGGCCAGGACTGGAGCGACCTCGCGTTCGCGCTGCCGCTCGCGATGCTGGCGTACACGGGCCTCGAGACGGTCGCGAACCTGGCCGAGGAAGCGACGGAACCGGGCCGGACGCTGCCGCGCTCGCTCTTCTCGGCCATCGGGCTCGTGGTCATCGTGACCGTCCTCATCGGCGCCATCGGGCTTTCCGCCTACCCCGTCTCGAACGGCGAGACGGCGCTCGGCGAGGAGTGGCTCGAGCTGCCGCTCGTCGGGATCGCCTCGGCCTTCGACGGATCGCTCCCCTCGTGGATCGTGGACGCCCTCGAGGTCGCCGTGGGCGTCTCGGGCGTCCTCATCCTCATCGGCGCGGCGACCACGTCCTTCTCGGGGATCACTCGGCTCACGCACTCACTCGCCGAGCACGGCTCGCTCCCCCGTGAGTTCGCGCGCCTCGAGCGCCGCGCGGTCGTGTCGAGCGAGGCGATCGGGCTCGCGGCGGGGTTTGCGATCGCCCTCATCCTCATCACAGAGATCGCCGCCGACGGCGATCCGACGTTCCTCGCGAGCCTCTACTCGTTCGGCGTCCTCATCGCGTTCACGGCGGCCCAGCTCGCCGTGATCCGCCTGCGCATGCGCGAGCCGGACCTCGCGCGTCCCTACCTCGCGCGGCCGAACGTGACGGTGCGTGGCCACAGACTCCCGGTCGCCGCGCTGGTCGGAGCGCCGCTGACGTTCGCGATCTGGGTGCTCTCGATGCTCACGCACCCTGGCGCTCGCTACGCCGGCCCGGTGTGGCTGGCGATCGGCCTCGTCGTGTTCGTGCTCGTCCGACGTGGACGCCAGCGCGGTCTCCTCGAGCATGTGGAGCCGGTCGAGGTGCTCCCGGCGGGCGCGGAGTTCAGTCGGATCCTCGTCCCCATGAAGCTCGGCGACATCGGGGAGGAGATGGTGGCGACGGCCATCGCGCTCGCGAAGGAGCGCGGGGCCGAGATCGAGGCGATCACGGTCGTCCGGGTCCCGCGGAAGTACGCGCTCGAGGGTGAGCTGCCGGCGGAGGTCGCGGCGCGCGTCGACTCGTCGCTCGAGGAGGCGCGGGCACTCGGCGTCGAGCAGGGTGTCGAGGTGCACGGGGAGGTCGTCCGGGCGCGCTCGATCGGCCATGCGATCGTCGACGAGGCCGCACGGCGGAACGCAGACCTCATCGTCATGGGGTCGTCCCCGAGGTGGCGTCGGCAGTCCCGTTTCTTCTCTCCGACTGTCGACTTCGTACTCCGCAGCGCCCCGTGCGAGGTGCTCGTCGTGGCGTTCCCTGACGGGACGTTCGAGGAGTAGGCTGCGCTGCCGTGAACGCCGTCGTGATCGGGTGTGGCCGCGTCGGCTCCTCCGTCGCCAAGGGGCTCGCCGCCGACGGCTGGGACGTCACGGTCGTGGACGAGGACGAAGACGCGCTCGGCCGGCTCGGTCCGGCCTGGCGCGGCGGGTTCGTCGTCGGGCACGGCATGGATGTCACCGTGCTCGAGCGGGCGCGCGTCGGTGACGCGGATGCTGCCGTCGTCGCGACGAACGGCGACAACACGAACATCGTGATCGGCCAGGTGCTCCAGCAGCGCTACGCGGTCGACACGGTGGTCGTGCGCATCCTCGATCCGGCTCGCGCCAAGTTCTACTCCGATCGTGGGATGAGCATCGTCTGTCCGACGCAGACCGCGATCTCATCGCTCCTCGACACCGTGCGTGCGGCGACGCCCAAAGCAGCGGCCGGCTGATGTACGTCATCGTCGCAGGGGGAGGCAAGGTCGGCTCCAACGTGACACGGACGTTGCTCGACCTCGGCCACGAGGTCACGCTGGTCGAGCAGCGCGCCGACCGCTTCGCGCGGCTCGAAGAGGAGTTCGGCCCGGCCGTCATCCGCGGCGACGCGACCGAGATCGCCGTCCTCGAGCGCGCCGGGATCGCCCGGCCGCCGGAGCTGCTGCTCGCGGTCACCGGAGACGACGAGGACAACCTCGTGATCTCGCAGATCGCGAAGGAGGCGTACGGCGTGCGCACGGCGATCGCGCGCGTCAACGATCCGCGCAACCAGCAGCACTTCGATCTGCTCGGCATCACGCAGACCATCTGCGCGACGACGAGCATCCTCGGTCTCGTCGAGCACGAGGTTCCGGAACACGGCCTCGTGCGGCTCCTCGAGCTGCAGAAGGAGGGGCTCGTCGTCGTCGAGGTGCAGGTAGAGGGTGGATCGCCGGCCGCGGGCAAGAAAGCGGGCGGGATCGCGCTCCCCTCCGGCTCCCGGCTCATCTCGGTGTTCCGTCAGGGGCGCACCGAGCTCGTCGAGCCGGCGACCGTGCTGCGCCCCGGCGATCAGGTTCTCGCGGTCGTACCGACACCTGCGGCCCTGGACCTCCGTCGCGCCCTCCTCGGCGCCCCGAAATAGCCTCACATCTCGCCCGCGTGTGCGAGCGTCGTTGATCTCGCGATCGAGATCTGCACTCGCAGATCTCGATCTGCGGAAAGGAGAGCGCTACAGCCGCCAGTAGTGGCGGGTGGCGAGGACGAAGACGGGAATGATCTCGAGGCGCCCGAGCCACATGAGCACGATCATCGTGATCTTCGAGACGTCGCCGAGCGGGGCGAACGACCCGAACGGCCCAGTGATGCCGAATCCCGGCCCGCCGTTCCCGAGCGCGCTGGCGGCGACCGCGAGCGTGTCGAGCGGGCTCAGCGGGACGTTCGAGATCGCCGAGTCGATCGCGATGACGGAGGCGCCGACTGCCCAGAAGCCGACGTAGAGGAGGATGAACGCGGCGATCGCGCGCAGCGTGCGCTCGTCCACGGGAGCGCTGTTGTAGCGGATCGGCATGACCAGCTCAGGGCTCACGGTCTGATCGAGCTCGCGACGCAGCACCTTCCCGAGCAGGAGGTGGCGAACGACCTTGATCGACCCGGTCGTCGATCCCGCCGAGCCGCCCGAGAACATCAGCGCGAAGAGCGTGAGGAGGGAGACAACGGGCCACAGCGCGAAGTCCGTCGTCGCGAATCCGGTCGTCGTGATGATCGAGATCGCCTGGAACACCGCTGTCCGGACCGCCTCCTCGCCCTCCGCGATGTCGTAGCTCCACAGCTCGATGAGGAGCGCGACCGACGCGACGAGGACGAAGAGCGCATAGAGCCGGAACTCCTCGTCGCGCGCGACGGCGCGGGGCCGCAAACGGACGATCCCGCGGTAGAGGAGGACGAAGTTCATGCCAGCGAGGAACATGAACAGCGCGATCACCCACTGCGTCTCCGCGGAGAAGCTCGCGAGCGAGTCGGGCTTGGGCGAGAACCCGCCGGTCGGCATCGTGGCGAACGCATGCGCGAGCGCCTGGTACGGGGTCATCTCGTCGTCGATGCCGAGCCAGCCGAAGGACGCGAGGATGAGCGTCAGCACAAGAGTCATGCCGATGTAGAACGCCCACAGCACCCTGGCGAGCTCGCGGATCCGCTCGCCGAGCTGGGTGATCTCGGGGCCCGGGAGCTCCGACTCCATCATCTGACGCCCTCCGACCCGCAGCCGCGGGAGGATCGCCACCGCGAGGATGATGATCCCGAGCCCGCCCAGCCACTGGGTGAACTGACGCCACATTGCGAGTGTGGGCGAGAACGCGTTGTAGTCGGTCACCACGCTCGCTCCTGTCGTCGTCACCGCCGACATCCCCTCGAGGTACGCGTCGATCGGATGGTCGAGCTGCTCGCCGCCGGCGAAGAGGTAGGGAAGCGAGGCGAACGCCGCCGTCATGAGCAGCATCGCGGAGACGACGAGGAACCCCTCGCGCACGCCCATCTGCGAACGGGCGCCCCTGGTCAGCCGTTCGAGCAGGAAGCCGAAGCCCGATGTGCCGAGGCCCGTCACGAGATAGGGCCAGACGGGGTCGCCGTAGTAGAGGGCGAGCGCGATCGGGAACACGGTCACGAGCCCGAGGTACTTCGCGAGCGTCCCGACGAGATTCGCCACTGCGACGACGTCGATCGCCAGCCGCCGAGGGCGGCCGATGCGCGAGGAGGCGTGGGTCACAGCGCCTCGACGACCCAGGGCGCGTTGGCGGCCTCGGTGAAGATGATCACCCGGTCGCCGGCCTGCAGGACGTCGTCTCCGTGCGGGAAGATCGCCCCTCCGTTGCGGACGATCGCGCCGATGATCGAGCCGTGCACGGGCATGTCTCGGAAGGCCATCCCGATGTAGCGGCTCGACTCGCGCGTCGTGACGTCGAGGACCTCGTAGCGGTTCCCCTCGAGCATCGCGACCTGCTGCGTGCGCGGATCGTGCGCGAAGCGAACGATCTCCTCGGCCGTGACTGCGCGCGGATTGATCGAGACGTCGATCCCCGCCTTGTCGAAGGCGCCGACCGAGACCGCCTCGTGGGCGATGGCGACGGTGAACGGGATTCCTCGCACCTGCGCCAGGGACGCCGCGTACTGGTTCTTCGCGTCGTCGCGCATGGCGAAGATCCCCGCCTGTGCCTGGCCGATGCGCTCCCGCTCGAGGAAGTCGCCGTCGAAGCCCGAGGCATGAAAGACGCGAGCCTGTGGCAGTGCCTCGGCGGCGCGCTGCGCCTGGTCACGCGAGGCCTCGACCATCCGGACGCTGATGCCCTGCGCGACCAGCACGCGTGCGATCGCCGTGCCGACCCGGCCCGCCCCGTAGATGACGACGTCGCGCACCGCGCCGCCTTCGGGCCAGAGGAGCGTGCTCCAGCGCTTGATCGCGTCGGGCGAGCCGATGGCGACGATGCGATCGCCGTTCCGAATATCGTCGTCCCCGCCGGGGAGGATCGTCTCGTCTCCCCGAATGACAGCAGCGACCTTCGAGTCCTCGGGGATCGCAGCATCACGGAGGGGGACGCCGAGCACCTGCGGCGAGGCATCCTGATCGACGTCGAACTCCCCGACCTGGACCTGGCCGTCCGCGAAAACGTCTGTCTGCCGGGCTGCGGGGACGCCGAGGATCCGGCTGATCGCATACGCCGTCTCGAGCTCCGACGAGACCACGAAGTCGACGTCCAGCTGCCCCTCGCGCCAGAGGTCGACGTACTCGTTGCTCGAGGTTCGGATGACCGTCGTCGCGCCCTCGGCCTCGCGCCGGGCGAACATGCCGGCGACGAGATTCACCTCGTCGCGCGAGGTGCACGCGATGACGAGATCCGCATCCTCGACCCCTGCCGCCGCGAGGTCTTTTCGACTCGTGCCGTCGCCCTCGAACACGGCGACGTCGAAACGTCCGGTCAGCGCGTGGAGTCTCGAGGCCTCGGTGTCGAGCACGGTGATGTCGTGCTCGTCGTGGAGGGCCTCCACGATGGTCGACCCGACCTGGCCTGCGCCGATGACGAAGACCCGCACGAGCGCGTAGCGTACTTCGGCTCACGGCTCGCTAACACACCTCGGCTACCTTGGCGCGATGCGGTTCGCGGCTGTCGCCGCCGCGGCGGTCTGCGTCGCGGTTCTCGCGTCGATCTCCGGCTCGGCGCTCGGAGCCGAGAACGCGGCGAGCGCGTTTCGACGGGTCGTCGTCGCCCGGGGTTTCGACGAGCCTCTGCAGGTCACCGCGCCGCGCAGCGAGCGGAACCGGCTCTACGTCGTCGAGCAGCGAGGAACGGTTCGCGTCGTCGACCGCGGAAAGCTCCGCAACGGCCTCTTCCTCGACGTTCGCACCCGCGTGGTCTCCGGCGGGGAGCAGGGCCTCCTCGGCCTCGCCTTCGACCCGCAGTACGCGACGAATCGCTTGATCTACGTGAACTACACCGACCGCAACGGGGACACGCGCGTCGTTCGCTACAGGACGAACGGCACTCGCGCCATTCCGGCCTCCGCGCGCGTCCTACTCGGGATAGACCAGCCGTACCCCAATCACAACGGGGGCGGTCTCGCCTTCGGTCCAGACGGCTACCTGTACGTCGGGACGGGCGACGGCGGGTCCGGGGGCGACCCCGAGAACCGCGCGCAGAGCATGCAGAGCCTCCTCGGCAAGATGCTGCGGCTCGACGTGCGGCGGCCCGACTCGGCGCCGGAGATCGTCGGGCTCGGTCTCAGGAACCCGTGGCGGTACTCGTTCGACCGGCTAACGGGCGACCTCTACATCGGCGACGTGGGGCAGGGCGAGATCGAGGAGATCGACTACACGCCGCGATCGAGCCCCGGGCTCGAGAACTACGGCTGGGACGTCTACGAGGGGTCGCAGCGGTACGAGCAGAAGCCTGCAGGACCGGGCGAGCTCGTCTTCCCGGTCTACGAGTACACGCACGAACGCGGCTGCACCGTCGTCGGCGGGTACGTGTACCGCGGCGCCGCGCGCCCGGCCGAGCGCGGCCGCTACACGTTCGGCGACTACTGCTCGGGCACGGTGTGGAGCCTGCGGATGCAGGGCGGCGACGGGACCGATGTCCGCGTAGAGCGCTTCCGGATCCCGAGCGTCACGTCGTTCGGCGAGAACGCCGCGGGTGAGCTCTTCGCGACGTCACAGCAGGGCGTCCTCTACAGGCTGAGCTAGTGCCGCTAGCTAGCGCGGCGTCTGACCTGCGGCGGCGCGTGCCCGAGCGCCGCGTAGGCGAGCGCGTTCAACGACTCCTGGAGGTCGTGCAGCTCGCGCGCGACGAGCTGGAACCCGTCCTGCCGCTCCGTCGTGCGGTTGAGCCGTTCGAGCTCGTCTGCGATCCGGTCGAGCCGCTCCAGCAGCGCGTCGAGCTGGCGATCTCCGACATCGTGCTGCTCCACGGGTAGAAATTCTACGGGCGGCTGAGGAGGTCGTTCCTCGTTCGGACGACGACCGTGCCGGGGCCGAGCGTCGCGACGACTCGCTCGAGCGCGTCCGTGCCCGATTCGAGGACCGAGACGCGCCGCGCCGCACCGAGCTGGGAGAGGGCGACGCGCGCGAGTGGCTCGGGTGCGTCGGTGAAGACGCCCATCGCGACGCCGCGAGCTGCGAGGGAGCGCAGCGCTGCGCTCGTCGGCGCGTCCCGTCGCAGGTACGCCGGCGCGTGATCCTCGGCGAAGCGTTCCAGAAGTATCCGCCAGTTCCCGCCGCCTCCCGCATCGAGCTGGGCAGACGCGAGGCCGCGGTCCTGCGGGAGTGATGCCGGGTCGAGGGCGAGGACGCCGCGAACCGACTC
>Ga0207643_10000766_pt1 | contig 19631 bp, 13 predicted proteins | sample KBSMisM62_FD_184313 | JGI IMG/M metagenome (GOLD analysis project Ga0207643, IMG submission 184313) | Miscanthus rhizosphere microbial communities from Kellogg Biological Station, Michigan, USA - KBS Miscanthus M6-2 (SPAdes) (version 2) | ecosystem: Host-associated > Plants > Roots >...
CGACGGCATCCGGCGGGCGCGTCGCCGCGTCGGTCCCGGGTCTGAACCGGCGCTCGAACAAGGCGTAGGTCCACGCGGGATCGTGACGAGGGTCGTCCGGAGTCGACCTGAGCGCCGCCGTGCGCAGCGCCAGCAGAACGTCTGCCTGCGGTTGCGTGGTTCCACCGAGCTCGGCATATCGCTCGGTCCATTCGACGTGAATATCCCACGCCGTGTCGCGCAACTGGAAGAACGTCTCTGCACTGCGGACGATCCACGTCACTCCGATCACCGCGATGACAGAATACGCGAGACGCCGCGTCCACTCCGGTCGCCGCAACCCGTCGTCCTCGAGAAGGCGCGCGATGGTTACGTAGAGCAGCACCGCGTACCCCACGCCCGCGGACAACGCGATGCGGTCGCGCGTGTAGAGAAATCCCAGAGCGCTTCCAAAAACGATGAGCGTGACACCGACGACGAGCAACAGGCGATCTCGGGCTGAGGCGGGCCTGGCGACGAACAGCGCTGCAACAACCACGGCCGTCGTCAACGCCGACGACCCGACCTGAATCCATTGCCAGAGTGGCGTCTCGCCCTGGAGCAGGGACTGCACGAAGCGATAGACACCCGCTCGTGGCTCGGAGAAGAGCACCGTCAGGAACGTCGCCACGACGTTGTACGACCAGAAGAGCCACGGAGCGTGCTCGAAGATGTTGCGCAGCGATTCGGGATTCACGTCCGAGAATCCAAGCCCGGAGCTCGTGTAAATCCCCAACGAGCCGCCCATGGTGCCGAAGCCAAGCCGGATGCCAAGGTAGAGGACGAAGCCGCCAACGGCGCTCAGGACACCGCGAATGCTGGTACCCGGCGCCTCCACCCACCACAGGATTGCGAGAAGCGGCGCGATGAGGAGGCCAGACTCGAGCAACAACAGCGCTGCCAGGGTCAGCGGAAAATAGATCCAGTCGCGCGGCCGCGTGCGTGGGTCGAGCGCAAGGGCCGTCGCCAGCAGCAACAGAACCAACCCTCCCGAATGGTGGTTCAATGGCCAGAAGCCAAACAGGATTCGTGTGCTGTGCAGCCCGACGACACAACTGAGAGCGACGCATGCGGCAATCGCGCGGCGGCCGCTCATGGGCCGGAACAACCAGATGAGCAGTGCAAGCACCGCGGCAAACTGCAGCAGCACCAGAGCCTGATACAACCACAACCGCAGCCCGAGGATCTGGTACGCAGCCTTTACGCCAAGAGTGAAGAGGGGACGATACTCGACATCACGAGAGAACGCGTTGCGAATCGAATCCTGCCAGCCCCACGAGGTGGCATCACGAAGCACGTTGACCACGTCCACGTACGGCCAGGGGATCGCGAAGAAGGCGAGGCCAAGAGCGCTGGTCCAACCCAACGCCCACGCCGAAGGAAGCCAGTACGACCGCGGCGCCGTCATGAAGGAATCGGAATAGTACTATGGCGTGCAGTGAAGCTTTGCTTCACTGCCGACGGTGTGCCTTGCCTGCGCGACTCATACAGCCCCTTACCGCCATCGATCGAACACTGACGTGGATCGTCGCCACCGGCACATTCGTGCTGCGATGGCTGACGCTCGACTTCGACAACGACTACTTCATGCACATGGCATGGGCCGCCGACATGCTGCGCGGCCAATGGCCCGTGCGCGACTTCGTGGAGCCGGGCTTCCCGCTCCAGACCTGGCTGGCCTATGCCGGCCTGCGGTTCGGCGGCTATCAACTCTCGTGGGAGGGCGTCATTGCCTGCGCGTTCATCTCGATCAGTGTCGCGCTCACTTACGTCCTCTGTCGTCGCATGGACGTGCCGCGATGGCTGTCGGTCATTGCCGTTGTCATCGCCTTCGCGACCTTTCCGCGGTTGTATACCTACCCGAAGGCGTTTGTGTATCCCGCGGCGATGTGGGCACTCCTCCGTTATCAGAGTCACCCGAGCGCCCAATCCCTGTTCCTCATTGTGCTCGCGACTGCCGTCGCCTTTCTCTTCCGCCACGATCATGCTGCGTGGATCGTGGCACCCACACTTATCGGCCTGGCCTTTTGCCACTGGCGAAATCCGAGATTTCTCGCACGGACGATCACGTCCTACGGGATCGCAAGCGTCGTGATGGTCTCGCCGTGGCTCGTCTGGGTAGCCGTTTCAGGGCACGCGGGTCAATACGTGCGTTTTCTCGTGGAGCGCGGTGAAGGCCTCACCGACCGGGCCCGCCTGCCACTCCAGATCTTCGAATTCGACTTCACGGCTCCGCTCGTCACGATCGTGCCGGTGGACCACCCGGTCATAGGCATTCGATGGGGCGCGGCGGTGCCACGCCAGCAACGCCGCGCGCTGGAGGAGCGGTATCGCCTCCAGCCATTGCCGGACGATCCGGATCGATATCGTTTGACCGACGTCGATGCGGACAACGTCAAGACACTGATCAGCGACCCGGCCGTCGAGGACACGAGCGGTATCGACAGGAGGTCGATGCGCACCCCGGACGGCGCGTTTCCATGGCTGTATCTGCAACTGCAGCGATACGTGCCGATCATCCGCCTGCGCCTGTTTCCAGGGTTTGTGACAACGACGAATGCCGAGCCGTGGCTCACGGATGTGACGTTCTTCATCCCCTGGTTCGTCCTGGCCGTCGAGCTCGTGCGGACGATTGGCGCACGGCAAGACACTGACAGGGGTGCCGCCGCGCTCGCGCACGCGCGCATCATCCCGGCGGCAGTGCTGTCGATCATCACGTATCAAACACTGATACGCGCCTCGCCGGACTCGCGACTCGGCGACATCGTGGCGTTGACCGGCTTCCTGCTCGCATGGGCTGCCTGGCGAATGTGGACGTTGAGCGGGATCGCGCGGTTCGTCGTACGGCCAGTAACGGTCGCCGTGCTGCTGCTTACGGTTGCGAGCGCGATTGCCTATGGACACGTGACCACGCGCGTCAGCGGTGTCGGCGTTGACGGGCCGATCAATTTCGTGCGCCGACTTTCTGGCGTCGGCGTTTTGTACTCGACGAGGCCGCTCGATCTGTACGCCCCGCCGGGCGCGACTGGCCTTGCACGCCTGTCGCGATGGCTCAACGAGTGCACCAGCGACACAGCCAGAGTGACGTTGATCGGATTCGAACCGCAGGTGTTCTTCCTCTCCGAGCGGGGATTTGCAGGCGGCCTGGCATTTTACGATCTCGGTTGGAATAGTGCCGAAGACGATCAGGCGCTCGTGATCGAGCGCTGGTCGCGGCAAGAGGTCCCGGTTGTCCTCGCGATGGATTCAGAGTGGGGATCGTTCTCGCGAGACTACCCGGCGATTCGTGGCTGGATCGATGCGCATTACGATGTGGTGGCGCATTCGGCGTTCGCTGGCGGCAAGCCGCTGACGGTGCTGGCAAGCCGCTCACATCCGTCAGTGCGAGAGCATCAATCGACAGGTCTTCCTTGTTTCCGGTGACCACGTTCGTCCAACGAAGATGAACGAGATCGACCGTCCCGTCAGACGGGTACGCCGAAATTCTCGGAGCTGCGGGCGAGCCGGCGTGCGGGATTCCCGACCCACACCCCGCCTGGAGTCTGGATGCTCTTCGTGACGACGGCGCCCATTCCGATGACGCTGTCATCGGCAATCGAAAGGCGATCGCCGATGCTGCTGTTGGCGCCGATGAAGCAGCGCTCGCCGATGCTCGTGAACCCGTTGATGACGGCGCCGGATGCGATGAAACAGTCGCTGCCGATGACGCAGCGATGAGTGATCGTCGCGGCGGCCCACAACGTGACATCGTCTCCGAGTCGAGAATGATGCTGGATCACGCAGGACTCGGGCACGAAGCAGTTCTCGCCGATGACGGTGTTCGGCCAGACGACGGCTCGGGAGCTGACATATGACTCGCAGCGAAAGCCGAGGCTCTTGACGATACCGAAGAGACGGCGCCGCACCCGATTCAGTGCGTTGAACGAGATGGCGACGTACGCGCCGAATTCATCCGGCTGGTAGCGTTCGACCAGCGTCTCGAGCGCGACGATCGGAAGCCCGTACAGATTGGATTCCGCGAGGTACGCGCCCTCCACGGCGAAAGCCGCGATGGTATGCGGCGAGTCATGCGTGAAGTACTCGTACGCGATTTGGGCCGTCTCGCCGGCCCCGACGATGATGAGCTTCCGACCCATGTCTGACATCGTGGCTCCTCGAGCGGCGTGTGCCGTTCAGAGCGTCTTGACGTACGCAAGCTTCAGAGACGCCTCACAACCGAGGTTTCGCTTGAAGTGGATCAAGCCGTAGTTGGGTGCGCCATCATTGGTGGACGTGCCGATGTCCATCCAGCGTGCGCCCTCGGCGCGGGCATGCTCGTAAATTGTTTCGGCGAGCAGGATGATGGGGCTCACGCCGGAGAATCCGGCCGCGTCCCCCCAGTAGAAGACATACACGACGTCGCGACTCACTCTGATCGTGATGCTCGCGGCCGCTGGCTGCGTCTCGCGGAATAGCCCGAAGCCGTAGATCCGCTCGCCAAAAATCTCCGCCATCTCGCGGACGCGATCCCAGGTCATAGACAGCGTGTAGCCCTTGCGGCAGGTGTTGTCGAGAATCAGCTGGTACGCGTCTGACAGCTCGGACAGCGAGGTCAGCTTTCGCGGCGCGAAGCCAAGTTCGCGTGCACGCGTCAATCGTCGCCGGCCATCGGCATCGACTCTCTCACTGAACGGCCGCTCGTCCAGACGGATGGACTGATTGAGGCTGTGCGGTGTCGCCACATACCCACGGTTATGCAGCGCCAGGTATATCAGGTGCGAGAGCTCGGGTGCATGTGCGAATGGCGGCGAGACAATCCTGATTTGTGTTGCGCCGCGCTCACGCAGGATACGCTCGGTCTCGTCGATAAAGAACTCGACGAGCTCGACGCACGGCGGCTCTCTGAAGTCGAAGCTGCCGAAGGTGCCCAGTCGCGGGCTGCGAAACACGCCGCGCGACTCCTCGGCGAAGTGGATCGTGCCGGCCACCTGGCCGGAGCCCGTCGCAACGAGCTGCAGATAACACGCATCCGGAGTGCGGTGAATCTCGAAGAACTGCGCCGTGTTGAAAAGGTGAGTCCAGGGGGCTGGCAGGAATTCGTTGACCGCAACGGCGTAGTTATCCCTTCTCATCTTCTCCTCTTATTCCTTCGGCTTCCCCACTCTCGACCATGGCGAAGGTTCACGCACGAAGCATGGCCAGTTTTGTGGACCAAAGCCGCGCAGCACTGAACGTTCAGGGCGGGTGAAGATGAGATATTCCTCGCCGTCCTCATGCAGTGTGGCCGCCACCTGATATTCAGTCTCCACGTAGGCGACCACTCCGGGGTTCGACGCCCGCGCATAGGCGTCCAATGCCGATCGCCGGGCCAGCACGATCGGCGGGGCGAAGTGCCTGACTCGCTCGGTCGCCAGCTGTTGTTCCCGCGCCAGGCCAGCCCACGCCGCGGCAAACGCCAGGTGCCGCTGCGCCATCAGCCGATCGCCGTAGTAGTAAATCTCGGGCTCGAACCAGAGAACAACCAACCGTTCCGTTGCGGGGACGCAGTCACGCACGTATGCGGCCAGTCGAAGGCTGAATCGGGCCCTCCCGTCGACAAAGTACGCGAGTGGCGGCGACGAGACGAGCTCATCGTACACGGCGCGCCACGCGGCCTGCGCACGGCTGAGAGACCTCCACTCGCCGGCAAGACCCGTCAAGCGCTCGTTGAATCGGCCGGCGATCGACACGCTGGTGCTCAGCGCGAGCACGAGTGCCAGCGCACTGATCGTGATCGCAACGCGAGGCAACCGGCACGACGCGCCGGCTGTTCGCCACAACCACGCGATACAGCAACCATATGCCACGGCAGACAGCACGACGGCATCGGGGCCACGAGCCGGAAACGGCATGCGCAACATCGCCAGATCGACGAGCAACACAAAAACGGCAAAGGCGATCAGGTGTCGCGCCGTGATCCAAGGCGACAAACACGACCTCATCCAGGGAGCGGCGACAATCACGACGATCGGCAGCACGTAGAACAGAGCGACCGCGAATTCGCTCGCACGGCCCTGGCGGTCGAGAGAGGGCAAGAAGCGCACTCGCAGCCACGTGTGGTTGAACCTCCACTGCTGATCCACGGGCCAGGTCGTGGACGCGAGCGCGCCGGTTCCGCGTTCGATCCCTGCCGTGTCCTCGACGATCGGTTCATTGATAATGGCCCGGAGATTGGCGAGCGAGAACTCGGACAACTTCACGCGCTCGACCAATTCCTCCGACTCGAGTGACGTCAGGCGATAACGCGCGAGGACATCGCGACGCTGTTCCAGTGAACTCGCCCCGGTCCAACGAATGCCGATAACCGGGGCGTACTGTTCCGCGGGCTCGACGGCCCACAGGCTTCCCCATAGGCGAAGAAGTGGCCACTCATGCGGGCCTTGCGACACGTGCTCGACCTGCGCGGCGGCCATCCCCGTCTGGGCGTACTCGAGCAAGCCCACAGCCCACTGCACGTACAACATGAATGGTGTCAGCACTGCCACCATGGCTGCCGCACCAATGGAGCATCGGGTCATGGCAATCCGCTGAACACCATGAGCGGCGACGACGGCGAGAGCCAGGCCCAGGGCAACGTATATCCCGTGATCGGGTCGCCAGTAGAACGCAATCGCAGCCCACGCCCCGAGAACGGCGATCCCCGCCGTGGATGGCCGTCGCACGTACTTCCACCACAGTAGGGCCGCGATCGCGTAAACGATGCCCTTCGGGTAGGAGTACCCGCGCGCTCCGGCAACGATCAGCAGGGGCGCGGCAAGGAGCGCCGCGCCCAGAGACTCAGTGAGCCGCAAAACGATGATGAATGCGACGTACGTACTGATCGCCCACGCGAGGGCCACGATGACCGCCTCCGACATCAGGCGGTCGCCGCCGATTGATTGAGCGATCGCGCTCAGTCCGTATTGCAGCACCCACCCCTGATCGAAGAAGTCTCGAACCGGCCAGTCGCCAGCCAGCACCTGCTTGGCCAGCGTCATGTGCAGAAAGTTGTCGTTGTTGGCCGTCGTCATCAGGAATGCATGCCAGGCGGCGGCGAGTGAAGCGAGGAGCAGGCCGATCGCTGGGCTGATCCACCCGGCGCGACGGCGGGCGGGCGGCAACTCCGTTCTGTTGGGCTCCACTTCGTTCTTGTCAGGAACGCCTGGCGGCAGCTTCGACATGACTGGCGGCGAACTCCTCGACCGAATGCACGAGCGGCACCGGCCTGCCCTTGGTGTTCTCGAAGATCCGCCACACATATCCGCCGACGATCCCGAGCGCCAGCAGCGTCGTTGAAAACGAGAACAGCACCGCCAGCATGAGCGGCGTGTACCCTCTCACGTCGATGGCGCCCAACGCCCATGCGATCAGGACCGCGGCGCTGGCGACAAGGGCGCCGCCAATTCCTACGGCACCAGCAACAAGCATCATCGTGATAGGAAGATCCGAGAACGCAAAGGCGGTGTCGAAGGCGTAGCGGAACTTGCGCTTGATCGTCCAGCCGCTCTTACCGCTGGCCCGTCGCGTCCGCGGAAACGTGATGAGCTCGCGGCGGAATCCCACCCAGAACAACAGTCCCACCAGGGCGCTGTTGGCTTCCGGCATTCCCACGAGCACGTCACGCACCCGCCGCGTACACGCGAAGGAATCGGCGCCGCCCTGGGGCATCTCAGGCTGAACGAAACGACGGTAGAGGCGCCAGAACGTGGTGGCGGCCATCTTGGAGAACCATGGGTCGTCGCGCGATTCGCGCTGGGCGATCACGATGTCGGCCCCGCGTTCGAGCGCCTCGAAGAACTGGCTCACCGACGATACAGGTTGCTGTAAATCAGCGGCCAGCACCGCCACGAAATCGCCGTGTGCGTGCGTCATCCCCGCTCGAATCGCGGCGAACGAACCGAAATTGCGGCTGAGGGAAATCAGTTGTGACGGAAAGGGCATCTGGCTGAGATGCAGCTTGAGCACCGCATAGGAGTTGTCGGGGCTGCCATCCACGACGAACACCATCTCGAAGGCATCGGAGCTGCGCTCGTACAGCTCCGACAGCTGCCGAAGCAACTCTGGAAGGGTCGCTTCGTTTCGATAGACGGGCACCACGACGGAACGCGTCAGCACGGTTTACTCAGAACAACGCTTCAAGCAAGAGCTCCCAACAACCAACTCCCAACTCCCGAACAAACCCGAAACCGCGAACCACGGGCGGTTGGTCGTTGGCAGTTGGGAGTTGGAAGTTGACAGGTGTGACTCCTAGAAACAGGGCAGCCCGGTTACGGGATGCACACGCTCCGCTCGCCGGTCGCGGCGAACCATGAGGCTATATCTTCCGCTACCGTTCCGCGCATCGTCAAAGTTCGTTGCGCCGAGGTTCTCGTAGTGCTCGTTGAGATACTGCATGACCAGCGGATAGCTCTGAGGAAACAGCTTGTCGCCGTTGAGCAGGATCACGACCGGCGCGGACTGCGAGGCGAGGATTTCCACGCTGCGAGCCTGAAAGCGCGGTTCCGACCAGTGCTGGCCGAAGAACGTCACGGCGCCTCCTGCGAAGCCGCGCTGCGCGAAGAAGTAGATGTCCGGCGCGTACCATCCGATGAGGACGCGATCATTGCGGCCAGTGCACTCGCGCAAGTACTTCACGATTCCCAGCTGCTCGCCTTTCTGCAGCCGCTCGAGCAGTGGAGGCGAGTCTCGCAGGCCGTTGGCGACCGCGATCACGTGACGAGGGCGGAACACTTCCGCCGGCATTCGCACTTGCCATTCCGCGGACAGTGACGTGCTCCAGACCGTTGCCCCAAGTCCTATTACCAACGCAGACTGGAGCAGTTGCCTGGCAAAACTCGGACGCATCTGCAACACGCGGTGAACCGTCCACGCCGCGAGAACCGCCGTCGGCGCGGCCATCCCGCCGAAGCGGGCGCTGACTGGATCGCGCAGAATGAACGCGTTGAGCGCAAACGACAAGGCGACGACGCTCGCAATCGATGCGACCTCGACACGGGTCATCGAAGACTGCCGCAGGTTCGCGACGAGGATGATCCCGGCGACCAGTGGAAGGAACCTGAACAAGCTGTAGAGCACCGCGTCGGCGTTGGTCACGTTCCAGGCGCCGGGCAGTAATCGCAGTCGCAGCAACGGCAGCGCCCGTTGTGCGCGAAGCCACAACGGCTCTGGCACCGTGAGCTGCGTCCGGTCGATCCCATCGGTGTCTTCGACGAGCGGGTCTGAAAGCAGTCCTCGCAGGTGATCCTTTGAAAAATCACTGATGCGGTAAGCCCACGTTCGTTCGGCAGCCGTCCCGCGGAGCTCTCCCTCCGAAAGGCCATGCCGGGATTCAGCAGACACCCGCGCCGCATCGTCGGCCTGCGGTGCCCACCTCACGAGAATCGGGGCGCCGGCCGGTGGCAATTCGACGATGCTGGCGAGTGCCGGGATTGCAACCCGGGGCCGTATCGACAATCGCGTTCGCGCCGTTTCACGTCTTCCGTATACCAGCATCTGATCAACGGCATTGGCGATCCCACCTTTGAACTGGACGAACACCAGGAACGGCAACACGAGACATCCGACGGCCATTCCGAGATAAGCCACTCGACGTGCAAGCGTCGTCCAGTCGCCGGCATGAAGAATCGCCATCGCGAGCACCGCGGCACCGCCAACGAAAATGCCCGTGTCATAGCGATACAGCGAGCCCGCGACAACACATGCCGCCAGCGCCCATATACGCGAGCGCAAGGGCTCTTCGACACAACGCCAGCACAGAAAGATCCCCAACGGGATGAAAAGCACCTTGTCGTAGTCGTAGGCGCGGGGAAACAACAGCAGAGCGAGTCCGGCGGCAATGAACCCTGTTATGGACGACGAGGAGACTCGGCGAGCAAGCACGAAAACGAGGACGGTACCGGCAGCGATAAAGGCAGATGTCAACAGCGCCTCACCAAGGAGATTGTCGCCAAATATCTGCTGCACAGCCGCCGAGCTGTACTCCGTCAGAAAGTAGCCCGGGTCGAGAAAGTCACGAAATGGCAAGTCCCCGAACCGCGCGATCTGTCGACCTGACGAGATGCGGTGGAAGTGGTCGTCGAGGAGGATGATGGTCGACAGCGAGAAGAAGAACGTGACGAGACCCAGCGCCGCGCACGTCAGTTGAAGCATGGCAGGGCAGTACGAGCGTCGATTCTCGCAGGAGAACGATCCACACGAACGAGCACGAGGTAGTCGCCGCCAGTGCCCGGACTGTCGAAGTTGGTCCGGGCCGCTACCTTGTAGTGCTGGTCGATGTAATCAGTGAGGACGGGGTACTCGTCGCGGATTCTCTCGTCACCCGCGAGAGCGACGATGATCGGCACTGATTCTGATTCCAGTGCATCGCGACTTCGCGTCTCGAATCGCTGATCCGACCAGTGACCGCCAAACGTGACCACCATGCCAGCCGCGAACCCCCGGCGCGCGAAGAAGTACAGCTCCGGAACGAACCATCGTGCCAACACCTTGTCTGTTGGAGTCGTGCAATCCCGCAGGTACCGCACCATCCTCGGAAACGCACCTCCCTCGACGACTTCAGGCCGCGGCGGTGACGCGCTCACCCGCCTGACGATGCCTCGTACCTGTGCGACAGGAGCGGTTAATGCGGGTATGAGGTGCTCGGACCACGACGCAATCGAACCGAGACTCCACACCGCGAGCGCGAATGCCGCGACGACGATGGTGCTGATAGCAAGCCCCAGCCTCAATCGCCTCACTTGCCATGCGCGCGCGCCCACCCAGGTCGCCAGAATTGCAGTCGGGCCGGCAATTCCCCCGATTCTGGCCGCGATCGGCTCTCTCAGCACGAACAAGTTCAAGGCTAGACATACGGCGACAACGCCTCCCACTCGCGCGAGTTCCTGGGTCGTGTTCCATGGTGCATGCCACGCAATCGCGATAGCGATCACCGCCACGAACGGAAAGACCCAGAAAAAGTAGTAGATGTATGCGGTAGCGTTGTCTCGGTTCCACGCATGCGGGAGGACGCGCAACTGCAGCGGCGGGAAACGGCGTTGAGCGCGAATCCACAGGGGTTCTTCAGGAAACGATTGCCGACCGCGATCGATGCCCGCTGTGTCGTCGACGCGCGGATCCTTGATGAGTTCCCTGATCGTCGTCGCGGATGGAGCGCGCATCGTGTATCGATACGTTCTGTCACCCGGATTGTCTCCACGGATCCCTTCGTTCAGCCCGTATCTCGACTCGGCCTCGTGACGGCCGATGGCGCTCACGATCGGCGCCCATCTCACCGTCACGGAGGCCGCCGGCGACGAGAGCGACGCTCGCCCCACGAAATTGCCGATCGAGAAACGAGGTGCTCGGCCGACTTGAGTCCTGGCCTTTTCCCTGACTGCGTACGTCACGACCTGGTCGATCGCATCGGGAACGCCGCCGAAGCCGACGATCGGAACGAGGACCACCAGCCCGGCGAGAGCTGCCGTGAACCCGCAGAGCCCGATGCGCCGGGCACATACTTTGGGCTCGCGCCAGTGCAGCACGAGCATCGTGACCACGGCGGCAAGGCCGGTATAGATGCCGGTGTCATATCGAAACAACGCGCCGATCGCGATGCCCGCAGCCAATTCCAGCGCTCGACGGGCTCCAGGACGATCGACATACCGCCAGCACAGGAAGATGCCGAGCGGGTAGAACAACACCTTGTCGAAGTCGTAGGCTCGCGGCATCGCGAACAGCGCGAGAAGAGCCGGCGCAAGCCCGCCCAGGTCGGAGTCCGAGACACGGCGCGCGAGAACGAACACGAGCGTGGCACCGGTCGCAATGATCACGGTGTTGAGCAGCATCTCGCCCAGCAGGCTGTCGCCGAGCAGCAGCTGGAGGCCGGCGGAGCTGAACTCCGTCATGAAATAACCCGGGTCAAAGAAGTCTCGAAAGGGCAGCTCACCGTAGCGCGCGATCTGTCTCGCCCGCGAGATCCGGTCGAAGTGATCGTTGATGATGTTGTAGGTCGAGACGGATACCGTCAGGGCGCCCAGCCAGAAGACAAGGATAAAAGCGACTCGCGGCAGCCTCATTCAACGTCGATGAGCCGCCGGCCAGACTCTTCGACCCACTTGAACACATCCAATTGCTTATCCCGGATCATCTGGTTGTATTTGTCGGGGATGCGATAGACGCGGGCCGGTTCGCAGGCCGGAATCTCGGGCCCGACATCGTTGCGAAGGAAGAAGGCGTTGACACCGGTCGGTTCCACCGCCACGAGGCGGTAGCCTTTGCTCTCCGAGAGCCGCGTCATCGCCGCAAGCGAGGCGCCGTAGTAACAGAAGCGATGGTCGCGCCGACTGAACTTCGGATCGTACGGAACGGTGACGGCGCGCTCCGGGCCGAACATCGAGTTGTATTCCAGCATGAGCACGCGCGGAGTGCAGACGGTGATGGCCTTCCAAATCCAGTAGTCGTTTCCATCGACGTCGACGCTCAGTAGATCCACTTCACCGGCGTAGCCGTGTTGTTCGAGCAACGCGTTGACCGTTTCGGGTGTGATCCAGGCCGCCACAGCCGTCGTGCGCGGGAAGCGCCGCCCGGCGTACTCCACTTTCCCCTTGTCGCCTTCGACCAGGAGCCCGCACCAGCCGAACTCTCCGGCGAGCATCGCCGCATTGCCGCCTGATGCGCCGCTTCCGAGCTCCACGAATCGCCTGTTCGTGACACCGACCTGCTCGAACAGGGCCAGGAGAATACCGTCCTCCTGGTTCTGGGACGCGAGTCGAAACCGACTGGCGGTGAGCCGCTCGGGATAGGGAAGGCTGCGAGCATCGACGTATGCGGCCCTGACGAGTCCATCAACGCCGGCCTGCAGGAGACGGAGCTGACGGAACACTTCCTCGTGCTGTTCCCGCAGTGAGCTCAAATCTTTCTCGATGCGGTGAATGCGCTTGGCGATCGTCAGCGGCGACGTCGTCGGTTGTCGCCATTGCGCCAGTCGCGCCCGCAACCCCTGAAACATGAGGACTAGTATCTCCCTTTCCCGGTTCGCGCCCGTTAGCGGCTGCGCGCCTTCACCGCGGCGCGTGTCTCGCGGTCGATCTCGCGGCGGCGGATCGTCTCGCGCTTGTCGTGCGCCTGTTTGCCTTTCACCAGAGCAAGGGCGACCTTGACGCGGCCTTTCTTCATGTACATCCGCAGTGGAACCAGCGTCAGTCCCTTCTCCACCACGCGGCCAGTCAGTTTCTGGATCTCGTGGCGGTGGAGGAGGAGCTTGCGGTCGCGCCGTTCCTCGTGGTGAGCATAGCCGGTGTGGCTGTAGGGGCTGATGTGCACGTTCAGCAGCCATACCTCGCCCCTGTCGACGCGTGCGTAGCTGTCTCGCAGGTTGACCGACCCTTCGCGAATCGCTTTCACTTCCGTCCCGAGCAGGACGAGACCCGCTTCCCACGTGTCGAGGATGTGATAGTCGTGGAAGGCCTTGCGATTGTCCGCGAGGTTGCGTTCGGCCTTTTCGCGCTCGGTCTTTTCGGCGGCCATGTCTCGCCGCGAATCGTACCACGCACGCCACAAGGCTGGAGAGAGCAGCGCAACCTATGTGCGCAACCGCAGGACCCTGGAAACACGTCAACGCCCAAATTCCAACTCCCAACTCCCAAAGCACCGGGTTTGGGAGTTGGATCTTGGGAGTTGGGAATTGACAACGTCGCGCTTGACGAGAGAGATGTGCTGGAATAACGAATACGTGGAGGTAAGTGTGTCAACACCGCGCGACGTCGTGCCAAAGCTGGCACTAGGGTGCCTGGTCGCCGCTCTCTGTGTCGCCTGCGGCCCGTCGGAAGAAGACATCAAGCGCGACGTGCGCACGCGATTCGACACCAATCAGACAATTGCCCCGTTGGCGCTGTCGATCGAGGTGAAACGTCAAGTCGTCTACCTGTCAGGCAAGACCGGCACGCCGGCCGAGCAGCAGCAGGCGATGGCGCTCGCAAAAGAAGCCAAGGGCGTCAAGTTGGTGGTCAACGACATGTGGTTGAACAACCGCTCCCTCGCCGACAAAGTGAAAGACGCGCTCGGCCAGGATGCCGTGGTTGGCAAGATTCCGATTGATGTAGAGGCCCAGGGGGGCCTCATCAGGCTATCGAGCGATCAAACCAATCGAGAAGAGCGTGAACGGATCGTGAAAATCGCCTCGTCCGTCGAGGGCGTGAAAGAAGTCGAAGATCGAATGAGGTAAGACGAGCGAGGCTCCGGCTCCGACCGACGAGCATGTCTAGTCGACGATCTCAAGCCGTTCGGGGTCGATGCGGGCCGTGTCTTCGACTGCGGCGTTTTGCAGCACCGCGCGGACCCGATTGTGCGTCGGCCGGCGGAGGCGATATTCCCAGGTCCGTTGCCGCGGGTCTCGCTGCACACGTTGTGCGTTGGTCAATCCCAGTTCATTCTCCAATTCCTGCCGGATGCCGTCGGTCACCTCGGGCTTCCAGCGAACGTCAAACCGCGCCGACAACGGCTTCGCCGCCGCGATGGGAAACCGTCTTTCGAAAAGGACGAAGGTCCATAGTGGGTCCTGATGCGGGTCGCCTGGTGCGCTGTTGAGGGCAGCGGTCTGCAGCCCGGTCCAGATCGCATCATGCGGAGTCTCGGCGTCTGACTCGGCCGCCCGTTGTACCCATTCCTGCCGGAAATCCCACGCCGTATCTCGCAGTTGTAAATAGGCCTCGGCGTTGCGCACGGTCCAGGCGATTCCAATCACGGCAACGCAACTGACTGTCGCCCATCGTCGCCACCCGCGCTGCGGCAGTCGCGCAAGCAGGGCAACCAGTGCGACATACACCAGCAGACCGTAGCCTACGCCAGCCATCATGCCAACACGGTCACGTGTATACGGCACACCGAAGGCGCTGCCGAAAACCAGCAACGCCAGGCCCGCCGCGCACAACAGGCGATCCCTTGGCGACATGTGCCGAAAGAAGACCAGCCCTGTTGCGACCACGGCCGTCGTCAGCAACGACGACGCGACGTGCACCCAGCGCCAGTACGGCACGTTGCCGTCGAGCAACGCCGCAGTGAAGCCGAAGATCCCGTCGCGAGGTTCAGACGCGACCACGGTGAGGAACGTCGCGCCGACGTTGTACAAGCGAAACAGCCACGGTGAGTCCCCAAAGCGAGCTTGCAACTGCACCGGACTCAACTGGGAAAAGCCGAAACCGGACTCCGTATGGAAGGACGGAGGAGCGACCACCAGGCCAAATACCAGACGAATCGCGGCGTAGGCCGCCACTCCCGCGAAGGCCCACGCCAGCGCCCGACGGTCCACTGCGGGCGCCTTCATGAACCACAACACCGGGAGCACCGCGACAACCATCACCCCCCATTCAAGCGACAGCAGTGCGATAAGCACGATCGGGAAATAGATCCAGCGTATCGACCGCGCTCTCGCATCAACGCCGATCGCAATGGCGAGCAGGAGAAGCATCAGCACGAAGGATCCAGCGTTTACCGGCCAGAACCCAAACAGGATGCGGGACGTATGCAGACCGGCGATGCAGCTGAGAGCGATACACGCCGCGGCAGCGCGGTGCATGCCCGCGGGCCGACATAGCCAGATCACGAGTGCGAGCACGCAGGCGAACTGCAGCAACACCAGCGTCTGGTACGGCCACAGGTGCAGACCGAACATCTGGTATGACGCCTTCAGGGCGAGATGGAACAGTGGCCGATACTCGACGTCGGGTCCAAACGCGTTAGCGACGGTCTCGGGCCAGTCGAAGTGGTTGGCTTCGCTCAATGAATCATAGGCAACGACGAACCAGGGAATCGCGTAGAAGGCACCTCCCAAGGCGATGACCCAGCCCAGCGCCCATACGAACGGAAGCGGGGACAGTCGAACCCGGTCGACGTAATTCATGACCTTACCGGGCTGACGACGAACATGAACATTGTTGCGATGAACATCAGGGCGCCGAGGTCACCACCCACGCGTGGATGTCAAATCCCGATTCCATCATCGGAATGCGAAAACGATCGAGTTCCCGGTACTGCAGCCCCAGAGACGCAAGTCGACGCTCCCATTTTCGCAAGGATTCCGACCGGTCCGAGACAATCGCGAGAATGGTGTCTGTATCCTGAATAGCGCGAATCACCTGCTCCGGCATCTCCTCCACGTCGGGCATCGGAGGCTTGCCCAAGTAGTTCATCGACGTCATCGTTCTGATCGAATATCCCATCCAGTCGAGTCTCACCGGGCAGCCCGGCAACGGGCTGATCCTTTCGTCCTGGCTGAACCAGATTGCGACTCGGTTATAGAGCGGATCGATCGAGACCAGCCGTGAGGCTGCTTCGACAATAGCGCGATACACCGCTGGCTGGACTTTGCACGGATCATCGGCCGCATACGACTGAGGTACATCAGCGACAAGCCGGTTCCCTATCGCGAAGACGATTACGAACAGCCACGCGGTCGCGACCGAGGGGCGCCAGAGGTACATGACGAGAGGCGCGCAAAAGACGATGCCCCCCGCCAGTAGGACAGTCGGCGTCATCCACGCTGCGATTCTCGACAAGGCAGGTACGCTTTCGACAAGGCAAATCGCCATCAGCACTGCAGCCGCCGCGGTCGTCAGCGCCCAGCGTCGCTCGAGTGATTCGGGCCAGCCAATCGAGAGCAGGCCGGCAAGAGCAAGGAACGCGCTGAGATTCAGCGCATACACGAGGTTGTCCCCCCAGTCGAGGACCGGCTGGCCGAGGGCCTGCCACACGATCGCCAATATCCCCGAGCCCAGGAACTGGACGGTCAACGCGCGGGGCACCAGTCGATGGTCTGCTGAGCCACGTCTTCCGCGGACGAAGAAGACGATGCCAGAAACGAAGACCGCGACCAGTGGTGCCAGATACCTCGAGGTCAGGACCCAACCCAGATCTGACAATGGGCGGCCGACGATTTCGCCCGAACCCGTCAGAAAGCGCATCACTTTGCGAACCAGTCCCGAGAAAAACACAAAGTCCCTCCCGACCGACCAGTTGATCACGCCAAGGGCAACCGTGATCAGGAGCGCTCCGAGGAGAGTCCAGCCGAAACGACGGACCACCATCCGGCCACTCGGCCACCGGCCGCTCTCGGCTCGTGATGCCGCGAGGTGTATGTAGAGCCCGACGGGGAACAGGTTGACCATGAGGAGATTCGCGTGCGCAGTCAACGCCGCCATGACCCCGGCGAATGTCAGTGCAACAGCGCCGCCACGGAGTGACGATGGGAGAATCAGGATCCAGAGAGTGGCCAGGAAAAGCGGACCTGACGGTGTGTTGTTGTAATCCCAGCCGCCCGGACCATGCATATGCGTATAGAACCCGAGGCACAAGGCCACGACGGCGCTGAGGCTGGTACGGCGGAGGAGGACGTAAGTCACGCCAAAGAACGTGAGCGGCAACGCACAGAGAAATATCGCGTGCAGCACGTACGCGGCCGACATGGTCGGCATGAATCGCGTGATGGCATGACCAACCAGAATCCATGGCAGGCGAGCCAGTTTGTACTCTTCAGGCGAGTAGTCGAGATCCTCGTAGAGCCGAAAGAAGCCCACGTATTGCCAGGGATCGAGAAAGCCTTCCGGCGTGAAGAACCAATCGCGGTTGGCAATCAGGAGGACGAGCGGCGCCAGCGTAACCACGAGGCCCGCCGCGACGACACGACGTGTCGAGGCGTTCGAGGGCAGTGGTCGTGAGCTCCCGATGACAGACTCAGTCGCGGGATTGGAAGCCTTTGACATCTCTCGGGAGCTGCGCTCGTACCGACACGGATTCTCGACCATAGAGCGCTTCGTGCCAGAACTGGAAGTAATAGGCCGCGCCCCAGCGGAACATCTGAAGTTTGCGCTTGCCTCCAATGCGCCGTGGCTCACCGACGCCGATCTCGTCAATGCGCATCTTTCGCCTGGCGGCGCGAACAGACATCAGCGGCTCCCAGCTGATGATCGTTCGAAACAGACGTTCCGGAAGTCTGTACGACTCCTCCAAGTTGAGATCCAGCTGATAAATCAATTCCCGGCGAAACGCCCGGTAGATCACCATGCAATCGGTGTAAGACCCTCCATGAAGCAGATTCACCGTCCTGGTGAACAGCCAATTCCCGAAGGCGGTTGCGATGTCATCATCATCGCTCCTGGCCTCGTCCTTGTAGCGGCTGCCGATCACAAGGTCAAAGCCTTGATCGATTCGGTTCGCCAGGGCTGGAATCCATTGCGGATCACAGTTGCCGTCCGGGCTGAGCGTCAGCACGACGTCGCCGGCGATCTTGTCCAGCACTTCCAGATAGGCGAAGCGAATTCCGTGCTGCCGCTGAACATGTACTTGGTAGTCATGATCCCGGCACCATTCAATTGTGCCGTCCGTCGATCCCCCGTCGACGACGATGAGCTGGTCGTACCAGGCTCGGTTGATGCTGGGCAGGATGGCCTTCACACCGTCGATCTCATTTAGGGTCAGGGCCAGAATGGTCAGACGCATGATGGCGCGACCTACCGGAAATCGCGGACAGCCTCGATGACCCGCTCCTGATCGAGGCTCGTCATGGCGGTGTAGAAAGGAAGCCTGAGCAGGCAGTCTGCGGCGTGTTCGGCCACCGGACACTGCCCGACGGTTCCGCCGAAGCGACCGCCCATCTCAGACGTGTGAAGCGGAACGTAGTGAAAGGCCGGCTGAATGTTTTTGGTCCGGAGTGCGGCCGTCAGCGCTGTACGCGCTTCGAGCGATGGCATTCGCACGAAGAACATGTGGAACGGCTGCTCGCAATGCGTCGGGACACAGGGCATCATCGCCCCGACCGAACGGCACCAGTCGGTGAGGCCCGCTGCGTACCGCTCCCACAGGTGCCGGCGCTTTGATTGAATCTGCTCCGCCGCTTCCAACTGTGCGACCAGAAAAGCAGCCAGAACCTCGGATGGCAAGTAACTCGAGCCCACGTCGACCCAGGTGTACTTGTCGATCTCGCCTCGAAAGAACTGCGACCGGTTGGTCCCCTTTTCGCGGACGATCTCGGCGCGGGGCACGTACTGCTCATCGTTGATGATGAGCGCTCCTCCCTCGCCGCAACTGAAATTCTTCGTCTCGTGAAAGCTCTGGCTTGCCATCGCTCCAAAGCTCCCCAGGGCCTTGCCGCGATACCTCCCGAGCAGTCCGTGCGCGTTGTCCTCCAGAACCGGAATGCCGTGTGCCGCCGCCAGCGACAGAATCGAATCCATCTCACAGCCCACGCCGGCGTAATGCACGACGACAATCGCTCGCGTTCTGGGCGTGATCAGCGACGTCAATCGGGATTCGTCGAGGTTGAGCGTGTCGGCGCGAATGTCACTGAAGACCGGACGACAGCCCCGAAGCACAAACGCGTTGGCCGTCGACACGAAAGTGAACGATGGAACGATGACTTCGTCACCGGGCTCCAGGTCGAGCAACAGCGCCATCATCTCGAGCGCATGCGTGCATGACGTCGTCAGCAGCGACGCCGGCGACTGGGTCATCGTCTGCAGCAGTTGGTGCGCGCGCTTCGTGAAGGCCCCGTCGCCCGACAGGTGCATCGCCTCGATGGCCCGCTGGACGTAGGCGAATTCCGCCCCGGTCACGTAAGGGCGGTTGAACGGAATCTTGGTGTAAACCTC
>Ga0207643_10000769_pt1 | contig 19602 bp, 18 predicted proteins | sample KBSMisM62_FD_184313 | JGI IMG/M metagenome (GOLD analysis project Ga0207643, IMG submission 184313) | Miscanthus rhizosphere microbial communities from Kellogg Biological Station, Michigan, USA - KBS Miscanthus M6-2 (SPAdes) (version 2) | ecosystem: Host-associated > Plants > Roots >...
CGGTCACCACGTCCGCGTATTTGGCATTGAGATCGAACAGGCTCTGCTCGTGCGCGGCAGCCGAACGATCACCGACCGCTTCCCGCACCACCATGGGGCGGAGCCCGTTCTGTAACGCGTCGACGGCGGTCGCCCGTACGCAGCCGCTGGTCGTGCAGCCGGTGATGATCAATGTGTCCACCTGCCGGCTGACGAGCTTGGACACGAGGTCAGTCCCGAAAAAGCACGAGGCGTATTTCTTCACCAGGAGGATGTCCTGGTGTCCGAAATCGAGGCGGGGATCGACGTCGACCAGATCGGTCCCGGCCTTCAAGGTGACGACCCCTTTCTGCTTGAGCGTCCAGATCCCGGCGTCCGCCAGGTCGGCCTCGTGATACATTACGGTCGAGAAGATGGTCGGGATCTTCCGCTCGTGCGCCGCGGCAAGCAGCGGCTGCGTTGCTTCGATCTGCTCGTCGAGGTTTGATCCGAGCATCATCGCGGGATTGGTGAACGCCTTGATCATGTCGATGACGATCAATGCCGGCCGCGCGCCAAAGCCGATCTTCAAGCCGAAGCCGCGCTCCCGGAAGAACGCCTCATCCTGCTGTCCGCTGGTCATGTCGCCCTTCCCTCGACCGCGGCGACCCTAGGCCGCCTTCTTTCGATCCGCCTTCGCGGATAGGGTATATCGAAGCAAAAAAGCCGCATGAATGACAGGGCTCGGACCCAAGGGGATGTTTCCGGTGAAAGTCGGTCTGGTCGGTCTCGGGCGGATGGCGCGGCGGCTCACCGAGCACGCTGCGAAGTCGCCGGGCGATTTCCGCGAGTTCATGCCGCAGGCTTATGAATAGAGCCGGGATCGCTACGCCGTGCGCTTGCTCCCTGCCTGATTGCCCCTTACAGCCCACACGATGGACTGCGACGTCGCGATTATCGGATACGGGCCTGTCGGCGCCACCGCCGCGGCTCTGCTGGGGGGTCAGGGGCTGACGGTCGCCGTGGTCGAGCGCATGGCCGGCGTCTACGACAAGCCGAGAGCGATCACCGCCGACCACGAAGTCATGCGCTGTATGCAGTTCGCCGGGATCGGCACGGAGCTGGGCGCCCATGTCCGGCCGCATCCCGGCACGCGCTATCTCGGCGTGGACGGCAACACCATCAAGCAGACCGACGTCATCCCGCCGCCCTACCCGCTCGGCTGGCCGACCGGCATCCATTTCATCCAGCCGGAATTCGAGGCGATGTTGCGCCGCGCCGTGGCGCGGCACGGCAATGTCGAGGTGCTGCTCGCGCATGAGCTCGTTGACCTTGCCGACCTGGGCGACAGCATCGCCCTCACGGTCAGGAATCTGGCGCGGGCGCAGACCCGCTCGATCCGAGCGCGATATCTCCTGGCCTGTGACGGCGCCAACAGCTTCGTGCGCAGAAAGCTCGGGATCAACTATGAAGACCTCGCCTTCGACGAGTGGTGGATCGTCGTGGATGCGTGGCAGCGGCGGCCCACGGCGCTGCCCGAGATGAACACGCAGTATTGCTGGCCGTCGCGCCCCGCCAGTGCGATCGCCGGCCCGCGCAACCTGCGGCGATGGGAACTGAAAATCCTGCCGCACGAGAAGCCGGAGGAGTTCCAGGATGACGCGCGCGTGCGCGACGTGCTGGCGGACTTCGTCGATATCGACGCCATCGAGCTCTGGCGATCGGCGGTCTACCGGTTTCATGCCCTGGTGGCGGCGCAATGGAACCGCAATCGGATATTCCTTCTCGGGGATTGCGCGCACCAGATGCCGCCGTTTCTCGGCCAGGGCATGTGCGCCGGCATCAGGGACGCCGCAAACCTGATCTGGAAATTGCTGCTGGTGGAAAAGTCCGGGGTGTCCCGGACCGTCCTGTCCACCTACCAGGACGAGCGCAAGACCCATGTCCAGAACGTGGTCGCGCAGGCGAAGGAGCTTGGCCTGGTCATCGGCGAGCTCGATGTCGAGGCCGCGAACAAACGCGATGCGCGTCTGCGCGCCGAGCGCACCAGCGGGGAACCGACGCGTCATCGGCTCATTCCGCCGCTCACGCGCGGGCTGATCGATCGTGATCATCGCGCGGAGCCAACGCGCGCGGCCGGCTCGTTATTTCCCCAGCCGCGGGTCGCAACAGCGGACGGGCGGATCGCGCTGCTGGACGACCTCCTTCCGCCCGCGTTCCTCGTCATCTCCAGCACGATGGATGCCCAAGCGGCGTTGGGCGGACGGGAAACGGCAATATTGCGCCGGCTCGCTGCGGTTCGTGTCGTGCTGCGCGCAGAACCTGACGAGAACAACGCGCTTGATCATGACATGATCACGCTCACCGCGAAGGACGCGCTGTTTGCGCATTGGCTTGTTGAAATCGAGGCGACGGCGGCGGTGGTCAGGCCCGATCGATACGTCTACGGCGTCGCCAGCACCGCGTCGGATCTGGCACGGCTTATCCGCAACCTGGAAGGCGCCTTGTTCGGTGAGCGGTGTTCGTAAGACGTGCAACACGATCTATGGGCGGACGCGGCTTGCGCACCATGGTCCGACCGACGAAGCTTGCGAACATGAGCCGTCCGTACCGGGGGACCCGCGCCATGGACATCGATCTCGCCACATCCGGCTTGGAACGGATCGTCGGATCCGATCCGCCGCTCGATACCATCGCGCATGGGCTCTATTTCGGCGAGGGGCCGGTTTGGGACCGCCGCAACAGCCGCTTCCTGTGGACCGATATTATCGGCGACACGATCTGGCAGTGGACGCCGGGGGTCGGCAAGCAAGTCCTCATCCACCCCTCAAGTCACGCCAATGGAATGACCTTCGACCGCGATGGCCGTCTTGTTGTCGCGGGCTGGTCGGCGCGCACGATCTGGCGCGTGGAGAAGGACGGCTCGCTCGTGACCATCGCCTCCCGTTACCAGGGGAAGAAGTTCAACAGTCCAAACGATATCGTCGTCCGTTCCGACGGCAGCGTGTACTGGACGGACTCGGCCGGCGGCCTCGTGATCCCCGGCATGGTCGGCGAAGACCTGCAGCGGCAACTGGATATCCAGGCCGTGTTTCGCCTCACGCCCCAAGGCGAGGTGAAACTCACCGTCGAGGACACCGTCTATCCCAATGGATTATGCTTCAGCCCGGACGAGTCGATCCTCTACGTCAATGATACGCGGCTCGGCCTCATCCGCGCCTTCGACGTCAATGCCGATGGCAGCGTGTGCAACGGCCGCGTCCTCCACACCCTCACCGGCACCGAGGCCGGCGTCGCCGACGGTATGAAGTGCGACCAGGAGGGCAACGTCTACTGCACCGGCCCGGGCGGCATCCATGTCATGGACGCGAATGGCGCGCTCATCGGTCGTCTGCGTATTCCAGGTCATGCCACGAATCTGGCCTGGGGCGATGACGACTGGCGCTCGCTCTACGTGACCACCTACCACTTCGTCTTCCGCACGCGGACGAAAATACCCGGCGTGCCGGTCTGGTAGGCGGCGGAACTCGACATCGCTCGGGCGGTTCGAGTTGCCCGCACGCCGCGCGCGGCCAGGACAAGAACCAGACCGCCAGCGATGACCGCTCAACTGCGCTTGAGCTGCGTCGTCCTGAAAGGCTCCAAGGCGTCGATGCGCTCGACCGGATCGTACCGCCATTTGAAAAAGCGCAAGGTCATGCTCTCGGGCGTAAGGTCCAGGATCAGGAACCCGTTCTCCTCGATCGTCGGCTGGACCTCGTCCACCGTGAGTCCGGCAGGTGTCATGCCACGGGTGCCGCGAAAGAACGATGGCCACCCGTAACCGGCGGTACCGAGCGGGCCGGAGAGAACAGAGGTGACCGGATTTTGCTTGAGATCCATTCCACCCGTGGCGCTGATCCGGGTTTCGCCGATCGCATGCAGGTCCCCCGAAATGAACAATGGAATGCGGCCGCGCATGGCGGAAGCCGCCTGCAGCAAGCGATCATGCTGTGCGCGCCAACCCGGTTGCCAATACGGCTTCGGCTTGGCGGTGGTCACTCCGCCATCGGCTTCCATGTCCGCATACCATTCGCCCCACTTGCCTGCGCTCCAACCGGGCGGAGTAGATGGAATATTGATCACATGCGCCGTGTCGGGCCGCGCCATGCGGTCCTTGAGCCAGGCCTCGACCTCGGGCGGCACGAATACCGCGCTCGGCCCGTGCATGGTCAGGTGGCGCCGGCAGTCGTACATCAGCACCTCGGCAAGACGCCCGTAGCGCAGCGTGCCGTAGCTCTCCGAGACACGGGGCGGCCGGTCCGCCGCGGAGGCAGAGGCCAATCCGAGCGGACGCATCGGGTCCGGCAGAAATTCCGGGTAGTAAAGGTGTTGCGATGCACGCCCGGCAGCCATCATGAACGCGTCCGGAGGGAAGCTGATGAAACGATCGTCCGCCTCGTCGTTCTCGAAGTAGTCGTGGTCGTCCTGCATGAAGAACACGGGCGTCGAGCGGCAGAGCGCCGCATAGAGCGGCACGATCTGCGGCCCCACCGCCTTCTTGAGAACCGCCTCGTTCGGACTTCCAAGGACAGGCGCAGTTCGATCGAAGCGCCCGGCGATCACGGCCGCCTCGGCGGACGACCCCGATTGGTTGCCACGGCGCGTGCGTAGATCCCAGTACACGTGATCCCCGTTCGCAATGATGGCGTCCGGCCGGAAGGACAGGCCGCGCCTTAGAAGGCGAACGCGCGTCGATACTGGAAGATGCTTGCCGAGCCCGTCGTGACCGCCCGCACAGGTGAAAATGAGCAAGCGCAGTTGTTTCGGCTGGTCGTCCGCGGCCGGGAAGGTCGTGAGCGGCCACTCGTCACATAGCGGACGTCCGCGTGCGTCCGTGAGGACCAACGCATAGGGGCGGCTCGGCTCCAAGCCGGCGGCATCGAATTGCCAAAAAAATCCTTCGCGGTCGGTGCGCTCTCCGACAATGGGCCGCCCCCCGACATGAAGAAAGGGGATTTCCTTCAATGGCTCATGGAACGATGCCTTCAGCAGAATACGATCATGGCTCACCGTCGGCAGGAGGTGCGCGACGAGCCCGGCATTCCAGCCGTCGTCCGCCGCTCTCGACGTCCCGTGCAAGTCGAGCGGCAACAGCGAAAGCGCCCCGGTTGCGGCGGCACCAGCGAGGAGATCACGTCGTTGGATCATGTGCGTTGCCACTGCTGAAGTGATGCGAGATAGTTTGCACCGAGCTCGACGCGCGCATTCCGCGGGGACCGTGGATCAGCCCGGAACGCTGATGCTTTCGTCCAACGCTTCCCGGTGCCCAGAAGGGATTTTATGAAATCTTGGCCCCGGAGTCATTTATGTGATGTGGGGAATGTCCGCGTGCGGTGCGGCAGGAGTAGCCGAAGATGACATTGCAATTCGAGCTCGTCGCCGGCCCCTACCAAGGGCCCACCGGCGGGGTCGTGTGGCACGAGGGCGGCGTGCTGTTCAGCGTGATCGACGAAGGGCTGATCCTTCGCTTCGATCCGGAGACCCGGGCGATCGCAGAATTCCGCCGCTACGCCAATCGCGTGAATGGCCTGGCCCATGGCCCCGGCGGCGAGCTCTACGGTGCCCAGGAGGGCGGCCGGCGGCTGGTCGAGTTCACGCCGGACGGACGGCTGGTCGCGGTCGATGCGCTGCTCGACGGCAAGTACCACAACCAGCCCTGTGATCTCGTGGTCGACAGCCGGCACCGAGTCTGGTTCGCCGATCCGCGCCATGCAACGATCCCTTTCGGCCCCGCGATCTTTCCTTATCTCGACCACGCCTCGGTGCTCCGCCTGGAGCGCAACGACCGCCGCGCATGGGTGGCCACGCGCGTCACCTACGACACCGCTTCACCCCGCGCGGTGCTGTTGTCGCCGGACGAGAAGACGCTCTATGTCGCGGACGGGGAACCGCGTCCGGACCAGCGGCGGGAGCTACGCGCCTATCCCGTCGCTACTGACGGCAGCATCGGTCACCCCGCGGTGCTGCACACGTTCGGCGCGGACCATCGCGGCGCGCACCGCGGGATCGAAGGCATGTGCCTCGATGCGGCGGGTAACATCGTCGCCTGCGGCGGATGGAGTCGCAGCGGACCCGGGCCGCTGATCCATGTGTTCTCGCCGCAGGGCGCGGTGATCGAGAGCCACCTCTTCCCCGCCGACAGCCCCAATCGCTGTTGTTTCGGCGGCGGCGATCTTGATACGCTCTACGTGACCACCGGCGGCGGGCACCTCTACCGCGCCAAGACCGCCGGACGTCAGGGAAGACGCGAACGCTCAACCTGAGGCGTATCATGACCGCGAAACGTCGCTGGTTTACATTCGCGCTCGTTGCGCTGATGGTTGGCGTCGCCTCGCGCTCCCACGCGCAGGACTATCCTAGCCGCTTCATCCGCGTGATCGTCGGTCCCGGTCCCGACATCACGGCGCGGCTGTTCGGGACCAAGATCACCGAGGCGCTGGGCCAGCAGGTCGTGATCGAGCCGCGCCCGGGCGCGGGCGGGACGATCGCGGCGCAGGCGGTCGCGGGCGCGCCGCCCGACGGCTACACGTTGCTGCTCGCGAGCGCCTCCTACACCATCAACACCGCCATGGGCCAAAGCCCGCTCGACCTCGGCCGCGACTTTGCGCCGATTGTGCTGCTCGCGACCGTGCCGTTCGTGCTGGTGGTTCATCCGTCGGTCGAGGCGAAGAACCTCGCCGAGCTGGTGACGCTGGCCAAGGCCAGGCCCGGCAAGCTCAACTATGCCTCCTCCGGCATCGGCACGCCGCCGCATCTCGCCGGCGAGCTGTTCAAGTCCATGGCCGGCATCGACGTCGTGCATGTGCCGTTTCGCGAGGCCAATTCCGCGCTCAACGCGGTGGTGAGCGGCGCGGTCGAGATGATGTTCTCGATCGCGTCGACCGCCGCCTCGCAGATCGATGGTGCCAAGGTGCGCGGCATCGCGGTCACCTCGATGTCCGCCTCGCCCCTCGTTCCCGGCCTGCCGGCGATGGCGGAAGCGGGGCTTGCCGGCTTCTCGGTGCTGGGATGGAACGGATTGATGGCGCCCAAGGGAACGCCGCCGGCGGTGATCGGGAAGCTCAATTCGGCCGTGCAACGCGGCCTCGACGACGGCGAGCTGCGCCAGCGGCTCGTGGCGGCGGGCTACGAGCCGGCGGCACGCAATTCGCCTGACGACTTCGCGCGCTTCATCCACGCCGACACCGCGAAATGGGTGGCGCTGGTGGAACAGACCAAGATGAAAGGTCAGTGACTGCGTGACTCGAACGCGCCCGGCGGGCGTGGGCCCATCGTTGAACGGACGTAGCTTGCAATGGACAGACGAACGCTCATTCTCGGCCTGGGCAGCATTGCCGCCGGCTTCCGGTCGTCCTCTCATGCGCAATCTCTACCAAGCCAGGTCACGACGTGGGTAGTGTGGAAGGAAATCCCCGCGATCGTCATCCTATCGACCGAGGACGATTTCCGGACACGAGGGGTTCGCGAAGCGGTCGATTTCTGGAATGCTGAGTTCGCGCGGCTCGGCAGCCCATTCCGCTTCGGCGCAATCGTCCGCAGCTTCAGATCGATCTCAGCCGGCGATCTCGTTGCGTTGAAAGCAAGGGGTCTTTTGCCTTCCATCGTGAACAGCATGAGGGAAGCCAACGGCGACGTGATCGTTGTTCTGTCCGACGACGCCGGTTTCAATCCATTCGCATTCCCTTCGCCGGCGCTCCGAAAAGTCTTGGTCGCGATCCCAAGCCTTCGAAAATATCCGTTCTGGCCCGCTGCCGCGCGCAGTATTGCCGCCCACGAGCTGGGTCATGCGGTTGGATTGGATCACAACGACGATGCAGCGTCACTGATGTGCGGAGGAACTGCCCGGTGCGAGCTCGATCCCAATAATGGATTCGCTCCGCTCACAAGCGCGGACAAGGCAAAGTTGCTCGAAATGTATCCGCCGAATTGGCAGTCGAACCCGTCCAGGCGGTGGAAGGCGGATCCACCGGCTGGCGCAATCGGCTGACAGGCCGAGGCCGGCAAACGCAAATGGGACGTCGCAGGCATTGAATCGACTGAAGGCCGGAAACGGCAGCAGCTTGAACGAGGGCGACCATGACATGGACGATGAAAATCGCGATAGCAGCCGCAATGATGGCCGCCCTCGCCGCAAGCGCCGACGCGGAGCCCGTCAAGATCCGTGCCGGATGGGTGGTGGCGCCGGCCTCGCTCGTGCCCGTGCTGTTCGCCAAGCAAGGCCTCGCCAGGCACCAGGGCAAATCATACCTGCTCGAGCCGGTCTATTTCAGCGCCTCGCCGGCGCAGATCACCGCGATGTCGGTCGGAGAGCTGGAGATCGCCGCACTCGGTTTCTCGAGCTTTCCCTTTGCCGTGCAGAATGCCGGGCTCGCCGACCTGCGCATCATCGCCGACGAGATCCAGGACGGCGGCAAGGACAACTTCTCCACCCACTACATGGTGAAAAAGGACTCCGGCATCGCGACCGTCGCCGACCTCAAGGGCAAGGTGCTGGCCACCAACGGCGTCGGCACCGGCGTGCACATGGCCATGCGGGCGATGCTGCAGAGGTCCGGCCTGCAGGACAAGCGCGACTATACCGTGATCGAGGCGCCGTTCCCCACGATGAAGGCGGTGCTGCTCGACGGCAAGGCCGACATGATCGTGTCGACCACGCCGTTCGTGTTCGATCCCGAGCTGCAGGCCAAGGCGCGCGTGCTGTTCACCCAGCGCGATGCCATGGGGACCTCGGAGCTGTCGTTCTGGACCGCCCGCGAGGGCTTCATCGGCAAGAACCGGGCGGCGATGGTCGATCTCCTGGAGGACTCGCTGCGCGCCGTGCGCTGGTATCTCGACCCCGCCAACCGTGCGGATGCGATCGACATCCTCGCCCGCTTCCTCAAGCAGCCGCCGGCCCGGTTCGAAAGCTGGATCTTCACCAGGAACGACTTCTACCGGAACCCCGACGGGCTGGTGAACCTCGACGCGCTGCAAAGCAATATCGATCTGATGCGCAAGCTCGGGATCATCAACGCCGACCTCGACGCCCGCAAGCATGCCAACCTCGAACTGGTCGGAGAAGCCGCGCAACGCCTGAAGTGACTCGCGGCGACAAAACCGTCGCATTGATCGCCGCCGTATGCTCGTCTAATAGCGTTGACGACACATAACCTGCGCCGGCCGATGCGACCTCCGTCGTGATAGCTGCGCGTGCGCTCGATCGGGATGGCCACATGATGCGCGTTTCCGCGGTTCTGGCGTTGATCCTTGCTCTTGCCTCCGTCGGTTCCGCGAACGCGGACTACCCCGACAGACCGGTGCGCGTGGTCGTGCCCGTTGCGGCCGGCGGCGGCGTCGACGTAATGGCGCGGTTGCTGGCACAGAAGCTCAGCGAGCGGCTCGGGCAGCAATTCGTGGTCGAGAACCGCGCCGGCGCCGCCGGCGTCATCGGTACCAAATCGGTCATCGCCTCGCCGGCCGACGGCACGACGCTGCTCTATACTCCGAGCAGCCTGTCGCTGACCGTCGCCGTTCACAAGACTCCGCCCTACGACGTCGCCAAGGACCTCACGCCGATCATCAACGTCGCGGTGAGCCCGTATGCGCTGGTGGTGCATCCGTCGCTGCCGGTGCGCGACCTCAAGGAGTTCATCGCCTATGCCAAGGCCAATCCCGGCAGGCTCAGCTACAGCTCGGCCGGGGTCGGCAGCGCTTCGCACCTCGCCGGCGAGCTCCTCAAGACCATGGCGGGCATCGACATGGTCCATGTTCCGAACAAGGGCATGAACCCCGCGCTCATCGACCTCATGGGCGGCCAGGTCCAGGTGTTGTTCGCCAGCGTGCCCGGCATGCTCTCGGAGCGGTCGGAACGCCTGCGCCCCATCGCCATGGCGGAACGAAAGCGCTCGGCACTGCTGCCGGACCTGCCGACCATCGACGAACAGGGCCTGAAGGGATTTGAGGTCGGCAACTGGGCCGGATTGCTGGCGCCCGCGGGCCTCGACCCCGCGATCGTGAAGAAGCTCCATAGCGAGATCATGAGCATCCTTGCGACCGCCGATGTGAAGGATCGCATCAGGACGCTCGGCTACGACGAAATCGGGAGCACGCCGGAGGATTTTGCGGCGCAAGTGAAGAACGATGTCGAGCGCTGGAGTGAGGTGGTGAAGCGCGCGAATGTCCCGATGAACTAAGTGCGCCGCCAGGATGACTTGGGACCGACGCAAGCTTGGTGCGTTCCCGTCGATGCCTCTCAATACACCCGGTGGAGCGGCGGCTCGCCCCGCGCGAGCACGCGCTCGACGTTCTGCCAGGCCGAGCGGAACAGCAGCGCTGACGATTGCCGCGTGACGCCGGCGATATGGGGCGTGAGCAGCAGCCGGCGCGCGCCCTCTCCTGCCAGCGCGAGCAGAGGATTGTCCGCCGCGGGCGGCTCGGTCGAATAGACGTCCACGGCGGTGCCGCCGAGGTGGCCGGACGCGAGATGCCGGGCGAGCGCCGCTTCGTCGACGATGCCGCCGCGCGCCGCTTGAATAAGGACCGCACCGGGTTTCATGGCTGCAAGCTCGACATCACCGATCATGCCGCGGGTCGCCGCGATTAGCGGCACGTGCAGCGTCACCACGTCGGCGGCGGCCAGCAGCTCCAGGAGCGACATCGATTGGGCGCCCAGCGCCCGCGCCGGTGCGAGGTCACGGGGCGCCGGATCGTAGAAAGCGATGCGGCAACCCATGCGCTGGAAGGCCTGCGCGACCGCGGTTCCAATCGTGCCGAACCCGACCACGCCCACCAGCAGGCCCTCCAATCCCGGAAGGTTGTCGGCCAGCATGCGGCTGCGAAAATCCACGTACCGGCCCTGGCCGATCTCGGCCGACGCCCAGGCGAGGCGGCGCAGCAGCATCGAGGCTGCGGTCACGGCATATTCGGCGACCGCGCTGTTGCTTGCCCCAGGAACGTTGGCGACCGGAATACCGAGCCGCGTCATCGCGGCCTCGTCGAGCCGGTCGACGCCAGCGCCGGTGATCTGGACGATACGGAGACTGCAGCCCTCGAACAGGGCGCCCGCAAGTTTCGGCCCCACGGCCGGAATCACCAGCGCGGCGGCCGCCTTCATGCGTTGCGGCAGCGTGGGATCATCGGGCTTGCCGTAGGTCACGTGCAGCGATGCCGGCGGCAGCGCATCGACGCGTGCAAAATCGGCTTCCGGCCGCAGGCAAAGGACCTCGAACGCCATCACGATCTCAAAAGCTCGGGAATTCGTCGGTCCGCGCGCTGACGTCCGGAACCGGGAAGAAACACAAAAGGACGAGCGGAACACTCCCGGTGTTGCGCGTCATGTGCTTCTCGCCTGGCGGGATGAGGACGATGTCGCCCGGCTTGATCGGGAGCTCGCCGCTCTCGGCATGCGTCGTCCCCTCACCGGACAATACATAGATGCATTCCTCGAACTCGCGGTGGAGATGCGGTCCGCGTGGTTTGTCGCCGGCCTTCGGCACCGGGATTTCCGCGATGCGGAAGGTCACGCGGGATCCGATCTCTCCACTCACCGGCTCGAGCGAGGTACGCCCAGGCAGTCCCAGACGCTTCGCCTCGGATTGCTTGAGCAGACGCGCCATCAACCCACCTGTCTGAGCTGTTTGAGTTCGGCGCTGCCGCCCTGCACCGCGTCGAGCTGGCGGAAAATAGCGGCGGCCTCGCGGGCGATGGCATCGGCAATATCGCCGACCATGCGGTGACCCTTCTCGGCATTCGCGTGCTGCGGCGCACCGAACCAGCCCGTCGGCGCGATCGAGCGGATGTCGGTCAGCACCGGCTGGTAGCTCCGTGTGCGCCGCAGCTTGTCCATCCTGTGGCCGTGCGAGTGATCGGAAGAATTCTCGATCCGATCGAGATGCACGAGTTCGGGCCGGTTCGCCAGCACCGCCAGCGCCTCGATCTCGCCGCCGTGGGTGAGCCCATTGCAGCTCCCGCCATAGAGCTCCTCCGCGACGTAACAGGCCTGCACCGTGAGCACGATCATGCCATGGGTGCGGTGGAGCGTTTCGGCAGCGATGGCGAGCGAGGGAATGTTGCCCTCGTGCCAGTTCATCAGCATGAGATATTTGGCGCCATGCTTGGCGGTCGACGCGCAGGTCTCGATCACGACGCGCATGTAAGTGTCGGGCGTGAGCGTAATCGTGCCTTCGAACGGCATATGCATCGGCGTGACGCCGAGCGGCGTGGCCGGCAGCACCAGACCGTCCATGCGCTCGGCCACGTGCTGCGCAATCATGTTCGCCGCCAGCGTATCGGTGCCGGTCGGCAGGTGCGGCCCGTGCTGCTCCACGCTGCCCGCCGGCAGGATGACGAGCGGGTTCTTCTTGAATTGCGCGGCGATCTCCGGCTGCGTCAACTCCGAGAAGAATCGGCTAGGCAGCATTGCGGCTCCTTTCCGCCACGTGCCGGCGCGCCGTCTCGATAACATCGGCCAGGCGAATGCTGCGCCCGTTTTCCTCGATCGAGCGCAATGCGGCGTAGACGACCGCAAGCGCGACATTGCCGTTGTCGGCGCTGAGCTCGTTGCCCTTGCCGCTGCGGCAGCTCGCCGCGAACAGGTCGAGCTCGGCGCGGAACATGTCGCTCTCCGGCACTTTCAGCTCTTCGCGCTTGCCGTAGCCATCCTTGCCGCGCTGGATATAGAGCGTCGAGCTCTTGTGCAACTTCTCGGGCGTGTCCCAGGTGCCAAAATCGATCTCATAGTGCATCAAGCCCTTGGACCCGAACACCCGCACCGCGAATATGCCCGGCGACGTCCAGCACGCGCCCACATATCCAACCTTGCCGTCGGCGAACCGGATGAGCGTCATCGACTGATCGTCGACCTCCGCGCCGACCGGGGACAGCTTCGATGCCATGGAGCTCGCCTCGACGATGTCGCCGCCGAGGTAGTGCAGCACGTCGAATTGATGGATCGCCAGTTGCGACAGCGGGCCGCCGGGAGCGCGATGCTTGTACCAGCGCCAGGTCTGCGGGGTGAGCTCGAGCGCCCGCTCGTTGGAGAAATTGGCCTCCATGAAGGCGACGCGGCCGAGCTCGCCGCTATCGATCGCGGCGCGGATCTGCCGGATCCCTGCCATCAGGCGTGCGCTATGCCCCACCGTCACTGTAACGCCGTATCTCGCCTCGAGGTCGGCGATGGCGAGGCCCTCCTCCAAGGTGCTGGCGATCGGCTTCTCCGTGTAGACGTGCTTCCCCGCCTTGGCGACCTCGAGCGCGAGCGGCAGATGCTGCTCGTTGGGAACGGTCAGGATGACTCCCCCGATCGCGGGATCGGCGAGCATCGCGGCGAGATCGGGTGCCGCTGCAACGCCGAATTCGTTTGCGAAGGCGTCGCGCTTCTCCTGCGAGCGGCTATAGGCCGACACGATCCGGAGCGTCTTCGACTTCGATGCCGCCCGGGTAAGCACCTTGGCCCAGCGGCCGAGCCCGACAATGCCGACTTTGGTCACATCCATTGCTTTCGTCCGATTGCCACCGATCTCGATCCGATCGCGGGTGGTGACCATACGATTATTGGCGACTCGGTCAATCCGGAGGCCTGGTCAAGGCCACCGCTTCCCCGTTACGTCTGGAACTGCGCCCGCCGCCACTCCAGCGCGGCCTTGAGACCGTCCGCCTGCACCCGGCGGCCGAACTCGCTCCCAACCTCGGTCTGCGTGGCATAGAGCGACACGAACGAGTCGACCCCGGACTCGACCGCGGCCCGAAAGCCTGCGATCTCCGCGCCGCGGTTGATCACGCGCTTGCCCCACCGCAGCGCCTCGGGAGCAATCAGCGAAAGCCGCTTGGCATATTTCATGGTCTCGACCCGCAGATCGGCAGCGGGGACGACCCGGTTCACCATGCCGAATTCCAGCGCGGTCTTGGCATCGATCATGTCGCCGAAAAGGAGAAGCTCGCGCGCCCGCTTGAGGCCGATGAACCACGGCATCACCATGAGCGGGCCAAGATGGGAAAATCTCACCTCGGGCTCGCCGAACTTGGCATCGTCGGCCGCGATGGTGAGATCGCACATCAAAGTGAGCTCGCAACCACCGCCCAGCACATGCCCCTGCACCGACGCGATCACCGGCTTCCTGGTCGACCACGGCGCCATGCCAAAATCGAAACTGCGGTGCAGCATCGTGTCCCACGTGTTGGGATCGGCGGCGCCGCTGTCCTTGCCGCGGTCCGGCGAGTGGCCGAGATCGAAGCCGGCGGAAAAGCTGCGCCCGTTCGCCCGCAACACGATGACCGAGGTCGCGGGCTCCTTGTCGGCGCGGGCGAACGCCGCGATGATTTCGTCCTTCATTACAGAGTTGATGGCGTTGAGCTTGTCCGCGCGGTCGAGCGTGATGATGCTGACCTTATCCTCGGTCTCGTAGCGCACCATCGTTGCCGGCAGGTCTTCTTGCTTTGTTGGCATTGCAACTCCTCGTCGAGAACCATTGATCGTAACGCATCATTCAAGCACGGCGCGCGTGTCTTGAACGATCCATCGTGTGTGCGAAGAAACTGGCCTAAGCCTCGCCCGGCGCGATCACGTCGTGAGCCATTGGGTCCAGCGCTCCCGGATCTGCGCGAGCCGCGGCGCGATCCAGGTGGCGTCGTGCTGGAACGAGACCTTCTCGTTCTCCGGCCAGGCCGGCGTCTGCCGCAGCCGCGCCTCCGGCATCAACGCGCGCGCGCCCGGATTGGCCGGACCATAGGGCAGCAGCATGGCGAAATCGGCCTGCGGCTTGGCCTGCGCGACGAAGTTGCAGAATTCCCAGGTCGCCTTCGCGTTGGGATCGCCTTTCGGCACCAGCAGGTTGGCAAAGTAGAGCTCGGCGCCGTTCCAGACGATTTCGAGCGGCACCTTGTCCTCGATCAGATCGATCGCGCGCGCGCTCCACATCGCGATGATGTCGACTTCGCCATCGCGGATGAGCTGCTGCGATTGCGATCCCTCGCGCCACCACACTTTGATATGCGGCTTGATCTCGCTCATCTTGCGGAAGGCGCGGTCGAGATCCATGGGATAGAGCTTGTCGATCGGCACGCCGTCGGCCAGCAGCGCGAAGGCGAGGCAGGTGAAGGACCGGTCGAACAGGCAGCGCGGGCCGGGGAATCGCTTGACGTCCCAGAAGTCGGCCCAGCTCTGCGGTCCGCCGTTGGGGAACTTGTCTTTGCGATAGACCAGATTGGTGCCGAGCGAATAGCTGGTGATGCCGTAGTCGCGCACCATGTGCGGCGGCAGTTGGTCGGTCTTCGCCGCCGCCTTGTCGACCTTGTCGAGCAGTCCTTCGAGCACGGCCTGGCCGTATTCGACGTCACCCAGGTTGACGAGGTCCCACTCGAAATTCCGGGTCTGCACCTGCGCCTTGAGCTTGGCGAACGAGACGCCCGGCACGGTCTTGATCTGGACGCCGGTTTGCGCCGTGTAGGGGTCGAAGAACGCCTTTCTCCATGCGGTTTCCCATACCCCGCCGTACGAATTGACATAGATCGTGCGGGCCTGCGCGCGCGCCGGGCGGATGATCGCCGGGGTACCGAGGAGCGAGCCGGCGGCGCCGAGCGCCAACACTCCACGGCGCGAAATTCGAGGTGTCATCTCCATCCCTCATGATGCAACGCGAACGTGCGGCCGGGCCACCTATCGGTAGATGGCTCCGGCCCGCGGCACATGTTACATGATCCGACAGATGAGCAAAGCTGCGCCGATGCCGGCAGTCCGGGGGCTGACTTCCCGCGATGGCTTGACCGCATGGCTGCTGGTCGCCCCGGCAGCGGTATGCATCGTCTTTCTGTTCGTCGTTCCGATCGGTTACGTGCTGCTGCTCAGCGTCACCGATCCGACAGTCTCGCTCGATCACTACCGCCGGCTGCTGACCGTTCCGCTCTACACCAACGTGATGCTCAACACGTTCAAGACGTCCTTCATCGTCACCCTCGCCTGTCTCGTTCTGGGCTATCCGCTCGCCTACGTGATGGCGCGACGCAACGATGCCGTCGCAATCATCCTTCTCATCGTGGTCGGCTTGAGCTTCTGGACCGGCTTCGTGGTTCGCACCTATGCCTGGCTGGTGATCCTCGGGAACAAGGGTCCGGTGGCGGCGACCTATGCCCTCGCCGGATGGGGCAAACCGCCACAGCTTCTGTTCACCTCGTTCAGCTCGACCCTCGGCATGACCCACGTCCTGCTGCCCTACATGGTGCTGGCGCTCTACGGCGTGATGCGGAAGATCGATCCCTCCTACCTGCGCGCCGCCGAAAGTCTCGGCGCTCGTCCGTTCGGCGCGTTCCGGCTGGTTTTCCTGCCGCTCAGCCTGCCCGGCGTCGTCAACGGCTGCGTTCTCGTGTTCACCATGTGCCTGGGCTTCTACATCACGCCGATCCTGCTCGGGACGCCCAAGGACATGATGATCTCGCAGTTGATCAGCCAGCAGATCGAGGATCTGCTGGCCTGGGGCTTCGCCTCGGCGATCGCGGTCGTCCTGCTCGCGTCGACGCTCGTCCTGCTCGGCATCTACAATCGCTTTGCCGGCTTGGATCGGCTGTGGGGATGAATGCCACGATGACCGCCATGGCGCGCCACGTCCCGCTCCTGCTCGCGTCTGTCGTCGCGCTCTTCCTGGTCGCGCCATTGGCGATCATCGTGCCGATGTCGTTCTCGAAGGCGGTCTCGTTCGAGTTTCCCCCACCGGGCTACTGGACCGGCTATTACGCGCAATATTTCGCGAGCCATTCCTGGCTCGAAGCCACCGCCAACTCGTTCATCATCGCCTTCGGGTCGATGGTGTTCACGCTGATCGCGGCGCTGCCCGCCGCGTTCGGCTTCGTGCGCTATCGCTTCCGCGGCAAGAGCGTCCTGAACCTGTTGATGATGCTGCCGCTGATCGTCCCCGCCGTCGTGAGCGCGCTCGGCTATTACAGTTTCCTGAGCCCGATGCGTCTCGTCGGTACCCATGCCGGCATGATCATCGCGCACAGCGTGTTGTCGATACCGGTCGCCTTTCTGGTGATCGCAGCGGCGCTCAAGGGCTTCGACCGCAATCTCGAACGTGCCGCCATGAGCGCGGGCGCCGGTCCGCTGCGCACCTTTCTCTGGGTGACGTTGCCGGTGCTGCGGCCCGGGATCCTGGTCGGCGCCCTGTTCGCGTTCCTGCACTCGTTCAACGAGGCGGTGGTGGCGATCTTCATTGCCGGCCGCGACGCGTCAACGCTGCCCAAGAAGATGTTCGAATCGATCCGCCTCGAATCCGATCCCGTGATCGCCGTGGTATCGAGCCTGCTCACCGGCGCGGTGCTGTTGGGCGTGCTCGTCTCGCTGTTCTTTCGCCAAGGAAACGCCCAAAGGTCCGCAAATGCAGCTTGATCCTCTCGTCAAACCCCGTTCGGTCGCCATCGTCGGAGCCACGGACCGCGTGGGTCCCGGACGATCCGTCGTCGAGTCGCTCGGCGCCATCGGCTTCTCCGGCGCGATCTACCCGGTCAATCCGAAATACCAGACCGTGCTTAATCACGTCTGCTACCCGAGCCTGACCGACCTGCCGGAAGCCCCCGATGTCGTGGTGTTTAGCATCCGCAAGCCGCTTCTCCCCGAACAGGTGCGGCTGGCGGTGAAGCGCGGCGCGCGCGCGGCCGTCATCTACGACGCCGGCTTCGCCGAGCTCGGCGAGGAAGGCGCGCGCCAGCAGGCCGAGATCGCGGGGCTGTGCCGCGAGGCCGGCATGCCGGTGTGCGGGCCAAACTGCATGGGCATTCTCAACCCGACGGCGCGGGTGACCACCTACAAGCAGACCCTGATGGACACCAACGGGCTTGCCGGCAATGTGGGCTTCATCTCCCAGAGCGGATCGGTCGTCATCGCCATCCTGTCCGATCTGCGCCGCTACGGCATCAGCCTGTCGGTCTCGGCGGGCAACGAGGCCGTCACCAGGACGGTCGACTATATCGAGTATCTGATCGACGACCCCGCGACCAAGGTGATCGCGACCTTCACCGAGACCGTGCGCGAGCCTGAGCGCTACGTTGCTGCCCTCGATCGCGCGGCCGCGGTCGGCAAGCCGGTGGTCGTGCTCAAGGTCGGACGCACGGAGCGCACGCAACGCGCGATCACCAGCCACACCGGCGGGCTCGCCGGCGAATCGCGCGTGTTCTCCGAGATGCTGCGCGCCCATCGCGCCATCGAGGTCGCCGACCTCGACGAGATGACCGAGGTGCTCGCGGTCTGCCAGGGCGAGCGCTGGCCGCGCGGGCGGGGAATCTCTGTCATCACCGGCTCCGGCGGCCTGGCCGAGATGATCCTCGACAATGCGACCGCCGCCGGCCTGGACCTTCCTCCCCTCTCCGGCGCGGAGCGCAGCGAAGCGGAACAGGTGATCGGTCGCATCACCGGCGACGGCAATCCATTCGACGCCTGGGGCAACGGCAACTACGCCGTCAACCTGCCGCACGCGATGTCGGTCGTGGACAAGAGCGAGCGCATCGACGCCGTCGTCTATTGTGCCGACACCAGCAACGAGGGCCATGTCGGGCATCCCGGGCGCGTGCTGGAGAACGTCAAGATGCTGGCCGACGCCGCCAAGTCGTCGCATAAGCCCTATTATCTCATGAGCTCGCGGCCGGGGGTGATGAACGCGCAGCAGGCCAAAGGCATGCGCGACGTAGGCCTGGTCCAGATCGGTGGCACGCGCCAGGGCCTCGGCGCGATCGACCGCATCGGCCGCTATATGATGCCGCAAAAGCCGTTCCGGACATCGGCCAATCGCTCCGGTGCGCAACTCGCCGCCCTGCTCGGCGCAAAGGCAGGCCGGCGGACCATCAACGAGTATGAGTCGAAGCAACTCCTGAGCGCATTCGGTGTGCCCGTGACGCGGGAGCAACGGGTCGCGACCCTCAACGAGGCAACGCGCGCCGCCCGCGAGATCGGCTACCCCGTCGTGCTCAAGGTGGTCTCGGATGAGATCCCGCACAAGACCGAGCTCGGCCTGGTCGCCGTCGGCCTTGCCAGCGATGGCGATCTCACGCACGCGTTTCAACGCCTGCAACAGCGGCTCGAGCGGATCGAGCCGCGACCGTCCGACGCCGCTTTCCTGGTGCAGGAATTCGTCGCCGATGGGATCGAGGTATTCGCCGGGATCTCACGCGATCCGGATTTCGGGCTGACGCTGGCGTTCGGCATGGGCGGGATCGCAATCGAGATCACCCGCGACTTTGCGCTCCGTACGCTGCCGCTGCGCGAAGGGGACGCCGAGGCGATGATCGCCGAGACCCGCGGCGCCGCGATGCTGGGCGCGATCCGCGGCCGACCCGCGGCCGACGTCGCCAGTCTGGCCGCCTGCCTCAATGCGCTTGCGGACTTCGCCCATCACAATGCCGATATGCTCGACGAGATCGATCTCAATCCGATCAAGGCGCTGCCCGAGGGCCGCGGCTGCGTCGTCGTGGATGCCCTGATCGTCGCGAGACCGCAACGCAAGGGTGATGCGTGAGCTATCTGCGCCTGCGCGAGGTCGCCAAGTCGTACGACGGCAGGACTAATGCCGTCGACGATGTCTCGATCGACATCGAGCGCGGGGAATTCGTCACCTTCCTCGGGCCAAGCGGCTCCGGCAAGACCAC
>Ga0207643_10000771_pt1 | contig 19560 bp, 5 predicted proteins | sample KBSMisM62_FD_184313 | JGI IMG/M metagenome (GOLD analysis project Ga0207643, IMG submission 184313) | Miscanthus rhizosphere microbial communities from Kellogg Biological Station, Michigan, USA - KBS Miscanthus M6-2 (SPAdes) (version 2) | ecosystem: Host-associated > Plants > Roots > Rhizosphere...
GAGGCGTGGCCGTGATCAGCCTCTCCGCCGAGCGGGCCGTGTTCGAGGGCGACGATGCGTTGGGCCAGATCTGGACTCCCGGCGGCCAGCCGGCCACAGTGGTGGGGATCGTCGAAGACACGGTGCTTGGGAGGCTCCGAGACGCGCGTGCCGTCGAATCGTACGTGGCGCTCGACGAGAACAGTGTACGGGAGGCGTCGATCGTCGTTCGCACTCGAAGCGACGCCCGCACCGTCATGCGACGTGCACGTTCCGCTGCATCGATGCCTAACGCGAAGCCATCCGTCTGGCTGTTGCAGCGCCCCATCGACCAACTGTTGCAGCACTCGCTCGCAGCCAGCCGGATGATCGGAGCTCTTGGTGCGGTCGCAGCAGGTCTCGCTGCATTCGGAATCTTCGGACTGCTGGCTTTTGCCGTCCGGGAACGCACACGCGAACTCGCGGTGCGTCGAGCGCTGGGAGCTCACGCGCGCACGATCGCGTCATTGCTGCTACGGCAATACCTGACCCCCTTGGCCGCCGGAGTGGGCGCGGGTGCAGTGCTGGCGACGCTCGTTGCAAGGGCGATGATCGGTGTCAACGCCGGGCTGGGCCTGGATACGTCGCTTGATGCCGCCGGATATCTGCTCGGTCTTGCGACGTTTGGTCTCGCGCTGATCGCCGCAGTGCTTCCGGCGGTGCGTGGTGCCACACGTGTCGATCCGGTTGTCGCGCTGCGCGCCGAGTAACGGCGAGCCCGTAATATCCCACAACTGGATCTGCGAACGATGCCAGGAATCTGTGATCACAAGCGGACGCTTCGCGATCCGCTTCTTTGCGTCACGCGTTGATCGGAGAAAAGAAATGTGTCAAGGGATGCACGTGCGGGATCGACGCCGGTGGTTGTTCAAATGACTTAGACTCACCGTTTATATCTAGCGAGGCTCCGCCTCCGACCGACGATCATGTGGCTCCGCCTCGCTAGTGGCAGTATCTCTTGCCCGCACTCCGTGCGGGCGAGACTCTCGAAGGCCGCTGAAAAACTTGACTCAAATGTAAGGAATCGCGGCCTTCAAGAGTCTAGCGACGACTAACAGTTACGAGCAGGTGTCCCTGCCGACTGGAGGCGCGGTTGAGCGACGCACCCATTACGTTCCTCGTGCCGGGATACCCGTCTGGCGGCGAAGCTCGCGGGGCCACCGGCTCCCGTCCGAGCGACGAGGCCCGACGCGGCACATTGAAACAGTCAGTGACCGTCGCGGCGCGGCGCGGCGAAGGCGGTGAAGTCACCGTCACCGCCGTTCCTGGAAGAGACGTGGTTGTTCTCCACATCCAGGATGGGCCATCGCTCACGCTACACCCCGCGAACGCCCGCGACCTCATCCTGGCGCAGAGCGGTTTCGCGCCGAATCGCGGTGGGAGTACCGCCGATGGCGTGCGTGTACCCGCGTCGTTCCGCTGGCGCGGGATCGAGCAGACGGTTCCTAGTCGTGGCGCGTCACGCAGCAGGCTCGGCGACGTCATCCTCAAGGGTATCGACGTGTTCAAGGACGCTGTCGCCGACGTCCTGGTCGACAAGGCGCAGTCGTTTGCCGCGTCCGAGCTCGTCAGACGCGTCGATGCACAAGTGACTGAAGGTGTCTACGCTCTTAACCAGGCCGAGCTGACGCCACTCAAGACCGGCACGCCTCTCGCCAGGATTGAGGGCGATCCCGAAAAACTGCTCGTTCTCATTCACGGCACCTTCTCGACGACGAGCGGAACGTTCGGCAGGCTGTGGACGAAGCATCCCGCTCGTGTGCAGGAACTATTCGAGAGTTACTCGAAGCAGGTATACGCCCTCGATCACCGGACACTCGGAGCCAGCCCTTTGAGCAACGCGCTTACGCTTGCGCGAGCACTCCCCGAGGGCGCGCACGTCCATCTCGTCACACACTCCCGCGGCGGCCTCGTTGGCGAGGTGTTGGCGCGTGCCTGTGCCACCGGAAGCGAGGGTCAGGAATTCTTCAACGGAGACGGATACGCACAGCACCGCCAGGACCTGAAGGATCTTCTGGATGCCGTACGCACAAAGAAGATTACGGTCGATCGATTCGTGCGCGTGGCATGTCCGGTGCGCGGGACGCTGCTCGCTTCCAGGCGCATCGACGCCTACCTCTCGGTGCTGAAGTGGACATTGGACCTCGCCGGGATTCCGGTTGCCGGATCGGTGGTGGACTTCCTGAACGGGGTCGCGCAGCATCGCACCAGCCCGGAGGAGATCCCGGGCCTCGCGGCGCAGATTCCCGACAGTCCGGTCGTGCAGTGGCTTCATCAGGTCGGACGTCCGCTTGAAAGCGAGCTTCGAGTCGTCGCTGGCGATGTCGAAGGCGACTCGATCACCTCTTGGCTGAAGACGCTTCTTGCCGACGCGTTCTACTGGACCGACAACGACTTCGTGGTCCAGACCGGATCCATGTATGGCGGCGCGCCACGCCAGTTCCAGTCGACATTCCTGCTGAATCAAGGCGGCAAAGTCTCGCACTTCACCTACTTCGATCACCAGAAGACGGCCGACGCCATCGTCGACGCGCTCACTCAGGATCAGCCTCAGGGCTTTCGGCCGATCGGCAAGGAATCCTACGCGGGCAGGGACTCGTCCGGCATCCGGGCGCGCGTGGCGAGCGATCCGAGACCGATCACGATTCCGGACGCCTCGAAACCGGCCGTCATTCTTGTACCGGGCGTGTTTGGCAGTCATCTCAAAGACGAGCGCGGTCGCGTGTGGCTGGACTGGGAAGCCGTCGATCCGCTCGCGCGCTTGCAGTACACAGCAGCCGGCATCACGGCAGACGGTCTCGTGGAAGGCCTGTATGCAAAGCTGCACGCGGCGCTGTCAGCGACGCACGACGTCATTCCCTTCCCGTACGACTGGCGAAAACCGATTGAACAGTCCGCGACCGATCTCGCCGTGCGTGTCGATGATGCGCTCCGCGCGCGCGAGGTGAGCGGCCAGCCGGTTCGCCTCCTCGCTCACTCGACGGGTGGACTGGTTGCGCGCGCGCTGCAACTCGATCATGTGGAGGTGTGGCAGCGATGGCTCGCACATCCCGACGCACGGTTGCTCATGCTCGGCACCCCGAACGCAGGTCTCTGGGCACCGATGCAACTGCTGTCTGGGGACGATACGCTCGGCGGTGTACTCACCTTCCTCAGTCCACCGTCTCGCGATCGCCAGACGCGACGGACCCTCGCGGAATTCCCGGGCGTGATGCAGCTTCAGGCCGGACTACTCGATCAGCCGGCTTTGCAGGATCCCAGAACCTGGCAAGCGCTCGCCGGCGATGACGTCCGGCGCGCAACCGAGGCAAGTTCGTGGCATGCCTCCGACGCGCAAAAGAGCCAGCTCGCCTGGGGACTTCCCGACGAGAAGACATTCAAGACTTTGCTGGCCGCGGCCGTCGCATTGCAACAGCGACTTGCCAATCAGCTCACCGCGAACTTCGAGCGATACGCGTCGAAGATCCTCCTGGTCACCGGTCAGGCACCGTTGACTCCTTTCGGCTATGCGGACGGTGCGGAGGGGTTCACGTATCTGTACACGCCGTCAGGTGATGGCTACGTCACCTACGGCAGCGCAGCGTTGCCCGGCGTCAAAGCATGGACCGTCGATGACGGCCACGACGGCCTGCCATCCAAAGCCGCTGCCTTCGATGCCTACATCGAGCTGCTGCAGAAGGGATCGACGGCACGTTTATCGTTCGCATCGGCCGTGGTCGGTGGCGGCGACACTCGCGGCGTGATGAGTGTCAGTCGCGAAACAGTTCGCATGAGGCCGGCGCGGATCCCCAAGTCGCTTGCGCCCCCCGGAGCCACTTCGACACTGCTTGGCACCAGCGACGAAGACAGGGCAACGACGGAGGATCCGGACACACTGCAAGTCACCATTGTCAACGGCGATCTGTCGTTCGTGCGACAGCCCGTGATGCTCGGCCACTACGTATCCTCACGGCTGACCGGCACCGAGTACGTGATGAATGGGCTTATCGGCGACGCGATGGACGCCTCACTGAAGAAGGGACTCTATCCGGATCGCGCAGGCTCCCATCATGTCTTCGTCAACACCCGGCCGCACGCGGGTCCGCTCCCCCGACCACAAGCGGTCATCGTGGTTGGCCTCGGCGAAGAAGGGAAACTGAAACCGGCGGATCTCATCGCCACCGTGCGCAACGGCGTCATGGCGTGGGCCCAGCGACTCAGCGAGCGGCCAGACACAGGGTCAACATTCGAGCTCGCTGCCACGCTGATCGGCAGCGGTGGTATCGACATGAGCGCCGGCCAGTCGGCGGATCTGATTGTCCAGGGTGTGTGCCAGGCGAACGCGAAGCTTTCTGAAGGGCGGGACGGCGGCGACCAACGCGACCCGGCTCGCCCCTGGCCTCAGGTCACCCGGCTCTACCTTATCGAGATTTACCTGAGTCGAGCCGCAGAAGCCTTTCGCGCGCTGAGGATGTCGTCAGACCTCTCGTCCGTGTCACGTCGATTCGTGTTGACGGAGGTCGTCGAAACGGGTACGGGAGGCTTGCCGCGACCAATCGACTCCGAGTATCGCGGCGTTGACTACGACTTCATCCGCGCCGAAACGCAGATCAGCGAGCTTGGGCTCAGCATTGCGTACACGCTCGACACGAAGCGGCGGGCGCGATCGGAGGTCCGGCCGCAGCCGATTCAGGATGCGTTGATCCGGAATCTCGTCGAACGCGGAGCGGATCACCAGAATCGCGACGTGCAGATCGGACGCACCCTGTTTCGCCTGCTCGTACCCGTCGAACTGGAGCCGTTCCTCACCGGCGACACCGACACGCAGTTGGAAGTCGACCGCGGAACGGCAGGCATTCCGTGGGAGCTGCTGGACACCACGAGCGCGGGCTCGAACGATAACCGGCCATGGGCGATTCGCACGAAATTGATGCGGAAGCTCAAGACGGCAGAATTTCGCGCCGACGTTGCCGACGCCAGCCTCGAAGCGAGCGCCCTCGTCATCGGCGAGCCTCTTTGTGACCCGAAGCTCTATCCACGGCTCCCAGGTGCCGTCGCGGAAGCGAATGCGGTTGCCGAGACACTCCAAAACGCATTGTCCACGGACTACGTTCGCCTGCTTGCCGAAGCCAAGGGCGGGGCACGGCCCGACGCAGATACGGTAATCAAAACGCTTCTCACCGGCAGCTGGCGCATCGTGCACATCGCCGGCCACGGTGAGCCACCAGACGAGTCTGGTGCGAAGTCCCATAATCCGGGTATTCCGCAGATTCCGAGCAACCCTCGCGGTGTCGTGCTCTCCAATGGCGTGTACCTCGGATCCCGTGAGATCAACAGCATGCGCACGGTTCCCGAGCTTGTCTTCGTGAACTGCTGCTACCTGGCGCAGCGGTCGTCGTCGGAGCTGCTCACACCGGAGCAGACGACGTGTGCCAGGCTCTTTGGCAGCGCCCGCCCGTCGTTTGCATCGGGACTCGCTGACACACTGATCAAAGTCGGCGTCCGCTGTGTCATCGCCGCCGGATGGGCGGTCGACGACGCCCCCGCCAAGATCTTCGCGGTTCGCTTCTATGAGGCGCTCATCGCCGGCGAGCGCTTCATCGATGCCGTGGCGCAGGCGCGGGAAGCGGCGGCCCGTGAGCCGAACAGCATCACCTGGGGCGCCTATCAATGCTATGGCGATCCGGACTGGACGCTGAGAAAGGGCGACGCCGATGCGTCGGCAGCGACCGACGACGGCCTCGACGAGTTCAGCGTGGTCGCATCTCCTCGTGGGCTGTTGCTTGCGCTCGAGACCATCGTCGTGCGGATCAAGCATCAGAACCGCAACGTTGCGAGGCAACGCAAACACATTCAGTGGCTCGAGGATAAGTTCGCGGCGCGCTGGGGCAACCAGGGCAGCGTGGCCGAAGGTTTCGGTCACGCGTGGGCCGAAGCCGGTGAACGTGAGGCCGCGCGAAAGTGGTACCGAACCGCGCTTGCGGCCAATGACGGCGGCGCTTCACTACGGAGTGCAGAACAGCTCGCCAACATGGAGGTCCGCTTAGCCTGGCAAGCGGTCGCCAAAGCGGATCGACAGTATCAGAAGGAGAAGTCGATCACACCACCGTCTCCTACGCTGGCCAACGCCAAGGACGAACGCGATCGCGTGATCGGCGACGCGCGACAGCAGGTCAACCGCGGGATCGAACTGCTGGCCACACTCGTCTCGCTCGAGCGATCGATGGAACGCGAGAGCCTCCTCGGCTCCGCTTACAAGCGCCTCGCACTGATCGAAGCTATTGCACACGAGGAGGGTACCTGCCAAGCGGAAGAAGACGCACTCAAGGAGATGCAGAAGCATTACAAGCAAGCCGAGGACTTCGGCAGAGAGCACAAGCTCAAAGGCTTCTACTATCCGGCCCTCAATCGGCTCGCGTCGGATCTGGTGCTCCGTGACGGCAGTGCGCAGAAGCTCGATGCGGCCGACGTGGAAGCGGTTCGCGGTGATTTGGACGCGACTGTGGCCGATTTTCCGGAATTCTGGAACGTCGTCAGCCAGACCGAGCTGCGGGTATACGAGGCGCTTGATGGCTGCGGGCTCGGTGCGTCGCTGCCGCAAGTCATCGACGCCTACAACGACCTGCAGCGCCGGATCGGTCATCCCTGGATGTGGTCGTCGGTTTACGATCAGGCGCAGTTCGTCCTGTCACGGTATAAAAAGCGAGCGACGGTGCCAGAACAGGAAAGCGCCGATCTGCTGCTTCGGCATCTGAAGACGCTCTCGAGCTGATCGGTCGCTGACGCGTCTGCAGATTCCAGCCACCCGCCGCAGATCGTTGTGATCGCTCGGTCAAGATGACGACCAGCGAGCCGACGGTGGATAGCTGGAACCTTGGCGGAGTGTGCGCGTCACTGCGAATCTCGCTTGAAGACGCGACCTTTGTCGAGACCGAATGCCGGCGAGCCCCGCGTCCCTGTGATCCTGATTGGAATAGCGCTCCCCCCGCCCTCCTTCTTGAATATGAGATCGACGGGTTTGAGCAGCAGGCTCTTGTAGCCGGTCGTCATTTCCGAAAGGCTCGCGTCAGTGAATACGGTGCCGGCGAAGTCGATGTTTTCCGAGGCGAGCCCGTAGTGTCCGGAGAGACGAACCGCCGATCCAGGCACGTCGAATGTGACATGTGGCAGCGAGAGCTGGCTCGCGCGGAGCGTGAACCTCCCGGCAAACTGTGACACGACCCGTTTGCCTTTCTGTTCTTCGTCCTGCCCCTGAGTTCTTCGACTCAACTCGTTGATCTTGGTCTGGACAAGAGGGCTTGCGAAGCTCGCGTCGGTGATCGTGAATACCCCATCGAGCTCCAGCTTCTCAACGACGTCCCGGTCGCCCGGCGGAAGCTCGAACTTCGTGGTGAGCTTCAGGGCGCCCGACATCGGTGGCGCAGGCGTCTTTACCGCCATCCGCAGCACATCCTCGAGTCGTGCGTTGTCCATGACGACATCGAGTTCGACGGTGCGGCCATCAGCGCCTGGCTTTTTCACCACACCGCCCTTCGCCGTCAACGATGTGTTCAGGAAGGACGCGTCCACATTTTCCAGGAGCGTGTTGCCGTTCGTGCCGTCGACGATGGCGTGATAAGTCGCATGGAGTGGCATGGGATGACCACCGGCTGTGACTGTGAAATCCGGAGTGTCGGTGACCCCGTGAACCTCGATTCGTTCGAGCGCGCCTCCGAACGTTCCGACGGCCGACAGGATGCCCGAGATGCCTTTGAATACACCCAGATCGGCGCGTTCGAACGTGAACTTTCCCTCGAGGGGTGTCTGTCCGGGTTCCTCACGTCCCCACGGACCGAAAGTGCCCGACGTTTCGATCGCGCCCGGTGGGACGGCGTTTTCGAGTGCCGCTGAGAAGGTCATCGGTTTGTCGAGAGAGAGGGCCCCCATTCGAAGATCGTGGATGCTCCACACTTTCGGTGGCTTGTCCGAGTCCCGCGGAATGATCACCAGGCGGGCGTCGTGTGCGATCATCTCGTCGACGACGAACGTGCGGCCCACGTCGCGGCTGTCACTTCCGGGGGTCGGTGAAGCGGGAGGTTCGGCGCCAGGTGTCGAGTCGCGATTGCGATCTGGCGGGATCTCGATGTCCAGCTCGTCGACCGTCACTTGCGTGACGTGCCGTTGGAGCAGTCGCAACGCGCTCCCTTCCGCCGTGAATCGCTTGATGGAGATCAAGGGCGGGACGTCTCGTCGGCCCCGATGCCGAATCGTCAGGCCAACGCCTTCTGCGTGAAACTGCGGAAGCACTCGAAATCGAAGTTCCGTTAACTCAACTTCCGCATCGAGTCGCGTCGATAGGACCTCGATGACCTTTCTGCGCGCCGTCTCCGACGAGAAAGGGACGACCGACGCCAAGGCGATGATCAACCCTACGACCACCACCGCGACCGCGAGTGCGGCTGTGCGCCACGGATGTTTCAGAGATCGGGCGAATCTGGACGGCATTTCGATCATTGGTCACTTTCAAGGGTCGAGGGAGCCCGATCCCAGCGGACGTTCTTTGAGGCTGCGGGCGGAGGCCTTGGGTGCGAAGCGCCTTCTGGCCAAAAGAACAGTTGAGGCAGGTCGCGCGGTGCCCTTGTCCCTACAGCACTTCGCGTACCACGCGAGTCGACGTGAACTTGCTCCCAGACTTGACGGCGAACCTTTAGAGCACGAACGGTTTGTAAGATTGAACAATTCTTGCCGCTACGCTACTGCTGGGGTTGCACCTGAATGCGCCGATGCTTGTCGGCCGCGATCCATGTGAAGACTTCGGCCAGCAGCGAGGTAATGATGTTCCCTCGAATCTATGCCGCAATCACCAGACGAGTGCATTCCGCCATTTCGAGCGCTCGGCCTCGAGCGCGAGCAGGTACGAACGCGCTCCTTAATTGCATAGCGAATGGAGGCCTATGGAGCAGCTGGGCAGTAATACACGGGGGCCATCAACTACGCACCGGCGGAGGGCGGCGTCTCCGGGTTGCGAATGTGCGGCCGCCGGGGCGTGCTGAGGAATCAGTTCGTGCGCAAGGCATCGTCCTCATCTCGTTTGCTCGGCGCTGGCGAGGAACTTCTTAGTATCGAACTTCTGGAGGAGCACGCTCGACGTCTGGCCGCGCTGCTCTCCATCACCTCCAGGAAAGGCAGCGGACACGCCCATCTCCGACAGCTCAAAGGACACATGCGGGCGCTGCGCGGCGTCTATACCGCGCTGGCCGACGACGCTCGCGTCGAGACTCCGTCTCCTGCAGCGGAATGGCTGCTCGATAACTTCCACATCATTTCGGCTGCAGCGCGCGACATCCACCACGATCTGCCGCCCGCCTTCTTCAGGCGCCTTCCCTTTGTCGCTGCCGACGAGTTCGTCGGGCTTCCGAGGATCTACGCACTCGCCCTGGAACTGATTGGATCGAGCGCGGGCCGTCTCGACGGCCATAGGTTGCAGCGATTCATCACTGCCTTTCAATCCGTTACGCCGCTCACGATGGGGGAGCTGTGGGCGTGGCCGAGCGCGCTGAAGCTTGCATTGCTTGATCATTTGCGCGCGCGAGGTGATGTGCTCGCCGCTACGCGCATTCATCGGGTGGTGGCTGATCGGATGGCCACAGAGCTCGAGACCGGAGGGGCCTGGTCCCGCGACTGGCCAGTGCAAGTCCATCACGCCTTTGTGACCCGTTTGCTGCAACGCGCGCGCGCGCTCGGAACCATTGCATCTGAACTCCACGACCAACTGGATGCAGCACTGAAAGCACGAGGACAAACGATAGAGGATGCCATCCGGGCGGAGGGACAGCATCAGGCTGCCGAGCAAGCCAACGTGGCCAACCTGATTGGCAGCCTTCGCCTCATCTCGACGTTTGACTGGAGTGAGTTTTTCGAGAGCGTCAGTCTCGTCGAGCAAGTGCTCCAACGTGATCCGGCGGGCGTGTACAGCCGAATGGACTTCCGCAGCCGCGACCGGTATCGACATGCCGTCGAGGAGCTCGCGTTGCCGACCGGCGAGGGACAGCTCCTGCTCGCGCTGAAGAGCGTGGAACGCGCCCGCCAGGCTCACGTGAAGGCTCCAGACTCGCGCGCGGCGCACGTGGGCTATCACCTCATTGGTGGTGGCCGACGGGAGTTCGAGCGCAGTGTCGCCTGGCAGCCGGATCTGAAGCAGTGGCTGCGCAGGTTCTTCTTCGCGTGGGCGACTCCTGGGTACCTGGGCTCCATCACGGCAGGGACCGCGCTGCTCGTGGGTCAGGCCGTTCTGTACGCCTCGCTGCACGGCTCACGCGGCGCATTCCTGATCTTTGTCGCGCTGGTAACCACCGTGCCAGCAAGTGAGCTGGTCATTCAACTGCTGCAGTGGGCGATCAGCAACTTGATCCCTCCGCGGCGGCTTCCACGCCTCGAGCTCGATACTGTGCCGCCATCGGCGCGGACGATGGTGATCGTGCCGACGCTGTTCGATAGCGTGGAGCGCGTCGCTGACTTGATGGCGCATCTGGAAGTGCAGGCACTCGGGAACATTGACCCGCACATTCACTTTGCCCTCCTGAGCGACTTTCCCGACGCGTCGACAGAGACGCTGCCACACGACACGGAGATCCTCGAAGCCGCGCGCGCGGGCATCGCCGCACTGAACGCACGGCACGCCGACGGCGCCACCGACCGCTTCTTCCTCTTTCACCGCCTGCGCCAGTGGAACGAGCGGGAAGGTCTGTGGATGGGATGGGAACGCAAGCGCGGGAAGATTGAGGAGTTCAATCGTTTGTTGCGCGGCGCCACTGATACCAGCTTCGCTGTGTCAGTTGGAGATATGAGCATCCTGCCGCAGGTCAAGTACTGCCTCACCCTGGATAGCGATACTCGACTTCCGCGCGGCGTGGCCCGAGAGCTCATCGGGATCATCATTCATCCCCTCAACCGCGCCACCTTCAATCCCCGCGCAGGCCGTGTCACCGAGGGCTACGGCATCCTGCAGCCACGGATCAGCGTGACGTTCATGAGCGCCGCCGGCTCGTTGTTTGCGCGACTGTATTCCGGGCACACGGGGGTCGATCCGTATACCACCGCCGTATCGGACACCTACCAGGACCTCTTCGGTGAAGGCATTTTCACCGGCAAGGGGCTTTATGACGTAGACGCTTTCATGGCGTCGCTGGAAGGTTCCGTTCCGGAGAACGCGCTTCTTTCCCACGACCTGTTTGAGGGACTTCACGCACGGGTCGCCCTCGCCTCGGACGTGGAGTTGGTAGACGACTATCCGTCGAGCGTCCTCTCACACGCACGACGACAGCACCGTTGGGTCCGCGGTGACTGGCAGATCCTGTTCTGGCTGTTTCCGTTCGTGCCGTCAGCACGTGGACTGAAGCGAAACCCCGTGCCCCTCATCGGCCGTTGGAAGATTTTCGACAATCTGCGTCGAAGCCTTGTCCCGCCAACACTGCTGATGTTGCTGGTCGCGGGATGGACCGTACTGCCCGGCGCTCGCGGAGTGTGGACGATGGCCGCGATTGGGGTGGCGGCGTCTCAACTCCTTCCTGTACTTGGGCGTCTGCTGGTTGGTCCTGGCCGAGCGCAGTCAATTCCGGTCTTCCTCCGGAACCTGTGGCGCGACGGCGTCACCGCCTTTGCGCAGGTATTCCTCAGCGTGATGTTTCTGGCATTCCACGCCTGGGATGCCACGCATGCCATCGGCGTCACACTCGTGCGCCTCGTGGTGACGAAGCGGCGAATGCTGGAGTGGGAAACCGCTGCCACTGCGGCGGCCCGAGCCGCTGGTCTGGTGGGGCACGGCGTGCGGGGATTCGTGGTGGGCATGGCCGCAAGTCCGATCATCGCGGGTGCCACCGCCGTGGCGATTCTCGTGTGGGCAAGAGACGCGATCCCTACTGCCACGCTGTTTCTCGTCCTGTGGACGATTGCCCCGGTCGCAGCATACTGGCTCAGCGTACCCGTGGGTGCCCGTGTCCGTCCTCTCAGCGAGCGTGAGCGACGGATGCTGCGACGGACGGCGCGCAAGACCTGGCGCTATTTCGAGACGTTCGTCACCCCGGCCGATGCGTGGCTGGCGCCCGACAACTGTCAGGATGACGCGAACCTTCCGAAGCTTGCGCGTCGGACTTCACCGACGAACATCGGAATGAGTCTGCTCTCAACGCTGGCCGCCCACGACCTCGGCTACGTGCGCGCCGATGAAGTTCTCCGGCGCATCGACGCAACCGCGGTGACGCTGGAAGGGCTCGAACGGCATCAGGGACACTTCTTGAACTGGTACGACACGTCGAGTCTGGCACCGCTGCATCCGCGCTATGTGTCGACGGTGGACAGCGGCAACCTCGCCGCTGCACTGATGGCTCTCGCCCAAGGGCTGCTGCAGATCGAACAACAGCCGCAGACGCGCGCACAGCGGCTCGCCGGACTGCTCGACGCCGCCGACCTGCTTGCCGCAGAGACCTCGTCGAGCGACGCGCGATTCGGTCCGCGGCAGCTGGTCACTGACATCAACCGTCTCGCTCGCGCGCTCGTCAAGGCCTCCGACGCAGCGTCGCGCAACGACGACGACTTCGTCGAGATCCAGACACTCGCGACGCAGCTGGCCAGCGTGGCAGCCGAGTTCGATCAGGCACCACATGATGTGTCGGGAGACATCGCGTACTGGTGCAAGGCCGTCCTCGCATCTGCGGAGGGCATCACGGTCGAAGAACAGGTGCCCGCCGAGTTGCTGCGGACGCTCGCGGGCCGGTTGCTGGCGCTTGCGAACGGTATGCGGTTCGACTTCTTGTACGACCGGCGGCGTCGCATTTTTTCGATTGGGTACCGCCTTGCCGACGCGGAAGGACCAGGACGTCTCGACAGCTCCTTTTACGACCTGTTGGCGTCGGAGGCGAGACTGGCCAGTTTCGTCGCCATCGCCAAGGGGGATGTGCCGCAGCACCACTGGTTCCATCTCGGACGCCTCGTCACAAACGTCGCGGGCCGCGCCACGCTGATGTCCTGGGGCGGCACGATGTTCGAGTACCTCATGCCGCAATTGCTGATGCGCAGCTTTCCCGGCACGCTACTCGACCAGAGCTGTCGGGCAAGCGTGCGACGCCAGATCGACTACGGGAAGGAGAGGAACGTACCGTGGGGCATTTCCGAGTCGGCGTATGCGTTTACGGACCGCGAAGGCAACTATCAGTACCGCGCATTCGGGGTGCCGGGGCTGGGTCTCAAGCGCGGTCTGGCCACTGATCTGGTCGTTGCGCCATACGCAACGGCCCTCGCGAGCCTCGTCACGCCAGCGGCCGCTGCCGAGAATTTCGCCCGACTCGCGGAACTCGGGCTCGAGGGTCGATTCGGATTCTACGAAGCTCTTGACTACAACCCGCGCAGCCGCGAGGCCGAGTTTCCCGAAGACTCCAAGGCTCGCCCGGCAGTGGTGCGAGCCTACTTCGCGCACCACCAAGGCATGTCACTCGTCGCTTTGGCCAACGTCATTTGTCAGGACACATTCGTCGCGCGGTTCCACGCCGACCCCAGAATTCAGGCGACGGAATTACTGCTGCAAGAGCGCGTTCCCCGCGAGGCCATTCTGTCCGAGCCGCGCCCGGCAGAGAGTACCTCGGCCCTTCCCTCATTGCCCGTGTTGGCCTCGAGACGCTTCCGTTCACCCCACACCACGAGCGCGCACACGCATGTTCTTTCAAACGGCCGCTATCGGATGGCGATCACGAATGCGGGGGGCGGCTTCAGCATGTGGCGCGACATCGCTATTACCCGGCGGCGCGACGAGCCCACATCAGACTCCGGAGCGCACTATATCTATCTGCGCGATCCCTGGTCGAACCGGGTGTGGTCCGCCACGTACCAGCCTGTTTGTCAGGAGCCTGATCGGTTCGATGCGATCTTTGATCTCGACAAAGTCACATTTCGCCGCCGCGATACGGAGATCGAGACCCAGCTGGAAATCACTGTCTCCTCAGAAGACGACGTCGAAGTGCGGCGTCTCACGATGACCAACCACAGTAGGCACACACGTGAAATCGAAGTGACCAGCTACGCAGAGATCGTTCTCGCTCGTCCCGAAGACGATCTGGCTCACGCGGCGTTCGGAAAGTTGTTCATTGAGACCGAGTTCGATGCGCAGAGTGCCGGTCTGCTCTTCAGCCGCCGACCGCGAGCGGCCGACGAATCGCGAATGGTCGCGTTCCACGTGCTGGGCGTCGACGGTCCGCGCCTGGGCGGCGCGGTTGAATGGGAGACAGACCGGGCACGGTTCATCGGACGCGGACGATCGGCAGCCAGTCCAATTGTGATGGACGGCCGTGCGTTGTCGGGCACAACCGGCGCGGTCCTCGATCCGATCGGCGCACTTCGGGAGCGAATCCGCCTCGCGCCGGGCGCGGTGATCCGCGTGGCATTTGCCACTGGTGTTGCGCCGGATCACGGCGCCGCGCTGGCGCTGGCGCGAAAGTATCGTGACGGGAGCGCTGCTGCACGCGCATTCTCCATGGCGTTCACCCACGTGCACAGTACCCTGCAACATCTGGGACTCAGTGACGAGCAGGCGATGCTCTTCGAGCGCCTCGCGTCACGCGTGTTTGGATCTGATCCGTCGTGCATCAGTCGGGACGATCTCGCCGGAAACATTTACGGTCAGCAGAACCTCTGGGGATATGGCATCTCCGGCGATCTCCCGATCGTGCTACTTCGGGTCGCGGAGGGTGACTCGCTGCCGCTGGCGGGCCAACTGCTCAAAGCGCAGGAGTACTGGCGTATCAAAGGGCTTCGCGCGGACGTCGTCATCCTGAACGAACATCCCGCAGACTACCTCGACGAGATGCAGAACGTTCTGGCAAGTCTCGTTCAGCGGCCCCCGTGGGCGGGGTGGCTCGGAAAGCCGGGAGGCGTATTCCTGTTGCGAGCTGATGGGATGCCCCGACCGGACCGCCAGCTCTTTTCTGCCGTGGCCAAAGTCGTGTTGTTGAGCGACCTCGGCGATCTGGTGTCACAACTCGAGCGGCCGGCATCGTGGCTGTACGACGAACATGATGTCCCACAGTCCGCGACTCTCGTCGCGCCGCAGCCGGCCGCCACGCCTGTTACGGTCCCGCCAACCGTCCTGGAAAACGGGTTCGGCGGTTTTGCGCACGATGGCTGCGAGTACGTCGTCGTGCTCGACGGCGAACGCGAGACGCCGCTGCCGTGGTCGAACGTTCTGGCGAATTCCGCATTCGGCACGATCGTGAGCAGTTCTGGCTCAGCCTTCACGTGGGCCGGGAACAGCCGCGAGAACCGGCTGACACCATTCGCCAACGATCCTTTGAGCGATCCGACAGGGGAAGCCTTCTATCTGAGGGATGACGATTCGGGCGCGGTGTGGGGAGCGACACCGGGACCGCTCCCGCGGCGAGCAGATGCCGGCCGCTGGATCATCCGACACGGCGCTGGGGTCACACGCTATCAACATGCGGTGGCTGGCATTGAGCAGGAATTGGCCGTCTTCGTAGCCCGTGAAGATCCGGTGAAGCTGGCAGTGCTGACGCTGACGAGCACTTCGGCCGTCTCACGGCGCATCAGTGTGTTCGGATATGTCGAGTGGTGCCTGGGGCCACCGCGTGCCGGCGAGCGCCGTTTCGTCGTCACGGAGATGGACGACGCGACCGGGGTCGTCATCGCGCGCAACACCTACAACGCGGAGTTCGGCGACTGCGTCGCGTTCTGGCGAGCGACGACACCACCACGATCCCACACGTGTGATCGAGCCGAGTTCGTCGGCCGCAACCGCACCTTGGACGCGCCAGCCGCGCTCTTCCGGGCTCAGCTCGCGGGACGCACTGGTGCGGGTTTCGACGCGTGCGGCGCCCTGCAACTCGTGCTGGACATCGAACCTGGTGAATCCCGGCGTGTGGCGTTCGTCCTTGGCCAGGGACGGGATCGTCTACATGCAAACGAGCTTGCAGCTCGTTATGCCACCCTCGATCAGGCGGAGACAGCACTTGCCGAGACCGAGCGTTTCTGGGACGAGACGCTGAGCGCCGTGCAAATCAGTACTCCCGACGATTCATTCGATCTCATCGTGAACCGGTGGCTCTTGTACCAGACATTGGCGTGTCGCGTCTGGGCGCGCAGCGGTCCATACCAGCCCGGAGGCGCGTTCGGTTTTCGCGATCAACTTCAAGACGTGCTCGCCCTCCTGTACACGCGGCCGGAATTGTGTCGCGCCCATATTCTGCACGCGGCCTCGCGGCAATTCGTTGAGGGGGACGTGCAACACTGGTGGCATCCGCCCAGTGGACGCGGAACCAGAACGCGCTGCTCCGACGACTTGCTGTGGCTGCCGTACGCGGTCGCGAGCTATGTCTCGCAGAGTGGCGATGAATCGGTGCTGGATGAAGAGGTCGCGTTTCTCGAGGCACCGCCACTGCAAGCCGATCAATCCGAGACCTATATCGTGCCGCGTACGTCGTCGGAACGGGCGTCGTTGTTCGAGCATGCTGTGCGGGCCATCGGGCATGCCATGAAATATGGCGCGCATGGTCTGCCGCTCATGGGTTCGGGAGACTGGAACGATGGGATGAATCGCGTCGGCCATGCCGGCCGCGGTGAGAGCGTGTGGCTAGGCTGGTTTCTCGTGACCGTCCTCAATGATTTCACCCCTCTGTGCGAGCGCCGTGGACGAAACGATCTCGCTCGAAAGTATCGAGACGAGGTGCGATGGCTGACCGGCATGTTGGAGTTGGCCTGGGACGGCGATTGGTATCGGCGGGCGTACTTCGACGACGGTACCCCTTTGGGGTCTGTGCAGAACGAGGAATGCAAGCTCGATTCGCTGACGCAGTCATGGGCCGTACTATCTGGCGCGGCGCAGCCACGCCGTTCGGAGCGAGCCATGAACGCCGTCCGCGCCAATCTTGTCCGACGCGACGCACAGATCGTCCTACTGCTGACGCCACCCTTTGATCGCATGGCGCATGATCCCGGCTACATCAAAGGATATCTGCCAGGTGTTCGGGAAAATGGCGGGCAGTATACGCACGCCGCGATCTGGGCCGTGATCGCTCTGGCGCGCCTCGGTATGGGCGACGAGGCGATGGAACTGTTCCACATGCTCAATCCGATCAATCACATGCGAACAGCCGAAGATGCGGAGCGATACCGTGGAGAGCCGTACGCTGTCGCGGCTGACGTCTACGCCCACCCGATGCATATCGGCCGCGGCGGCTGGACGTGGTACACCGGTTCAGCGGGATGGATGTACCAGGCGGCTGTTCAATCGTTGCTGGGCCTCCGCCGGCACGGGGCGACCGTGAGTCTCAACCCGTGCATCCCGGCGGTATGGCCTGCTTACACTTTGGAGTGGAGAATCGGCCGCACGCGTTATCGCTTCACTGTCCTGAATCCGGATCACCGATCTCAAGGTATCGCGTCGGCGACGCTCGATGGCATCGCCATTGATGCACGTGCGATCCCGCTGCAGGATGATGCTGAGGAACATGAGGTGAGGATCGTCCTTGGTACTGCCGTGGGGGAAGGGTTGTTGGGACTCTCTGAGCGGCGGCCAGCCGTCGTTCCGACGCCCCGCTTCCTCTGAAGGTCGCGTTTGCATTAAGCCCCGCCGCCTTCGAGGCGTCCTGGAAGGTGACGGTATGATGCAATCCAACCCATCCACGAAAACTAGCCACTGCGTCAGCCACCCGAAGAGCAGGGACACGGCCAGCGTCGCGATGCCGACCAATATGTAAACCCACGGCAGCCAGGTCGCAGGCAACGTCGAAAGAAAAAGCGAGTCACATCTCCGATGGATACACCGTCGGGTTGGGTTGAGTACTCACCCCAGAAGCTGGGCTGCGAGTGCACCGACGATGGCCGGAAGTCGCACCAGCGAAGCGCAAGGGCTCGCCTCGCCCTGAAGCTTCGATCGCTTTACACGCTGTTCTTACAAAGGCGCGCCGTAGGCGTGCGTCGATCTCTCTCATCAAGCTCACTGGCTTGACGCTCTTCAGACCAGGCGGCTGTGGAGTCGATGTTGCAGTTCTGTGCTTGTCGAAGTTCGGAGTACGAACTTCGTCGGACCAGCTCATGGTGGGGCGAAGGCCTCCACCGATAGGGAGTAGCGATGTATCAATACCGTCTCAAGCAAGTCGTTCACGCGATGTTCTTCACCGGCGCCTTAATGGCGCTCGCAATCCCCGCCATCGCGCAGACGGCTGCGGGCAACACTAAGGTCAATACCCGGGATCGGAACAAGGGCGAGGTGACCGCCGATCAGCAAAAAGAAAACGCGGGAGATCGGGAGATCGCCAAGAAGATCAGGGAGTCCCTCGTCAGCGATAAGAGCCTGTCGTCCTACGCGCACAACGTGAAAGTCGTCGCACAGGGCGGGCACGTGACCCTCAAGGGACCTGTGCGCTCAGAGGATGAGAAGAAGGTGGTCGAAGCCAAAGCCACTGCAGTTGCGGGCGCAGGGAAAGTGACGAACGAAATTAGTGTGGCGCCGCCGACCAGCGCAAAGCCGAAGAGCTGACCTCTGCATCAGCACGTGCGTAACAGCGACGAACTCAGCATCAAGGGAGCACTCATGGAAGACAAGAACATTGCAGTATTTGGTATCTATCGCGACGCGGCGCAGGCGGAGCGCGGCGTTGACGCTCTCGTGGCACAGGGATTCTTTTCCAATTCTGACGTATCGGTGCTGATGCCCGACAGCCAGAGCTCGAAGGACTTCGCGCACGAGAAGCACACCAAGGCCCCCGAGGGCACGACCACCGGTGCGGTGACTGGCGGCACGATCGGCGGCACGCTGGGTCTGCTTGCGGGCATCGGCGCGCTCGCCATCCCGGGTCTCGGCCCGTTCATCGCGGCTGGTCCCATCATGGCGGCGCTCGCCGGCGTGGGCGTCGGCGGCACGGTCGGTGGCCTGGTTGGCGCGCTGGTCGGTATGGGGATTCCCGAATACGAAGCCAAGCGCTATGAGGGTCGCGTAAAGGATGGTGGTGTGCTGCTGTCTGTCCACTGCGCGACCTCCGAGGAGTCTGCGCGAGCGAAGGACATTCTGAAGCGGACGGGGGCAGACGACATTTCGTCGAGCAGCGAAAAGAGCTCTGATTCGTACGCCGCCACGACCCCAGACTCGCGACGGATGTAGGCGAGAGCTGATCTCGGCGCGAAGGCTAGCGTCATCGGACGGCACCTTGAGACAAGCTCAAAGTGCCGTCCGAACCCCTTGTGTGAGAGGCCTGCGGTGAGATGGCGGCCGGCGTTGCCGCATGGGCGATGGCCCGCTCGCCACGCTGCTACTACCGTGTGCGAGATTTCGTCGAACTCCTTTTAGTACTGCCCCCAGCAGCGGCGCCTACCGGTTCCTCGTCACCATCCGGGTGCGCAGCGTCGGCCGCCTTCTGATTGATGCCGTCTTCCGCCAAACCGGACAGTTTCTTGTCGGCGGCCTTTTCTTCGTCGAGCGTCTGCTGCAGCAGCTTGGCGGCCTCGGCGTGACCCATCGTCTGCGCCCACGCGACTAACGTGCCGTACGCCGCCATCTCGTAGTGTTCAGCACGCTGTCCCGCCGCG
>Ga0207643_10000772_pt1 | contig 19526 bp, 20 predicted proteins | sample KBSMisM62_FD_184313 | JGI IMG/M metagenome (GOLD analysis project Ga0207643, IMG submission 184313) | Miscanthus rhizosphere microbial communities from Kellogg Biological Station, Michigan, USA - KBS Miscanthus M6-2 (SPAdes) (version 2) | ecosystem: Host-associated > Plants > Roots >...
GAAGGCACTGGTTGCAAACCAGAACATTGGTAAGCTACAGCAGTTGATCGTTAGTAAAGCTGTAAATGCACAGGTTGATGATTCGTATGCGCGGATGCGAAACCTTCTGGAGCTCGCGTGGAGTACGCAACAGGAAACGCAGTCGAGTGGCTGGCGACGCGAGCGACCCGGCAAGCTCAGTGTCGGCATGGCGACAACGAGAAGCAATGAAAGCCAATTTACCCGTTACTCGCGATTACGTTACTTATTAAGAAACCGCAGATGAACGTAGATAAAAGCAGATTAGATCTGATCTATGGACCAAACGCGGTGCTGGAGGCGTTGCGGGCGGGGAAGAGACAGATTGAGACGATCACGATTCTCGAGAGTGCGCGGCCTGAGCGTTTGAAAGCGCTGCTCGAGCTTGCGCGTGAGAAGGGTGTGCCTGTTCATCGTGTGCCGCGTTTGGATATCGATCGCTCGCTTGGCGACGTCAGACATCAGGGAGTTGTGGCTCGCATCGCGGCTGCTCGTTATGCCGATCCGGACGAACTGTTGGACCAACTCGAAAGCAAGATCGGCACAGCCGATCCGCCGCTCGTGTTGGGCCTGGACGGGATCGAAGATCCACATAACATGGGTTCGATCTTGCGCACCGCCGAGTGCGCTGGAGCACATGGAGTCTTTATTGCCGAGCGACGCGCTGTGGGTCTGACCAGCGTCGTTGCAAAGGTCGCGGCAGGCGCGCTCGAATACGTGCCGGTGGCGCGCGTCACTAACCTCGTTAGATTGATAGAGCAGTTGAAAGAACGTAACATTTGGGTAATTGGAGCAGCCGCGGAAGCAAAGCAGTTGTACACGGACTGGGATTGGAAACTGCCGGCCGCGATGTTTCTAGGCAGTGAAGGTCACGGTTTGCACCGGTTGGTTCGAGAACACTGCGACACCCTGGTACGTATACCAATCTCCGGTAAGTTGGAATCATTGAACGTGTCGGTCGCGGCGGGCGTGCTGTTATACGAAGCAAAACGCCAGCGAGACACAAAATGAAAGGCAAAACTGAATGTTCTGTCCTAAGTGCGCAACACAGAACGTCGACGGCGCGAGTTTTTGTCGCGGGTGCGGAGCGAATATCAGCCTCGTGTCCCAGGCTCTGACGGGGCAAATGACCCAGCCACCTGCGGAGCAGCAAGTTGATGAGGGCGGCGGCTTTTGCGGCACCAAGCGCAGACGGGGCCGCAAGGAAGCAACGCTGGATCAAGCGTTCAAGAATGCCTTCATGGGCATTGCATTTGTGCTCATTGCGATCGCGCTCTCGCTCTCGAGAGTGGGACAGGGCTGGTGGTTCTGGATGTTGCTGCCGGCGTTTTCATTGATGGGCACTGGCTTGGCGCAGTACATCCGCCTCAAGGAAAGTCAAAAGCAAGCCTCACTTGTCGCGCCGCCAATGCAACGGAGCTTTGCCGAGCCGGCGCGAAATCATGATGAACTCCGCGCGCCAGTGGCGAGTGTTACTGAAGGCACCACTCGTCATCTAGGAGTTGAGGCGCCCACGCGGCACCTGGACCACGAATCGAGATAGACTTCAAAAAATTTCACGCAAAGCCGCAAAGGATGCAAAGATGAACATTGGCGCACTTTTGCACACTTTGCGCCTTTGCGTGAAACATCAGTGAATAGCAACACATCAGCCCGAGTTTGCGTTCCGGTGTGCGAGAAAAATCTCGATGCATTGCGGAGCGCTTGCGAACGGGCTGTCGAGTGGGCCGACTTCGTAGAGTTGCGTTTGGATTGTCTGGACCACGAACCCGCGAACATTGCCGAACTACCGCATGACCGTCCAGTGATTCTCACCTTTCGTCCTTCCGAACAGGGCGGACACCGCAACTTAAGTCGCGAAGAAAGAGAAGCTTTCTGGAAGACTGCGCAACGCGGCGACACTGTTTGGTGGGACGTGGAAGGCGAGCTGGTCCAGGATCTTTCGCCTGATTGGTCCCGCGTCATTGCTTCTCATCACGACTTCTCCGATGTGCCTGGTGATCTCCAACAGATCTACGAACGCCTCGCCAAAACGCCGGCGCACGTTTTGAAGATCGCCGTCCAGGCACACGACATCGTCGATTGCATTCCTGTATTTCAACTACTCGATCGTGCGCGTCGCGAGGGCAGGGAAATCATCGGCATCGCCATGGGCAACGCGGGAATCGCGACTCGCATACTTGGCCCATCGCGAGGCGGGTTTCTGACCTACGGCGCCTTGGACGACGAGAGTGCCACCGCGCCTGGTCAAGTCAACGCTCCCAAACTCCGTTCCCTATACCACATCGATCAGATCGACGACAAAACAATGATCTGCGGCTTGATTGGTCTGCCGGTGATGCACTCAGTCTCGCCGCACATCCACAACACCGCTTTTGCTGAGGAAGGAATCAATGGCGTTTATCTTCCGTTTGAAGTCAAAGACGTCGATTCATTTTTCAAGCGCATGGTCGATCCGCGCACGAGGGAGCTGAACTGGAACCTGAGAGGCTTGAGTGTTACTGCGCCGCACAAGCAGTCAGTGATGAAACATCTCGACTGGATCGAAACCAACGCAAAAGAGATCGGCGCTGTTAACACCGTCGTTATCGAGAACGATCGACTGCTTGGCTACAACACGGATGCGGCCGGCCTTATCGATCCACTGTTGCAGCGCTTTAACTCCCTGGCCGATCGCCAGGTAGCGATAATCGGCGCGGGCGGCGCGGCACGGGCAGCGATTTGGGCGTTGCAACAACAGAAAGCCCGTGTGACGCTCTTCGCGCGCAACGTCGAAAAAGCACAAACACTTGCCGAGGTATTCAATATTTCGTGCGAGTCGCTCTCGTCCGCAACATTCGCGGGCTACGATCTGGTAGTCAACACGACGCCCTTGGGATCCGGCGAACACATTGACAAATCACCCGTCACTGCGGGACAACTAAACGGAGCGCGCTGCATCTACGATCTCATCTACAATCCGATCGAGACGAAGCTCATGCGCGAAGCGCGCCAGGCTGGTTGCGAAGCGCTCGGTGGAATGGAAATGCTGGTGGCGCAAGCCAAACTCCAGTTTGAATTGTGGACTGGAAAGCAAGCCCGTCTGCATCGCGATCAGTCCTTTTGGTCACAAAGTACTCCCCGCCCAGGTTAGTGAAGCGTTATATGGTCGGAATTGCTGCGCCAGAACCTCCCGTGCCCAACGCCGATTCGAGTCAAAGATGAGTAACCCTTCAAGCTACGATGACGATCAAACCCTGCTGTCCAGGCCACTGGTGCGTTACGGCTTGATCTTGGGAATTTGGACGATTGTCACATTCTTTTTCAGCAGTCAGGCGTATGTGATGAATCTGTCGGCGGAGAAGCCGGCTCCCTACCTGCGGCTTTTGCTTTCACAGGCATCGGTTTGCTATCTCTCGGCAATTGCTACGCCTTTAATCCTGTGGCTTGCGAGTCGCTATCGTATCGAACGTCACAATTGGCTGCGACGCTTGCTGCTTCATCTTCTGTTCAGTCTCGTTGTGGTTAGCGCCATCCTGATAGTCAATTACCCCATCTTTATGGCTATTTGGGGACGAGCCGGGAGCATTACGGCATGGGGGATTTTTCGCTTTCTTTACAACAACCTCGATCGCTGGCTCCTCATTTACTGGGTAATCCTGATGATTAGCCATGCCTTCAACTATTACAGCAACTACCGCAAAGGTGAGTTAAAGGCGGCAGCGCTTCGCACGCAGCTCGTCCAATCCCAGTTGGAAGCCCTGAAGATGCAGGTCCATCCTCACTTCCTCTTCAACACACTCCACTCGATTTCAGCCATGCTGAGCAAAGATACCGAGGGTGCGCGCAAGATGATCACGAGGCTCGGCGATTTCCTGCGGCTGACGCTGGAGAACTCCGGCTCGATGGAGGTCACGCTGAAACAGGAAATCGAGTTTTTAAATGGTTATCTCGAGATCGAGCGCATACGCTTCCAGGATCGTCTCACGACCGACATTCGCGTCGATCCCGAGGTGCTCGACGTTCGCGTTCCCAATCTGATCCTTCAGCCACTCGTGGAAAACGCGATGCGACACGCCGTAGGAAACTCGAAGTCGGGTCGAGTCGAGGTAGTGGCCGCGCCGCGGAATGGCGTGGTTCGCATCGAGGTAAGGGACAATGGGCCGGGCATTCAGTCGGACGGAGTTCTTGATGTGGGTCGCGGCCGGGGGGTGGGTTTGGCTAACACCCAGGCGCGGTTGGTCGGACTTTACGGCGACGCCGCGACCTTTGAGCTGAGCAATAACCCCTCGGGAGGGCTCGTCGTGACCCTGGAAATTCCTCGCGAGTCAGATAAGTAACGGATTTATATTTGCAATCTCCGATTTTTCGTTCCATCTCATCCACGAAACCTCGCATCCAAAATTATCGTAAACGGTTTACTGTGTGAACTCACTCACACCCAACTCTTTTGCGTTGTTCACAACTTGTTAGGGAGGCATAGTGACGAACGCAAGCCGTATTCGTGCCTTGGTCGTCGACGATGAACCACTCGCTCGCGATATGATTCGCGAGATGCTGGAGAATGATTCGGACGTCGAGATAGTCGGGGAGTGTACGAATGGTCGTGAAGCAGTTGAGGCGATCAAATCGTTAAAGCCCGACCTCGTCTTTCTGGACGTACAGATGCCCGAGTTGGGCGGCTTCGAAGTGCTCGAGTCGTTCGACCGCGATTCAACTCCTTATGTCATCTTCGTGACTGCTTACGATCAGTATGCCGTGCGTGCCTTCGAGGTACACGCGTTCGACTACCTGTTGAAGCCTTTCGATCACGAGCGTTTCGACGCGGCCTGGCATCGAGTCAAGGAACAGATCAAACTCGATCAGGGCGGCGAGCGAGATCGCCACATCCTCGCCTTACTCGAAGAACTGAAATCCGGTCCGCGCCATCTCGAGAGACTGGTGATCAAAAACGGCGGTCGCGTTTTCTTTCTAAACGTCGACGACGTTCACTGCATCGAGTCAGAAGGAAATTACGTGCGCGTCTTTGACAATCAGAAGGGTTACCTGCTGCGCGAGACGATCAGCAGTCTTGAAGAACAGCTCGACCCACGACAATTCCGCCGCATTCATCGTTCGGCCATTGTGAAGATCGACAAGATCAAAGAGATGCAGCCGTGGTTTCACGGCGAGTATCGCGTCATCATGGAGAACGGCAAACAACTCACCCTGAGCCGCAACTACCGCTCCAACTTCCAGGGCGCCGTGGGCAACAGCATCTAGCCACAAAAAGGGCAGATAAAGCACAAAGCAAGTCATCATTCGCACTGAACGATTTCCCCATTTCAGTAAATCTTTTTTGTGCCTTATGTTCCTTTTTGTGGCTATTAATCCCTTCCATCACAAGTTTGCGCCGTTCCGTCACAGAGCAAATTCGCTCCTTTGCGGAGTTTGAGATTATTTCACTCGTAGCCGCCCCCACGACTCCCCGGTAGGACAGCGGCGAAGTTTAAAGGTTGTCTCTGGAGGAGAGTTATGTCGAGCGAATCGATTTTGGGATTGGAAACAAATGGGTCCGACTCAGTCGCACCAGCCCCCGCTGATTCAAGTGTTGACGCGCGGCTAAACACCCTGCGCGAAACGGTGCTACAGCTTTTGGATGAAGTTGAGTGTCTGGCGATCTCGAAGCCCGTGGATATCAAGAACGGCGCACGTTTTTCCGACGAAGTAAGACAGTTTGAAATGAGCCTGATCCGAACCGCCCTGGGCCGCACTTCGGGCAGCCAGACACGTGCCGCCAAGTTGCTGGGGTTGAAGCCCACTACCCTCAACGCGAAGATTAAGCGATACGGGATTATGGCGTAAGTCACGTCTGGCGATTGTTCACTGCTATACTGACGTGCGGTGGACGATCGGTACAGCAGACAGATTCTCTTTGGTGGAATTGGCGATGAAGGACAGCGGCGGTTGCTCGCCGCGCGCATCCTGGTTATCGGGTGCGGGGCGTTAGGTTCGGCCCACACTGAATCGTTGGCGCGTGCGGGTGTGGGCCACCTGCGCATTGTCGATCGCGATTTTGTTGAGCCTTCAAATCTGCAGCGGCAGACGATGTTCACGGAAAGTGATGCCGAGAAGCGTCTGCCGAAAGCCATTGCCGCCGCGAATCACCTGCGCGAAATCAATTCAACAATAGACATCGAACCTCACATCGTCGACGTCAATCATTCAAACATCGAGCAACTGATCGACGGCTGTGACCTCGTCATTGACGGCACGGACAATTTCGCCATTCGCTACCTCATCAATGATGCCTGCGTGAAGCACGAGACAAACTGGATCTACGGCGCCGCGGTTGGATCTTACGGCGTGACGATGACGATCCGTCCGCACGTGACCGCGTGCTTGCGTTGCGTGTTTGAAGAAGCTCCGCCCGCGGCCAGCGCGCCGACGTGTGATACCGCCGGAGTGATCATGCCGATCATCAATATCGTGTCGGCGGTGCAGGTCGCGGAAGCGTTCAAGCTGATCACCGGCCGGCTCGAAGATCTACATGGATCGTTGATGCAGTTTGACGTGTGGCGAAACGAATGGAGAAGAATCGGAACCGGAACGCGTCGCGCGGACTGTCCGACGTGCGGGCTCGCGCTTTATGAAACTCTGTCGAGCACATCGGAAGGAGCCGCCGTGCTCTGTGGCCGCGACGCAATTCAGATCTCGCCGTCACAACCCACGCGCATCAACTTTTCATCACTCGCGGAACGGCTGCGACGCGCGGGTGAAGTGAAGTTCAACGAATACCTGCTGCGCTTCAAAACAGGAAAATTCGAACTCACTGTCTTCCAGGACGCACGCTCCATCATTCGCGGTACAGACGAAATCGCAGTCGCTCGCTCGCTTTACGCTAAGTACATAGGAACCTGACTCAAAGATGATCATCAAACAACCCGGCAGTCTTGCCATTATCACAGCGCTTCTTCTCATTTCATTTATTACCCCCGCACAGGCAGGTCAGCCGGTGGTTTGGGAAACCAGCGGTCGCACGGAACTGTTGAAGGGCGACTCGCGCGGAGTCTCGATCAGCGACACGGGCTTGCTGATGCTCGCGCCAAAGCTCACGGAAGTTTTCAACACACAGCAAACGTACGTGTGGTCCAGTGCTGTTGATAATCAAGGCAACGTGTATCTCGGCACCGGCCACGACGGCAAGACTTACAAGATCACAGCCGCCGGCGCCGGCTCACTACTCTACGACGCGGCCGAGCTCGATGTGACGGCGCTCACGATCGGTCGCGATGGGGCGCTTTTCGCCGGCACGTCTCCGGACGGCAAGGTCTATCGCATCACTGCCGACGGCAAGGCTGACGTCTATTTCGATCCGGGCGACAAGTACATCTGGTCTCTGGCGGTCATGTCTGATGGTTCACTGGCGGTTGGCACAGGCGACACCGGCAAGCTCTATCGCGTGCGCGCCGCTGGCGCCTCCGCGGAATCGTCTCTGCTGGTCAGTACGAATCAAACACACGTGATCTCGCTCGCCGTAACACCGCAGGGCGATCTCATCGCCGGCACTGATTCTGGAGGACTGGTGTTGAGAGTTTCTCCTGAAGGAAAGACGTTCGCACTCTTCGACACACAGCTTCGCGAAATCCATGCGCTCGCGCCTGCTGCTGACGGATCGATCTACGCTCTGGCGCTCAGCGATGCAGCGGCGAGCGCGCGTGTGCCTTCAACACCGGCGGCGGCGCAGCCACAGCCTACGGAAGGCACGCCGACTACTTCCGTCACCATCACGGCGATCGATGAATCTGGCGCGCCGATTCAAGGGCAATCGGGACAGACACGCAGCCGCAGTGACCTCTCAACCGCTCGCAGCGCTGTGTTTCGAATACTTCCCGATGGCGCTACTGACGTCGTGTGGAGTTCTCCAACCGTAACGGCTTTCGCTATCGCTCCCGGATTGCAACCTGGCAGTGTGCTCATTGGTACGGCTGACAAGGGACGGATTTACTCGGTAACAAATGATGGTCGCGACACGCTGCTGTTGCAGTCTCCGGAAGGACAGATCTCGTCGTTGCTTGTCAGGAACAATCAGATCTATGCAGCCTCCAGTAATCAGGGAAAGCTCTTTCGTTTTGGCAACGAACTGGTGAGTGAAGGAACGTTTGAATCGCCCGTCAGAGACGCGAAATTGACAGCATCGTGGGGCCGGATCTGGTGGCGTGGAGCCGGCACCGTCGAGGTTCAAACACGCACTGGCAACGGTGAACGGCCTGATGCGACGTGGAGTGATTGGAGCACTGTTTATCGAGATCCGGAAGGGAACCAGATCGCAAGCCCCCGCGCTCGTTTCATTCAGTGGCGCGCTACCGTTCGTGCTTCTGGTTCGACGAGCGCGCAGTCATGGGTTGAAGACGTGAGTGTTGCTTACCTGCCTCGCAACGTTGCGCCTGAAGTGCTCTCGATCACGGCGCTGCCGATCGGAGTTGGGTTGCAGCAGATTGTGCAGGTGACGGTGGATCCGAATGTGGAGTCGTCAGGTTTGGATCCGTCGGTGTTTGGTCCAGTGGCCCAGGTGCCGCCGAGACGCTTCTATCAGCGAGGCGCGCGATCGTTTCAGTGGCAGGCTGAAGATCGAAACTCCGACACGCTCGAGTATGCGATCTATTACCGCGCTCTGAACGAACAAACGTTCCGGCTGTTGAAAGACAAGCTGCGCGATAACTTCTACACGATCGACGGCGCCACACTCGCCGATGGACGCTATGTCATCAAAGTCGTTGCCTCGGACGCGCCCGATAATCCGCCGGGACAGAAGTTAACCGCCGAGAGATTGAGTGAACCGGTCGATATCGACAACACGCCGCCGGTCGTGAAGTTGATGGGCCAGCCGCAGGTAAACAGAGACTCAGTGCGGGTAGTTTTCGCGGTCGATGATGCAACCGGTAAGGTCAGGAAGGCTGACGCCAGTCTCGACGGCGCGGCGTGGACGCCGGTTTTTCCGGACGACGGTATCGCCGACGGTGGCCATGAAGTCTACTCCGTGGACTTCGGTTCGCTGGCGCCCGGCGAGCACACAATTTCCTTGCGCACTTTTGACAGCAGTGGGAACATTGGTACCCTTAGCGTCACGGTGCGCCGCTGATTGACCATTGAGGCACTAAGCCACAATGGGGCTTTATGCCTTAGTGCTTAAGTGGTTAATAACCTTAGATTTTTGCACGATACGGTGCGGGTTAATGCGAAACCGTGCGATTTTAGGCAAGTATTGCTACACTTTTTTGGCTAAACCATCTGGCATTTATCTTGCTGCCTCCCCGGTGGCGCATCTCTTTCTCCCTCCTGCGCGATAAATAGCATGAGGAGAAAAGGCTCAAAATGATAAAGCTATTCCGAGAATTGTTGGTCATAGCGATGCTGGGGACAGTCTCGGTTGGAGCGTTTGCCCAAAAAAGGGATCAGGACAAGCGGCCGCCGAAGGAACCGGTGAAAGTTGTTACAAATGACCGGAAAGATCAGCGCCCGCCTCGCAACGACAACCAACAACGGCCAAAAGACAAACCCCGCGGCCGGCCTTAGTTCAAGCCACAAAAAAGCACAAAAGGCACAAAATGAGTTAAGTCAAACTTCATTTTGTGCCTTTTGTGTTTTTGTGGCTAAACTGCCTGGATGCCAACAGCCAGACCTTCTCGATTGCTTATTGTCCTCGCGTTTGCCGCCGTCTACATAATCTGGGGTTCGACTTATCTCGGAATCCGCTTAGCAATTGAGACGCTACCGGGATTCCTTATGGCTGGGACGCGGTTCATGACTGCTGGAGCTATCCTTTTCGCTTGGGCTGCATTCAACGGCGAGAAACTTCGTCCTGCACTCGCTCAATGGCCAAAAGCCTTCATCATAGGAGGACTGCTGCTGCTCTGTGGAAATGGTGGCGTGACGTGGGCTGAGAAGTACATTGCTTCAAGTTTGGCCGCCTTGCTCGTTGCGACCGAGCCGTTGTGGGTAGTGATCTTGAACTGGGGACTCACTCACAGGCGACCCAACGGCAAAGTATTGCTTGGTGTGATGATCGGATTGGCAGGCGTGACGCTTTTGGTGAGTGACGGCTTGGGCCAGGGCTCGCATGGTCCTCAAGGCTCGAGGATGAGTTTGATCGGCGCGGGTGTGGTGGTTCTCGCGGGGTTCGCGTGGGCCTCGGGTTCTGTCTACTCAAGTCGACGTCCGATCAGGGCAATGACGTCGATGGCGTCAGGGATGCAGATGCTCGCGGGTGGGAGTTTGCTGATGTTATTGGCGTTGGTGGCGGGCGATTTCAAACGTTTGAATCTCGATAACGCTTCGTGGGTTTCGATCGGCGCGTTTGCTTACTTGATGTTGTTTGGTTCCCTCGTTGGTTTCACGGCTTACAGTTGGTTGCTGAACAAGGTCTCTACAGCGAGTGCGGCAACCTATGCGTATGTGAATCCGGTTGTGGCTGTGTTACTGGGTTGGCTAATCGCGAACGAACCACTCACTCCAAAAATGATGCTCGCCGCCGCAATCATCGTCGGCTCCGTGGTCCTAATCACAACCTTTGGCCGCGAACATACCGCGACCGCCCCCGCCTTGCACGACAGCGATTGCCCCACGCACCCCTGCGCGTAAGCGTCTCACTTGCATTTTTGTAGGGGCGGCACTCCGTGGCCGCCCGTGGTTATATTTGGCGGAGACGGGCGGCCACGGAGTGCCGCCCCTACAATAACGTCTCGCGAGTCTCTTCGAGCGGGACGTTCCACGCCGCAGCTTTGGCTTGCAATTGACGCATTAACGCTTGAATGGCAATCTCCTATTTACTCCACAAGCATGACTCGTTTAACTCAACTCGACAAGCAGATCGCGCGCCTGCGGCGCCGGGAGAGTGTTCTTAACGAAATCAGTCGTAAGTATTGGAACGCGCGCAGAATTATCTTCGTAAGCGGCGCGCTGCTGGCTCTCGTCTTTTGTGGTTTGGCCGGCAGTAGGGTGGCGTGGCTTGTTGCTGTGCTAATCGCGCTTTTGTTTTTAGTAGTTAGTATCTTTCACAACCGGGTACGCGACAGCCTCCTGCGCAATTCACTCCTCGCGGAAATCAAACAGATCCATATCGCCCGCATTCATCTGGACTGGGATCGAATCCCACACGCAGATCCGGCGACACTTCCCTCGAAGGATCATCCGTTTGTAAGCGATCTCGACATCACCGGAGAGCGTTCGCTGCACCGCCTGATCGATTGTGCGGTTACTCGAGAAGGCAGCGAGAGGTTGAAGTCGTGGTTGCTGAGCCTTCGACCTGATGCGCGGTTGATCAAACGCCGGCAGGCATTGGTTCACGAGCTGAAGGGCCATTACGCGTTCCGCGACAAGCTGCAACTGCTCTCCGCCGTTGCTCGCATCAGCACAGGCCAGTCACGCCAGCGAAGTCTCTGGGACTCAAGCAAACTCGTCGATTGGATCGAGCGTAGTCATCCAAAAGACTCGCTATTGCCGGCAGTAGTGTTTCTCTTCATTCTCTCCACGTTGAATATCGCCTTGATTCTACTAGGCGCCTTTAAGCTGATTCCGCAAATCTGGCCCATCATGTTTCTGATCTACATGGGCGCGATGCTTATCAAGCAACAGCGCATCGCGACAGCCTGGGACGAGTTGCAAGAACTCGAAAAGACGTTGACTCATTTCCAGCTGGTGTTTGCTTACCTGGAGTCGCGCAAGTGTCAAAACACGCCGGGCCTGGCGGAGATTTGTGCACCGTTTGTAGTCGAGGGTAAACGCCCTTCGACAGAAATAAGACGACTGGGACGTCTGGCCGCGGCGCTCGGATTGCGCACCAACCCGATTCTGTGGTTCCTGGCCCACCTGCTCATGCCGTGGAGTTTTTATTTCACGTACCGGCTCGAGCTGGTCAAGGCCGAGATCGCGCACCAACTGCCGCGCTGGCTGGACGCGTGGTACGAGCTCGAAGCGCTTAACTCGCTGGCCAACTTCTCTTACCTGAACCCGCATTACGAGTTCCCTGAATTAACCGCAGAGACGGATCTAATCATCGCTCGCGGGCTTGGGCATCCACTGCTGAAGCCGGAGTCCAAAGTCTGCAACGACTTCGATCTGGACCACGATCAACGGATCGTTATTCTGACGGGCTCAAACATGGCGGGCAAGAGCACTTTTCTCCGAACGATCGGCGTGAACCTCGTGCTCGCCTATGCCGGTGCGCCGGTAAACGCGGAACACTTGCAGACCTCGCTGTTTCGAATCTTCACCTGCATCAAGGTAAGTGACTCGGTACAGGACGGGCTCTCGTATTTTTATGCCGAAGTGAAACGATTACAGGCCTTGCTCGCCGCTGCGGAAATGGATGACCCGTTGCCGGTGCTCTTTTTGATCGACGAGATCTTTCGCGGCACGAACAGTCGCGAACGATTGATTGGAAGCCGCTCTTATATCCGCAAACTGGCGCAAGGCCGTTCGGTCGGACTGGTCGCGACTCACGATCTCGAGTTGATCAAGCTGGCTGACGAAATAGAGGGAGTTGTAAACCAGCACTTTCGGGAAGAGGTGCGCGATGGCAGGATGGTTTTCGATTACCGCTTGCGGTCGGGACCATGCCCCACAACAAATGCACTGACAATCATGCGTCTCGAAGGTTTGCCGGTGGAGACGTAAGTTCTAAGCTTAGTTTCGCGCAAAGGCGCAAAGAAAGAACACGAACCAGATTTTACTTTGCGCCTTTGCGCGAAACAATCTGAGGAGCACAGCGAATGAAAAGACTGATCACAATCATACTCGTATTGCTGGCCGCCTGTTTATTTACGATGATAGGCCAAATGAAATCACTCGAACCCGCAAACGTTCGCTTCGAGATCTCCTACCCGGAAAGCGCGAGTAAAGACGCGCTCGATGGACGCCTGCTCCTCTTGATCTCCACCAACAACGAAGAAGAACCGCGCCTCCAGATCAGCGAAGACTTAACCACACAGCAAGTCTTCGGCATCGACGTCAACGCCTGGAAAGCCGGCGACAAGAAGACCGTGGATCAGAGCGCATTGGGTTATCCCGTGCGCAGTCTCGCGGACGTGAAGCCCGGCGAGTACTGGGTGCAGGCATTGCTTCACCGCTACGAAACCTTCAAACGTGCCGATGGTCACACGGTGAAGTTGCCGATGGATCGTGGCGAAGGCCAGCAGTGGAGTCGCGCGCCCGGCAATCTTTACAGCACACCGAAACAGATTCGCATCGACGCCGGCACACAGTCGATCCCCATCACGCTTGACAAAGTGATCCCACCAATCGAGCCGCCGAAAGACACGAAGTACATCAAACACATCCGTATTCAGAGTGAGCGCTTAACAAAGTTCTGGGGCCGCCCGATGCATCTCGGCGCGCACGTGCTGCTGCCGGAAGGATTCGACGCGCACCCGGAAGCTCGTTATCCCCTCGTCATCTTTCACGGACATTTCCCGTCGGACTTTGGCGGCTTTCGCGAGACGCCGCCCGATCCAGATCTCAAACCCGACTACAACGAACGCTTCAAACTCTCGGGCTACAACCGTATCGTGCAGGAGCACGCGTACGAGTTTTACAAAGAGTGGACTGGTCCAAACTTCCCGCGCTTCATCATCATCGAGATCCAACACGCAAATCCGTACTACGACGATTCCTACGCGGTCAATTCCGCGAATCTTGGTCCATATGGCGACGCGATCACGTACGAGTTGATTCCCGAGATCGAGAAGCGTTTTCGCGGCATCGGCAAAGGGTGGGCGCGATTTCTCTACGGCGGCTCGACTGGCGGCTGGGAAGCGATGGCGGTGCAGATCTTTTATCCGGATGAATACAACGGTGCATGGATCGCGTGTCCGGATCCGATCGATTTCCGTGCTTATACCGTCATCAATATCTACGAGCACGAGAATGCTTACTACGCGGATTCGAAGTGGAAACATATGCCGCGGCCCGGCAAGCGCAACTACCTCGGCGAGCTGTCTGCGACTGTCGAGGACATGAATCACATGGAGCTCGCACTCGGGACCAACAGCCGTTCCGGTGGGCAGTGGGACATCTGGCAAGCGGTGTATTCACCAGCCGGCAGCGATGGTTATCCCAAGCCGATCTGGGACAAGTTGACCGGCAAGATCGATCGCTCGGTGGCTGAGTACTGGCGTGAGAATTACGATCTCGGTTACATCCTGAAACGCGACTGGGCGAAGATCGGTCCAAAGCTCGAAGGCAAACTGCACATCTATGTCGGCGAGGCTGACAACTTTTTTCTCAACAATGCGGTTTACCTGGTCGAGGATTTTCTGAAGACAGCAAAAAGTCCAAATTACGGCGGCGTGGTTGATTACGAGCCGCGCGCCGAGCATTGCTGGAACGGCGATCACACCAGGCCTAACGCGCTCTCACGTCTCAGGTATCATCAGTTCTACGCGCCGAAGATCGTGGAACGGATATTGAAGAGTGCGCCGCCGGGAGCGGATCTCACAAGCTGGAGGTATTAGGTTAATCGACGCACGGGCGGCCACGGAGTGCCGCCCCTACAGTAGATTCCGAATTCATGTGAGACCCGGACGTTATTGTAGGGGCGGCACTCCGTGGCCGCCCGTTGCTCTATTTGAGGCCTTTCATGATTTCCATGTGAGCTGCGAGGATTTCTGTTGCTTGGTCAGGATCAGGTGTGAGAGACCAATCGTCGTGGTCCCACGTGCCGCCGAGAATGATGCCGTCGTGACGTGGGAACATGTAGCCGCTGCTCAGGTAGGCGTAATCGATCTCGGGCTGCGGCAGCAGCACTTCCAGTTGACCACGCACCGGAGTGAGCTCTTTGTCGTCGAAGAGCGCGCGTGCGCCCAGGCCCGTGCAGTTGAAAACGACCGGCTCACGCAGGCGAGCGATCTGCTCGCGGCTCTTGAACTCCTGCACCACCACGCGGCCGCCCGCGATATAAAAGTCTCTCAACAACGCGCTGAGATAGATCGACGGCTCGATCAGCATCGACATGTACTGCTTCACAAATGGAAAGCCAAAATAGTTGTCCGGATCGCGATGCACCTCGATCTGTGGATAGAGATCGTTGCCGCCCGGCAGTTCGCGTCCGAGCGATGCTTCATTACGTGATAGTTCAAGCGTGTCGATCCAGCGAACGCCATACTCAGCACCGACGAGCAACTGAAAAGCGCGGTTTGAGATGCGAGAAGCCTGTCGAAACTGTTCAGTAAACTTCGGTGTAGCGGTTTCGTAGACGGAAGTTGGCGCCCACCAAGCGCCGGCGATGTTCGACGTCGTGTCCGGTGGCAGATCTTTCGCGTAGATCGTTACGGTTCCTGGTCCATTCTGGAATCGGCGTTGCAACAGCCGCGCGGTTGAAAGTCCACTGACGCCACAACCCAGAACCGCGAAGCGTGTAGGTCGTGCGCGTTTGCGAGCGATTAGAAAATCTCGCAGCAGATCTACAGCCAGCGACGCGGTGCCCCACGAGAGAGTTACGCCACCGCCACCGTGGCCGTAGTTGTGAACAAGCAGCTTACTTCCGAAGCGTTGCGCATCGACGACAAAGCCGCTCGGACGATACGGCCTTAGCCCGACCACTTCGCGGATAATCCGGTTGCGTGCGACATTAACGGGAGCAAAATGGCGCTTCGCATCGAAAGGAAGTGCGCGGCGCGCCATCATCAGCGCCGCACTAGTGGCTACCGCGCCTCGTAAAAAATTCCGTCGATCGATCCGTGTATCCACAGATTACGCAGATTACGCAGATTTACTGTTCTGTGCAATCTGCGTAATCTGTGGCTATGTCTTCCTTCCCGGAATGGCTCGTGCCGATGGCCGCGACTTTGACGCAGGAACGGTTCAGCGGACCGGAGTGGATCTTCGAGCGGAAGTTCGATGGTATCCGCCTGCTGGCTTACAAGAAAGGCAACGACGTTCAGTTGTTTTCGCGCAACCACCTGCCGCAGAACATCCCCGCAGTCCAACAAGCGATCGCGCGTCTTCCGCATCACGAATTGATTCTCGACGGCGAGATCACCTGGCCCGGCAGCAAAATCGCCTATCACGTGTTTGACATCATGTGGATCGACGGCCGCAACGTCACCACACTCCCGCTTGAAGAGCGTCGTGAGTTGTTGGCGCAGTTGCCGTTTGAAGAGCCGTTGCATCACGTGACTCTGGTAGACGAACCATCGCCCTGGGAGCGCGCGCAGCGGGAAGGTTGGGAAGGCGTCATCGCGAAGCGACGTGGTTCGATCTACGAGCACCGGCGTTCAAAGCAGTGGCTCAAGATGAAGTGCGAGTTGTCGGCGAATTTTTTAGTCGGTGGTTTTACGGATCCGCAAGGGAAGCGTGTTGGTCTGGGCGCGCTGCTGGTTGGTCATTACAAAGGTGATGAATTCGTTTTCGCGGGAAGGATCGGAACCGGATTCGATACGAAACTGCTGTTGGATCTCCGCGAACAACTCGACAAACTCGAGATCCCGAAAGCGCCATTCACCGTAGCCAAGGGCCTGCCACGCGTGCGCGCGCACTGGGTGCAACCGAAGATCACAGTGAAAGTTGGATTCATCGAGTGGACCGTGCATGGCAAGCTGCGCCATCCACGTCTGCTCGCCGTCGTTGATTCAGCAAACGGATGATCACGCATCCTGAAAAAATCCTGTTTCCGGGTGAGGGAATCACGAAGGGCGAGCTGGCGTCGTACTACGAGATGATTGCGCCGCTGATGCTGCCACACCTGCGGCGGCGGCCGGTCACGATGGAGCGTTATCACCGCGGCATCGGCGCGCCGGGCTTCTTTCAAAAAGATGTATCGAAAGGATTTCCTGAGTGGCTCGAGCGTGTCGAGGTGCCAAAGCACGGCGGCACGGTCCATCATCCGCTCGCGAACGACACTCGCTCGCTGCTCTGGCTTGCGAACCAGAACAGCATCACGATTCACGTCTGGCCGTCGCGCACGCCAAACTTGTACAACCCTGACATCTGCGTCTTCGATCTCGATCCGTCGCAGGAAGATGCGCTCGATACACTTCGTACGGCAGCCTTGAATTTGCGAGACTTGTTGGACGAGCTCGGTTTGCCGAGTTGGATCAAGACTTCGGGATCGAAAGGTTTTCACATCGCCGTTCCGCTCGATGGCAAGTCTGACTTCGGCGCCGTTGCGCGTTTCGCGCATGTGGTGGGAAAGGTCATGGTGCAGCGTGATCCTGATAACCTGACGCAGGAGTTTCACAAAGTCGATCGCGGTAGCCGTATTCTCGTCGACACTGGTCGCAATGGTTACAGCGCGACTTATGCTGCGACTTACACGGTACGCGCCAAGCCAGGAGTGCCCGTATCCGCGCCCTGCACGTGGGAAGAACTGGAGCGAGGCGAAGTTGGACCAAGAACATTCACTTTGCGCAACATGGCCCAACGAGTTGCTGAAGCCGGCGACTTATGGTCTGACATGCTCAAGAAGAAACGTTCCTTGAAACGACCGATTGAGCGTCTAAAAAAGTTATCCACAGATGACGCAGATTAAAAAAAGAAACGTTTTAGTCCGGCTGCGGACGGGCCAGGTGAGTCCTGCCCCACAGTCGCACATCCTCGACCAGCGGCAGCACTGAGCGACCGTATTCCGACAACGAATACACCACCGGCGCCGGGACTGCGCCTTTCGGTTCGCGGTTTACGATGCCGTCGCTCATCAGCTCGCGTAGTTGCTGCGTGAGAACTTTCTGCGAAATGCCGGGCATGGCTTTGCGCAGCGCGGCGAAGTGCTTCGGCGATTCCGCCAGCCAGTAGATGATGATCAACTTCCATTTACCGCCGATTGCGGCGAAGGCGGCGGTTAGCGGACAGCCTTCCACTGGATTGGGCCGTACGCGTTGCTCATGGTTACCTGAAAGTGCCTTCTTGCTGGCGCTCATAAGTCGGTTTACAGTCCTTTTCAAGGAGGTAGGTGATGATAGTAGAAGTCCGCAGCTATCGGATCAAGCCGGGCAAGCGTGATGAGTTCATCCAATTGTTTGAAACGCGCGCCGTGCCGGCCCAGCGCACTTATGGAATGCAGATCATTGGTCCATTTCTCGACGTTGAGAATCCGAACAAGTTTGTTTTCCTGCGCAGTTTCCCCTCACTCGAGGAACGCGACCGCATAAAGGATGCGTTTTACGGTGGCGAGTTGTGGAAGAATGAGTTGGAAAAACTGGCCATGCCGCTGCTCGACAGCTATGACGTCATACTTTGCGAAACGTCGCCGGGCTGCGTGTTTGATATTCATTAACAAGCATGCTAAGGCGCTGAGCTGTTGAGCCTCTTGCTTCTACTACGGGCACGCTGATTATTCCGAGTTCGTCGTCCAGCAACATCGTATTCAAACGACGGTCGACAGCCTTTTGCAGTTTTGGATACTCCGATTCGAGAGTTTGATCCTCGTCGAGCGGCAGGTACACGATCAGATCGAGATGCTGCATCGCCTTCGAGACTGGTTCGAGCAACGCTTCAACGCTGCCGGCGTCGAGGGCATCAATGTAAGCAAGAAAATCGATTGGACAACGCTCGTAGATGACTTTCTCTCCCGGTGCGTGTTGCCGTAGGCGATTAATGTTGAACTCGAGTTGACGGCGAAAGTCCTCCACATTTGGTTCGTCAGAAAACTGCTCTCCAAAATCCTCAGCCAGTACGGTGTACGGCTCCGGTTCGTAAGTAAACTCCTGGTGCTTGCTTAGAAACTCATCGATCAGCGTCGACTTGCCTACGCCATGTGTTCCAGAAACAGTGATTCTCATTTAAAAGTGTTGCCGCCTGTTGAGATAAACCCAGGCTTTGGTACCAGACTTTAACTGGACCAACACACGTTCGTAACCCTCAGGCTCGTAGGTGTCGGACTTTTCGAGTTCCTCCATTGTCACGCTGAGTACTGTGCCCTCCACGAAATCTGACGCATTGCCGATGAACTGAAGATTGCGATGCTCGGCGGTGCCGCTCTTCGCCACGAAGTCTTCGTCTTCGATCGTTATCTTCACGAGGCGATATCCGATCAAAACATCCGGCCTGCCCTCCAGTCTGCGACCGAACGTAGCGAGTTGCACGTCCTCTAGTTGTAGAGTCCCGTACGTAAATAGGTTCTCGTTCATGACGTCCAGGCTGTGATTCGCAGTCTGCTCAATCCACGAAAACCGGAGTTTGCGCGCCATGCGGGAGCGTCGTCTAACATATTCAAACTCGACGTCCGATCAAGTAATGTCGTGAACGCGATCTCCGCTTCCGTGTAGGCCAGTGCCGCACCAATGCAGAAATGTGTACCGTGCCCGAATGAAAGCGGCATGCCTTCGTCGCGCGAGATCTCCAGTCGTTCGGGCTCGCTGAATTTTTCCGGGTCGCGGTTGGCTGAGCCCAAAAGGAAAATGACGGTTTGCCCTTTGTTGATTGATTGACCATGCCACGAGAAATCTTCCGTAGCGGCGCGTCCAGCGAACTGCACCGGGCTGTCGTATCTCGCAAACTCCCGCACAGCTAATGACATGAGCGAACGATTCTGTCTGAGAGCTGTGAGTTGATCGGGA
>Ga0207643_10000774_pt1 | contig 19490 bp, 19 predicted proteins | sample KBSMisM62_FD_184313 | JGI IMG/M metagenome (GOLD analysis project Ga0207643, IMG submission 184313) | Miscanthus rhizosphere microbial communities from Kellogg Biological Station, Michigan, USA - KBS Miscanthus M6-2 (SPAdes) (version 2) | ecosystem: Host-associated > Plants > Roots >...
ATCGCGCGGCTTGAAGAGAAACGATAATCTCGAATTCGCAACGAAATCCATGTGTCGGAGCGGCACGACATCGTCGAGAATCCAGTACGATCGGCCCTGCGTCGACAGCACGAGATCACTGCGCGTGATCTTCATGTCCGTTACGGGAGTTACCGGCAGGTTCAGCTGCAGTGACTGCCAGTTGTCACCGTCGTCGAACGACACGTGAATGCCCCGCTCCGTCCCGGCAAACAACATCCCGTTCCGGACGGGATCTTCCTTGACGACGTGAACGTAGCCGTCGGCAGGAAGGCCGCGCGTAATCTCCTGCCATCAGCCGGTCGCCAATGTCTCGGCGATAGCGGACGTTCGGGATAAGGACGCGATCCGCCAAGCTGTTTGCGCGCTGCTGCGCCGAAGCGATGCTGTCGCCGACCCCAGTCACCACCATGGCCCACCCATAGATTCCGCTGGTGACCAGCTCGTCGTTCTCCAGGCCAAGCTCGCAATAATGCAGGTTCGTGCGATCCGCCTCCGTTAGCTCGCCGTCGAACAGGACGGGAAGTCCCACCGGCTCCTGCACCTGCGGCCGCGGGTAAGGAAACGGCGGCAGGGTGAGCACAATTCCGACAGAGAACCCCGCACGCGTTGCAAATCGGCTTGTTGATCGGCTGACCATGGCCGCGAGCAAATCCCCCCACGCCGTCTCCTGCAATGGCGTCAGGATCGCGAAGCCGGGGTAGCCGAAGCGGCAGGTGAATTCGAGCGGCCAGATGCCGCGCTCGTTCACGATCGTATTCAGGTTGACGTAGCCGCAATGGCCGTGCTCGCGCAGCAACGGCTCCATCCGTCCGAGCGTGCGCTCGAAGAAGGCGCGGGAGCGCTCGTAGGTCACCACCGTTCCCATCTCGCCCGTCAGTTCGCCGAGGTCGCCGGGAAAGAAGCGCTTATGCTCCCAATCCAGGCAGGCCGGCAGCAGGAACTTGTGGCCGTCGAAGTACGCGCCCACCCCCATCTCGACGCCTTCGACGAACTCCATCAATACGAAGCTCGCCTGCAGCGCTTCGGGGCGAGCGAGCTTGCCGAGCATCGCGCGCACATCCCTGCCGTCGGCCAGCCGCCCGACATAGTTGTCGACGGAAGCGTCGGGCCCGTTGAACTTCAGAACGTAACGAGCAGGATTTTTCTGCAGAAAGTCGAGAGCCGCAGCTCGATCGGTAAATTCCCAGTTACGAGCGATCGCCAGCCCGGCAGCGGCAAGAACCCGCTGGGCATAGGCGCGGTCATTCTCCAGGCGATCGCCATAGGCGCTGCCGCCGATGACGTTGAAGCCACCACTGCGAAGCTCGTCTTGCAGCGTCCCGCGGTTCATGGCGACATTTTCGAACAGAATGATCCCGTCTCGACCAGCGGCGCGGATCCAATCCAGTTCGCCGCGCCAGTCCGCCGTTCGCTCGACTAAACCCGCCAAGGTGCCGCTGCACAGCGGATTGCCGATCGAAACCTTGACCTCGTGCCCCTCTTCGATCAACCGAAGGTAAAGGGCGCCGAGATCGCAATAGTCACCGATACCCAGGAATCGCATCAGCTCGTCAACTTGCCACGGATCCGGACGCTACGCGGCCTCGTTGTGAAGCAGCGACAGGCTGAATTTCTGCCGATAGCGCTCGAAACAGCGCGCGCCATGCCACAACCGAAGAACTGCGCCCTCGCCGATCGCGCGCGCCCGACGGGGATCCTCGGCGACGAGCGGGCGCAACACTTCGCGATTCCAGGTTTCGGAATGCCTGACGTCGAGCACCGCATGCAAGGCAAAGTAATGCCGTTTCTTCGCCGGAATGGCGAGGCGCCGCAATGCGCGATCGACATAACCCGCTCGCGTCGGTGCCGTCATCTCGATCACGCCGAGCGCTCCGATCGAGTGAAACGCGTAGCGGCGATTGTGCGCGAAGGCCACCATCAAGTTTCCCAGCGCCAAGGCCTCGGGGATCACGCTTTCGGGGGTGGGATGCACATCGACATGGTGCGCCAGTCGCTCCAGCATCGGGCCGTGCATGCCTTTGCTGGCGCCGCGTCCCATCTCGTCCCAAAAGTTGCGCGCCATCTCAAGCTTTGCCTGTTCAGGCATCTTGACCTGGGTGAACGCCAACAGATCGTCGAAACCCGCCTCGCCCGCCACCTCCTGCTCGATGAACCACTTCATCTGTTCCAAGGTCGCCTGCGCCGCCAGCCAAGGAAACAGCGGATCACCCTGGCCGGGCCCGTTGTCGCGCAAGCGTTCGAACCACGCGATGAAGGCATCCACATCGAGCGGGATATCCGCCACCAGCGGCGCAATCTCTTTGCGCACGGCCTCCACGAAGTCGCCTTCGGCTTCGGCCACACGTGACTCGTCGCGGACATGACCGCGCCAGGCCGGAACGGGCAGCGACGGCTCCAACCGATGCCGGTTGTATCGCGTCAGTTCGCGTTGAAAACGGGCAAAGCCCGGTCCATCGGTATCGGTGGCAAACGCCAGCCAGTCCGCATCACGCAATTTCACAACATCACTCCTTCAAGCATGTACGGTCAGCGCAACAACCGCTATGCGGTCGGCCCGGTCGTAAGGCGCGCTGTCGAGTTCCTCCCCGAAGACATCCGGATCGATCTCTTCGTAGGTGTATTTGCAATTCCGCGATTCCAGTCGAGGTCGAACCGCTGCGAAAAACATATCAGCGCCGTCGATGACCGGCGTGCCGGTGTAGAGAAACAGGCGGCCGCCCGGATACAGGCTATCGATGCTGTCTTCGACGATACGGATAGACAGATCAAAGCCCAGCTCGCCGCCGCCGTGTCGATAGAGCCGCGCCGAGCGGTCTACGAGATAAGGCGGATTGGAGACGATGAGGTCGCCGCCCTCGTTGATCCGATCGAAGACGTCGCTCAGGATCGTCCGGACGTCGGCGACTCCGTTCAGCCGCGCATTGATCAGGCTGTACCGAAGCGCCTTGGGATTGATGTCGGACAAGATGACATCGGTGCGCACGCCGGGCCCCATGAGCCCGGCCGCGTGCAATCCACCCGCTCCACTTCCGCAGCCAATATCGATGATGGTGAACGATGCAGAAGCCTTGATGTCGGCCATGGCATGGCGGAGTGCACGCGCAAAACGGTAGGTGTCCGGCCCGAAGAAAACAGTGTCCGACGCTTCGGTCGGAAACGCGGAATGCACGAACAGCTGCTCGTCGAGCGTCGAAAATCTCACTTTGGCGCGGAGCAGATCCCCGTCGGCCTCCAGCTCTTCCGCTTGCTCGAGCAGGCCAACCATTGTCGGCGGCAGCTCGATCCGTTGAAACGGACGGCTCCAGCCGAACACGCGTTCGAGCGGAGATGCCGCGCAGACGGCGCGGGCGTTCACGCGATGATGGCTGGCGGGGGTGACGGTTGTGAATCGATAATCGCGGGCCTGGAGTTCTCTCCCCAATGCCAGAAGCGCCTGATCTTTCGCGTGCATTACCCGGGTCCGTGTCCCCCGATTTCGGCCGCTTGTCCGCCGCTGGGCCGTGTCCGATACAATGCTGCCCATCGACAAGAGTTCCTTGCGGCCGCCAACGTCGTGTTCGTGGCAAAGCCCGGGGCAAGCCGCTATCGTGATTGCGGCCCCGCGCCGACCGCGGGCGAGGAGCAGTTTCGTTGCCAGCGTCTGCGAACGCAGATCGCCAGCGGAGGATGGATGGATGGCTCCAGTCGAGAGCGCTGAAACGAACCCCGATCGATTTGCGCACGTCCTGGGGTTGGCTGCCCTCGATCTGTGGAGCGAGCTTCCACGCGAACTCCAGCAGACCCTGTTCGAGCGGGCGGTCGTGCTGGGTCACCAGACCGAGCGAGATGAAAGCCTGCGCGAGCAGCTGGCGCAGTTTCTCCACGATCATCACGAGCGCACCGCAGGTCGCTGAGGCGCAAACCTGCTCCAACGAGCAGCGCGATCGCGCAAGCGGCCGAGCAGCCAGAAAGTCAGCAAGTCTCCCTAAGCGGCGCTGCGCGGACGTGCGCGCACGCGCGCGTGGAACCTAGTTCGGGGTGTCACGTTGCTTTCGCGGGTCAATCGCTATTTCTTTCAATCAAGGAGACATCCCATGAAAAGGCTCGCCTACACCTCCATCCTGGTCGCGCTCCTGGCGAGCGCGGCCACCGCCCAAGCGCAGGCGCCGCAGCGCCAAGGCGCCGGGCCCGCTGCCCGTATCAGCACGAGCATTCCGGCCAGCAGCATGACCGTAACCCACTGGTACAAGCAGAATGTCTATGATCCGGGCGACAACAAGATCGGCGAGATCATGGACGTGCTGGTGGACCGCGAAGGCAAGATCACCGCGCTGATCGTCGGTGTCGGCGGCTTCCTCGGCATGGGCGAGAAGGATGTCGCCGTCCCGTTCAACGCCGTCCAGGTCACCAGCAAAGACAATAACAAGTGGTATCTCGTGATGAACTCCACGAAAGACGCGCTGAAGGCGGCGAAGGGGTTCAAATATGACCGGGATGCAATGACCTGGATGCCGGAGGACGCCCCTGCGACCACCGGCACTCCTGCGCGGCGACCCAACAGGTAACGCACCCGCAAGATCGCTTTCTGAGCTTCGGAGGCCGCCGGCAACGGCGGCCTCCCTGCGTTGGACGGTGTCGCGTCGCCCCGCAACGTATCTGGGAACAGACGCGATCCTCTTAGCCCAGACCAAGCGAGAACTCGCGGATGAACGGGCCATTTGCGGGCTCAGTCCGATCGCCGCATGGAGCGGCGCGACTGTGAAGCGCCTCACGCTATGAATTTACGTGATGGGATATTGCTCTGGTGGGGGGTCGAAGCGGTGGAGCCCGGCGATGTGTAAATCGATCAAACCTGAGCCGACGGTCGATGAGCATCTTGCGTTCCGTTGGTGGACCTACGGCGCCCTCATCCTTTACACCGCATCGCTTCTGGTGCTGTGCGGATATGTGACCAGCCAAAAATACTCGCTGGCCGATGGCCTCTCGACCCTGTCGGCGGCCGCACAACCGCCCCATCTGCCGATCGCGCTCTACCGGAGCGGCGACCTTGTCCTGGCCGGAGCCACGACCCACCCGTCCTGTCATCAAGGGTCGGACTGAGGAATAAACCATGGGGCCGACGTCGTGGGCGACCGTCAAAATCTCGGCGGGCCGCCCGGACGCTTGGCAAAGCCCGAGATCTGACCCGGCCCCTCAGAAAACCCCTCGCAGAAAATTCGTCGCATCTGTGACCTTCCTCTCCTTCAAAAGCCGGGAGCGGTGGCATGACCCGCCTTGCAAAACGGACGGCCATGCGGCCGGTCCACTGGAGCGCCCAAGTGGTGGTCGCCCACCGAAAGGATGCAACGATGAAAATCCCAGGCATGAAATATGGAGCCGGGCGCGGCCCCGGCCGAAGCGCTGGTGTGGCCGTTGCAGTCCTGCTTGCGGCGGGCGCGGTGAGCGGGTGGGGGCTCTCGACGGCGTTCGGAACGCGCGCCGCGGCGGTCGAGTCGCAATTCGAGCTCACGCGAAACCGCGACTCGGCGACGACGTCGCTTGAAGCGGCGAAGGCGAATCTCGTCGGTTCCTACGTGGTCACGGGCACCGATCCCGACGGCAAGTCTTATGTCGGCACGCATATTCTGGACGTGTCCATGGCACCCTCCGGCGCCCTGGAACTCGACTGGGACAACGGCAAGCAGGTCGGCGTCGGCCAGGTCATTGGGAATTTTCTGGCGGTGGCCTGTCTGATCAAGGGCCGGACCGTGATCCTGACCATGGCGATCAACCCGGATGGCTCCCTTTCCGGCAAGTGGTCGCGCCGCACGGACCGGGGCTGGCAAGGCACCGAAGCCTGGGCGAGGACATAGGACCAGATAACTGCGCAATCATAGGCTTAGTTAGGTTCCCCGGCCGCGAGCAGGTGTTCACGTTGTCGCCAATGGCGGTGATGAGGCCGCGAGCCCGGCGGCCCATGCCGCCGCCGATGGCCTCGCTGGAACACGAAGGCCGATGCTGATCCCCCAGTGGCCGTGACAAGTTCCACTCTTTGCATGTCCGGGGCGTAGGCTACCTTCCCTCCCCATGGCGCACCCAAACCAACAGGTTGCATTAAATGCCCGCGCGCGAGTTCGTTGTCGGCGTCATCTCGGATACGCATGGCCTGCTGCGGCCTGAGGCCCTCGATGTGCTTCGCGGGTCGGACATGATTATCCACGCCGGCGATGTCGGCAAACCCGAGGTGATCGATCGGCTCGGCGAAGTTGCGCCCGTTCATGTCGTCTGCGGGAATATCGACCAGGGAAGCTGGGCTGCGGCGCTGCCCATGACCGAGCTTGTCGAAGTCGGCGACCATCGTTTCTTCGTGTTGCATGACATTGCTCAGCTCGACGTCGACCCCGTGGCGGCGGGCTTTGCGGCGGTGGTGTTCGGGCATTCCCATCGTCCCTCGATCGAAACCCGTAACGGCGTCCTGTTTCTCAATCCGGGGAGCGCCGGGCCACGCCGCTTCAAGCTGCCGATCACCGTCGCCCGCGTGAAGACATCAGGACAGCACATCCGCGCTGACATCGTGGATCTGGGGGTATGACTTTGGACGATGGAAAACGGAGCGTTGTGCAGCGGCCAAGTCGGATCGGGCATGGGCGTCACTGCCGTTCGCGCAATCCCGCCCGCTCCAGCCGCGGCAGCACTTCGTCGCAGAGGTAAGGCAGCTCGTCGGCATAGTTCACGAGCGACACGGCAATGCCGGTGAGCCCCGCGGAACTCAGATCGATGAGCTGCCGCGCCACGTGGTCGGGATCGCCGATGATCGGCAATCCGCTGTTGCCATGGGCGAACTGGCTCCGCTGCTTGGCAAACTCTTCGGCCGAGACCGTCCGGGGGGTGATATTGCGCATCGCCAGCAGCCGGTCGACAGCCGGCCAGTCGGCCTGATCCACAATGCAATGACGGTGATAATCCTCAGCCTCGCGCATCGTCGGCCGGCAGGTGATGACGCCGACGGTATAGACGCTGATCTCGCGGCCTTGCTGCTGTGCAAGATGCTTGACCTTGCCGACCCGCTCGGCGGTCTCCGCCACCGATACCCGTGAGGCCTGCATGAAGAAAGCGTCGCAGTTCTTCACCGCGAAGGCCTGGCCGGTGGGTGAGGCGCCGGCATTCATGATGATGGGCCTGCTGCCGCCATGAGGCTTGGGCCTGGCCCGCACCCCCTTGAGATGGATGTAGCGGCCGGCGAAGTCGAAATCTTCGCGTTCCGACCAGATCAGCTTGATGGCGTCGATCCATTCCTGCGCATAGTCGTAGCGTGCTTCGTGATCGCGCTGCGCGACGCCGAACATCTCGAACTCGTCCTCGTTCCAGCCGACGACGATGTTCAGCCCGAAGCGTCCCTCGCCGATCTGGTCGGCGGTCACCATCTCCTTGGCCGCGATGATGGGATGGAACAGCGGGGCATGCACGGTGCCGAAGCAGGTGATTCGCCTGGTCGCCGCCAGCAGCGCGGTTGCCCAGGTGATGGTCTCGAGCGTGGCGCCTTGATAGTCGGTCTCGCCGCCATAGCCCTTCCAGCGTCCGATCGGCAGCAGGAAATCGATGCCGGCCGCGTCCGCCATGCGCGCGAGTCTGAGATTGTCGGGCCAGGTTCCCGACCACCGCTCCGGCACCTTGGTGACGGCGCGCCCCGACGAACAATTCGCGCCGAACAGGCCGAGCTTGAGCCTGTTGCCTGCGTGCATGGACATTCGGTCGCGCAACGACACGTTTGCATTGAGCAGGCGCATTCTCCAGTCTCTCCCGATCGACCCGTTTCGATCATAGGCCGGGGACGGAACCGGCAGGAACGGGTTATCCTGCATGACCAGGCCGCCGCAACGAGCCTGGATCAAAACAACCCGGAGGAACGCCATGAGAGTAACCAACACGGTGGCCCGCGTTCTGGCCGCCGGCGCCGGTCTCCTGCTCGCCAGCGCCGGCCTGGCGCAGAGCCCGGGATATCCCGACCGGCCGGTCAAGGTCATCGTGCCGTTCGCGGCCGCCGGGCCAACCGACGTGGTGGCCCGGCTCATCACGCAGAAGCTGTCTGAAAAGTACGGCCAGCAGTTCTACATCGAGAACGTGGCGGGAGCCGGCGGCAATCTTGGGATGGCCACGGCCGGACGGTCGCCGCCGGACGGCTACACCATCCTGTTCGTGTCATCGAGCTACACCGTCAACCCGAGCCTCTATGCCAAGGCTCCCTATGATCCGGACAGAGACTTCGCGCCCGTCACCAAGGCCGCCGGCTCGCCCAACGGGCTGTTCGTTCATCCCAGCATCCCCGCCAAATCGGTGAAGGAGCTGGTCGACCTGCTCAGGGCCAATCCGGGCAAGTACACCTTCGCCTCGCCCGGCATCGGCACGACGCCGCATCTCTCGAGCGAGCTGTTCAAGCTCACTTTCGCGCTCGATTTCGCGCTCGCGCCATTCCCGGGCGGCGGCCCGTCGATCCAGTCGGTCGTGGGCGGACACACGCCGATGTGCTTTCAGGCGATTCCTCCCGCGACGCCGCTCGTGAAGGACGGCAAGCTGCGCGCGCTTGCGATCACCGCCAAGACCCGCTCGCCGGCATTGCCCGACGTCCCCACGCTCGATGAACTTGGAATCAAGGATCAGGAGGCCGAGACGATGCAGGGCGTGCTGGTTCCCTCCGGCACGCCGAAGCCGATCGTCGAGCTGCTGCAGGCGGAAATTGCGCGCATCGTCAACCTGCCCGACGTCCGTGACAAGATGCTGGCGATGGGCCTCGAGCCGGACGGGATGTCGTCCGCCGAGTTTGCCGCCTACATCAAGGCCGACGTGGCCAAGTGGAAGAAGGTGATCGCCGACGCCAAGATCCCGCAGATCGGCGGATGACCGCCGCGCCGCAAGGACGACGCAGGCAGCGAATCGCAACAAGCGCCGGGAGCGAGATCGCTTCCATGCGAACCGCGATCTCGTTCCGGGCTTGACGTGGTCGCATGATCCGGGTCCGAAAAGTCTGCAACTTTTCGGGATCATGCGATGGGCATCGAAGCTCACCGCGGCGGCAGCACGACCTTGATCGTGCGGTCAGCCGCGATGGGCGTCAGAGTCGCGTGCATCCATCCCGGCAGAGGACGCGCGCACGCGTCGAGCGAACAGAGTTCATCTCGCGCGGTCGTGACGGGTTTCGCGCGGTGAAACCCGTCACGACAGCGATTCAAGAAAACGCGGACGCCGGACGGGCCATCATATCGTGGATGCCATCGCGGCTGTCCTTTTCGGAAACCTGACTGCGATAGAAATCCAGCACGAACAGCCGAAGCGCCGATGAGAGATTGCCGTGCTGGCGTTGCGCATCGATCGCGCCGACCAAGTCCGACAACGTCATGTGGCGACCGCCGGCGATCTCCTTCAGCCCCTTCCAGAAGGCATCCTCGAGGCTCACGCTTGTCTTGTGACCCGCGAGGACAATTGAACGCTTGACGACCGGTGATTTCATGAAGACACCCCCATTTGTAGTCGATTTGCGACATACGATAGGAAAATTAGTCCGGCACTGTGGCCGTTCCGCAATAATTGCAGAGCGTTGCAAAAATCACACAGACCGCAACGGCAACTTTGCGCTAGCGCATGAATGCGGTTGCGCTCTCCGCACGCGCGCCGACGCGCTGCGTGGAAATGAGCCTATGATCCAACATCGCGCGCCGCGCCGATAACATGCGAGAATGATTCATCACGTAATACGCGGAGAGTATTTGATGCTGACCCTGCCCAAACACAATCGCTACGATTATTCGATCATCGGCGAGCGCAATGATTACTCGTGGCCCGGCGGGAAGCGGTTGGCCTTCTGCTTAACCACGAATATCGAGGTCTACGCTTACCGCAGAGGCACCGGCTGGGACCCCGCCAAGAAGGGCGAACCGCAGCAGCAGCGCAATTACTCGTGGCGCGATTACGGTAACCGGGTGGGCATCTGGCGCCTGTTCGATCTGTTCGAGCAACTGAACTTACCCGCGGCCCACAACATCAACTCGCTCCTGTACGAGTATCACCCGCAGATCTGCGAGCGCATCCGCAAGCGCGGCGACGAGGTCGTCGGGCACGGCCGGACCAACGCCGAACGGCAGGGAGAACTGTGGGAACTCGACGAGCGCCGCCTGATCGACGACGTGACCCAGGAGATCACGCGCCGTGAAGGCCATCCGCCCACGGGATGGATGGGACCGGCAGCGTCGGAAAGCAACGTCACGCCCGATCTACTGAAAGAAGCGGGCTACCGCTACGTCATGGACTGGCCGGCGGACGATCAGCCGTTCTGGTTGCAGACCCGCGCTGGTCCGATCCTGTCGGTTCCATATCCGGCAGAGCTCAACGATTCGGCGGCCATCATCCACCGCGACGGCACCGCGCGGGACTTCGCCGACATGATCGTGGACGGGTTCGATGAAATGATCGAGCAATGCCGCGCGCAGCCCCTGGTCATGACGATCTCGCTGCATCCGTTCGTGATGGGGCAGCCGTTCCGCTTGCCGGCACTGCGGCGGGCGCTCACGCACTGCGTGGAGCATCGTAACCGCGATCGCGTGTGGTGGACCACGCCGGGCGCCGTGGCGGACGCCTGCTACGCCCTGCCGGCGGGAACCATCCCGGGAGAAGCCCCCGGAGATCGCACCTGATCGGGGCGCGCAGCAACGCCTCCGCACCGGGGCGTTGCTGCCGGCAACGGCGTCACCCGCACGGCTTATTCGTTCGTCATTCGCCGCTTGCGCAGATCAATCGATGCTGACGCCGCTCGCCTTGATCGTGGCGGCCCACTTCTCGGTTTCGCTCGCCACGAATTTCTGCAGGTAATCCGCCGACCGACGGTCGGCCGCGACAACCGTCACGCCGACCTCCTTCAGCCGTTCCTGTACCGCGGGCGTGTTCATGGTCGCAATCGTCGCATCGTGGAGCTTCTGGACGACCGGCGCGGGCGTCCCCTTGGGCAGGAAGAAGCCGCTCCAGAAATACGAATCGAAATCGACGAGGCCCTGTTCGTGCGCGCTTGGGAGATTCGGCAGGATCGGTGAGCGATCACGCGTCAAGATCGCAATCGCCTTCATCGTCTTGCTTTCGATCTGCGTCTTGCCGGCCGCTGCGAGCGCGCAGAAATAATCGATCCGGCCGGCAATGAGATCCTGCATTGCGGGCGGCGAACCCCGATAGGGAACGTGGGTGATGTCGACGCCCATCGCGGAGTTGAGCTGCGCGCAGGCTAGATGAGATCCCGACCCGACTCCGGCCGACCCGTATTGCATCTTTCCCTGGTTGGCTTTCGCGTAAGCGATGAACTCCTGCAGATTGTTGGCCGGCAATTCGTTGCGCGCGACCAGCAGCAGCGCCTGCTCGACCACCAGCGCGACCGGCGCGAAGTCGGTCGCGGAGTTGTAGAGCGGTCTTTTATAGAGCGTTTGATTCTGGGCGAAGGTGTCGACGCCGCCGAGCACGAACTGATAGCCGTCGGGCGCCGCCTTGGCGACACGCGCGACGCCGGTCATGCCGCCGGCACCGCTGACGTTCTCGATGACCACCTGCTGGCCCAGCACCTCCGACAGGCGCGCGCTGAGAATTCGCGCCATGGTGTCGGAGGCGCTGCCCGCCGCGAACGGCACCACCATCGCGACCGGCCGGGTCGGCCAGTCCTGCGCCGTCGCACCGTGCAGGCCTAAGCCCGACGCGAGCGCGGCGGCAACCGCAAGAAATGTAAAACAACGCCGATTGTTCACTTGTGTGTCCTTTGTCCCTGCCTGCCTAGGCCAACCCTGGCAACGCCGTCTGGTGCTCGGAACGTCATTGCGGCCGCCCACGGGAGAGGCGCATCCGCATTCTCGATCCCAACCGGTTAGCAAGTTCCGGACCAAATCTCGGAGATCTATCGCGGGGCGTCCACCAAAATTCCGTGGGTCGCGAGGGCGTCGTGCGTGGGCGCGATTCAGCGACGCCGCAGAGCGACCATAGCGTGGCGTTGCGCGTTGGCACCGCCCTCGGTGGTGAGCCAGAGATCATGGGCCTGGACAATGCTCGCGCCGGCGGTCGCCCAGTATGATGTCAATTGCAAAACATCATACTCGCGATACGACCCCATGGAGCTGTGGCGCGACGGCCACCCCGACGCGTGGCGGCGACCTAGCGCCGGTTCATATGGTCCTGGACCGACCGCAAAGGAACAACCGTCTTGAGAACAAGGCCCCGCGGATCGTAATCAATGTCGACGCGGCCGCCCAGGTCCGAGGCAACGCCCTCGATCAGGATGGTGCCGAAGCCCTTGCGCTGAGGCCGATCGACCGCAGGACCGTTGTGCTCCTGCCAGATCAGATGAAGCTTGCTCTCTCCGTCGTCATGCGAAACCGACCACGTCACGGTGATGTAGCCGTCGGAATTCGAGAGTGCTCCGTATTTCGCGGCGTTGGTAAAAAGCTCATGGAAGATCATGCCGAACGGCACCGCCATCGGTGCGCTCAACTCGACATCCGCCTCCACCATGCGCAATCGCGATTGATCGCAGAACGGCTGCGCCGCATTGAGCAGCAGGACCTTCAAGCTCGCGCCGCTCCACTGCTTCTCCGTCAGCGCATCATGCGAGCCCGCCAGCGCGGACAGCCGCATGGTGAAAGACGTGAGGAAATCCTGGAGCGAGGCCGAGCGCTTCAGCGTCACGCTCGCCATGGCCTGGACGCTTGCCAGGGTGTTCTTGACGCGATGATTGAGCTCATTGATGAGCACGGCCTGCTCCTTCTCTCGCCGCGCAATCTCGCCGAATGCCCGGGCGAGCGCGAGCGATACCGCATCGAGCTCCTTGATGCCGGTGACGAACGGAACGACCGGCTTGCCGGCGGCCCCGTTCGCGGCGAGCTCCTGCAGCGCGGCGACCGGACCGGTCAGGTAGCGCGAATACGCCAACGCCAGACCGAACGAGGCCAGCAGGCCCGCGGCGGCCATGCCTGCCAGGACCCGATAGGACCTGCGCAGCGGCGCCTCCAAAGTGGCGAGCGGAACCCCGGCGGCAACGCGCCAGCCCGACAGCGCCGACCTGACATACGCATTCAACACCGGCACCCCATCCAGCGTCATGCCCAGGAAGCCGCCCTCGGCCCCTTTCGTGTTGGCGATGAATTCGTCGGTCGCGCGCTGTCCGACAAATCGTTCCGCATCGCGCGAGCGGGCGATCAGACGATCGTTCTTGTCGGTGACGCCGACCACCCATGCCGGCCCGAAGGACTTTGTCGCGATCACCCGCCCGATATAGTCCGGCCGTAGCGCCAGGCTGAGAACGAACGTGGCGTCCTTCTGGAAAACCGGCATTTCGATATTGATGAACTTCGCCCCGGTCACCGCGCCGGTGTAGAGGTCGGTGACCACAGCGCTGCGCGTGGCGATGGCTCTTTCATCGGCCTCCTTGAGCACCGGATCGAGGGTGGCCGCAAGCGGCGTTCCCCACGGCACCACCGTGACCGCCAGCAGCGCGCCGTCCGCGTTGCGCAGACCGATGACGCTGCCTGGGAAGGTTTCCGAGACGCGCTGGGCCTGGCGGTGGAATGCTTCGTAGTTCCCGGTCTCGAGGTAAGGCGACGTGCCGAGCGCAAGGAGCGCGGATTTTCCGGCCTGCAGTTCGCGATCCAAGGTGTCACGCACCTCGCGCGCTAACGAGGTCGCCGACTGCTCCAGCGTGTCGCGTTCGGATTTGGCGATCCGCTGCAACAGGATCGCTTCAACGAGCAAAAGGGGAGTGACTACCAGTAACCCGACGATCGCCACGTGCCACTTAATCGAGAACGATCTTCGTCGCACTAAGGTGCCCCGCTCCGCATGGCCGCGATGATACCGAGCCTGCGCTCCGATATCCAAACAAAGATTGCCGTGAATGGGCCCGTGGCAGCCCATTCGTATGAGGTCCCTGCGAGACGGTGGAACTCTGGGCTGCGACAAAACGGCTTCGAGCACGCTACGCGACCCGAAGGCCCCGCGCTTTTCCGGGTCAGCTCGCCGCGCGTTTCGGGTCGGCTGGTTCGAGCTTGCGTTTCTGCGCATCGCGCAGGCCCTGTTCGAGCGCGGCCAGATCGAACGGCTTCTGCAGCACGACAAAGCCCTGCTGCACGGCATCGCGGACGCTGTCGCTGTAGCCGGTCGCGAGCAGCACCGGCATGCCGTGATAGCGCTGGCGGATGGCGCGCCCGAGTTCGAGGCCGGTCATTCCCCCCGGCATCAGGATATCGGCAAAAACCAGATCGATCTTCGGATCGTTGCCGAGCAGTTCCAGGGCTTCGTGGGCGCTGGCGACCTGCTTGACCATGTAACCGAGCTGCTGGAGATACGCTGTCCCGACCTCCGCGACCTCCGCGTTGTCCTCCACCAGAAGGACGGTGCCGGCGCGTGCTGGTGCGGACTCAGGCTCGGGGTGCGCGGCCGCAACCGCCGGCAGTTCCCGGGTGCGCGGCAGATACAGCATGACCACCGTGCCGCGGCCGACGATGCTGGTGACGGTCGCGGTTCCGCCGGACTGCTTGGCAAAGCCGTACACTTGGCTCAGGCCCAGACCCGTCCCCTTGCCGACGTCCTTGGTCGTGAAGAACGGCTCGAACACATGCGGCAGGACGTCGGGAGAAATACCGTTGCCGGTATCGGCTACACGGATGGCGACGAACTCGCCCTGCAATCCCTCCGCCGCCGCGTTGCCGTCGAGCACGACCGGCTTGGCGGTGATGTCGAGCGATCCGCCGTTCGGCATCGCATCGCGCGCGTTCACCGCGAGATTGAGCAGCGCAAGCTCGAACTCGCTCGGATCGACCTTCACCGCGCAGCCCTCGCCCGCGACCGCGACCGCGGTGGCGATGTCGCCGCGCAGGGAGCGGTCGAGCATCTCCCTGAACGCGGGAAGCCGCTGCGCGAGATCGATGACCGAAGGCGTGAGCATCTGCCGCCGCGAGAACGCCAGCAGCTGGCGGGTGAGGGTTTCCCCGCGGCTGGTGGCGTTCGAAATCATGTCGAGCAGGCGCGTGTGCTTCTCCGACGTCAGATCGCGCCGCAGCCGCTGCGCGCTGCCGCTCACGATCATCAGGAGATTGTTGAAGTCGTGCGCGACGCCGCCGGTCAGCTGTCCGATCGCTTCCAGGCGTTGCGCCTGCCGTAGCGCGGCCTCCGCGGCCTCCCGGCGCTCCGCCTCGACGTACAGCCGTCGCGTACGCCGCAAGGCGACGCCGATGATGATCAACAGCAGCAAGGTTGCCGGCAAACCGAAAATCAAATGGCTGGCCATGGTCGCATGCCATTCGCCGCGAATCGCCGAGCTGTCGATGCCCGCGACGACGTCGACCGGAAAGCCCTCGAGCTTGCGGAAGCCGACCCGATACGCCGCCCCATCGATCTCGGAGTCCGGGATCGTGTAGACCACACGTTCCCGGGCCTGGGCCATCGCCTGTTGCAGAGCGCCCCCGACCGCGAGACCGGGCGGCCGGCTGCGCAGCGCCGGGTAACGGGCGAGATACTTTCCATCCGCCTGCACCAGCGCAAAGAAGCTTCCCGGGCTGCGCCCGATCAGCGAGTAGAAGTCCTCGAAGTAGCGCGGCAGCACCGCGACCGCGACGACGCCGTTGAACGAGCCGTCCGCCGAGGGCCGCCGCCGCGAGAGCACGAAGAAAGGCGTGCCGAAACCTGTCAGCCTCGGCGTGAGCACATCGCTGACATAGGTTCCGGCGTGGCCGGCTGCCTGCGCCTTGAAAAAATCCCGGTCGCCCACGTTGAAGTCGGCCGGCACTTGCGCGAGCTGGCTCGAAACGATCGGGCGGCCGTCACGGTCAATGAGAAAGATCGCCCGCAGTTGCGGCAGCGCGTCGACGATCTGCTTCAGGCGCTCGTGCAGCCGCGGCTGGTCCTGCCGGACGGCGTTGTCGGGCATGCCGCGCACGATCTCGTCGACCTCGGCGATGGCCCGCTCGACGGTCTGGAAGACCTTGAGCGTGTGCTCGTGAAGGATATCGAGCGAGCGCTCGATCCGATCATCGGCGACGGCGTTTTCGTGGCGATAGTTCAGCCAGGAGGCGAATGCGAACAGCAGGACCGGCAGGACGGCACATGCCATCATCATCAGCTGCAGCAGTCGAATTGCTGATTGCCGAGCGGAACGCATCCCGCATCATTTCACGATTCAGCGGCAGCGACGACAAGCATTTGGGCCATTCCCACGCGCGCCCGCAGGCCCCCGATGCCCCATGCGCCATCGCTTAAGCGCTCAGTTGCGCGATCACCTGTGCCCTCACTTGGCCGCCATGCTCTCCAGGGTCGGGCACGGCCGCCGTTCGGCCGGGATCTCGTAGGCCTGATAGTTGCTCTTGTCGACCACGGATGTCTTCGCCAGCACTTCCTTGGGCACCGGCTGCTTGCGCAACGTGCGAATCGCGATCTCGGCGCCGAGGCAGCCCTCGATCAAGCCGTTGTAGTCGCCGCTGGCGAGCATGTCGCCGGCCTTGATGAAGTCGACCGCTTCCTTGCTGGCGTTGATGCCGACGATCAGCGGCGGTTTCTTCTTTGCCTCCTTGAACGCCTCGAGCGCGCCGAAGGCCATCGCGTCGTTGGCGGCCAGGATGCCGTCGACCTGCGGCGGCGGGTTCACTTTCAGCATCGCCTTGAGCAGGTCGGCGGCCGCGGGGCGGGCATACATCGCGTTCTTCGACAGCACGACCTTGACGTCCGGGAACTCCTTCAGCGCGTCCTTGAAACCGCGCAGACGGGCGGCTGCCGTGGGGATGGTGTCGGGCCCCTCGAGCACCAGGACGTTGCCCTTGCCGCCCATCGCCTTGAGCAGCGTGCGGGCGGTCTCGAGCGCGATGCCGTAATCGTCCGTGCCGATGAACGCGACGGCGGTGCCGCCGGCAAGCCGGTCGCTGACATTGACCAGCGGAATGTTCGCCGCGTTGACCTTCTGCACCGAGGGGACCATCGCCTTGACGTCGACCGGCGTGAACACGAGGGCGTCGCGCTTGGCGCTCAAGGCTTCGTCGACCAGCGCGGTCTGCTGCGGGACGTTGTCGGCCGAGGTCGGGATGTAGTGGAACACCGTCACCCCGTTCGCCTTTGCCACCGCCTCGGCGCCCGCGCGCACCGCGCGGGAGATCGGGTTGCCCGCGCTCTTGGTGAAGACGGCGATGGTCTCGGCGGCGGCCGGCAAGGCGCCGACCGGTATCAGGCCCGCAATCGCGGCTGCGAACCAAGCACCATGGTATTTCATCCGCTACTCCCGGTTGCCTGCGGAGCCGTCGAAGCTCCTCCTCCCCGTTCTTGCTTATCGTTGTTCGCCGGCGGTTTGCTGCCGTCTCGACCATATCCGACGGCGAACCCACCTATGAATTACCACGACCGGAAGCCTCCCACCATCACCGGTCGGGTCGAGCGCTGCCGCCCCGCCCGGCAAGGCCATCGCCACGACCACGTCAGCCCTGCTGCGCTGGCTCTCGCCGCGTCCCTTTGAGCCGCGGGCAGGCCCGCCGGAGACGACCCGCCTCGGCTCGCGATTGCCAGATGTTCCCTTGCAGTTTGAAGCGGTTCAAAATCAAATTCGATCTGCCAAATTGCCACTCGGGTCCGGCGTGGCTAGAGTTGAACAACAATAAAAAAGAAACAGCGCAAGCATGGGAAGGATGCAACCAAACTCGCTCCCCGGGCGACGAGTCCAGACAATGCATGGCGGTGACGCGCGATCGAGCGCTCCTTGTCGCCATTCCGTTCGGGGCCGCGGTTAGAACTGGGGGAGATTGATGCTGATATCGGTCAATACGTTTTGGACGATCCTGCTCATCGTGCACGGCCTGCTGGCGATCGCGCTGCTCGGCGCCCTCACCCACCAGGCCATGGCGGTTCTCATGCCGGTGCGCCAGAGCGCGGGAGGATTCGTGACGCGCTTTCGCGCCGTGCCCGCGGCCGGCTATGCCACCGCGGTCTGCGTGCTGTGGATCCTCACATTCCTGATGGGAGCGTGGATCTACACCAAGTACCGGATTTACGTCCGCATTCCGATCGAGCAGGCGGGCTACTGGAAAACGCAGGGCTTCTTCGAATTGAAGGAGCATGCCGCCACGCTCGGCCTCGGTCTTCTTCCGATCTACTGGTACATCTGGAAGAACGTCCACGATCCGGAATATGACGGCGTGCGCAAATCGATCACTGCCCTGCTCGCCTTCATCTGCTGGTTCAATTTCCTCGTCGGCCACGTCCTCAATAATGTCCGGGGGTTCGGATCATGAACACCACCATCACGACGCCAACGACATCGACAGCCTCGCCGCGGGCAAGGGCCGCGACATCGTCGCTGGCGGCGTCCGCCAAGTTCAAGACATTTGCCGTGGTGTTCGGAATCTCGGTTCCGGTCATGTATTTTCTGTGCGAATGGTTCAACCTGCCGCTGTTCACCTTCCATCCGGCCACGAATCGCGTCGAGTTTTGGTGGGCGCCGGCAAGGAGCGGTGAAGGCCCTACCATGTACTGGTACGGCTGGACCGTGCTGTCCCTCCTCGTAGGATCGGTTTTCGGCCTGCTCGCGACCCTGCTTCCGGAAAGCGTGACCAGGAAGATTCCGTTGTCCCTGATATGGCTGCTGCCGGTACTGGCGCTTATTCCCCTGGCCTATTCGCTGATGCCGTTCTGGACCAAGTGAGACCACGACCGCTGATGTGATTGCCGCGTCAACCGGGGACGCGGAACGCAAGTCGCAGACGGCGATCTCGGACATCCGCGGTCGCCGGCACGATGCGCGACATTGAAAGTCCGCGGCCCATGTCCCATTTCGGTGGGGATGCCTTGGCCGCCGGAATGACGTGACGAGGAGTTTCGTTGGTGTCGAAATTCGATCTTGCCGTGATCGTTGCTGCCGTTGCCGGCGGTGCGCTTTGGATCGAGCACAGACACCGCGTTGTCATTGACGCGCCGGCGTCCGCCGAATTGGCCGCGCAGGCGCCGGCCGCTACATGTCCGGACAACGACAACGTGCCCTATAGCGCGGGCTGCATCGTGTTCCTGGGAAGCAACTACCTGTCCGGGATGAACTGGCAGGCCAATGCCGCCGAGAACGTCCCCCCTACAAGGCCCGCTCGCATCTCGCGATAACCAAGATCGGCGCGCGACAGCCCTGGCGGCCCGGCGCTGTCCGCCGGGCCGTCTCAGATCGTGCTCGACCGCACGAAATCGCCTGATATGAAATCGCGATTTCCGCCCAGCCCGCTCAAGCCCCATCGGCGACGCCGCCGCATGCGTCGCCGAGCCTCGCGGACCACGTAGCCATGCTTGCGGCTGATGGGGTAGGATCACGACCTAGCCAGCGGCGCGCGGCGAAACCGGCGATGGGGTCCACGGCCGGTTCCGGGAAAAGCGGTGCGCCGCGAGCCATCAGGAGGTCGGGATGAATGTCCTAGGTCGGCGCGGGTCGCTAGCGAGCGTGATCGTGGGCGCAACCTGCATCCTGTCGACCGCCCTGTGGG
>Ga0207643_10000775_pt1 | contig 19477 bp, 21 predicted proteins | sample KBSMisM62_FD_184313 | JGI IMG/M metagenome (GOLD analysis project Ga0207643, IMG submission 184313) | Miscanthus rhizosphere microbial communities from Kellogg Biological Station, Michigan, USA - KBS Miscanthus M6-2 (SPAdes) (version 2) | ecosystem: Host-associated > Plants > Roots >...
GCATTCTAACCCTGAAAGGGTTCGCCAACCGCCGAACCCTTTCAGGGTTTAATAACAATTTTTTAATCGCTTCCCAGGGTTGTCGCTGCGCTCCAACCCCGGGCTGAAATTAGCGAACGCCTTCGGCGTAATTGCGGTCAAATTTCAAACTGAACCAGTACCAGATTTCTCCGAACTGCGGGGTTGATTCGGACGTATGCTAGAATGCGTTTTGCTTCGCCCAGAAACCCGAGGATTTAGCCGTGAGCCTGGTCAAGATCATCGTCATAACCATCATCGTGATCCTCAGTATCCTGCTTTTCGGCCGTTTTTTCGTATAGCCGGACTGCGGCTGCTGCGTTTTCTTGCCCTTATTTCCCTACTCGTCTGTCTCAATTCAACCGTTTTAGCCCAGCAAACTGTCGATGAAGACGACGTGGTGCGTGTTAACACCGACCTGCTGCTTTTCCCCGTACGCGTCCGGGACAAGAAAGGACAGGCGGTTCCGGGCCTGACCGAACAGGACCTACTGCTAAAAGATCAGGATCACGTGACCACGGGACTGTACCTTACTCCGGGCGCGGATCGCGTCGCGTTGATGTTTGCATTGGATCAGTCGGGAAGCCTGCGCCAGATCATTTCGCAACAGCGGGAAGCGGCGCTAGCCCTCTTCTCGAGATTCGGCGAACGGTCCAGCGTCGCAATTCTTCGTTTCTCCGAGACCGCTTCTCTCGTAGCTCCATTCACAAAGGATCTCGATGCCGCGCGCGCTGCGTTTAAGTTTGTAGCAGCGCCGAACCAGCACACTGCCATCTTCGACGCAGCCGCAAAAGCAGTCCGAGCGTTTGATGATCTGCCTCGTGTTCGCTCTGAACGTCGCATCGTTATCCTGATCAGCGATGGTTTGGATACCATCAGCCGGACGAAGGCAGACAGCGTCATCGATGCCGCCGTCGAAAAACGCGTTTCGTTCTACGTGATCCATTTGCCGCTGTTCGAACCAATCGACGGCCGGCTTGCCGTGCGTCGTCCGAGCAAAGGCTTTCGTGAGCTGGCTGAGAAGACGGGTGGCAAGTATTTCCTGGTCGGCGACGCCAAATCAGCGCTCACGCCGGCACAGAACGATCTGACGCCAATCTTCCAGGCAATCGAAGAGGATTTGAAAAGCCAGTACCTTTTGGGTTTCTATATAGCTGAATCGTCGCGCGACAATCGCAGACACGTTTTCTCAGTAACTATGAAACGTGAAGGTGTCGAATATTCTGTAGGACGCTTCGGCTACTCGCGCACACAAAAATTCTTTGTTAATTCGGCACCCAAACAATGACTGAAACAAGCGACCTTCAACTCCGCCGCATCCGCCGCGCCCTAATCAGTGTCTCCGACAAAACCAGTATCCTGGATTTCGCACGCGAGCTCGCGCGCTTCGACGTCGAGATCATCAGTACCGGTGGTACCGCTAAGTTATTGCGCACTGCGGGCATCGCTGTGCGCGATATCTCCGAAGTCACGGGTTTTCCGGAAATGATGGACGGGCGCGTGAAGACGCTGCATCCGCGCGTTCACGGCGGATTGCTGGCGATTCGCGACAACCCGGAGCACATCGCAGCCATGCAAGCGCATGGGATCGAGCCGATCGACCTTGTTGTTGTGAACCTTTACCCGTTTGCCGAAACGATCAAACGCGCAGGCGTGACGCGCGCAGAGGCGGTCGAACAGATCGACATCGGCGGCCCGGCGATGATTCGTTCGGCGGCGAAGAACGCGCGTGACGTGGCGGTTGTAGTGCTCGCTGCGCGTTATGAAAGCGTTCTCAATGAGATGAGAAATCGCGATGGCGCCTTGTCGATCGAAACAAGACAGCGCCTGGCCCAGGAAGCGTTTCAACAAACGGCGTTTTATGACCTGATGATCAGTTCTTACTTTGCCTCAAAAGAACAACAGGCCAGTGCAGCGGCGGGAACTGGTGGCATCGGTGCGGTTGCCGGAGGGTTTTCAATCCCTGCCGGTCCCACACCCGACGTAGAAGACTTCTCAGTTGAACGATTCCACGGGCAGTTGCCGGGTCAAGCATCGTGGACCATCGGTAAGATTGCGGACCTCAGGTACGGTGAGAACCCACACCAGGTCGCCGCTCTCTACCAGATGGCTGTGAAGGGCGGCCTGGCGAATGCCGAGGTACTCTCCGGCAAGGAGATGTCGTTCAACAACTACGTGGATGCTGATGCGGCCTGGGCCCTCGTGAACGATTTCGATCAGACTGCTTGCGCGATCATCAAGCACACCAATCCTGCGGGCGTTGGATTGGGCGAGACGGCGGCTGAGGCTTATAAGAAAGCGCTCGCGACTGATCCGGTGTCGGCCTTCGGCGGTATCGTCGCACTTAATCGCCCAGTGGATGCGGAAGCTGCGCAGGAAGTTATCAAGGTATTTACGGAAGTCCTGATCGCGCCTGATTACGACGCCGCGGCGCTCGAGATACTGCAAACAAAGAAGAACCTGCGGATTCTGCGTCTGAAGCAGGAAGCGGTTGCGAAGAGGATCGAGTTCAGGCACATACGAGGCGCCATGCTGGTCCAAACTGCCGACGATCACAAGCTCGACGCGGGCGGGCTGAAGATCGTCACTACGCGCCAGCCGAGGGAAGAGGAGATTCGAGCGCTGCTGTTCGCGTGGGTTGTTTGCAAGCACACGAAGTCAAATGCGATCGTATATGCAAGAGATGGGCAGACGGTGGGGGTCGGCGCCGGACAGATGTCGCGCGTCGATTCCGTGAAGATTGGCGCGATGCGGGCGCAATTGCCGGTAACGGGTTCTGTGCTTGCGTCCGATGCGTTCTTTCCGTTTCGCGACGGGATTGACGAGGCGGCGAAGCATGGAATCACGGCCGTGATCCAGCCGGGCGGCTCCGTCCGCGACGAGGAAGTGATCGCCGCCGCGAACGAACACGGCCTCGCGATGGTCTTTACGGGCGTGAGGCATTTCAAACACTAGCCGCAGATTCCACGGATAAAAACGGATGGGCTATACTCGGTGGCACATTTTCGGGAAGTGAGCGTTAAAGATGGCTGATAACGAAGACCTGATTAACAACATCCCCTCGATTCGTTGCCGCTATTGCGGTCAACGCAACCAAGTCCGCCTGGACGCCGGCGACGCACGCTGTGGCCGCTGCCGCTTGCCGCTCTCAGACGCGCCGCACAAGAAGTTCGCGCGTCTCGATAAAGACGATTACATTCATCCCGCCGATCGCCGCGCGCTCGCAGCACTGCGCGCCATTCCCGGAATCGACACAGCGCTGAAGAAGCTGCTCGCGGTCACGGGCGAATCGGCCATACGCGTCATCTTCACTGCCAGCGCCGTGAAAGTTACGCCGACACAGTGTCCCGACCTTTACGCCAAGCTCCAGATCGCATGCACCACTCTCGGCGTCGACATGCCGGAGCTGTTCGTGCAACAGAATCCAGTGGTCAACGCTTTCACTGGCGGCGTCGAACGTCCAGTGATCGTGCTCTATTCACAACTGATCGAAAGACTGAACGACGAAGAAGTGCTGGCCGTCGTCGCACATGAAGTGGGCCACATTCACGCCGAACACGTTCTTTACCTGACCGCAGCACGTTTGATCGAATTTCTGGCAACACACGCGGTGGCGGCAACGCCGCTGATTCCTATCGTCAGGGAATTACTCACGATGACTATGCGCGCGGCACTGCTCGCGTGGGCCAGGCGCGCGGAGTTGTCCTGCGATCGCGCCGCGCTTCTCGTCACCCAGGACGCAAACGTCATCGGCCGCACAATGATGAAGTTGAGTGGCGGCACGTTTGCTTCTCGCGTCGATTACGATCAGTTTCTCGCCCAGGCGCGCGACTTCCAAAAGAACTACGACGAAAAGGCACTCGATCGTTTCTGGGCCGATGTGATCACTTCCGGATTGAGCCACCCGTTCCCCGTCTGGCGCGTGTCGGAGATTTTGCAATGGGTGGAAAGTGGCGAGTACAAAGCTCTCATGACGGCGCCTGAAAGCGCAGCCGCATAATAGGTCCTATAGGACCTATAGGACCTATGCTGAAAAACAAAAACGGAATCATCTTCGGAGTCGCGAACAAGCGCTCCATCGCCTGGGCCACTGCTCAGGCCCTGCACGAGGCGGGCGCAAACCTTGCTTTCACTTATCAGGGTGAGCGCCTCAAGGAAAACGTCGAGAGCCTGACCGCCGAGGCGATGCCCGGATCGTTGCTCTTGTCCTGCGACGTGACTAAACAGGAAGAAGTCGACGAAGCGTTCCGGCAAGTAGGTGAGAAGTTCGGCCGGCTCGATTTTCTGATTCACAGCATCGCCTTCGCACCGCGTGAGGCGCTCGGCGGCGAATACCTCGACACCACTCGCGAAGCTTTTCTCACCGCACTCGAGATCAGCGCCTATTCACTGCCACAACTGGCACGCGCCGCAGCACCGCTAATGACCGAAGGCGGCAGCATCGTTTCGATGTCGTACTACGGCGCCGAGAAAGTCGTCGCTGGTTACAACGTGATGGGCGTGGCGAAAGCGGCACTCGAAGCAAGCACTCGCTATCTAGCGAAGGACCTCGGCCCGCGAAACATCCGCATCAACGCAATCAGCGCTGGTCCAATTCAAACCCTTTCCGCTCGCGGCGTTTCCGACTTCAGCAACATGTTGAAACATCACGCCGAGCGAGCACCGCTCGGTCGCAACGTTGCTCCGCGTGAAGTCGGAAATACCGCTGTGTTCCTTTGCAGCGCCATGTCGTCCGGCATTACCGGCGAGGTGATCTACGTCGACTGCGGCTTCAACATCATGGGCATCTGATGAAAATAGATGAGAAGAGGACCGGCGGCCGGGCGGTTCCGGGGTCGACACAGGACGAGCAACTGCTCGAGAGCCCTCGTGCCGACGAGTTTACCCACACCGATCCCTGGCGCGTGTTTCGAATCATGGGCGAGTTTGTCGAGGGCTTCGATGAACTTGCGACTTTGAGTCGCGGCATCGCGATCTTCGGCTCCGCGCGCACCAGTTCTAACGATCCGGATTATCACGCGGCACAGGAGACCGCGGCGTTGCTGGCGGCGCAGGGTTTCGCGGTGATCACCGGTGGTGGTCCTGGCATCATGGAAGCCGCCAATCGCGGCGCATTCGAAGCCGGCGGGCTCTCCATCGGCTGCAACATCGAATTACCTTTCGAACAGAGACCCAATGCCTATCAAACTCTCAGCCTGACATTCAAATACTTCTTCGTCCGCAAGATGATGTTTGTGAAGTACAGTCTCGCGTTCGTGATCTTTCCGGGAGGCTTCGGAACATTTGACGAGTTGTTTGAAGCGCTGACGTTGATCCAGACGAGGAAGATCCGAAACTTTCCGATCGTGCTCTTTGGCAGTAGTTACTGGAATGGACTGCTGCAGTGGTTGCGTGACGTGGTCATGCCCGGTGGAAAGATCTCTGAGCACGACATGGCAATGTTTCACGTAACCGATTCGCCCGCGGAAGTGGTCGACATCGTGAACCGCAGTCAGAGCTCACTCACCGAGTTGGATCACGTCTCCGACGACATCAGGGTTGTGACTTAGGATCTGTAGCTTTATTCAACCAATCGAGGTAGGGCGCGGAACCCGTAATCACAGGAACAGCGATAATCTCCGGCGTGTCGTAGCTGTGCAGCGCGCGCACTTCACGCTCCAGCTCATCGAATTTTGCTCTCGTAGTTTTGGCGAGTAAAAGAACTTCCGACTGGCGCTCGATCTTACCCTGCCAGCGATAAACCGACTCCATCTCCGGCAGGATCTGAACGCACGCTGCGAGGTGTGCACCAACCAGCATCTCGGCAAGCCGCGTAGCCTCTTCACCGTTGGCCGCCGTCATGAAAACTACAATCGCATCACTCGACATCGGAACTACTCTTCGTCTGACTCCAGATCTTCTTCTTCAACTTCACCCGGACCACCGGTGAGCGGCGTCGTGTCGCCCCCGAAGAACGCGCTGTAGATTTCCATCGCGCGATCGGCGTCACGTTGGTCCACGAGAATCACAGCGCCTTCCGAAGTCGCCGACAACAACGGCGAAAACGCGTCAGCGCCACCAGATTTCACCGCCGAACGAATCCCGTTTTGCCTGAGTATATCGTTCACCATCTCGGCTTCCGCCGGTGAACCCAGTCGATGAAGCGGCACAAATTCAGCTTCGCTGAGATCGCCGCTATTGTCCGGAGTCAATCGCTCAACCAGCGGCGTGTTGTCGTCAGGGCACTCGGTGATACCCGGTTCGTACTCAGCCTCACAAACAGGACAGAACATAAGAAACTCTCCTCACTTAACTTTCGCTTCAAACGGAATCTCGTCAAAGTGCGTCATGCGTTTGAAGGCGTGAAAACGATCGTTAATCTCCGCGTGTGTGAGACGCCTGACGCGCTCCGTGCCAAACTCCTCCACATTAAACGAAGCCATCACCGAACCAAAGATCATCGCCCGTCTCATCGCGCTCTCGTCGAGCTTATCCTGGCTCGCGAGGTAGCCCATGAAACCTCCCGCAAACGTGTCGCCGGCGCCGGTCGGATCAAAGACCGACTCCAGCGGGTAAGCCGGGATGGCGAAATAACTGTCGCGCGTAAACAGTGCCGCGCCATACTCGCCGCGTTTGATGATCAGTGCTTTGGGTCCCAAACTGAGTAGCTCGCGCGCGGCTTTGATCAGGTTGGGAATGCCCGTGAGCTGTCTCGCTTCAGCGTCGTTGATGATCACCACGTCGACGCCTTTGATCGTGCGCACGAGGGAATCGCGTGTATGTTCGATCCAGAGGTTCATCGTGTCGAGAGCCACGAGCTCCGCATCGGGCATCTGTTCTCTGACGCCGCGCTGAAGGTCCGGTTGAATGTTGCCTAAGAACAACAGTCTCGAACGTTTGGATTCGTCAGACAGTTTCGGTTGGAAGTCAGCGAAGACGTTCAAGTCCGTGAAAAGTGTGTGAGCGACGTTCAGGTCGTACTCATAACGACCACCCCAACGGAACGTCTTGCCGTCTGCGATTCTTTCGAGATCGTTCGTGCCGATGCCGCGGATGTCAAAGACTTCCTGCTCGGTGAAATCGCCACCGACTACGCCGACTATGCTGACGTTCGTAAAGAAGCTCGCGGAGATCGAGAAGTGCGAGGCCGAGCCCCCGAGCATCTTGTCACATTTACCGAAAGGGGTTTCGACCGAGTCATACGCGACCGATCCAACAACTAGAAGGGACATGTGTTCTTTTGATCCTGTTACGGTTGTTTGGGGGCGTCGAGCGTGCTCAACTCTTCCTGCGCTTGCCTGGCGTAAGGGCTATTCGGGTAGTCGGTGACTAACTTCTTGAGATAGCCGACTCCCATTTCGCGAAACTGCTCGGAGGTCAGCGTCTTTTTCTCACCATCATCGAAACTCACGTACAGATTCGGACGCTGCTTGCCCTTGTTCTGCGAAAGCCACAGACTGCTTTGGCCCGCTATCAACAACACCTCTTCGATCCTCGCGAAGTTCGGATTGCCGGCGATGATCTCCTCGCAACGCTTCAAAGCAGCAACGTAAGCCTTCTTCAACTTGAAGTAGTTCCTTGCAACTTCGAGATTGTGAAGCGAGTCGCGCTCCAGATCCGGATCGCGCATCGTCGACGGATCAGGACCACTCCTCACGCCCTGCCCGAAAGCTGCCGGTGCCGAAAACACGAAAAGAACAAGTAACAACAGTAAAAATCTAATTCTCATACACGCACCTCAAAACAGAAATCACGTTCAGTTCAGAGTTCAGCCTTTAGGCTGCTTCTTCGTCGTCACGGACAAGCTAAAGCTTGAACTCTGAACTGAGACCACAATCAAGTTCGATACTTTTTGATGATCGCTTCAAGCTTCTTTGTTGTCGCGTCGGGCCAGAGATCGGGCGCCGTGAAGATCGCGTGCTTCAAAGCCGACCCGCATTTGCAGTCGCGTTCTCCGGTCTTCAGCTGCTTGAGCGCCTCGCGCAGGATGATTTGCGCGTTCCGCACGTTCTTATTCAGGTACTCAACCACCGCCTCGACACTCACAGCATCATGCCCGGGGTGCCAGCAATCGTAGTCAGTCACCAGCGCAAGGGTTGCGTAACAGATCTCCGCCTCGCGCGCGAGCTTCGCCTCCTGCAAGTTCGTCATCCCGATAATATCCATGCCCCACGAGCGATAGACATTCGACTCGGCAACACTCGAAAACGCCGGCCCCTCCATGCACAAGTACGTTCCGCCACGATGTGTCTTAACATCCGCGACCTTGCACGACTCCTCGAGCACATCACCTAACCGCCCACACACCGGATGCGCAAAAGAAACGTGCGCCACAATACCTTCGCCAAAAAACGTTGATTCCCTCACCCGCGCGCGCGTCCGATCGAAGAACTGATCGGGAATTACCATATCCAGCGGCGCATACTTCTCCTGCAACGAACCGACTGCCGAAGCAGACAGAATGCTCTCCACGCCGAGCAACTTCATCGCATAGATGTTCGCGCGAAACGGGAGCTCCGTCGGCGTAAGACGATGGCCACGCCCGTGACGCGGCAGGAAAGCAACTCGTTCGCCTTCGAGAGTCCCGACGATGAACGAATCCGAAGGTGGTCCAAACGGAGTGTCAACTTTAACCTCTTCGATCTCCGTCAACTCAGGCATCTGGTAAAGACCGCTGCCGCCGATGATACCGACCGAAACTCCCGACGCTGTTGTCATAAAGCTACTCCCGATACGGAATCGGACTGAATTCCTTTTCTCCCTGCTGCAACCGGCACAGCGGCTCATCAGGATCGTGATAGAACATGCATATCCACTGTTCGCGCGACGCCTGCGGAATTAATCTTTTCTTGGCGTCAAGCGACTCGACCGGATAAAGGTCATAACCCGGAATCCACGGCAAACGAACGTGCGCGCGCATCGGCACCAGGTCGGCGAAGCCAAACATCGTCTGGCCGTTCCGCGCGAGTCGCCAGCACTGCATCGAGCGATTGTGGCCCGCGATCGTCTCCATGCTAAGACCAGGAACGACTTCGTACGCGGAGTCCTTTGGTTCGAGCTGGCCCGACTCGATCACCGGTCTCCAGTTCTCCGGCAAATAGCTGGCGCGATCGCGTTCGCTCGGATGCTCCGCGTGGTCCAACTCAGCGCCGGAAACAAAATAGCGAGCGTTGGGAAATGAAGGTACCGGTTTGCCGGTGGCGTCGAGCTTCGTATTCCCGCCGGCGTGATCGAAGTGCAGATGAGTGTTGACCACGATCGTGATTTCATCCGCCGTGTGACCGGTGCGCGTTTCCAGTGTTTCACTCAGCGGTCGCACGCGGTCGATACCGTACATCGACTGTTGTTTCCCCGTCCACTTATCGCCGATGCCAGTCTCGATCAGTATCTTTTCCGCGCCGGTATCGATGAAAACACAATTCATGTTCATGCGAATTCTGTTTTCGTCGTCAGGCGGACACTCCTTCGCCCAGAGCTTGCGCGGGACCACTCCGAACATCGCCCCTCCGTCGAGACGGAACTCGGTATCCGAAACGATCTCAACGCGATAATCGCCTAAATGCATCGCATCAGAATTCTTGCGTTTCACAAATAGGTCCTATAGGACTTCTCCGACCTATAGGACCTATTTTGGTTTTAGTGCGGCTTCTGACTAGGCTTGGGCTGCGCTCCCTCTTCCGCCGGAGGAGGCGGCGCACCGAATCCTGGCGGCAACTGCATCTGCTGCTGCGGCTGCGGCTCTGGAGCCTTCACCTGGAAATTATCAGGCACCTTCACGTGCGAGCGGCTGACGATCTCGTCGAGCACCTTCTTCGCCTTCTCCTGCTCGACCGCGGACCGCGCTTTTTCGCGCGACGATTGCGGTGGCGCAAACGGATTACTGGCCTCGCCGATCAGAATATGACGCGCGTGTACCAGCTCTTCCGTCTTGCCGTCTTTCGTCTCCGTCTTTCGTTCTTCGAGTTTAATGATGTGGAAACCAAATTGGCTTTGGACCACGTCGCTGATCTCTCCGGGCTTCAGCGCATAAGCAGCCTGCTCAAAAACCGGCACCATTTTGCCACGACCAAACCAACCGAGATCGCCACCCTTGTCTTTGCTGCCGTCTGTGGAAAACTCCTGCGCCAGTTTCCCAAAGTCTTCACCGGCCCTGGCGCGTTTTAGAACTTCCTCAGCCTTCGCGCGGTTCTTCTTGTCGGTGTCGATCTCCGGATGGCCCGCAAGGTAACTGTCAATTTCCGCGTCAGTCGCCGTCATCTTGTCCTTCAACGTGTCCATGGCGTACTTCTGCGCCAACACACGCGCATGCTGCAACATCATCTGGAGTTTGACTTCGGGTTTCTTGTCGAGGCCCTGCTCCATCGCTTTCTTTTCAGCGAGATAGATCCGGCCCAGCCGCTGCTTGAGCATGTTTAGCTGCTCGGGTGGAATCTCCTGTGCAGCAAATTGCGGATCTTTGGCCTTCGCGTCGGCGATGATCTGATCAAACTTCTTCTGGTTCTCAGGAACTTTGAAATACTCATCAACCTCGGTGTCGGGGATGTCAGCGTTATTGTCGCCCTGCTTCTCAAAATAGTATTGAGCTATGACGCTGGCTTTCTGAAACTCGAGCTGCCGCTTCATATCAGGCGCTTTATCAACGCCATGCGCCTGCGCCTCTTCAGCCACAGCCAGCAGCCGTCGAACGTCAAGCGCAAAATCCTTGCGCGCGGCTTCGTCGGACGCCAGCCGCGCACGCATCTGCGCCGGCTGATCTTCAGCGATCATCGTCATGTCTTCAGCCGTCAATACAACCGGGCCTCTTTTGGCTTTGACCACCCAGAAAATGAGACCGAGTGAGAAAACCACTGCGACGGCGGCGGCAATAAGAGCTTTTCTTGTGGAGTTCAAAATACTGTCCTTTCCTAAAACCTATTGATGCTGCACCAGCTCGAGCAGCACTCCATTAATCGAAGACGGATGAACAAAGGCTACCAAACATCCACCCGCACCAACACGCGGCGTTTCGTCGATAAGCCGCGCCCCTTTGTTTTTTAATTCCGCGAGCGATGCGCGAATGTCCTTCACCTCGATCGCAATGTGATGCATTCCCGGTCCGCGTTTGTCGAGAAATTTTCCCACTGAGGTGTCGGGACCGAGCGGCTCGAGCAGCTCGACGTGAGTATCGCCGACTGCCAGCATGCATACCTTAACGCCTTGCTCCGTAACTTCTTCGGTCGAATGTACTTCTAAACCAAGCGCATCCCGCCAAACTGATAATCCCTCTTCGATGCTCCTGGTGGCGATACCGATGTGATCAACTTTCAGCAGCCTGAATAATCTCCTCTACGGCAGAATAAGGGTCTCGCCGCCGGGTTGCAACTTCGTCAGCCAGCCTGTTAAGCATAGCAACCGACGCATCGGTTGCCAAAACGCGCGACAGCAGGCTTTCCCGCAACAATTCGACAATCCGCCAGCGGGCGATGGCGAGGCGACGCTCGCTGCTGACGCGTGCGCCGAGTTGCGTCTGGCAAAAGCTCTCGATGGCCTGCGCGAGGTCGGCCAGCCCACGATTTTCAGTGGCTACTGTCTTGACGATGGGCGGGTCCCAACCGTCGCCGCGCGAAGCGAGCGATAGCAGCGACTCCAGCTCCTTTTCCGTGGCGTAAACACCTTCTTTATCGGCTTTGTTGATAACGAAGATGTCGCCGATTTCCATTATTCCGGCTTTTATTGCCTGGATGTCATCGCCCATGCCGGGCACTAAAACGACGACTGAAATGTCCGCGGCTTTGACGACTTCGACTTCGTCCTGTCCGACGCCGACAGTCTCAACGATGATCTTCGCGTAGCCTGCCGCATCGAGGATCGCGACTGCGTCGACAGTGGCGCGGGCGAGTCCGCCGAGATTGCCGCGCGTGGCCATCGAGCGGATGAAGACGCCCTCGTCCAGGCCGAGCGCCTGCATTCGGATGCGGTCGCCGAGAATGGCGCCACCGGAGAACGGGCTCGACGGATCGACCGCGACTATGCCGACGCGCTCCCCGGCTTGACGATAAAACAGCGCCAGCTTATCGACCAGCGACGACTTGCCCGCTCCTGGCGCGCCGGTAATGCCGATAACCAACGCGCCCCGTGAGCGCTGATAGATATCCTTCATCAACGCCGCCGCGCCCGCCGAGCCATCTTCAATCTTCGAAATGGCACGCGCCACCGCCGCAGCCTCTCCACGGCTCACGCGCTCGCTGAGATTGTTCGATTTCATTAGATCTGCTTCAACACTTCACGGGCGATGATGAGGCGCTGGATCTCCGAGGTGCCTTCGCCGATCGTGCACAGCTTCGAGTCGCGCCAGTATTTCTCAGGCGGATAGTCTTTCGTGTAGCCGTAGCCACCGTGAACCTGGATCGCTTCCTCGCAAACGTTGACACTAATCTCTGAAGCAAACAGCTTCGCCATCGACGACTCTTTCGTCGTCTTCTTGCCCACATCTTTCATCCAGGCCGCGCGATACATCAACAACCTCGCCGCATCGATCTGCGTCGCCATGTTGGCGAGCTTGAACTGGATCGCCTGAAACTCCGAGATCGGTTTTCCGAACTGCTGTCGCTCCTTTGAATACCGCACCGCCGATTCATACGCGCCCTGGGCGATGCCGACTGCCAACGCCGCGATCGAAATACGACCACCGTCGAGTATCTCCATCGCGTTCACGAACCCTTGCCCTTCGTCGCCCAGCCGGTGTTCGTCAGATACGACGCAGTCTTCAAAAACTACACTAGCGGTCTCAGAAGCGCGCAGACCGAGCTTGTTCTCCTTTTTCGAAGGCGAGAATCCTTTCATTCCCTTCTCGAAAATGAACGCTGAAATACCTTTGCTTCGCTTCGACTTGTCCGTGACCGCCATCGCGACGCAGGTGTCGGCATGGATAGCGTGAGTGATGAAGTTTTTTGAACCGTTGACGACCCAACCACCGTCAGTGCGTACCGCAGTTGATTTGGTGCCCGAGGCGTCAGAGCCGGCGCTCGGTTCGGTGAGTCCCCATGCTCCTAGATGTTCGCCAGTGGCGAGCGGCACGAGGTACTTGCGAAGCTGCGCTTCTGTTCCGTACTTGTAAATGTGATTCGAGCAGAGTGAATTGTGCGCGGCGACGGAGATGCCGACAGATCCGTCAACGCGCGACAGCTCTTCAATGATGGTGGCGTACTCGACGTAGCCCATGCCCGCGCCACCGTACTCCTCCGGAAAGATCACACCGAGTAAACCGAGCTCCGCGAGTTTTGGTTTGAGCTCGATCGGAAAATGCTGTGACTCGTCCCACTCCATGACGTGAGGCGCGATCTCTGATTGCGCAAACTCGCGCACGCTCATCTTGATCTGTTGTTGCTCTTCGGATAAATCAAATTGCATAGTGCTTGTGTTGTAACAAAGTCTCCCGCAAAGGCGCAAAGGCGCAAAGTAGGTTTGACAGTTATTGATTTTCTTTGCGCCTTTGCGCCTTTGCGGGAGATTCTTTCTTTTTCATCAGCCTCGCGACTTCCCCCGGCGACAAGAATCGCCACGAACCCGGCTTCAACCTGTCGTCGGCGAGAAATCCGATACGCACGCGTCGCAGCTTCAACACCGAATGTCCGATCAACTCAAACATGCGGCGTACCTGCTGGTTGCGTCCCTGGTGAAGCAAGACTTCATACCACGCGTTCGTCTGCGTTTCGTTGAGCTTCGTGATCTTTGCGGGCGCGGTGCGGGTGCCGTCTTCAAGAGTGATGCCGCGTCGCAGTCTTTGAATTCCACTCTCAGTAGGCACGCCCTTCACTTTAACTTCGTAAACCTTCTCGACACGATTGCGTGCGGCAGTGATGAAATTCGTGAAGTCGCCGTCGTTGGTGAGCAACAGCAGACCTTCAGTGTTGAAATCGAGCCGTCCCACCGGATGAAGCTTACCGATCGATGGCGGCAACAACTCCGTCACCAACGGTCGACCTTCCGGATCAGAAACGCTCGACAGGTAACCCTTCGGTTTATAGAGCAGGACGTAGACTTTTTCGCGAGACTTGAGTTGAGGATTGATGAGCTTGCCGTTGACCTTGATGTGGTCCTTGTCGGGATCAGCTTTCGACCCGAGCTCCTTAATCACTTCGCCATTGACCGTCACGCGCCCGGCGGCGATCAGTTCTTCTGCATGCCGTCGTGAGGCAACGCCGGCCGCCGCGATCAATTTTTGCAGACGCTGCTCCACTGACTAAGACCCGCCACTCAGGTCATGGAAATCCTCGACGCTCGGCAACTCCGATAAATCCTTCAACCCGAATTGAAGCAAAAACTCCTTCGAAGTTCCGTACATCATCGGACGCCCGACCGTCTCTTTCCGTCCCTTCGCCACGATCAGCTTTTTATCGAGCAACGTCTTGATCGACGACGGCGACTGCACACCACGTATTTCGAGGATCTCCGGAACCGTCACCGGCTGTCGATACGCAATCACCGCGAGCGTCTCGAGCGACGCGATAGTGAGCTTTGCACTCGGACGAGTCTTGAGAAACGCGCGCACGTGCTCGTGATACTCAGGCCGCGTCGCAAACTGCCAACCACCAGCCACCTCGCGCAACTGCAAGCCGCCATTGCGCCCATTAAACTCCTCCGCCAGTGCCTTGACGGTCTCGCCGATAACTTCCTTATCTTCCTTGAGCACGTCGGCGATAGACTTAACACTCAGCGGCTCATCCGAAACGAAGATCAACGCCTCGACCACCCCAGCGCGTTCAGCCTGGCTTTGCGGCGCAGATAACAAACCCTCGTCAGCGCTTTCTTCGTTAGTCGCTGTCGCCGACTGTTCCGCCTCGGCAACCATCGCCGCGAGCTCGCGACTCGCCTCTTCGTTCAGCGCCGCCTCGTCGACGGATTCCTGATTCAAACTCTCTTCGTTGCTTGCCATCTGTTTTAGCCTGCCGCACGCGCGATGATATCGCCGAAAGTTTCGCGCTGAAATAATCTGACCTCGGTAGTTCGCACTAACTCCAGCACTGACAAGAACGCCAGCACCAGCTCGCGACGTGATCGCGCCCTTTCAAAAAAGACACGCAAATTAAGCTCGCCCGCCGACATGACCATGTTGCGCAAACGCTCGAGCATCTCCGCCATCGAAACCTCTTCACGCTCGATCTCGAGCAGCTTCTCTTCCTTGTGCCGCGCCAGAATGTCCTGAAACACCTTGAGCAGATCAAACAGACCAACCGCGACTTCGGGATTGTTCTTGTCTGTCTCCAGCTCCGCTCGCCTGAAGATCGCCTGTTCGACAGTCGCGCGCGACCAGAGCATCTCGGCGGCGGCTTTGTACTTCTGGTATTCGAGTAACTGGTTCACTAGCTCGGTGCGCGGATCGTCCTCTTCCTCCTGCGGCGCGAGCGGATCGCGCGGCAGCAGCATCTTCGTCTTCAGCTCGATGAGCGTTGCCGCCATGACGAGGAAATCACCGGCGACTGCGATGTCCATCTCCTGCATCACGCGCAGGTAGCGCAGGTACTCGTCGGTGATGCGCGCAACAGGAATGTCGTAGATGCTGACCTGCTCCTGCCTGATGAGGTGCAGCAGCAGATCCAAAGGACCTTCGAACTCGCCGAGCAGGATTTTGAGATCGTCAGTGGTGTCGTCGGAGACGATTCGGGGCACCGCGCCGGCTACGTTCAGCGGCGCCACCGGCTGTTCAATTGGAGTATCTTCGTCCATCAGATCCGCATTTATCCGTGGCTTAAACTCCGTATTAATCCGCGGCCCGCTTTCGCGCTAAGCCAACCAGTTGAAATGCCCTATTGAGAGTTTGGCTTGCAACCTGCCTGGCTTTGTCACGTCCCTGGTCCAGGATCGCATCTAGTCGTTCCTCGGTAATCTCTCGCACGCGCTGCTGAATCGGACGCAGAAACTCGATGGTCACGTCTGCCAGGTCACCCTTCAACTGCGCGTAACCCTTGCCCGCGAAATGATCTTCAACTTCACCTGTCGACTGACCGGTGATGAGGTGATAAATCTCGAGCAGGTTGTGGATTGCCGGTCGCGACTCATCGAACCGGATCTCTGTCCCTGAATCCGTCACCGCGCGCTTGAACTTCTTTTGAACCGTGTCGGCATCGTCCATCAACAAAACGCAGCCGTTTGGGTCGTCATCAGACTTCGACATCTTCTTCGACGGATCCGACAAAGACATGATGCGCGCGCCGACTTTGGGAATGTAACCGTCAGGCACTTTGAACGTTTCGCCGTAATCGCGGTTGAACCTGATTGCCAGGTCGCGAGCCAACTCGAGATGTTGTCGTTGATCGTCTCCCACCGGCACCAAATCGGTCTGGTAAAGCAGAATGTCAGAAGACATCAGCACCGGATAGTCAAACAAGCCGACAGTGATGTTTTCCTGCTGCTTGCGCGCTTTATCTTTGAACTGCGTCATGCGCTCGAGCTCGGACATGCGCGCGACGCAGTTCAAAACCCAGGTGAGCTCGGCGTGTTCACTCACGTCTGACTGTATGAAGATAGTGGAGACCTGCGGATCGATTCCGACGGCGACATACATCCGCGCCAAATCTCTCGTCTTCTCTGCGAGTAGCTTAGGATCGTGGGGAATAGTAATGGCGTGCAGGTTCACGATGCAGTAGAAGCTATCGTAATCGTGCTGCAAAGCAACCCAATTACGCAACGCTCCGAGGTAATTTCCAAGATGTACGTTGCCGGTGGGTTGCGCGCCACTAAATATTCGTTTGGTCATACTATAAGAAAGAGTACACCACGTTCAGGATCGGGTTTATTATCATGCCAAAGAAACCGGTCCACAGCAGCACCATCAGAATCACGAAGCCGAACCGCTCGAGCATCTCCAAAGCCGGCTGCATACTCTGGGGCAGAATACTTTCCAGCACCTTGCTGCCGTCGAGTGGCGGAAAAGGCAGCAGGTTAAATACCGCGAGAGAGATGTTCATCGAAAGCATGCGATCGAGGAACAGCGCCACCGGCTCCTGCAGGCCCTCGCCAGTGTGAAAATAACCCATGTTGAGGAGAACCTTGATCACGATAAAAGCGATGGTCGCGAGCAGGATGTTAGCCAGGATACCTGCAATCGAAACCATCACATTCGCGAGATCCTTCTGACGCCAGCGAAGCGGGTTTACAGGCGTAGGCTTCCCCCATCCGAGCAGAAAGGGCCTTCCGCCGGCCGCAGCGACAACAAAATTTATCACTGGAAGCAGCAGCGTTCCGATTAAATCGGTGTGCGCCACCGGGTTGAGGGTGACGCGGCCCAGCAAATACGCCGTGTCATCTCCAAACTTGTAGGACATCCAGGCGTGCCCAGCCTCGTGTGCCGAGATTGCAAGCAGCAGCACAACCATGTAAATCACAAGGTTAGGAATCAGTTGTTCGGGACTCAAACAGGCACACCCGCACTAACAAATGCAGAGCAAGACAGAGGGGTCAACTTAGCATTGTAGTCTTCTCTGTTGCAACCTTGGTTCAGAGTTCAAGCTTAGTTCAGAGTTCAAGCTTTAGCTTGTGACCGTTGAACTTTAAGACACAAGCTAAAGCTTGAACTCTGAACTAATGTTTGAAACTTGAACTAACTCAATAACGTGCCTTTAATTTGTGTCAGCAGACTATAGACTGAATCAATCGAAACGACCGCCATCTCTCCAGTGGCGCTGAACGCGAGTCCAACCAGGTTAACGCCGGCCACAACCAGTTTCGCCTCGGTACCATCCGCAGAAATGCGAACGATGCCGCGCCGTCCACGCAGCGCCGCGGCAACGTACAAGTTCCCGTCACGATCAAACGCGAGCCCCTGAGGCCGCCCAAGGCCCTTAAAAAACATATCGACGTCACCATCAGGAGTGATGCGCCAGATCGCGTCGAAGCTCGTCACCGTTGGGCCGGTGATATACAGCGAATCATCCGCACCAAACGCCATGTGAAACGCCGAAACCGACGGCTCAATCTGCGTCCATGCACGCTCCTCGCCGATGCCGTTCACTTTAAAGATCGTTCCCGTACGATCGCCTATGTGCATCAAGCCGTGGCTATCGAAAGCGATCCCGGTCGCGACCCCGAGATTGCGCGCGAACGCAACCGCATCTTTGAACGGCGTCAGCTTGTAAACCACGCCTTCGAGCCTGCTCGTGACGAACATCTGCCCATCAGGACTGAACGCAATGCCGGTAGGATTCGAGATGTCGCCCGAGTACTCCGAAACGTCGCCGCTGATATCGATCCGAAACAGCGTTACCGGCAGCTCCTCGCCTCGCGATCCGGAACGCGTGACAAAGAGAGCGCCATCATCAGGGTCAAAAGCAGGGTTCGCGACTGGATGAAGATCTCCGGCGAGTTTCTTCGCGACCGTCACAAACCCGGGCTCGCTCAAGTTGCCCCTGCTGCTGAGCCTGACTTCAACCCTGCCGCCTTTTGTTTCGGGAACGACTGCCAGCACCCGGCGCGGACTAAGGGCGACAATCTGAGCCGGCACCTCTCCAATCGTGACCGTACAGCCAGACGGCTCGCTGGTATCAAAGCCCACGCAGTCGATCACGATCTCGCCCCCGGCAATCCCGTAGGCAGGATCTATATTGGTAATTTTCGCGGCACCCATAAAAGTCGTTCATCATACTGCCAGCGGCGACTAAGCACAAAAAGCCCTCCCGCGAAGCAAGCAACCCTAAGCATGTTATGCGCGGAACCCGCGAAGCAAGTAACCCTAAGCATGTTATGCGCGGAACCTGCGAAGCAGGTGGCAGAATAAAGCCTGGGGCGCAAGCCCCAGGTAAGCGAACGAAATCAGCATGCGAGCCCGCGAAGCGGGCGACAGCGCTGTCGCCCATTTCATGGGCTCGCGCGCCCTTCTGTGTTTATTCCCTGGGGCTTGCGCCCCAGGCTCTATGCTTTCGTCCGCTTCGCGGACTAAGCCACTCACTATGTTATAATCCGCCGCCTGAGAGGATTACTTCCATTAGCAGCGTTCTAGGCAATACTCTGGGGTTAAAACCAAATCAACTGCGGCGCATAGAAAAGCTGTACACTCGGCGCATACCTCCAAATCAAATCGTCACACATGAATTTGCCCGGCAGTTGAGCGAACTGTCTCACGAAACACGCAGACAGATCGGCGCGCTCGTCGATCGCCAGGGACACATCCAGTACGTCATGGTAGGCGACAACCGCCGTATCGAGCTGCCCGACTTCAAACGCGTTCGCGTCGCTTCGGGAAGGTTTCGCGGTCTTCGTTGCGTACACACGCACCTGCGCGGCGAACCGCTCACGCAGGACGACTTAACAGACCTTGCGCTGCTGCGTCTCGACTTGATGGCTGCCATCGACGTCGATACCGAGTCGGGCCTGCCGGGTCTCGTGCGCGCGGCGCACTTGTTACCACTGCACGCAGGCGAGCTCGATAACGCCACCACTCCTGAGCTCTACGCATTCCTGGAACCCAAGATCGCTTCGCAACTCGATCTCGATTTTCAGTCGCTCA
>Ga0207643_10000778_pt1 | contig 19442 bp, 21 predicted proteins | sample KBSMisM62_FD_184313 | JGI IMG/M metagenome (GOLD analysis project Ga0207643, IMG submission 184313) | Miscanthus rhizosphere microbial communities from Kellogg Biological Station, Michigan, USA - KBS Miscanthus M6-2 (SPAdes) (version 2) | ecosystem: Host-associated > Plants > Roots >...
CTGCCGCCCACCGAGACGGCCGACCTCACCCCCCTCGCGGGTCGATCAGTAGGCTGGGGGGCAATGACAGAGAGCACTGACCCGCAGGCCGGCCCCGCGACCAGCGCCGTCGACCCCGACGAGCTCCGCGCGAACGAGACCGACGCCGAGCGCACCGCCCGCTTCGAACGCGACGCGCTGCCGTTCCTCGACCAGCTCTACTCGGCAGCGATGCGGATGACCCGCAACCCGTCCGACGCCGAGGACCTGGTCCAGGAGACGTTCGCGAAGGCGTTCGCGTCTTTCCACCAGTTCCGGCCGGGCACCAACCTCAAGGCCTGGCTGTACCGGATCCTGACCAACACCTTCATCAACTCCTACCGCAAGAAGCAGCGCGAGCCGCAGCAGTCGATGTCCGAGGACGTCGAGGACTGGCAGCTGGCCCGCGCGGAGTCGCACACCTCGGGTGGCCTGAAGTCCGCCGAGCTGCAGGCGCTGGAGCACCTGCCCGACTCCGACGTCAAGGACGCTCTCCAGAAGCTGCCGGAGGACTTCCGGATGGCGGTCTACCTCGCCGACGTCGAGGGGTTCCCGTACAAGGAGATCGCGGAGATCATGGAGACGCCGATCGGCACCGTCATGTCGCGGCTGCACCGAGGCCGCCGCCAGCTGCGGGAGCTGCTCAGCGACTACGTACGCGAAAACGACCTGCTGCACGCGGGTGCCGGCCGGGACGGAGGCCAGTCATGAGCGAGACCCGTGAGCCGGGCAATCCCGGACGCGCAGCCCTCGACTGGGACTGCTCCGCGGTCATCGACCGCGTCTTCTTCTTCATCGACAACGAGCTCGACCAGGCCGACTGCAGCCAGATCCAGCAGCACCTCGACGAGTGCGGTCCGTGCCTTGCCAAGTATGACCTCGAGCGCACCGTGAAGACGCTTGTCAGCCGTTCCTGCACCGAGGTTGCGCCCGAGGGGCTGCGCAGCCGCGTGCTGCTGAGCATCCGGCAGGTGCAGGTACAGATCACCGAGGAGTAGGCCCTGGAATGAATCGAACCCCGAGCAGCCGCTCGGGGTTCGTTCGTTTCGTCAGGCGTTGGGGCGCTTGCCGTGGTTCGCGCCCTTCTTCTTGCGGGCACGGCGCTTGCGGCCGGTCTTTCCCATCGGGTCCTCCTCGATAGATCGCCGTCCATCCTCGCAGGTACGGCGGCACGCGCGAAATCGGGCAGACTCACGGACATGCCGATCAGCACGGGACTCTCCGCCCGGCAGACCTTCACGGTCGCCGACGACGACACGGCCGCCGCGCTCGGGTCGGGTGACCTGCCGGTGCTCGGCACCCCGCGCCTGCTCGCCTGGTGCGAAGCGACCACCTGTGCAGCGCTGGCCGAGGAGCTGACCGGGGCCGAGACCAGCGTCGGTACCCGGATCACGCTCGAGCACCTCGCCCCCAGCGCGGTCGGCCGCGAGCTCGAGGTCACCGCCTCGGTCGCCCATGTCGATGGCCGCCTGGTTCGCTTCACGGTCGCCGCCACCGACGCCGGAAAGCTGGTCGGGTCGGGCGAGGTCACCCGCGTGGTCGTCGACAGGTCACGCTTCCTGGGCCGGCTCGGGTAGCACATAGGCCAGCAGCTCGACCCCGGGCACGGGGGACCAGTCCCGCTCCGCGTCGCGGTGGAAGCCGAGCCGCTCGTAGAGGCGGTGGGCGGCGTGCATCGTGGACAGTGAGGAGAGCACGATCGCGTGCACACCCTGCGCCGCGAACCGTTCGATCGCGAATCTGGCCAGCGCCTCGCCGACCCCGCGGCCCCGCGCCGGCGGCGCCACCGCGAGCATCCGGAACTCGCCCTCGCCCGGCCGCGAGATCTCCCGCCACGCCGAACCGGGCGGGCACACCGTCACCGTGCCGAGCAGCACACCCCCGTCCTCACCTTCGTCCTCGGCCAGCCACAGCTCCGCCTGCTCCGCGCGGGCCGCGGCGTCACGCAGGTGCGCGATGTACGGGTCCGACGGGCCCCGGGTGAAGTCGGCGTACGCCGCGACCGTGACCTCGCCGACCGCGGGCAGGTCTTCGGGCCGAGCGAGCCGGATCCGCACGGTCAGATGCCGAAGGTGGCCCGCGGGTACGCCGCGTCCACGTCGGTGATCACGTTGACCAGGTAGGGCACGCCGGACCCGAACGCGCGGTCGAGGGCCGGGCCGATCTGGGCCGGGTCGGTCACGGACTCGCCGGCACCTCCGAGCGCCTTCACGACGCCGTCGTAGCTGGTCTGTGGGGCGAGGTCGGCCGCGACGTCGTACCCGTAGAGCATCTGCATCGGCCCCTTCTCCAGGCCCCACGCGGAGTTGTTGCCGCACACCATCACGACCGGCAGGCCGTGGCGCACGAGGGTGTCGACGTCCATCAGCGACATGCCGGCGGCGCCGTCGCCGTACAGCAGCACGACCTGCGCCGAGGGCCGGTGCAGCCGGGCGGCGATCGCGGACCCGAGGCCGGCACCTAGGCAGCCGTAGGGGCCGGGGTCGAGCCAGCCACCGGGGCGCTTCGGCTCCACGAACTTGCCCGCGAACGAGACGAAGTCGCCGCCGTCACCGATCACGATCGCGTCGTCGGCGAGGCGGGGGACCAGCTCGCCGTAGATGCGCGCCGGGTGGATCGGGTCGGCCGTGGCCCTCAGCAGGGCGGAGTCGCGCTCGGCCGCCGCGCGGACCGTGTCCTGGAGCTCGGTCAGCCACGATGACCAGTCCGGCCTACGGACCAGGCCGGTGACCGCCTCGTGCAGGCCGTCGAGCGCAAGCGTGAGGTCACCGGACGCAGAGCCGGCGAGGTCGGCGTGTCCGGACACCTGGGCCGGCGAGTCGGCGACGTGCACGACCCGGGCGGGTCTGGAGCCCTCCTCCTTGCCGCCGAAGACGCCGAAGCCGAGCCGGAAGTCGAGGGGCGTGCCGACCACGAGCACCAGGTCGGCGCCGGCGAACGCCGCGCCGCGGGCCTTGGTGACCAGCAGGGGGTGCCCTCCCGGCAGGACGCCGCGGCCCATGCCGTTGGTGATGGTGGGGATCCTGATGCCCTCGACGAGTCGCAGTGCCGCATCGTCGGCCACGTCGGCCCACACGTCGGTGCCGAGCACCAGCACCGGGCGCCGCGCCTGGCCGAGAAGCTCCGCGATCTCGCCGATCGCGTCCGGGTCGGGCTCGACACGGTCGCGTGGGCCTACCACAGGCATCGTCGAGGTTGCGGTCGCGAACAGCTCGTCCATCGGGACGTCGACGAAGACCGGTCCGCGGTGCGACGCGCCGGCAACGGTGAACGCCTCGTCGATGCCGTCCGCGACGTCGGCCGCGCTGTGGATGGTGCGCGCCAGCTTGGAGACCGGAGCGAAGATCGGCGGCTGGTCGAGCTCCTGCAGGCTGCCGGTGCCCCAGCGGTTGGCCGGCGCCCGGCCACCGACCACGACCAGCGGCGACCCGCCGAACCGGGCCTGCGCCACGGCGCTGAGGCCGTTGGTGACACCGGGCCCGGCGGTCAGCACCGCCAGCCCCGGGGTGCGGGTGAGCTTGCCCGTCGCCTCGGCGGCGAAGGCAGCGGTCTGCTCGTGCCGGACGTCGAGGATCTGCATCGGCGGCTGGGCCTTCACCGCCCCGTCGTACATCGGGAAGACGTGGGCGCCGGAGAGCGTGAACATGGTGCGTACCCCGTGGGCTCGCGCGACGGCGACGGCGTGCTCGCCGGCGTGGCCGGTGAGCTTGTCGCGGGCGTCCTCGGCGGAGTTGTCGGCGGAGTTGTCGGCGGCGTCGGACGGGGGAGTCTGCGTCATGGACGCAGGCTAGCCTCCAGCTCGGCTCGCGCACCCCGGGCCTGCAGGTCCACCGAGTCCGCCTACGCTCTGTGACCGTGCCCACCCTCGACGAGCTCGCGCACCGTCACAGCGGCCTCGGTGCCGAGGCCGTGGCCTGGCTCCAGCGGCTCGTCGCGGACTGGCAGATCATCGCCGACCTGTCCTTCGCAGACCTCGTACTGTGGCTCCCGGACCGCGACGGCGCGGGGTACTGGGCGGGCGCGCAGATGCGCCCCACGACCGGCCCGACGGCGTACGTCGACGACGTGGTGGGCACCTACCTGCCGCTCGGGAAGCGGGTGCTCCTCGACAGCGCGCTGCGTGACGGCCGGGTGGCGCGGGAGGGCGACCCGGAGTGGCGCGACGACGTGCCGGTGCGGGTCGAGGCGATCCCGGTCCGGTACGACGGGCAGGTCATCGCCGTGGTCGCCCGCAACACCAACCTGCAGGGCGTGCGGACGCCCAGCCGGCTGGAGCTGTCGTACCTCCAGACCGCCGGCGAGCTCGCGCAGATGATCGCCAACGGCACGTTCCCCTATCCCGGACAGCGCTCGGACCATGCCGACTCACCCCGCGTCGGCGACGGCTTCATCCGGGTCGACCCGGACGGGCTGGTCGACTACGCGAGCCCCAACGCGATGTCGGTCTACCGCAAGCTCGGCCTGGTCGGCGACCTGGCCGGCCAGCAGCTCGCCGACGTCACGCGCGAGCTGGTTCCGGCACGGCTGCGGCCCGACGAGGAGACGATCAGCGCGGTGCTCGGCGGCCGGATGCCGCGCGACACCGAACTGGGCAACGGGGCGGCGGTCGTGATCCTGCGCTCGATCCCGATGCGGCCCACGGGGGAGCTGACCGGCGGCCTGGTTCTGCTGCGCGACGTGACCGACCTGCGTCGCCGTGACCGCGAGCTGGTCACCAAGGAGGCCACCATCCGGGAGATCCACCACCGGGTGAAGAACAACCTGCAGACGGTCGCGGCGCTGCTCCGGCTGCAGGCGCGGCGGCTCGACGTGCCCGAGGGACGGCTGGCGCTGGAGGAGGCGGTCCGGCGAGTCGGCTCGATCGCGATCGTGCACGAGACGTTGAGCACCTCGTCCGACGACTCCGCGGAGGAGCTGGTCGACTTCGATGAGGTGGCCGACCGGCTCCGGCGGATGGTGACCGAGGTCTCCGCCGGTCCCGACCAGGTCGCGACCTCCCGGGTCGGTGGCTTCGGCACGGTCACCTCCGTGGTGGCGACCCCGTTGGCGATGGCGCTCACCGAGCTGCTCCAGAACGCGGCCGAGCACGGCTTCGGGCCCGACGCCCGCGGCACGGTGGTGCTGCGGGTCGAGCGGGGGCCGGAGCGGCTGCGAGTGTCGGTGGAGGACGACGGGCGCGGCTTGTCCGAGGACTTCGTGGCCGAGACGTCGCCGAGCCTCGGGCTGTCCATCGTGCGCACGCTCGTGGCCGAGCTCGGCGGCTCGCTGCGGATCGCGCGTCGCGACGACGGCCCGGGGACGGTCGCGGTGCTCGACGTACCGCTCTGAGGCGGTCTGTGGTGGCTCGGGTCTAGGCGGTGCGGACCCGGGCGCGTGCGTTGCGGCGCTTCAGCGCGCGCCGCTCGTCCTCGCTCAGGCCGCCCCAGACCCCGTGGTCCTGACCGACCTCCAGCGCCCACGCAAGACACTGCTCGCGCACCTCGCAGCGACGGCACACCTGCTTGGCCTCCTCGATCTGGAGGATGGCCGGACCGGTGTTGCCGATCGGGAAGAAAAGCTCTGGGTCCTCGTCGAGGCACGCAGAGCGATGGCGCCAATCCATGGCGTAGAGCTCCTGTTCGTCGCTTCCGGGCTTCGGCGGGTGCGCCGCCCGGTCCCGTGACCGCGGCCACCTGTTGTGAACACTTTCACGAGGCCCCGCGACAAACAAGCCATGCTGGTCCAACCGCGGGGAAACCGTGCGACAGACCCGTTCCGGGCGGTGCGCACGACGGAGTCGATGGTTGCAACTCGCGGCGCTCGGCACAAGCCTTCTTCCGGGTCTTTCTCATCACACGGATATCGTCGCGGCCGTGACACCCGACGACCCGGAGAACCGGCCCACCCCGGCCGCGCCGTACTCACGGCATGGGACGCCGGCCCCGCTGGCGGCCGCGGCGGCGCTCACCGCGGTCCAGGGCCTCGTCACGACTCTGCTCGGCATCGTCGAGGTGTTCTCCGTGGCGGGCGACCGGGTGGTGATGGGCGTCACCACGGCGCTCTTCTTCGTGGCGTACGGCGTGGGCCTCGTCGTGTGCGCCTGGGGCATGCGCCGGTGCCTCCCCTGGGCTCGCGGCCCGGTGCTCTTCGCCGAGCTGGTATGGCTGCTGATCGCCTGGTCGTTCCGGGGTGGGGACACCCTCGCGATCGCGATCGCGGTGGCCGTGTCGGCGGTGCTGGTACTGGCCGGCCTCCTGCACCCCGCGTCGGTGGCCGCGCTGAACCGCCCGGAGCACGGCGAATAGGGGCTGTTGGCTGCGGGCTGCGGGCTGCGGGCTGCGGGCTGCGGTTTCACCACGGTATGCAGACAGACCTGCGCTTCCCATGATGAGCACATCGTGGGGAGCGCGGGTACGTCGTGGGAAGCGAGCGGCCCTGTCCGATTTGCCGCAGTTACACCAACAGACCGTGGTAATTCGCCACCCCGAAACCCAGGACGTGTCCGCCCCCGCTCAGGCACTCCCCTGCAGCGACTCGCGCAGCTGCTCGAGCGTGCGGTTCAACAATCGCGACACATGCATCTGGGAGACCCCGATCTCCGCCGCGATCTGCGACTGGGTCATCCCGCGGAAGAACCGCAGCATCAGGATCTGCTTCTCCCGCGCGGGGAGCTGCTCGAGGAGCGGCTTGATCGACTCCCGGATCTCGACGTGCTCGAGCGCGGCGTCGTCCTGGCCGATTGCGTCCAGCATCGACGGCCCGCCCTCGTCGGAGCCGTCACCGCCCGCGTCGAGCGAGAGCGTCGCGTAGGCGTTGCTGGACTCGATGCCCTCCATCACGTCGTCCACGGTGACCCCGATCCGCTCGGCGATCTCGCGGGGCGTGGGCGAGCGACCCAGGCTCTGGGAGAGCTCGGAGGTGACGGTCCCGATCATCATCCGCATCTCCTGCAGTCGCCGCGGCACCCGGATCGCCCAGCCCTTGTCGCGGAAGTAACGCTTGATCTCGCCGATGATCGTCGGTGTCGCGTACGTCGAGAACTCCACGCCGCGGTCCAGGTCGAACCGGTCGATCGACTTCAGGAGACCGATCGTGCCGACCTGCAGCAGGTCGTCGAACGGCTCGCCGCGGTTGCGGAACCGCCGCGCGCAGTGCTCCACCAGCGGCAGGTGGAGGTGCACCAGGGCGTCGCGGCACTCGATACGGCGGGCGGCGTCGACGTCGTCCGCGGTGAGCTCCGCGAACAGCTCCATGCTCTGCTCGCGCGTCGTCCGGAGTCCTCCGACTCCTGTGTCCACATGGTCCATGTTGGGTGACGGCCTCAGTCCAGCAGAGCCGATTTCATGGACAAGGTGATCCCGACCGCGTCGGGCGTCACCTCGGCCGATGCCCGAGTGGTCAGCGCGGTCAGCACCTGCCAGGCGAAGCCGTCCGTGTCCGGCTCGCTCGCCGCGTCGGCGTCCGCAGACACCGTGACGCTCAGCTCCCCGGAGCCGAGGTCGAACGTGGCATGCAGGTCGCCGTCGGCACGGGCCTGCTCCAGGACCATCGCGCAGGCCTCACCGACGGCGATCCGCAGGTCCTCGATGTCGTCGAGGGTGAAGTCGAGCCGGGCGGCGAGGCCCGCTGTGGTGGTGCGGAGCACGGCGACATAGGCGGTGTCCGCGGGTACGCGGAGCTCGACGTCGGATCGAGTCGTCACCGTGGCCCCCTTCGTGAAGCTGTGGGTCTAGGTGGAGCCAGCCTAGGGGTTGGCCGGGCTGTGGTCGGGGTTTCGACGCATCGGGGACTTCGCCTTGCCTCGCTCGGGCTTCCTTAGGCACGACGTCGATTCAGCAACAAGCGTAGGGGAGAGGCTCCACGCCGTGGTGCCTCTCCCCTTGCCTGACAAAGCAGGGCTTCGCTTCGCTCAGCCTTGCTTCACGCGCTGGCGTCCCGCTGACGCGTGACGCCTCCGCTGCTTGCTGACGCGCAAGGCTTCACTTCGTTCAGCCTTGCTTTGTCTCCCAGAAGATCTTGGCTATGGCGTCGATCTTGTCCAGCAGCTCGTCGGCCGTCGAGGCGTCCATCGAGCCCTTGGTGCCGGTCGCACCGGCGAGCTTGGTCGCCTCGTTGACCAGCCCGTGGAGCTCGGGGTACTTCTCGAAGTGCGGCGGCTTGAAGTAGTCGGTCCACAGCACCCAGAGGTGGTGCTTGACCAGCTCGGAGCGCTGCTCCTTGATCAGCACCGCGCGGGTCCGGAAGTCGGGGTCGTCGTTGTCGGCGAGCTTGCCGATGATCCCCTTGATCGACTCGGCCTCGATGCGGGCCTGGGCCGGGTCGTATACGCCGCAGGGCAGATCGCAGTGAGCCTGGACGTCGATGGTCGGTGCAAGGAGTCGCTTCAACATCAGGTTCCTTCTCGTCGCGGGACTGGTGGTCGCTTGCGACACTACTCCCGACCGATCACCCGCTTCGAACACCCGTAGAGGTGGTGAAACCACGCCGTGCCCCGCCTCGGACTGGCCCGTGTCCACGGCCGCTCGATGCTGCCCACGCTGCGCGCTGGTGACCGCCTTCTGGTGCGGTACGAGGTGCCGCCGCGCGCCGGCCAGGTGGTCGTGGTGCGCTTCCCCGACGGCACCCTCGCGGTCAAGCGGGCCACGGTGCGGGACGGCGCGGGCTGGTGGGTCGAACGTGACAACCCGCGCGAGGGCACCGACTCGGCGACCGTCGGCACGATCTCCGACACCGACGTGCTCGCGGTGGCGCTCGGCCGGGTGTGGCCGCGTCCCCGGCGGCTCTGACACGAGGGTGTGAGACAACGGGGCCTCCTTCCGCGACCCGCTGTGCGATTATCGCAAGGATGGCTGACCAGCACACGACCCCCAACGTCCCACGCGCCGGCGACCCGGTGTTCGACCTGCACGTCGGCGGCAAGATGGAGATCCGCTCGACGGTCCCGCTCGACGGACGCGACGACCTGTCGATGGCCTACACGCCGGGTGTCGCCCGGGTGTGCGAGGCGATCGCGGAGGACCCGGCCCTGCATGACGAGTACACATGGGTGGCGAACACCGTCGCCATCGTCACCGACGGCTCCGCCGTACTCGGGCTTGGCAACATCGGCCCTCGGGCGTCGATGCCGGTGATGGAGGGCAAGGCGGTCCTGTTCAAGGCGTTCGGCGGTGTCGACGCGGTGCCGATCACGCTCGACACCCAGGACCCGGACGAGATCGTCGAGACCGTCGTCCGGCTGGCCCCGAGCTTCGGCGGGATCAACCTCGAGGACATCTCGGCCCCGCGCTGCTTCGAGATCGAGGACCAGCTGAAGCGGCTGCTCGACATCCCCGTCTTCCACGACGACCAGCACGGCACCGCTGTCGTGGTGCTCGCGGCCCTCGAGAACGCCCTGAAGCTGACCGACCGGCTGATGGAGACCACGCGCGTGGTGATCTCCGGAGCCGGTGCGGCCGGGGTGGCGGTGACCAAGATCCTGCTCGCCGCGGGCGTCAAGGACGTCGCGGTGCTCGACACGCGTGGGGTCCTGCACTCCGGCCGCGACAACCTCAACCCGGTCAAGCAGGCGCTGGCGGTCGTGACCGCGGACGTCACGGGCCGCAGCGGCACCCTCGCCGACGTGCTGTCCGGCGCCGACGTGCTGATCGGAGTCTCGGGCGGCGTGATCGACGAGGCGCTGGTGGCGACCATGGCTGCCGACGCGATCATCTTCGGCCTGGCCAACCCGACGCCCGAGGTGCTGCCCGACGTCGCCCGCAGGCACGCCCGGGTGGTCGCCACCGGCCGATCCGACTTCCCGAACCAGATCAACAACGTGCTCGCGTTCCCGGGCATCTTCCGGGGCGCGTTCGACGCGCGCGCCCGCTCGATCACGGAGTCGATGAAGCTGGCCGCCGCCGACGCCCTCGCCGACCTGGTCGGGGACGACCTCACCGAGGAGCTGGTGATCCCCTCCCCCTTCGACGAGCGGGTCGGTCCCGCGGTCGCCGCTGCGGTCGCCGAGGCCGCCCGCCGCGACGGGGTGACCCGCGCGTAGGGGTGGCCCGGGCCGGTTTAGGGTCAACGCCATGTTCGCCGTATACGCCGAGACCTTCTCCGCTTCCGACCCGCTGTCCGGCCTGGTGGTCGGTGACCGTCCCGACCCCGACGTACCGGACGGGTGGACGACCGTGACGGTCAGGGCCGCCTCACTCAACCACCACGACCTGTTCTCGCTGCGCGGGGTCGGGCTCAAGGAGGAGCAGCTGCCGATGATCCTCGGCACCGACGCCGCCGGCGTCGACGAGGACGGCAACGAAGTGGTCGTGCACTCGGTCATCAACGACCCGGCCTGGGTCGGTGACGACACCCTCGACCCCAAACGGTCGCTGCTCAGCGAGCGCTTCCAGGGCACGATGGCCGACAAGGTGGCCGTCCCGCGCGGCAACGTGATCCCCAAGCCGGCCTCCCTCTCCTTCGAGGAGGCCGCCTGCCTGCCGACCGCATGGCTGACCGCCTACCGGATGCTGTTCACCCGGGGCGAGCTCAAGGCCGGCAACACCGTGCTCGTGCAGGGCGCCGGCGGCGGCGTGGCCACCGCCCTGATCACGCTCGGGCGGGCCGCCGGGCTGCGCGTGCTCGCCACCAGCCGCGACGAGGTCAAGCGCAAGCGAGCGCTCGAGATCGGCGCGCACGAGGCCTTCGAGTCCGGCGCCCGGCTCCCGGTGAAGGTCGACGCCGTGATGGAGACCGTCGGGAAGGCGACGTGGTCGCACTCGGTGCGCTCACTGCGACCCGGCGGCACGATCGTGGTCTCCGGCACGACGTCCGGGCCCGACGTCGACGACGCCGAGCTGACCCGCACGTTCTTCCTCCAGCTCCGGGTGGTCGGCTCGACGATGGGCACCAGGTCCGAGCTCGCTTCCCTGGTCAACCTGCTCGACGCGACGGGCACCCGGCCGCTGATCGACCGCACGCTGCCCATGGACCGGGCACCGGAGGGATTCGCGGCGATGAACGACGGCGAGCTCTTCGGCAAGGTCGTCTTCACGCGGTGACCCAGGCGACACGCACCCACCTGGTCACCGGCGCCGGCTCCGGCATCGGCGAGGTGGTCGCCGACCGGCTGCACCAGCGGGGCGACCGGCTGTTCCTGGTGGCGCGCTCGGACGAGCGCGCCACCCACCTGGCCGACCGGTTCCCAGGCTGCGCCACCGTCGTCGCGGACCTCGCCGACCCGGAGGCGGTGGTCGAGCTCGGCGGCCCGGACGCACTCGACACCCTCGTCCATGCTGCCGGCGTCGTCGACCTGGCCCCGATCGCCGAGGTTGACTGGCACCAGTGGCGCCAGCAGCTCGACGTGAACCTCACCGCGCCCGCGATGCTCACCCAGGCGCTGCTCCCGGCGCTGCGGGCCGCCCGCGGCACCGTCGTGTTCGTGAACTCCGGCGCCGGCCTGAGCGCCAACGCGCAGTGGGCGGGCTACGCCGCGTCGAAGTTCGGGTTGCGGGCACTGGCCGACGCGCTGCGGGCCGAGGAGGCCGAGCACGGCGTACGCGTCACCTCCGTCTACCCCGGCCGCACCGCGACCCCGATGCAGCAGAAGGTGCACGAGCAGGAGGGCCGCGCGTACGACGCCGGCCAGTGGATCCGCCCGGAGACCGTCGCCGAGGCGATCCTGCACGTGCTCGACCTGCCCACCGACGCCACGGTCAGCGACCTCGTGGTGCGGCCCGTCTGACCGGTCAGCCCGGCCAGCTCAGCGAGCGCACGCCGTAGGGCAGGTTGAGACGGGTGCCGTCGCTCAGGCTGGAGAACACCGACGTCTGGACGCCCTGCCCGTCGGTGAACCGGATCTGGCTGGCGCCGTTCCAGATGCGGTAGCCGATGGCGTAGCCCCCGTTTGGCGTCATGGTCACGCCGCGGACCTCGCCGTTGCAGCAGTTGCCCTGGAAGCGCGACCAGGTGATGTTCTGGGTCGGCCGCGCCAGCTTGATGAAGTTGTCCCAGTCGCTGAGCACGATCGAGGTGCCGTCGCGGTCGAGGATCGCGCGGTGCGTGTTGCTGCCGGCGTCCCACCGGTACTGGAGTGCCTTGTCGCCGGGCTTGCCCGGTGCGTAGACGACCTCGGACAGCTTGCTGAACCCGGAGGTCAGGAGGGTCGGCTGGGTCGTGTTGAGGCCCCTGCCGGCCGGGAGCAGCTCCACGTAGTGCGGGTAGTTGATCGGGTAGGTCCACACCAGCTGCCCGGTGCTGTGGTTGAACACGACCACCTGGTTGGCCTTGGCGTTGGCCACGGCGATGTTGCCGTCGGGCATCAGCTCCGCGTCGTACGGGGACTGGAAGAAGGCGCCGTTGTAGCCCTTGACCTTCCACACGAACGTCTTGGTGGTCATGTCGATCTCGCCGACGGTGCCGGTGCCGAACGTGGCCAGGATGTGGCCGTTGGGCAGCAACCGCACGCCGAGGGGGCCGGAGTACGCCGACGCCTCACCGGTCGGGTTGTCGAAGGCCCAGAGGATCTTGCCGGTGTAGTCGGTGACCAGGATCCGGCGGTTCTGGTTGTCCGCCACCATCACCGCGGGCGTGGGGTCGCCGGCGGCGGTCCAGGTGCGCGTCGCAGGCGTGGGGTCGACGTTGCCGGAGGCGTCCGCCGCGCGGACGTTGAACGTGTGCGAGCCCTTGGCCAGACCGGAGTATGCCTTCGGGGACGTGCACGCGGTGTACGCCGCCGCGTCGAGACTGCACTGGAACGTCGAGCTCGGCTCCGAGGATGTGAACTCGAACGTCGCCTGCCCGTTGGGCTCTGTCGCGGACGGTCCGGCGGAGATCGTGGTCTGCGGCGGAGTCAGGTCGGAGCCCGTGGAGCTCGCGCTGACGTTGTCGACGGTCACCGTGCCCCGCTGGGCAGCGGCCTCGTTGCCGATCTGCAGGGTGCGGGTCGGCGCCAGGCCGGCGGTCGTCGTGGAGTAGATGGAGGTGCCGTTGAGCACGACCTGGAGCGTGCCGCCAGCGGCACGCAGGGAGACGTTGCCCCAGGTGCCGAGCGGCAGGGTGCCGCTGGTGGCGGCGAACGTCGAGCCGTACTGCACCCAGATCTTGCCGGTGGCGTTTGCGCGGTAGAGGTTGACGGTGCGCGTGCCCGTGTCGCCGAAGTAGCGCAGCAACGGGACGCTGCCGCCCGAGGCGCCCTCGGTGTCGACCCTGACGTCGGCGACCGAGGTCAGGTCGGCGACCGCGGCGGTGAGCGAGGTGCGGGCGTAGGCGCGGGATCCGGCGTCGGACGTGGTGGTGAACCGAGCGGCGTAGGTGCCCGTGCGCACCACAGCGGTCTGCGCAGCGGCAGTGCCGGTGCCACCCTTCGTGACGGTCCAGCGGGACAGGTTGCCGGTCTCGAAGTCGTCGCTGAACAGGGTGCCCGCGGCCGCGGCCTGGTCGACGACGAGCGTTCGCGCCGCCGGCGTGGGGTCGACGTTGCCCGCGCTGTCGGTCGCCTCGACGCTCAGCCGGTGCCGGCCCGGGCCCATGCCGCCCACGACGTACGGCGAGGTGCAGGTGCGGTACGAGCCCTTGTCCACCTTGCAGCGGTAGCTGGAGCCGCTGGCGGTGGAGCCGAACGTGATCGCGGTCGACGGGTCGAGCACGGTCGCGGCCTTCTTCTGGCCGGTGAAGGACGTCTGCGGGTCGCTGAGGTCGACCGTGAACGGCGCGCGCTCGACGGCGCCGACGGCACCGGCGGGCGACTTGGCGCGCACCTCGACGAGGTGCTCTCCTGCGGCGAGGCCGGGGTAGCTCGCCGACGGGGTGCGGTGCCACGGCGACCAGCGTCCACCGTCGAGCCGGGTCGAGTACGTCGACCTGGGGACCGAGCTCTCGAAGGTCAGCCCCACGTCGGGGTCGGCGGTGCGGTCGGCGGGGCCGGTGAGGATGAGCGCCTCGGGGCCGGCGGTCCGCGCGGCGGAGGACGGCGCCAGGATGGCCCCGGTGGTGAGGGACGCCGTAACGACGGCTGCGGCCACGAGACCGCGCGTCACCCGGCTGAACAGGTTCGCGCCACGCACTGGAATTACCCCCGAGATTGTTCGTTGTCTTGCCACCCGACCTCGTCCTTCTCCCCGGTGTCCGGGGGTTCTCAAACGCTGGGCGACGATTAATGCGCAATTGCACAAAAAGTCCGTTTGAGCGGCTCTGGTCGCGGGAGCGATGAGTTCGGGGATCAGGCCCGGTCTGTTGTGGCATGACCATCCTGAGCGACGCGGAGCGCCCTGCCGTCACCGTCACCAAGGCCCAGCCGGCGACCGGCGGCGAGTACGCCGTGCTCCGCTGGCTGGTGCTCGCGACCTTCGTCGTGATCCTGAACGAGACCGTGATGATCAACGCGATCCCGCGGCTGATGGAGGAGTTCGACGTCACCGCGCGATCCGCCCAGTGGCTGTCCACCGCGTTCATGCTCACGATGGCTGTGGTCATCCCAGTCACCGGCTGGTTCCTCCAGCGGGTGACCATGCGACAGGCGTTCGCGATCGCGATGACCGTCTTCTGTGCCGGCACGCTGCTGGCGACCGTTGCCCCGACGTTCCCGGTGCTGCTTGCCGCACGGGTCGTCCAGGCCGGTGGGACCGCGGTGATGATGCCGCTGCTGATGACCACGCTGATGACGATCGTCCCCGAGCACGACCGCGGCCGGGTGATGGGCAACGTGATGCTCGCGATGTCCGTGGCGCCAGCGCTCGGACCGGCGGTCTCGGGCGTCGTCCTGCAGTACCTCTCCTGGCGCTGGATGTTCGGCATCGTGCTGCCGGTCGCGATCGTGATCACCGTCCTCGGTCTCCGCCGGCTCACCGACGTCGGTGAGGCACGACCCGGTTCGGTCGACTGGTTCTCCGTGGCCGCCGCCGCACTCGGCTTCGGCACCCTCGTCTACGGCCTCAGCCAGCTCGGTGCAGGCGGCGCGGGCAGCGCGGTCTCGCCCGTGCTGCTGATCGTGGTCGGCCTCCTGGTGGTCGGGGTCTTCGTGTGGCGCCAGCTCTCGCTGCAGCGCACCGGCACCCCGCTCCTGGACCTGCGTACGCTCACGGTCCGGACCTACACGGTCTCGCTGCTGCTGATGGCGGTCGCGTTCATGGCGATGCTCGGCTCGATGATCCTGCTGCCGCTGTACCTCCAGGAGGTGCGTCACCTGAGCGCCCTGCAGACCGGCCTGCTGGTGGCCCCCGGCGGCGTGGCCATGGGGCTGCTCGGACCGAGCGTCGGCCGGATCTTCGACCGCTTCGGCGGCCGGGTGCTGGTCATCCCCGGCTCCGCCGGCATCGTCGTCGCGCTCGGGATGCTGACCCAGGTCGGTCTGGCCACCTCGGCCTGGCTGGTCCTCTTCGCCCATGTGCTGCTGATGGTCAGCCTGGCCGCCGTCTTCACCCCCGTCTTCACGCTCGGGCTCGGCGCGCTGCCCCCGCACCTGTACTCCCACGGCAGCTCGCTGCTCGGCTCCCTGCAGCAGGTCGCCGCCGCCTTCGGCACGGCGCTGGTCGTGACCGTGATGTCGTCGCGAGCGACCGCGCTGGCGCAGGACGGCGCCGACCGAGCGCACGCCCTCGTCGGCGGCATGCAGTGGGCGTTTGGCGTGGGCGCCGTGCTCTCCGTCGCCGTGCTGGTGCTGGCGTTCCTGCTCCCCGGCAGGCCGGACGCTCCGTACGCGGTCGAGGCTTCGGCCGACGATGAGTGCCTCGAGGTCGCCTGACGCGCCGTACTTCCCTATGCGTCCTGCCTCTTCCCTACGGTTAGCCGGCAAGGGAAGTGACCGGATACCACGGGACCGTGGTATCCAGCCCCGCGCCCCAACGCCCTCACTCCCCCCGCGAGGTCCAGTTCAAGGCACCCACCACCAGCATCCGCAGCTGGGTGTCCGCCTCCTGCACGATGGCGGCCTCGGCGTCGGGGTTGCGCGGGGCGTCGAGGAGCCGCTCGGCGGTCGCCACCATCACGTGCACGATCATCCGGGACAGCGTGCGGAGGTCCTCCTCCGACCAGACCTCGGTGCCGGGGAGCCGGGCGACGTCGGCGGCGAGCTCCTCCTCGAACATGTCGAGGGCGTGCCGGATCGCGTCGCGCACCGGGGGAGACCCACCGTTGCGCTCGCGTGCGATGAACCGGAAGTGCGACTGCTGCCGGCGCACGTGGTCGAGCAGGATCCGCACCGACGACGGGATGACACCGGCCAGCTCAGGCTCCCGTCGTACGTCGCGCAGCATCGCGCGCAGCGACACGAACGCTTCGTCCACCAGCACCAGCCCGAGCTGCTCCACGGAGTCGAAGTGGCGGTAGAACGCGGTCGGCACGATGCCGACCTCCTTGGCCACCTGGCGCAGCGAGACGCCGGCCAGGCCGGTGTCCTGGGCCAGCTCGAGAGCGGAGGCGAGGATCGCCTGCCGGGTGCGCAGCTTCCGCTCACGGCGGCTGGCGATCTCGACGTTCGGCTCGCTCACCACGCCCCGCATGCTAGGCCACCGGCGGCGCCGGCCGGCTGCCCGCGTGGCGGCGTGATGCTGGCCCGGGAGTGCCGCCGCCTCATGGTCACCCTCGTCGGTACCCACTCCTTCGACCCGCCCGCACGGTGACCACCCCGGCGCGCCGGCGCCGGTTGTCCGGATCCCGCCTGGCACCGAGAATGGGCACATGGACGAGGGCGAGCACCTGAGCAGGGCCGAGATCGGCAAGGACGCCGTACAGCACACCGTCGAGGCCGCCGCCACCATGGTCGGTCAGGTCGCCTCGATCATGGTCGGGGCCGTCCGCGACGTGGCGCAGGCGCTCGGCGGGTTCGCGACCGAGGTCTTCGAGATCCGCGACGCCGCCCGCAAGGCCGGCAGGGACTAGGACCGCACCCGCGCGAGCACGATCTCCGCGAGCCGCTCCGGTGCCTCGTTCGGGATCCAGTGGCTGATTCCCGCCAGTATCTCCAGTCGGTACGGCGCGTCGACGTACGCCCCGGTGAGCTCGGCCCCCTCGCGGCCGAGGGCCACGTCGCCGTCGCTCCACACGTGTGTCGTCGGCACCCGCACCCGCCCGCGCAGGACGCGGGGGTCGGAGAACGGCATCGCCCGGTACCAGTTCAGGGCGCCGGTCAGCGCGCCGTCCTCGATGATCTCCGGCCACACCCGCGCCAGCGCGTCGGCCGGCAGGCCACCCCTGCGCAGCTCCCGCTCGAGGTCCGACCGGCGCGAGCAGAGGAGCCGCTCCGGCAGCCAGGGCAGCTGGAAGAAGCCCATGTACCAGGACCGCCGCAGCTGGTCGGCGTACCGCATCGAGCGCACCATCGCGCCAGGGTGCGGCACCGAGACGGAGGTCAGGGTCGACACCAGGTCGGGCCGCGTCGCCGCCAGCGCCCACGCCACCGCGGAGCCCCAGTCGTGTCCGACCAGGTGCACGCGGCCCTGCCCGAGGGTCTCCACGAGCCCGACCACGTCCTGCACGAGCCGATTCATCCGGTACGACGAGCGCCCCCGCGGACGCGCCCCGCGCGAGTAGCCCCGCTGGTCGGGAGCGAGCGTGCGCATCCCGGCCGCGTGCAGCAGCGGCGCCACCTGGTTCCACGACGTCGCCCGCTGCGGGAAGCCGTGCAGCAGCACCACCGGCGGGCCGTCGAGCGGACCCTGGTCGGAGACATCGAAGACCAGACCGTCGTGCGCGTAGGAGTCCAGTCGCTCCAGGCGCACCCTCATTCGTCGTCAGGGTCGTCGAGGCGCGCCAGCCAGGTGGCGAACCGCTCGACCGGCGTCTCGAACTCGGGGTGCACGTCGCAGAACTCGCTGAGCCGCTCGGCGAGCCAGGCCAGGGTGACCTCCTCGTCACCCCGCCGGGCTGCGAGCTCCTCGACGCCGCGGTCGGTGAAGTACACGGCCGGCGGTCAGGCGAAGGCCCGCTCGAGCACGGACTTCTGCTCCTCCACGTGGCGGGAGTGCTGCCCCACCGACGGCGAGCTCGAGGCCGAGCGCGCGATCACCTCGACCTCGTGCCCCTCGGCCGCGAGGTCGGCGAACACGTTGACCCGGTAGAACGGTGCCGGCCCCATGTTGACCGGCTCGTCCTGCACCCAGCGCACGTGCTCGAGGTGCGGGTAGCGCGCGATCTCCGCCTTGAGCGCGTCGGTCGGGTGCGGGTAGAGCTGCTCGACCCGCGCGATCGCGGTGGTCAGCTCGTCGCCCTGTCGCTTGCCGCGCTCGACCATCAGGTCCCAGGTGATCCGGCCGCTGCACAGCAGAAGGGTGCGCACCTTCTCCGGGTCGACGATCGCGTCGGGGGTGACGGTGCGGAATGCCGAGCCCTCCATGAAGTCCTCCGGCCGCGATGCCGCCTCCTTGCGCTTGAGCATCGACTTCGGCGTGAACACGATCAGTGGGCGGTGGTCCTCGCCGAGCGCGTGCCGCCGCAGCAGGTGGAAGTACGACGCGGGGGTCGACGGCTGGGCGACGACGAACGCGTCGTCGGCCGCCATCGTCAGGAACCGCTCGATGCGCGCCGAGGAGTGGTCCGGACCCTGTCCCTCGTAGCCGTGCGGCAGCAGCAGCACCACGCCGGACTGCTGGCGCCACTTGGTCTGGGAGGAGGTGATGAACTCGTCGATCACGATCTGGGCGCCGTTGACGAAGTCGCCGAACTGCGCCTCCCACACGACCAGGGCGTCGGGTCTGGCCACCGAGTAGCCGTACTCGAAGCCGAGCGCGGCGTACTCCGAGAGCAGCGAGTCGTAGACGTAGAACTGCGCCTGGTCCTCGGTGAGGTTGGCCAGCGGCGTCCACTCGTTGGCATTGGTGCGGTCGATGATCGTGGCGAACCGCGAGACGAACGTGCCGCGCCGCGAGTCCTGTCCCGCCAGCCGCACCGGGCGCCCGTCCATCAGCAGCGAGCCGAGAGCCAGGATCTCGCCCGTGCCCCAGTCGATCGGGCCCTCCGCGATCGCGGCCGCGCGACGCTGGAGCTGGGGGAGGACCTTCGGGTGCACGGTGAAGCCGTCGGGCGCGCTGACGTGCGCGTCGGCGATCCGCTTGAGCGTCTCGCGTGAGATCGCGGTGCTGTAGTCCTCGTGGCTCTTCTCCGGGTAGTCCGGCACGGTCGTCCACTCAGACGGGGTGCCGGTGGCCTCGCGCACCTCGGTGAAGACCCGCTCGAGCTGTTGCTGGTAGTCGCGCAGCACCTGCTCGGCCTCCTCGAGCGTGATGTCGCCGCGGCCGATCAGGGACTCGGTGTAGAGCTTGCGGACCGAGCGCTTCTGCTCGATCAGGTCGTACATCAGCGGTTGGGTGTACGACGGGTCGTCGCCCTCGTTGTGGCCTCGGCGCCGGTAGCAGACCAGGTCGATCACGACGTCCTTCTTGAACGCCTGCCGGTACTCGAACGCGAGCCGGGCCACCCGGATGCACGCCTCCGGGTCGTCGCCGTTGACGTGGAAGATCGGTGCCTGCACCATCCGC